>JABAOH010115581.1_pt1 | contig 63720 bp, 55 predicted proteins | sample 7062181 | NCBI WGS metagenome assembly JABAOH01 (sample SAMN14538630, study PRJNA623070) | marine sediment metagenome | biome: marine biome [ENVO:00000428]; feature: marine pelagic biome [ENVO:01000023]; material: deep marine sediment [ENVO:00002113]; isolation source: pool of 5 deep marine... | reverse complement strand
TTTTGTCACCTACTCATTGAGTTTCTCGTCAATCCTAAGCTGTGTTAAGATTAGCGATATGCGTATTATCTTCATGGGTTCACCAGCATTTGCAGTTCCAAGTTTAAGAGCTTTAGCCACAAAATTCGATGTTGTCGGTGTCGTGACTCAGCCAGACCGTCACTCTGGTCGTGGTCGAGCACTTCTACCTCCAGATATTAAAACAGTCGCCGTGGAACTTAATATTCCATATATCCAGCCTGAAAAAATCCGAGATGAAGAAGCCATGAGAAGCATCTCTCATTGGCAACCGGATATGATTGTAGTTGCTGCCTATGGGCAGATACTGAGCCAGAATATCTTGGATTTAGCTCCAGCCGGAAGTATCAACGTTCATGCTTCACTTCTTCCACGGTGGAGAGGTGCCGCACCGATTCAGGCATCGATTCTTCATGGTGATACGGAAACAGGTATAACAATCATGCTGATGGACGCAGGAATGGACACTGGTCCTATTCTTTCACAGCAAGTTGTCCAAATTGGAGATGATGAAACAGCCGGGGAGCTCTCCATTCGCCTATCACATATCGGCGCAGACCTGCTCATGAATACACTTCCAGGTTTTATTAACGGGACAGTACACCCGACCCCTCAAAATGATGAGGACGCTACATATGCACCACTCTTGCGAAAGTCGGATGGATTGATCGATTTCACGATACCTGCTGCGAAACTATGTAGACAAGTACGTGCTTTCGAACCGTGGCCATCGTCATTTTTTCAATGGCAACAATTGAGAATTGTTGTGAGAAAAGCTATTTCAATTGAATGGAAACCATCCGTACCTGGATCCGTAATCGAGTGGAAAGGACTCCCAGGGATTACAACTTCTGAAGGCTTATTCATTCTTGAACAGATCCAACCTGCTGGAAAAAAGAGTATGCCAGCTGAGGATTTTTTGCGCGGCTCACCAAGTTTTATTGGAAGTCATTTATCATAAATGAACATGACTTGATCTGCAGATCGATGTCGTGATTTCCATTATCATACCGTTTCATCAATAATCAATTTCATAAACCAGTAGGTTGTGCCTGAAATGTCGAACCAACTGATAGATTATCACGAGATCACTCTCCTGCGACACGGTGAATCACTTGCCAACCAAGCCCAAATAGTTCAAGGGCAACAGGATCACCCACTGTCTCAATTGGGAAGGCAACAGGTCAAAGCTCTGGCTACACACTGGTCTGAATTAGGAAAAAGTTTCGATCTCATTATCAGCAGCCCACTTTCAAGGGCTCTCGAGACTGCCCAAACAATCTCTGAAGCGATTCCCTGTCCCATTGAGGAAGATAAGCGTTGGATGGAGCGAAACTTTGGAAACGCTGAAGGCTTAGATTATGATAGTGTCCGCGAGTGGTTCGACAAAAATCAAGATCGATCTCCATTCGATATTGTTTTCGATTCCGGCGAGAGTGATTGGGAGGTCTACATTCGTGCGGCAAATGCGCTCCAGACGCTTCTCAGGAAACCCAAAGGGAGATATCTTGTCGTATCGCATGGAGGCATTCTAAATGCAGCTGTCCATTGCGTTTTGGGTATTGCATTATCCACAGCCATGCATAGACCTCGATTCCAATTCACGAATACTGGACATTCAACAATTCAATACAATTGGAAGCATTTCAGATGGATCATCCATTCTTTTAACGATGTTTCACATCTGAACCCAACTGAAGATGGATGACTTGAATTAGAACAAATTAAGGGATAGCTCATGCAATACCACGAAATCCCCGTTACCATAATGCAGAACGGTCGTATATTCCTCTTTGACGATGGTTTTAACGTTGTTGAAAGCCTCGTAATTCGTGGAGAACACGTACTAGCAGTTGGAAGTAATCAAGAACTTGAGCATGTCGTAGGATCCAATGCGAATATTATCGACCTTGAAGGTCGAACAGTTATACCCGGGCTCATCGACGCACATATCCACATGCAGAAATATTCACTTCAAAGGATGAAGGTGGATTGTGAGACAGAAACATTGGAGGAGTGCCTGGAACGTGTCAGGTCCAGGGTTCAAGAAACTCCCCCAGGGCATTGGGTAAATGGCCACGGGTGGAATCAGAACAAATGGGAACGCTTTGGAAACACAATCGACCTTGACAATATTTCAACTCNNTCCATGCTGCGTGGGTAAACACGGAAGCGCTCAAACTCTGTAGATTGGACTCAACGGCAGAGGATCCTCCTGGAGGTGAGATTCAACGACACGAAAATGGTCAACCCACGGGTATTCTTTTCGAGAAGGCTATGGAGTTGGTCTCTAGTAAGATCCCAAAACCTTCGGTTGATGAACTAGCTGAACGAGTTAATGAGGCACAACAAGTCCTATGGAAAATGGGCATTACAAGTATTCATGATTTTGATAAATCGTCCGCCTTTAGCGCTTTCCAGCGTATTCACAACAGAGGCGAATTGGGATTGCGGGTAATTAAGAACATCTCATATAAGAATCTCGATGAAGCGATTGCACTGGGCTTACGAACTGGATTTGGTGATGCATGGTTGCGGATAGGACATATTAAGTTCTATGTTGACGGGGCTTTGGGTCCCATGACTGCCGCCATGATTGATTCCTATGAAGATAGTTCCGATAATTTTGGCCTCCTAAGGACTGGAGGCGAAGAACTCACAGACATGACTTTTAACGCGGTCAAGAGCGGCCTTGCTGTGAGCGTTCATGCGATTGGTGATAGAGCCAATCGCATCACTCTGGATGTATTCCAAGCTGTGCGTGAGGCCGAGAAATCAAATAATCTTCCTCACCTTCGTCATCGTATCGAACATCTTCAACTACTTCACCCTGATGATGTGCATCGCCCTGCCTCACTTGGCGTGGTCGCATCCATGCAACCATACCATGCGACCTCAGATATGGAGATGGCTCAGAATTTGTGGGGAAAGCGCTCTAGACTTAGTTATGCTTGGAATAGCCAACTAAAGGCAGGGGCCGTACTTGCATTTGGTTCCGATGCACCAGTCGAAATTCCCAATCCTTTCCTTGGTATACACGCTGCGGTCACTCGCAAGAGGCTTGATGGAACTCCAGGTCCAGAAGGCTGGATCCCTGAAGAACGAATATCGCTCAAGGATACATTATTCGCTTATACTCGCGGGCCTGCGTACACAGCTGGGCTTGAAAAACAACAGGGTATGCTCAAACCTGGCTATTTTGCTGATCTTATTACCCTTGATACGGATCCTTTTACTTGCCCTGAGGATGATCTTCCCCAAATCGCACCGGTCGCAACCATGGTTGGTGGCCAATGGAAATATCGGGCTTTTTGAAGAAATTCTAGGGGATGAATTTAATTCGCAAGTCGTCGCTTGTCGCCTTCTCGAATAGTAATGCCTTCTGCGTCTAAATATTCCATCAATGCAAGCGCGTATTTTCGTGAAGTACCATAGCTATCACGAACCTCGGCGACTGTGATCGTTCCTCCATCTTCCAATCGTTCCTTGAGATCATCTACAATTTTCTCATATGTATCAACATCATAAACGACATCTGGCGAAAGTTGAATCAGTGTGCCGCTTTGAATGAGATAATCGAATAATTCTGGACCAACGAATTTAATGCATTCTTTGACAGAAGGTGTGCTGTATGGATCTTTCTCGAATAGATCTAGTAACTCCTCAACCGTTCGATTCTGTTCAGTAGATAATTTCGGCACATAATCCTCACGTGCAATCCGTGTACCAATTTCCTTAATAGTTCCTTCTTGCACAGCCTCATCAATTAGGATTGAGAAGATGTTCGAATCGATTTTTAACTTACTCTTCAGTTCTTCACGAAGTATCCCAGATTGCAACATATTCTCCGTATGGAATGTAGAGAGGATTGCAACAATCCGATTCTTGTAACCTTCCCATGTGCCTACTTCACTTATTAATGTATTCTCAGTAATAGCACCTTTGCTTATTTTTACAATTCTTCCATTTTCAATGGCAGCCTCTGTTATCTTAACTAGTTTTCGCTCGTCGATTCCTGCATACTGTCCTGCATTTATAAGTTTCTCTGGCCCAGTTGTAGATAATGACTGTACCAATACATCTTCATCGGATCCCTCGCTCAATTCTTCCAACCTCTTGATTTGATTCTGATCTTTTCTTTTATACCTACGAGTTGGATGAGCATCTACGACACGTCCACCCCCTAAAGTTGCACCAGGTGAAGGGCGTCTCAGAATGTAATGATCACCTCGAACAGCAACCAATTTGCGCTCCAGCATAAGCTGAATCCAACCTTCACTGCCCGGATCAATCTCATCCTGGCCTAATACTCTCACGCGTGCCATGCATTGCGCTGATCCCAGAAACAACTTAACTTCTTGGTCATGCTCAAGTGAATGGTCAGCATCATTGAGGTGCCTATAATGAACGTCGATCATACTCGATGATCGATAACTTCCCGGCCTGACCACGACATCTCCTCTAGCAATGCTTCTCCTCTCAATACCTGTGAGATTCATCGCTGTCCTGCTTGGAGGCAATGCTTCATCGACCTTTGTTTTATGCGTTTGCAGTCCTCGGATCCGACCTCGCAACTCTTGAGGTAATACTTCAACTTCCTCGCCTACATGAAATGAACCGTCTATAAGTGTTCCTGTAACGACGGTCCCAAATCCAGATATTGTGAATACCCTGTCAATCGGTAGACGTGGACGCGCACGATCTGGTCGCAGGGACGTTTCCTTAAGCACACTTTCGAGTTGATTAACGAGTTCGTCCAAGCCAACTCCGGTTTTCGCAGACACACGTACTATAGGTGAATCGGAAAATTGTGAATTCGCCAGTAAATCCCTGACCTCATCCTCCACAAGATCCAACCACTCGCCGTCTTCTAGAAGATCAACCTTCGATAAAGCAATCACCCCATGACCAATTTCCAATAGTTCCATTATTGCGAGATGCTCTTTGGTTTGGGGCATGACACCTTCATCTGCGGCTATAACTAGAAGCGCAGCATCGATGCCTCCCACCCCAGCCAGCATATTATCAATAAAGTCACGATGTCCAGGCACATCGATGATGCCAATCTCTTCGCCTGCAGGGAGTTCCATCCATGCGAATCCCAGATCAATCGTCATCTGGCGTTCCTGTTCCTCACGCAGACGATCTGGGTTGATGCCCGTCATCGCTTGCACAAGAGCGGATTTCCCGTGATCAACATGCCCGGCTGTACCAATTACCTTCATTTTATTGGTTCCATTTCCTACGGCTCTTTTCGTAAACCCTAAGGATCAGCGAATTTCTTTAGTCTTAGATTCAACCTCAGCTGCCCACTCCTTGACAGCAGCAAACAATTCCAACACGCGTCGTTGACTTTGCTCGGTCATCTTCGCTAAAATCCTGAGACTTTCATCCACGTTCTCTCGAAGTGCTTGCACTTCTTGTAGTAGCTTCTCATGATTTCGATTATGTTCTCGCCATTGTTCGTCATTGGAAAGCTTGTATGTATTCCAACGCTTCTGATCGTCTGCCTGAAAACTTGTCCATTCTTGACGCATTCGATCTTCAGCAATACGGTGCATCTCACTTATCTCAGAAATCCGGCGTTCTAATTTTTCCATCAGCTTATCCAACTCGGTCCGTGTTTGCTGCATGGCCCTGTAGTTTTCATCATATTGGAGCATCCGTTCGTCCACTTCCTCAGCTTTTTGTTGGAACTCCGTATACTGATCTTCCATATTTTTCCAATCTTTTTCAAACTTCAACCACCGGATTTCTTGCTTCTCGAGCCAAATTGTCTGAGCTTCCTCGCGATTTACCTCGCTAGAAACCGCCTCCGTAATTCTTGCTTCATTCCTGCGAACGCGATCCTCGATTGCATCATGTTCGCCACGTAATGTGTCAATTTTGATTCGTAAATCCGTCGACTCAGTTTGAAGATCCGCGATTCGTCTACTGTCAAGTTTTCGCGATTCGTCGATAGTGTGTAAAGTTCGTGATACTTCCTCTTCTTTTTCATTTAGCACATCTATACGTTTCTCTTGTTTATCAAGCTCCCTACTGAGTCGAATTTCCTCGCGCTGTCGAGATTCCAAACTTTGCTGGACCGTTTCAATGACCATCAACTCAGTCCTAATCTCCGAAATATTTTTGGAGAATTCCTCCTGGTCAATTTGGTGGAGTTGCTCGATGTGCTTTTCCCTTTCTTTATGTGAGCTTTCAATTTGCTTCAGTTGGATCGCAAACTCCTCGCGCTGCTTTGAATGTGCGTCATCGTATTGATGTAGCTGGTGAGATATGCTTGTTAGCCTAGCAACTTCACTAGATAGTTCTTTTATCTGCCGGTCTTGTTTGTTTAGGAGGTCTTCGACAACAGACAGTTTGTCGGTGAGCGAGGTGATCTTATCAGCATCATTCCTTCGCTGTTCATCGAGCCATTCCAGTTGCTTGTCAATTCTTTCCTGCTCCATTCGAACCTCCTTTATAAGTCGGCGGATTATGGCACTCTCATAAATTCGCCTATAATCATAAACTCACAATTCCATTCACATACAAATTCGAATCGTTTTCTTTTGTACACATTCTGAGTACCGACTCCTCCATCACATATGATACTTTCTCTCAAGCTTTTTACCCTACATGAATTGCTCAAATATATTTTCCAGGAATAATGTAGCACATCTAATCTAATTCAATGGTTACCATTTTCTATTTAGGTGGAATTCATCTCAACCTAATTCCATTTCCATTGAAATCCCTATCAATTCAAACCTGCATGCTATACTATTTTGAACGAAAGCGATGGAATAATATGACAGGCAAAGTCGAACATCTTTTCATTAAGACAACACGCGGTGCTACCATGAAACCCGTCTCTCGCGTTAGGGTGGTCTCTGCAAAGGGCCTTGAAGGTGATATCTCCTTTGGAAGACGAAGTCGTCAGCTTTTGATTCTGGAATGTGAAGTCCTTGATGAGTTTGATCTCAATCCTGGTGATTTACGTGAAAATATCACATTATCAGGTATCAAAATATCCAACCTTGAATCAGGCTCTCATCTCAAGATAGGGGACGTTCGTATTGAAATCATCGGAGAATGTACGCCTTGTGGAAAACTTAACGCACTACGTGATAACCTTCAAAATTCAATTGAAGGGCAGCGCGGGATGTTTGGTAATGCCTTGAATAATGGAGTAATCTCTATTGGTGATACAGCCATTGTCCTCGATGAGTTTTGATGATGCAAGTGTAACAAAGTGTTGTATGACACGCATGCTCTATTCTATCGCCCTCAAATGGGATTTGCATCCATTTACCTGTTCTACATGAATTAAAGGATATTCTCATCTATAGAGAGGCCAGAAACACACCTATGAACGCGAATTCAATAAAGAAAGTTGCTCCCGTATTACTGGATGGTAAAAGCCTCACCATCGAAGACGTCATCGGTGTCTCACGCAATTTCAGGAGTGTTCATCTTGATAATGAATCCAGACAACGAGTAAAACAATCAAGTGATGAACTTCAGGCATTGTCTTCTTCGGATACTCCAATCTATGGCGTCAATACCGGATTTGGTATCTTTGCAAATAAACGAATCGAACCGAGCCAATCAATAAACCTTTCTAGAAACCTAATCCTTAGTCATGCGGTTGGTATCGGATCTCCGTTCGCTGAGGATGTCGTCCGTGCTGCTATGCTCATTCGAGCTAATACTCTTTCCCAAGGTCGTTCTGGTGTCCGGGCTGAGGTCATCGACACACTGCTGTCAATGTTAAACGCCGGTGTCACTCCATATATCCCTTCAAAAGGTTCCCTTGGATCATCTGGTGATCTTGCACCCTTAGCACACTTAGCACTTACTTTTACAAAATGCCCCGATGGCAATGACGATCTTCACTCTGGTAAAGCTTGGTACAAGGATCAACTCTTATCTGGAGCGGAAGCATTAGAAAAGACTGGAATATCTCCACTGGTGCTTCAGGCAAAGGAAGGGCTTGCTATTACCAATGGTGCTACATTCGCAACGGCATTACTTGCCCTTGCTTATCACGATGCATTTCGACTACTTCAAATTGCTGAAATTGGCGCATCCCTTTCCATTGAAGCACTTCTTGGTGTAACAGATGCCTTTGACGAACGTCTTCACAGTGCTCGACCTCATCCTGGTCAAATTTCCGTAGCTTCACGCCTTTCTGAAAACTTGAAGGAGAGCACCCTCGTCAATTCAACCGAACGCATTCAAGATGCATACAGCCTCCGATGTACCCCTCAAGTTCTCGGTCCTGCCTGGGATTTACTAGAGTTCATCTATAGAATTCTTGAGCGCGAAGTTAATTCCATCACAGATAATCCACTTATTTTTGATGGACGAGTTATCTCGGGAGGTAATTTCCACGGTGAGCCGATTGGTTTAGCCTCAGACTATCTAAAAATCGCGCTCGCTGAAGTTGGTGCCATAGCCGAGCGTAGGGTTTACCGCTTGACTGCAGAGCATATGAACGAAGGACTTCCTCCTATGCTAGTCGAACATTGGGAGGACATCGGTTTGCAATCAGGTCTTATGATGTTGCAGTACAGTGCTGCTGCTCTTGTCCTGGAGAACCAGGCACTCTCAGCTCCTGATTCCGTTCATTCATTGCCTACTTCCGCTGGTCAAGAGGACCATAATGCGAATGCAACTAACGCCGCCAAACACCTTACAGAGATCATCGAGAACCTATACTCAATTATTGCCATCGAACTTCTTACAAGTGCGCAAGCAATCGACTTACGATTCCGAGAGATGCCTGAATCCAGACTCGGTCATCAAACGAACTCCGCATATCAGTGGATACGGTCTATCTTCCCTATCCGCAAAGACGACTATCCGCTAGGTGAAGATATCGAAGCTATGTCCAAATTGCTGCACAGTGATTCACTATTTGATGCAGTCGAGGGTTATCCAATATCTCAAACATTTATTGATATGCAGGAGAGCTAAATATCAAGTCAGCGCTCGTTGAGACCAATCTATCCGTGTGCTATAATCACACAAGAATGAGCAGGCTTACGCGATCCATCCACATGCAGTCCTTGTTGCATCATCCTTCCTTAGGATATGTAATGTTGCGCGCATAGGCCAGCTCGTTCACATTGGATTGATCTTCGAAAAAGGCGGTGCGGGCTTGCTACCACCGCTTTTAAGTTTGCCACTAGGAGTTGAGAATGTCTTCTATCCAACCGGTAAAAGGTACACGGGACTTCTATCCGGAAATCATGGCATTCCGAAATTGGTTGTATTCACGCATTCGCGAGGTATCCGAATCTTTCGGTTATCAGGAGTACGAAGCTCCCTTGTTAGAGCGTCTTGAGTTATATGCTGCGAAATCAGGTGATGAGCTTGTCAACGAGCAATCCTTTGTATTTCAAGATAAGGGTGGAGATATGATCGCTCTCCGACCAGAGCTCACACCTTCTCTTGCTCGTATGATCGCTGCTCGCAGCAAAGGCCTCCCCCGCCCTGTTCGCTGGTGGTCTTTTGGTCCATTTTGGCGATATGAAAAACCTCAACGAGGTCGTACCCGTGAGTTCTTCCAATGGAATATTGATCTCCTAGGTATTGATTCGCCACAGGCAGATGCAGAGCTTGTAGCTGTAATCGCTAACTTTTTCCAGTTGGTTGGACTTGGATCTAAAGATGCGAGAATCCTCATCAACAATCGCCGGCTCGTTGAAGGTCAACTTGAAAAAATTGGAATTCCACCTAATCGGCGAGTAGAGATCTTCCGTCTGATCGATCGAAAAGACAAGATCTCGCCTTCCGCCTGGAGGAATTCTGCTCTTGAGATGGGTCTTGATGATGAAATGTACGATGCACTTCTTGTAACTCTCTCGGACAAGGATGCATGGAAACAATCGGATGAACTTATTGAATTCTTCGATGCCTGCGGTGCTCTTGGGATCTCTGAATACCTCGCATATGATCCCACAGTCATCCGCGGACTGGACTACTATACCGGCACCGTGTTCGAAGCAAGGGACATCGCTGGTGATGAGCGTGCAATTCTTGGTGGAGGTCGCTATGACAATCTCGTCTCAGACGTAGGTGGTGAGCCTGTACCAGGTGTAGGTTTTGCAATGGGCGATGTAGTCATTAGGCTAGTGCTAGAAGAATTTGGCGTCTTTCCTGAGCTACGTACGAATCCTTCGGATGTTCTCGTTGCCACATTCAACGAAGAGACTACTGCTGAAGCTCTATCATTGGCTGCTGAACTACGTTCTAATGGCCTAAGGGTTGAGTGGTACCCTCAAGGAGATAGACTTCAAAAACAGTTCCGATATGCCGATCGTCAAGGGATTCCCATTGTAGCGCTGGTCGGTCCTGATGAAATTGAGCAAGATGAGGTGACAATCAAGGACCTCAGGACCGGTGACCAAGTAAATCTTTCTAGGAGTAAAACAACCACTTATCTGAAAAGTCGTCTTGAGAGCGATATTCAATCGTGATAGAATGCATCTGCTCTGGTTAGAGTAGTACTTTACTAGAAATCACTACGCTAGCTTACGAGCAATGATCTTGGTGGGTGTAGCTCAATCGGCAGAGCACCGCACTGTGGATGCGGCGGTTGGGGGTTCAAATCCCCTCACCCACCCTAATTGTTTAACCCTCATTAAAACTCAAAGGGCGCAATTTTGCGCCCTTTGATCTTCACTTTTACCTACCATCACAAGATACCAACCCAAATCAGTTCAAATAAACTTTCGGTTCGGTAGCCAAAAACTCGTTCACAATCTCGCGTAGAACAGGCTCAGGAAGCGCACCCACAAGTTGATCAACGACCTCCCCGTCCCTGATGAAAAGCATCGTTGGAATACCCTGAACTCCGTACTTCATTGCGTATGCAGCGTCCTCATCTGTATTAATTTTCGCTATAACGAGCTCATCTTCGTATTCAGCAGCTAGCTTTTCTAGGCTTGGCGCAATCATGTGGCATGGTCCGCACCAAGGAGCCCAGAAATCTACAATTACGGGAATTTCTGAATTCAACACTTTTTCTTCGAATTCATCATCGGTGACGTGTATCGGCTTTCCAGACATAAAATTTCCTCCATGGATGTTTCTTTTCACCCTCATCGCCTTAGACGAGACTAATTTCTTGATTCTTACCCTACCTAGCTCCAATTTGTTATCCTACCCTCATTCGCTCATTCAACATCTACATTATGTTAACTCTTTTCCATAATAGAAACATTTGAATTCCCACTTAATTAAGTAAACCTCCAGGCTATTTCAAGACCTGAAGGTCATTTAATCATCTCGATTATAGCTCTTTCTTACTTACCCTTCCGTTATAATCCCTTCATCTGTTAGCTGGAAAAGACTCAAATCCAGCCTTTTGTTTCCGAAGAATCAACTACCCTCACATAGATTTCCCCTGTCAAAATCACTCCCTACTCAAGACCCAGCAGAGTGAATAACCCAGCAACAATGGCGAGGATTCCTAGGATATAGTTGCTGAAGGGTATGGTTACAGGGATGACTTGGAGTAGACCCCATAGGAGAAGCCAAACGCCGAGTATGAGCGCACCTAATACTTTCGCCGATCGCATCTTCCTCCTCCAATCCTTTCTTATTCCCTTCTTTTATTACGTCCCTAATTCGATCACAATATCCCCATAGTAATTGCGCACTATCATACATTTTCTGAAAAAAAGGGCAACTATGCCTATTCTTGATTCCAGACTAAACCATCCTAAAACTCCCAAACTTCACAGAAAAGGACTGAATCCTGTTCATCCAAATCCTGATCTCCTTCCTGTCAACCATTTAACGTGTCATAAAGTTGAACTGAATAGTATCAACACAACTTGTATCTGGGACTTTATCAGGATCCTCTAGGAAAGCTGCAAAAATCCAGCGTGGACATCTAAGCTCGGAAAATACATAATGACCCAACCCTGGGAATTTGACAAAGTACGCATCATCTAAAGTATCCGCAACCAACTGTCCCCACTCTGGTGGAGTGACCGGATCGAATTCGCCTGCAAGTACAAGTGTGGGAATATCCCCCTTAACAGGTCTATTCTCGATTGGGTCTGCAACCTTTGCTCCCCAAGCTTCACAAATTCGGAAAATCATTTCCACATCCCTTTGAAAATAACCTGCTATTGCAGGGTGCACATTCATCGTTTTATCCAAGGCAGATTCCAACGTGCTAAACGTGCCCTCATCGCTGCATAATACTGCGTGGCGCATCCCTTCGCTAGAATAATCTCCGTAAAGCAAGTAGATTTCCAATGATGTTGCTAATGTTTCAAAGCTTTCATCCTCTGCGAATCTCGTTTCATAGATCAATTTCGGCAGATAGATCAGTGTCTCATAGTAGTAGAGCGCCTCGACAACACTTGCACCAAGTACTTCACCATTCACTAAAACATCGTAAGTCTCATTCGTGAACAAATGTGATACCTGGACTATGATTGGATTGCTATCCAATTGTTCAAACAGTTCCCCGAGGGTGGTTTCTAGATCAGGAAATGCCTCGCTGCATCTTCTCTCTTCCGCACATCTTTCAAAGACCAGATTGAGCGATTGATCAGCACTGATTGCATCTGTGCCGAGGAGATCAAGTTCGAGAGGCACAACAGAGTCAAGTACGACACTCCGCAATGTCTCAGGGAAATCACGCATCACAGTCAACGCCGTACGAGTCCCATAAGATACGCCGAACAGGTTCATCGTTTCATAGCCTAGTGCTTCCCGCAGATCATTTACATCCGCCGCCATTTCGGCGGAGTTATAAGCATCCAGACTTATACCAGCGTTCTTTAATCGTTCTAGACACCTTATATTTGCCTCCAAGTTTCGATCGACCCATTCTTCGCTGCTCTCCTTTAGATCAAGTGTTTCGTGAAAAGAATCGACAACCTCAGGGCAATCCAGCGATGGTATGGAATAACCCACCCCACGTGGATCAAAGAAAATGACATCTCGATACTCTCGTACATCCGTGTAGTTGCCAAGATTTCCGTAGAAAAAATCCAAAGAATGGCTTCCTGGTCCACCTGATAGATAGACAAGTGGATCAGGCAAAGGATCATCGTTGAAGCTCCGAGCGATGGCAACATGCATTCGAATAATTGGGCTATCCTCGCGACTGCGATCTTCTGGGACAAGTAAGTAACCACACTCAACACGTGATATGCGCGGAGGATAAAACTGACACTCTGAAGGTTCAAATCGTGGCAATTTCGGAATAGGGGTTAACGTTGGCATGATCGTACTTGTAGAGGAAGACTCAATCTTTGTAGTTTCTTTGGTAGTAGCTAATTGGGTTAGCGATGTCTCGCAGGCTACTAAAGCGAGAAATAAAGCTATAAAAACAAAGATCCGTATTGGAATTCTCCACCATAGTGATGGTTGGTTTGGCGTTTGAAGACCGCCCGTTAATCCAAATGAGATAATGGCGGTTCTCAACAATTGACATTTCATTATTTTGACCTATCAACTTATTGACTGGATAACTGCTACCAAATAACTGATCCCTCAAATGAATTACCTCATGAAAGGAATGATTGGTTCGATCGATTAATTGAGTACGCTACTTTCAGTGTGGTAGCCCATTGAAAGAAAGAATATTGAAGTTAGTGTCTTCCATTATTAATGGATCATTCATATTGAAATTACTCTCACAACGCTCCATCATGCTAAACTTATGTCATGCTTAAAGCAACCGCTGTCGCATCGCCAAACATCGCCTTAATCAAGTATTGGGGGAACCGAGACGCTACACTCCGGCTTCCTTCAAATGGGTCCATCTCTATGACGCTGGGTGGTCTCACAACAGAAACATCCGTAACATTCAACGCGGATTTCCAGAGGGATGAATTCTTTCTCAATGGTGAACCAATTTTTGGTGATGCGTTGAATCGTGTAAGCAATCATCTGGATTACATCCGACGGCTCGCAGGTATTGATACTTCCGCAATTGTCGAAAGCAGGAATAATTTTCCAATCGGTGTTGGTATCGCTTCCTCGGCATCCGGTTTCTCCGCTCTCACAGTAGCCGCATCTGCCGCAGCAGGCCTCGATCTCTCTCAACAAGAACTATCCCGTCTTTCACGCCTTGGTTCTGGTTCAGCTTGCCGTTCAATCTACGGTGGATATGTCGAGTGGCATCGTGGAGAAGGCGACGAAGATTCTTTTGCAACGCCGTTAGCCAAAGCAAATCATTGGAACCTTGTGGATATTATTGTCGTTATACATAAGGAACATAAAGCTACTGGATCCACTCAAGGTCACTTACTCGCCGAAACTAGTCCTCTTCAAGATCCTCGCGTTGAAGATGCAGATAGGAGGCTGGACGTATGCCGAAGCGCCATTTTGTCGAAGGATTTCCATCGTCTTGCGACAGTTGTCGAGCAGGATAGCAATATGATGCACGCGGTCATGATGACATCTTCTCCGCCTCTTCTTTATATCAGACCAGAAACTATCGCTGTTATGAAGAAGATTACAGATCTCCGCTCTAAAGGACTGGAGGTGTGCTACACCATCGATGCGGGGCCCAATGTGCATTGCATCTGCACTCCCTCATTCGAGCAAGAAGTTACGAGTGAGTTTAGTAATCTCCAAGGTGTTATTGACATAATACGAGCTATCCCAGGTCCTGATGCATCCATTATCGAGGTTGAAGCGACTGATCCACAGGAGTGATATAATCTCTGAGAAAGTTGATTATAGGGTATTCTAGTGCCAGATTTTCTTGTGTTTTTGCTTGTTATTGGTGGTTTAATTCTGGGCCATGAATTAGGACACTTTATCGCTGCGAAGTTACTAGGCGTGAAGGTTGAGGAATTCGGTATCGGATTTCCCCCACGATTAATCACACTATTTACCGCAGGTGATACAAAGTTTTCTATTAACCTCATTCCATTTGGAGGTTTCGTACGACTAAGTGGAGAAGATGATCCCACTGTAGAAGGCGGTCTTGCAAGCGCAAGCAAGAAAGTCCGTACCGCTGTCCTCCTGGCTGGCCCCGCAGCTAATATCCTTATTGCGATTATTGCTTTCACTGCAGCTTTTAAATTTGCAGCTCCTGATGAAGCTCGTGTCATGGTCACAGGAATTGATGAAGCTTCTCCTGCGGAATCCGTTGGAGTGCTTCCAGGTGATGTATTCCTCGAAGTTGACGAAGTTACCATCGATGGTGTTTCTAGCCTTGTCGCAGCAATTTCTGATAATCTTGGTGAAGAGACCGTATTTATTTTTGAGAGAAAAGGTGAGCCCTACACCGTCGTTATTATTCCACGAGTCAATCCTCCCGAAGGACGTGGGGCTATAGGCGTCACCCTTGGACATCCTTCGAAGGATATTGGTTGGGTGGAATCCTTTACTTCCGGCATCCGCTCCGCAACATTCCAGATGACGGAATTAGTCTATCTTCCCTCTCGTGTCATTAGGGGTGAAATCGCACCTGAACAAGCTAGGGTAAGCGGTTTTAAAGGCATGTATGACTTGATTGCCTGGGCAGGTGAGATCGATCGGACAGCGCAAAGACCATTTCTTACTCTTAACCTGATTGGCATCATCAGCATTGGCCTTGCAATTGCCAATTTGCTTCCTATTCCTGCACTTGATGGTGGACGTCTTACTTTCATAGGAATTGAGGCTGTTATTGGTAGACGGATCTCACCTCAATATGAGGGATTGGCCCATGCCATCGGATTTTTTGTGCTTCTAGCAATACTGATTTACGTCAATTTCCTCGATTTTGTAAAACCGATTCCACTGCCCTAATATAAGGGGCTGTCACCATATGACAAGCGACTTTGATCAGCTTCTCTACATACTCGCTAATGAAGAAACCGAACTTCCTCTTCTACGCCTGTCGGAGCTTTCAGATTTGGAAGGCGATGAGGTTGTCAACTTTCACAATGTATGGTCTTCGATTCCTGTCGAAAGAAGACGCCAGATCATATCTGAACTTCGTACACTCGCCGACGAGAATATTACCTTGTCTTTCGATGTAATTAACCGCCACGCTATCCAAGATGATGATTCTTTTGTTCGAAAAACTGCAATTCAGAATCTCTGGGAATCCGAGGATCCAAAACTTGTCCCCCATTTTCTTGCCGCACTGAAAACTGATCCAGATGCTGATGTACGCGGTTCTGCTGCTTCTGCACTTGGCGCTTTTGTTCTTCTGGGCGAAATGGAGTCACTACCTACCGCACTCCATGCCGAGATCGAGGATGCACTCTTGTATGCCTTTCGCAATGAGGAACACCTCTCCATCCGACGGTTCTGCCTCGAATCGCTGGGTTTCTCCTCACGAGATGAGGTTGATCCAATCATTTTAGAATCCTATGAGACACAAGATTCGGAGCTCCTCCAATCTTCACTGCTCGCTATGGGGCGTTCGGCTGATAAACAGTGGCAAACGCATGTACTTTCCCATTTGTTTAATCCTATACCGAGCATACGTCGCGAAGCAGTTCAGGCTACTGGAGAGCTTGAACTTCGCGCGGCCATTCCAGATCTCATTGAAATCCTTGACGATGTGGATCGATCAGTTCGGCATGCCGCCATCTGGTCGCTCAGCCAGTTGGGTGGTTCACGTGCAATGGATGCCTTAACCTCCATCATCGACTTTCAGGATGATGAGGAAGAAATCCAACTTCTCGAGGATGCGCTTGATAATCTCGCTTTTGTAAATGAGACTCGTGACTTTCTCATCTTTGATTTCGACGAACCCGAGGACACGAACTCTTGACTTCACTCATAACGATTTTTACGAACAACCTTCTCCCAATTCTCCTCGTTGCGACCATCGGCTATATTCTACAGCGCTCCCTTAAGCTCGACCCTCGTCCAATCTCTCAAGTCGTGTTCAATGTGTTCACCCCGGCATTGGTCTTCAGCGTGCTTGTCTCAACAAACATTGAAGCAGACGACATTGGCCGTATGGTCAGTTTCACAGTTGTCATTATGGCCATAATCGGCATTATCAGTCTACTTCTATCACGCGTTATGAAACTCCATGGAAGTATTGTCAGTGCATTTATCCTCAGCACCACCTTCGCTAATGCAGGAAATTATGGACTTTCCGTTAATCAATTTGCTTACGGGGAAGAAGCCCTCGCCTGGGCTAGCTTGTTTTACGTAACGAATTCGTTACTCATTAATTCTGCGGGAGTCTATATCGCTTCCGTCGGGAAACTCTCTCCAAAAGTTGCATTTCTAGGATTGCTTAAAGTCCCCGTTGTCTATGCCATTCCCCTTGCATTGCTCGTAAGGTCGGCAAACATTGATTTACCACTGGCCATTTGGCGTCCGATTGAACTTCTGGGTGCGGCAGCTGTACCGGCCATGCTTATTATCCTTGGGATGCAAATCGGTCGTTCAGGTCCACCAAGGAAAGTCGGTCTCCTTTCACTCACCGTCTTTCTGCGACTCATCCTTTCCCCATTGATTGCACTGCTCATTGCACCGATTTGGGGTCTTGCAGGACTTTCACTTAAGGCAGGTGTTATTGAGGCTGCAATGCCCACAGCCGTCCTTGTCTCGATAATCGCCATTGAATATGACGCCTATCCAGAATTCGTCACTGGTGCAATCTTGACGACAACCTTAATTAGCCCACTAACGATCACTCCCCTATTAGCTTTCCTTAGCTGAAGTCAATAGATAATTTCACTCCTTTTCTTTTACTTCTCTGATGAAATTAGACTTTAGAATGCCAATCCCTTAGTTTTCAAAGAGATAAACTGGTTCTTCCCGATGATGATATGATCAAGTACCTCGATGTCTAAGAGCGCTCCTGCATCTATGATGGCTTTCGTGACGGAGATATCCTCTGGACTTGGCGATGGATCTCCGCTGGGGTGATTATGGACAACAATAATGGAGGCCGCGTTCATCCTTACAGCGTCACGAAATACCTCACCCACTCGTATCATCGAGGAATTCAATGAACCACGATATATCTCAATGATCTTAATAACGGAATTTCTGGTGTCCAGAGCGATTACTCTTAAATGCTCGTGTTCCAATGCTCCCATCTCATATAAGAGCAGCGCGGCTGCATCATCTGGAGAGTGTATGATTGGCCTTTCATCTGGACTCACGGACGCCAACCTTCGACCTAGTTCAATAGCTGCCTTCAGCTGCGCCGCTTTTGCTGGACCAATACCATGTTGTTGGCACAATTCCTCATACGGTGTTCTATGAAGCCCTGCTAATCCGCCTAAATCCAATAATAGCTTCTGTGCAAGCTGGATTACGTTTGTGCCTTCCACCCCGGATCGAAGGAGAATTGCTATCAGCTCTGCGTTCGAGATGGATTCTGGACCAAAAGCCGCAAGACGTTCTCTTGGGCGTTCCGAAGTCGCGAGATCAGTGATCCTGTAGGTTATTTTTTGGTCCGCCATGGTTTCCCCCTGAACTCATTGGACACTCGGCAAGCCTCAACTAGTTTACAGGCTGCAACTGCAGCCTTGTCAGATTACCATTGTTACAGCTTTGAATTTCTATGGTTTATTACGATCCCCTATGCTTTAATTAAGATCCTGCAATTCAGTTCTGGAGATATTCATGGAACCCATCGTAGACTTCAGTCTGCTCAATGATTATCTTGTTTATTTGAGCGCGTTCCTAGGAGCCTTTCTGGTTGCGCTTTGGATTAGCTTATGTGTCTGGACCTTTCGAGATATTCGCTCTCGATCTCGAGACAGGCTAATTCAAGTCCTTTCCATTCTCATTGTTGCAATTTTCACTATTCTTGGTTTAATCATTTACCTCATTCTTCGACCACGTCAAACATTGGACGAGGCTTACCAACAAACATTAGAAGAGGAGGCTCTGCTTACGGAAATTGAGACCAGAAGTGTTTGCCCCGGCTGTGGCGCTGAGACTAAGCATGATTGGCAGGTTTGCCCCCACTGCCATACGCAACTTCAGAAGGTATGTACGAATTGTGGTCGCCTAATGGAGTTACCCTGGCAGATATGTCCCTACTGTGCTACTCCGGCACCGGGATCGAAAATTTCTTCCCAGATTGCCGACGAGGTTATCGATCTTCCTGAAGAGCAATTTCATCTTGCCAAAGATGCTGGAAATGAAGCCTCATCGGTCTCAGAGGACGAATCCGATCCTTCCTAATATTCATTATTGATGTTACGAACTTCAAGAGTTCGTTCTAAAACCTTTCCAGCGCGTTCCACCCAGCATAGACTGCATTATCTCCAAGCTCTTCTTCAATACGAAGTAATTGATTGTACTTGGCAACTCTATCTGATCTTGCTGGAGCTCCGGTCTTAATTTGTCCCATGTTTAGTGCCACAGAGAGATCAGCGATGGTCGTATCTTCGGTCTCTCCAGATCGATGCGAGGTTACAGCTCTCCATGAAGCCCTATGGCAAAGATCTACTGCTTCGATTGTCTCTGTCAGAGTACCAATCTGATTCAACTTGACAAGAAGTGCATTGCAAGCCTTTTCTTCGATCCCTTTGCGAACTCTTTCCGGATTGGTCACGAGCAAATCATCGCCTACGATCTGCAATTTCTGACCCATTTCGCTTGTCATGAGTTTCCAGCTCTCCCAATCATCTTCTGCTAACCCATCTTCAATGGAAACAAGTGGATATTTCTCGACCCAATCCCCCCAGAACCGAACCATCTCCTCCCCAGTAAGCTCTCTTCCTTCGGTTCGAAGGAGATATCTCTCTTTTTCAGAATCGTAAAATTCTGAGGCAGCCGGATCTAAGGCCAAAGAAATCTGATCGCCTGGTTCATACCCTGCTTTTACAACTGCTTCAAGGATGATTTCGACGGCTTCGGCATTTGTTTTTAGCGCTGGAGCGAAGCCTCCCTCATCTCCAACCAGAGCTGTATACCCCTTTTCCTTCAGGACAGTCCTGAGGGAATGATATATTTCAGCTCCCCAACGTAAGCCTTCACTGAAATTTGGAGCCCCCAATGGCATGATCATAAATTCTTGAACATCGGTTGATTGCCATCCAGTATGAGCACCACCATTTAATATGTTTAACATGGGCACCGGTACCATATATGCATGAACCCCACCAATGTATCGATATAGTGGAACGCCAAATGATATCGAGGCTGCTTTTGCCACCGCTAGACTAACTCCCAGAATCGCATTCGCTCCCAGACGCGACTTGTTCTCCGTACCATCCAATTCAAGAAGTGCATAATCAATTCCACGCTGATCCGATGCATCCCAACCCACAAGCATCTCCGCGATTTCCTCATTCACATGTTCTACCGCTTTCGTTACACCCTTTCCACCATAACGTGTTTCATCCTTATCCCTAAGTTCGAGGGCCTCATGAACGCCGGTTGATGCGCCCGAGGGAATAATCGCGCTTCCGCCGCTTCCATCTACAAGAGAGACCTCCACTTCAATTGTGGGATTTCCCCTTGAATCAAGGATTTCTCGGGCATGAATTGATTCTATCGCCGTATACATTAAATTCCCTTTCGCTTTCCTAACCTTGCCCATTATACTCCCACTCAACCTTGTAAATGCATAGCTTTAGCATTACTGCGGTGAGTCATGAGGTCGGGTAAAGTCTTCGCACCTGTAAGTTAATTTAGTGAAATCCTAGACCTCTTATTATTGGTACTGACAGCATGTTAGAATCACGCTATGCATGAAAAGCGTGTTTATCTTGATTATGCGGCAACGACGCCAACAGACCCGCGCGTCGTGGAAGCCATGCTTCCATTCTTCCATGACAACTTTGGGAATCCTTCCTCGGTTCATCGGTGGGGACAACATGCAGAGCGTGCTGTCGAGAACTCCAGGGAGATCGTAGCGAACGCCTTTGGTAGCTCACCTGATGAGGTTATTTTTACAAGCTGTGGTTCAGAAAGTGATAATCTAGCTCTTCGCGGTGTTGCTCTAAGTGCTCGTCGGGTAAAAGGTGCAAATCACATTCTTGTCTCGCCAGTAGAACATCACGCTGTCCTGCGGACCGCACAGGATCTAGCACAGAACCATGGCTTCGAATTGGAATTCCTACCTGTAAACGAATATGGCCAGGTATCCCCAGATGCCCTCATTGAGCACCTGCGATCTGATACTGCTGTTGTATCGATCATTTACGCCAATAATGAGATCGGAACAATCAACTCATTAGCCCCTCATGCTGAATTGTGTCGTGAATATGATGTGCCTCTTCATACTGATGCGGTTCAAGCCGCCAGCCAGCTTGAAATCAATATCAATCATATTCCTGCGGACCTGATCTCTGTTGGTGCCCATAAATTTTACGGCCCGAAGGGTATTGGTGCACTCTATGTTCGCCGTGGCATCCAACTGGATCCCATCCAAACCGGAGGTAGTCAGGAATTTTCCCTTCGCGCCGGAACACTTAACGTTCCACTCATTGTTGGCATGGCAAAAGCACTTGAAATAACTATCCATGAGAGAGAAATTCATAATGAGCACTATCAATTTCTCCAAAACATACTTCTTGAAGATATTCCCAGGCTCATCCCGGACTCAACCATAACTGGTGACCCAAATAACCGTCTTCCTAATCATGCTTCCTTTGTCTTTCGGGGGGTTGATGGGAATCAACTTCTTGCTGCTCTTGATATCGCGGGTTTTGCTTGTTCCTCAGGATCTGCATGTAAAACTGGCGATCCGGAACCTTCAGACGTTCTCGTTGCACTCGGATATGAGCCCGATTGGGCTTTAGGGTCACTTCGTATCACCGTCGGTAGGCCAACGGCTGAATCTGACGTGCGTGATCTTGCCAGTACTTTACCTGAACTTGTTGCACTCAATCGATCGGCTATTCCATGAGTAACAATCGTACTGTCGCCGTTGCAATGAGTGGAGGTGTGGACAGCTCTGTCACAGCTGCTCTCCTCGTCGAGCAAGGTGAAGACGTCATCGGCGTTATGATGAACCTCTGGAGTGACGCGGACCGTCCAAACCGCTGTTGTTCTCCTGAAGCTATGTCCATCGCACGCCGTGTCGCAGCACAGCTTGGTATCCCTTTCTATGCATTGGATGCTAGGCAGCCTTTCCGCAAGCATGTCGTGGATACATTCATAGAGGGTTACGCGCAGGGCATCACCCCTAATCCGTGCATAGCCTGCAACCGCTATATTCGCTGGGGATTTCTCCTACAACAAACTCGCGCTATGGGAGCAACCCATCTATCTACTGGTCATTATGCAAGGATCATTCAGAATGATGGTCACTTTCACCTCCTTCGTGGCATAGATCGAATAAAAGATCAGTCATACGTCCTTAGCATCCTTACTCAGGATCATCTCGCACATACGATCCTCCCTTTGGGAGAATATAAGAAATCGGATGTCCGCGAGTTAGCTCGTCAATATCAACTTCCTGTTGCTGATCGTGAAGAAAGCCAGGACTTATGCTTCGTTGGTGATGAAGGGTATTATCGCTTTATTTATGATCGCGTATCCCATCTTCTGCCCGGTGGACCCATTTTTCATATCGACGGATCAAATCTTGGTGAACATCGTGGCCTTGCAGGCTATACCATTGGTCAACGTAAAGGTATCGGTGTAAGTTTTCAGTACCCTCTCTACGTCGTTGAAAAGGATGTGTCTAGAAACGCACTGGTTGTCGGACCCCTTGAATCACTTGGCAGGAGGACATTTACAGTCGATCGTGTTAATTGGATACTTGGATCTGCACCTCAGGAACCGATCCAGGTCTGCACTCAAGTTCGATACAAGGCACGTGAAGTCGAATCTACCCTACACGCCCTTGATAATGGCAATGCTAAGGTGGTACTATCCGAACCTGTGCCCGATATAACTCCGGGACAACTCGCCGTCTTTTACATTGATGATGAATGCATTGGAGGTGGCATCATCCTTCCATGACACTACCAAGTTTCGTCTTTGGCTGGCTAATCGCAACAGTGTGTGGGCTTCTTTTCCATTTCATTCGTGGTGGTAGTCTTTCGCGACTCATTCTCTATTTGTTTACAGCTTGGGGTTCATTCTTTATCGGCCACTTTGTAGCAGAGTGGCTTGATTGGCATCTACTTCGAATGGGAACGATCAACCTTTTTCCAGCTTTACTATCAACGATTCTCGGCCTCGTAGCCGCTAGCGTGTTGGTTGGACCTGAATATAAACGTCCAAAACAAGAGAAGTAAAAACTTGATCTGAAAAACACTCATTGCTTATGTCCCCCGAAAACTTGCACTTAACCCAAATGAATTTTCCGCAAAGGCTGACTCTCATCATCTTCGCCTTTTTTCTTCTCCTTACCACTGCTTGCACAAGTGAAAATTCCCATACCCCGACTACACCTTCTACGTTACCGAATCCCACCAGCACCGCTTCACCAACGGTCACACCGACCCCTGTTCAACCCACAATTATCCTCTTAGCGCCTGAAGATCCGTACCTTTTCTCCACGGATAATCTTCTATCGACTCTTGAATCAATTGTTTCCCCACGTGGTTGGATGCTCGAGCGACATCACAGTCTTGGTTCCGGTGTATTGGGACCTCATGTAGAACTCGTCGTCGTCATATCTCCATATCCGGAATTGGAAAATCTGGCCAGGAGTTTTCCCGATGTGCAATTTGTGGCAATTAACTTTAGCGACCTTGACGAAATGTCAAATCTGAGCGTGATCGGTCCTCAGGGGGAACCAGTCGATCAATTAGCATTCCTTGCCGGCTACATTGCAGCGCTTGTAACAGATGATTGGAGAGTTGGGGTGATAAGTGAGGCTTCTCAGACAATTAACAACATCGTCCAGATGGGATTCAGTAACGGCGTAATCTTCTATTGCGGCTTATGTCGACCAATTCGCCCACCATATCTCTCATATCCAATCTATTTCTTATTACCAGAGGGTGCAACCGAGTCAGAATGGCTTAGCGCCGCTGATTGGATGCTTTCCAATGGGGTCCGTACGGTTTTTATCTTTTCTCCGGACATCAACCTAGCCGCGCTTAGTATGCTCAAGGATTCAGGTATCTCAATTATTGGTGTCATCGACCCACCTGAAGATGGATCAGACACATGGTTATTGACAATTAGAACTTCACCCGAAACGATCCTAGAAGATCAATGGGACCAACTGCTCGCAGGCACCGGCGGTTTGAGTGTACCTATGCTATTTGTGCTTGACCATGTAAATGAAGAAATTCTTACTCCGGGAAAACAGCTATTTTTGGTGGATGTCATGCATGATTTAGTGCATGGATTCATAGACACTGGAGTAATCCCCATCGCACCATAATTTCCACAACTGCCCAAACTCAAAACTGAGATCGTGTACAGCCTCATGAAACAATCTGAATTGTTGGTGCAGATTCTACCCGTGAAAACACCGAGAGGATGTAATCAGGAGGTAATCCTACCTCAATAAGCCCTTTTTTCAGCTTCTTCCTCGCGTCATGCATGATCTTGTATACATTATTACGGTTCGTTCCCAATCTTTCTGCTACGACATCCATAGGTATACCTTGGATAAGTAGATCTGTAAGTACATCTCGCTGTCTTGTCGTAAGTTCTTTCTGGATGACATTTCGGAGTATCTGATAGATCTCAATCTTCTCGTAGGATTGTTCCGGTGTCTCACTTTTCACATTTTCTAGAAACTTGATAATTGAGGTCTCTTCCCCATTTTCATCCTCGGTTTGGAAAGATAAATCCTTCCAATACCGACGGCGCAATATCCCCGATGTTGTATTCATTGCGATTTTGCTTGCCCACGTAGTAAACCGACTCCGCCCCTTGAATGTATCCAACTTATTTAAAATCCTAATGATAGCTTCCTGAGAGCAATCATCTGCCAACTGCTCAAGTTCAATGATCGATAAATGAGTAAGATCGCTGCGTCTATAGACTACGTACAGATAAACTGCCTTATATAGGTACGCTTGTAGCTCGCGGATGACATCAGATTGTTTGTGGCCAGGCGATTTCAGTATTTCGATCCATTCCTGATTGGTTCTTACATTACCCTTGCTCTTCTGCAAACTCCCGAGCGTCTTCATTTCTAACTGATCAACAGCCGTTTCTCGATTCATAACATTCACCCCTTCATACCGATATGCAATTTCCTTAAACCCCAGATATGTCAAGTTTATTAGCTATATCGGGCCTATTTTATCCTATTATACTCAATCTCGATCTCACCACACCTAGGTCCTACGAGAATATAAAAAAAGAGGTAGCAATTTGTATCGCTACCTCCTAAGGATCAGTTGGTTGTAAGTCTAAGTGTTATCTTTGTTCTGATCCTATAAACCCCTAACAATTGTATCTGGTTTGAATGCTGCCCAGGCAAACCAGAAGTGCTCTGCTGAGACAACGCGTTCAAGACTCTGTCCAGTCAAGGGACCTTCGATAGACTCCCCAAGAATATTCCATGTGCTACCGGTTTGCTCATCGAAGAATTCGCCATCTTGAATAACAAAGGTCAATTCCTGTCCATCGAGGTCTCGTTCGAATACACCAGTCGATCCGATTTCCTGCCCCTCATTTCCCAAGCCCGAAACGGTGCCACCTTTCCAGAAGACCACAATTGGAGTTTCCTCAATTACATCATTCACGACCTGTACTTCACCCAAGAATGAAAAGGGGTAAGCAACTTCCTGATCATCCAGTTCAATCGCTACAACACGTTCCTTTGGGAGTAATCTGTCATCTTCACCTTCCACAGGGAAGAATGGATTGCTATCGATCGTGTCATACCCAGAATAAGGGTTTTGTCCGTATGGGCGAAAGTGGCCTGTATTTCTCGACAATACCGATCCGTCAGGAAAGCTCTCTTTGAAATCGCTCCATGCAATGATTTGCGAAGGCAGAATGGTCAAGCTTGTGCCAGTTAATTCACCCACAATCGCCTCTCCGGTGAACTGCTGCCACCATGATTGTGTTTGGCGATCATACATCACAAGGTCCGAGTTGCGTAAATTCCCAGTTGTGCCGAAGTCAAGCACTCGACCGTCATCAAGTGTACGATCAAAAGCGATCGTCGAGTTACAAAGTGGACAGAATGTAAGCGCAACGGGCTCATCCCCTACAACGTCATTTACAATCTCGTGATAGATGAGGATCACCAATGGGTAGGCTCTTGCCTCACCATTCAACTCAAAGAACATCACGGGCCAATCCTCTTGTAACCATCTATCAGATTCCTCTACGCTCTCGAATTCAGGTGAATCGATTGCAGGAATTCCGTCTGGGGGAGGACCACCCGAAAATATCTCACTGTAATCAACGCTGTGCTTGTTGAAGTCAGTATTTGGCCAATACGCTGGATTGAATCGTAGCCGAATCCCTTCGAAAGGATCCTTTCTGTCAGGGTCATCCACCTCGTCTGAAGTATCCTCAGGAGTCGGAGTCAAGATTTCGTCTCCATCAACATCCGTAGGCGTTGGCACATTCGTTGGTGTAGGATCCAACTCATCAGTGACGACTGAAGTACATGCTGCAAGCACTAATCCTAATCCGGCTAAAAAAATCGAAGTTTTTACGCTTCTACTCAATACCATTTCAAATCTCCCGAGCGATATTTACGAAATTACTCCTACCCATCTCTCAAATAACGTTCATTAACTTAATCTCGATTCTCATACCTACAGGAACTAATACCTTAAATTTCGATCCTGATTAGATAAATTTACTCCTTATATTCCAAAGTCAACAAAGAAGCCAAATCGTGCCAACTGCTCCAACGTCCCGGTGAAAAGCATCACGCCGACAATCACCAGAACCACCCCAGTAGCAACGGATACTACCCGAATTGCCTTGTTATGCCGTCTAAGCAATTCCGTCACTCGGCCAACGCCTAGAGCTGCCAGAAGGAATGGAATAGCCAGACCAATTGAATATGCGCTGAGCAAAAAGACGCCCTGGCTCACCTCACCTCCGCTAACAGCAAGGGTCAGAACCGCTCCCAGCACTGGCCCGACACATGGAGCCCAACCCGCGGAAAAGAAGACACCCATCAACCCGGAAGAAACATAAGATGACTTCTCATTTGGCTGCACCTGTCTGCGTGTGTCGTAGTTAAGGAATGGAATATTGATGATTCCTATGGTGTGCAAACCAAATATCACTACCACGACTCCACCAATCCTCGCAATCCACTCCCTCAAATCAAAAAGTAAGGTACCAATCGCTGATGCAGCTGCACCAAGAATTACGAACACAAGACCAAATCCGATGACAAAGGCTAGCCCATGGCTAAATGTCACCCACCGGTTTTCAACTACCTGTCCTTGGGGTGTTACAGAACGTCCACCAAGATAGCCAATATATGCTGGAACCAACGCCAGTACACACGGAGATAAAAAGGAAGCCAGTCCTGCCAACATTGCCAACCAAATCGTTACATTATTTGGATCCATCGTTCCTCCCGTTATTGATGGAGTGCTTCATGATTACCCCGTTACGAAACACCTTTTCATTCTCAATATCATCCATTTCTCTTCTCTATGGATCAGAAGATTTCCAACGCATACTTCTTACCCTTTCGATTCTTGATCTGTCCATTTTTAACCATTCTCTAATGAGCACATGCCACTGGTGAGGGTGCTAAAAAGATTAAGGGCGACAATCGATAGTCGCCCTTGAAAGTTTTTGAATAAAAATGTACTTCTTTAGCTATTTTCCAATCAACCTATAGAACTCGTCCCTCAAATCTTTATCGGACCGGAAAACCCCTCGCTGCGCTGTTGTAGACATGTTCACACCATGTTTCTTAACTCCACGAAGCGAAGCACAGCTGTGGTTCCCTTTAACTACCACCATGACGCCATCAGGATCAATAGCTCCTTCAAGTGCATCTGCAACTTCATTCGTTAATCTTTCCTGAACCTGCAGCCTTCGAGCAAACATATCCACGAGTCGAGGAATCTTACTCAAGCCCACGACCTTTTTGCTAGGTATATACGCAACATGCGCTTTTCCAGTAAAAGGTAACATGTGATGTTCACACATGGAGCTGTACTCAATATCGGATACAACAACCATTTCCCCTTCACCATATTCGACATCAAACATGGCTCCGTTGATGATGGTCTCCACATCCTGTTGGTACCCCTCAAGTAACTCACGGTACATTTTTGCAACACGATAAGGTGTTCTCACCAATCCATCACGATCTGGATCTTCCCCGACATTCATTAATATTTGATATACGCTATCCTCGATAGCTGCTACAGGATCTGATATCAACCTCACAGATGGTTGGGTCAAATCGAATAATTGATCCTTATCACGATGATGGCCATTCGACCCAAGTGCAATGCGTTCTACGTTGTCCATCGATCTCAACTCCTACTTGCTAGTGTTTTAATAACTAACTCAAACAACAATTTTTTTCAGATAATTTTCATTCGCCTTATTGACGAACTAAGATATTTATTTCTTACCTTTATTGTCCAAGTCGAATTTTTGTCATAATGAATGCTCATTTTCCTTAAAAAATAATAGGAATGATCGACTGTACTCAATTTCCCGTGCATGCACTTTGAGCATTAGTGAATCACAAATCCAAAGATTCTTAATGGTGTACTGATATGAAAAGACAGCTCATGAAGTAGGATAAAAAATGATCGCGAGTCATAGACTTGATGTAAATTGCCCCAATTTCACTAGGTTTCAACCACACTTACCACAGTTCCACCCGGCATTGAGACTGTTATGTCTCCTGGGTCGTATGAGACCTCCGGATTTACCCAGCGAAAAATCCACTTCGCATCTTCTGGCTTAGCATTTACACAGCCATGGGACATAGGAACTCCGAAATTGTTGTGCCAAAATGTGCTATGGATTGCGACACCGTTACCTACAAACAATGATGTCCATCCAATACCTGGAAGGTCATATCCGCCCCCAGTTGTTCCACCACTCATGTGCAGAGAAACCAACTTCCTCCAAATCGGGTGAGATCCAACTGGTGTAGCCCATTTATCGACAATGTTCCCCGATGCGTCATATTTCGCACCGGTAGACACCCTGCAGAAGAATATCTCCACATCATTTTCATAACAGGACAATGTTTGATTGGTGAGGTTGACCACCACACGCTTATCTTCGATATGTGGATTGATGGGAGACATCTCCTCGCTCGTAATCGGCCGGAAAGCTTTGGCTTCTGCCCAAAAGATGTCACCATATCCATAACGCTCATTTAACCTGTACCAAACTACACCAGTATCATCCTCTTTAACCCGATCCACCCATAAGATTTGGCTGTAGTACAAACGCGGATAGATGGCATCTTTCAACCATGGTGACCTCGCAGGTGGATTGTCTATGATTAGATCCACCCATGGAACAGTTACTTCCACCCACATTCCCTCACCAATTGAATATTCGGGAAGGATTAGGATAGGCAAGTTCTGTGTATTCTTTACTGGTTGCAAATACGGCGCCCAGATATACCCATCAGGTGTATCAACCCAACGTTGATTTACGCGGTAAGGGTTTCGCCCAACGACCTCACGTAACCAAGGAACGACTGCGTCCTCATAGAGAACATCCACCGTTTGACTGTCGATGTCTGGACTGATTTTTCGTTCAACCTTACCTACGTTAACTCGTCCTAACCTCTCCGCCTCAGGGAAACCTCCCTCCCGTAACGATGATGCAGTTCTCCTGGGCATAAACAGCCCAGCCAGCATGATCCCACCCCATTGCATGAATGCCCTTCGACCTATTGAGTGCTTTGAAGTTCTTACCAGTTTATCCATCTAGTTATTTTGTCTGACTCTAGTGAAGACTTGTTTTGCAGATTTATACCACCATTTCTTATCTTTTTTGCCGTAGGTCGAAAATCCATTATTCCATAAAAATCATACGCCAAAATCACCAAACCCTCGCTTCCTCAATTTAGTTCTATAGGTTCATAGTGATCATCGTGAGGGCATCGTATGATATAATAACCGGACTATGCTAGAAGAGCCTTTTGACGACATCGAGAAAATGGAAGGGACCATTCTTGGGGAGGCTCAACGTCGAGAGCGCAGAAGAAATTTACTTATTATTATTGCCATTCTCATTGTTGTTATTGGGTTAATCACAGCGGTCGTTCTCTTAGTCAACTATCCTGCCACCACAGAAACCCTAAGAGACGTCGTCATCATTTTCTTTGCTTTAGAATCAATTATCATTGGTATTACGCTGGTTGTTCTTATCATCCAGGTTGCAAAACTAACCGCGCTCTTAGAATATGAATTGAAACCAATGCTCGAATCAACCAATGAAACAATTGGTACAGTGCGCGGAACAACAGAGTTTTTAAGTGAAAGAATGGTGAGGCCCGTCATGAAAGCGAATAGCACGTACGCAGCTGTCCGTCGGGCGTTGAGCCTCTTCGACTTTCGGCGACCAAAGCCCAAATAATCATGTATTGGGAGGAAAGTTATGTCTGATAGAAATAGCGACATCGGAGCATTCATCACTGGCTTTGTCTTTGGAGGCATCGTAGGCGCAGCCATTTCGCTGCTTCTTGCTCCTCAGTCAGGGGAGGAAACCCGTGCTCTCATTCGTGACAAGAGTATTGAACTCTATGACACGATGGAACAAACGGCTCTTGAAACCCGCAAGCAGGCGGAACAGTTAGCATCTGACGCGAAAGCCAGAGCAGAAGATCTCCAGCGACGCGGACAGGTTGTCCTGGAAGAGCAGGTAGCTCGAATCGAGAGAGCTGTTGAAGCCGGGAAGAAGGCAGCCGAGGATCAGGAAGAGGAACTCGCCACCGAGTAAACACTTCTTATCAAACCATAAATAATCTTACTTTGTACGTCAAAAAGATGGCGCACTTCTTTGTGCGCCATCTTTCAGTTTGGACTCTGTTTTTCATGACAAGATAGACATCAGATCTCTGATAACACCCATGGAATTGCTTCAGCCACCTCTCCCGCAAGCACACTAGCTGTTGTTCCCAACGCTTCAGCGACCATTTCTCCTGCTCGACCATGCACGTAGCTCCCAAGAGTAGCAGCCTTATAGGAATTCAAGCCCTGCGCTAGATAACCGGCGATCGCACCAGCAAGCACATCTCCTGTCCCTGCCTTCGATAAAGCTGCTGACGCAATGGGTATGACAGTTGCTCTCCCATTGGGTGCTGCAACAACCGTAAATGCGCCTTTTAGGACTACAATGTGACCCCACATCTTCGCCCATTTCCTTGCAGATGTAACGCGATCATCTTGAATCGCGTCCTTCTTCTCACCTGTCATAATCGCCATCTCTCCCGGATGCGGAGTTAGGATCGATCCTTCTGGAAGTATTTCATTCCAATTCTCAATCTCGACGAGTAGTTTTAGGCCATCGGCATCGACTACACATGGCGGTATATCCCAACCTGGCTCTACCCTGTCCTGGCCGGGCTGAACAAAACCAATCTGCTTTCTTCCACCGGCGCGATCAGCACCGAAGAGCCCAGCTAGGAAGCCCTTCGTCGTCTCTTCAAGCCCAAAACCAGGTCCAATTAATACGGCCTGCGTTTTCTCAAATTCCTTTGCTACAAGATTGAGTGCGTTTTCACTGATTACGCCTAATTCATGAGGCAGTAGAAGCCATGTAGCTTCAGGAAATCCTGGAGCGATCAATGGTTGAATCACGGATGGCACAGCCATCGTCACTAATCCTGCTCCAACCCGATAGGCAGCCAAACCCGAAAGACCTGCCGCACCTGGGTAGTTAACCGATCCAGCAATAACCAGTACTCGGCCAAAGGTTCCTTTGTGAGCATCCCTAGAACGTTCCGGGAGCCAATTTGATAGCTCCACATCTTCTGCCATCTCAAGCTTGATGGACGATAGTTGCTTTTGGGATTGTGGGATACCGATATCACCAACAACCAACTCGCCTACATACGATGCCCCAGGAAAGCGAAGTAGCCCGGGCTTTACCGCCGCCAACGTGACCGTCAGATTGGCAAAAAGCGTCTCCTTGGCGACTTCACCTGTGTCACAGTCAATCGCAGATGGACAATCAACTGCAATGACGTACGGCTTATCAGATCTTTTCTCAAGCATCTTCTTTGCTGCACCTAAAAGAGATTTGGCGCCCCCCTTCAGCGGGAGTTTAAATCCCGTCCCGAGCACACCGTCGATGATGATGTCAGCACTCTCCAGCATATTTCGTAAAACTCGTGAACGCTGATCATCTTCCGCATTGGCAATGAGTAAACCTTGATCCTTCAATCGCTTCAGGTTCGGTTCATCGTCAGATCTTGCTTTTAATAAATAGACCCCAACTTGTGCGCCTTGTTTACTCAAATGATGACCGACAACAAGGCCATCACCCCCGTTATTCCCGGGTCCAGCAAGAATTGCCACGCGCTTTCCCTGAACGTCTCCCAATCTTTCCAACGCAGCATCAGCAATTACCTTTCCTGCGTTCTGCATCATCTGGTCATATGTCAAACCTGCTGTATCGGCTGCTTTCTCGATCTTCCTCATTTGCTCAGTTGTTACAATCTTTGCCACTGCTATCTCCCTCTCGAGACCTCCAATGTCACGAAAATGTTTGATGCTTAAACGAGCATTTTGCGGTTACACCTAACGGTTGCAACCCGATTTGGAGATCTTCAAATTTCGTCCATCCTATATATATCAGAATCACGCCCAGATATCAGTAATCATTTCCGATAAACCTAGCCTGTTGAGTGTATCTGGAGTCGGCCTACCGCTTCTCGAGTCCCAACCGCGCGCTCCATAATATGCCTCTATCATCTCATCGAATGGTGGTACATATCCAGCTGCCCCTCCCTCATCAAGGGGTTTCATGAGGATATCCGGTAGTTTATCGTTCTCAGCGGTGAGCCCAAGTCTGTGATTAATGACCCGCTTCAAATTCCACGCCCGTTCGCCCACCATTAGAAACTCATCTTTCGAATAATCAAATCCTGTTGCATAGTTGACCAAATCCACAAGGTCGCCAACTGGTACATTCGCTACTTTACACATTATGAGTGCATCGAAAATCGTCTGCCAATCCTGGTGCTTTGCCACGGTTGATGCTTTTGCAGCACCCTCTTGCCTACCATAAAATTGCATACCTAAATCTTCTTCAACCCGACCCCAACCATCTACCATGAAATATTCACTTTGATTGTGGCACGCTCCACGAGGAGATGTTGCATAAACCAGCGCCATCCCAGAAAATGCCCGTGGATCATGATAGGCAACCTCCAGGCCGTTCACCTGTGCAGCCATCCCGATCACATCATAATGCTCCGCCATCCTCCTCGATCCCTGTGCAATTAGGGCTCCAATACCCTCTTGGCGAACTGTATCATGGATGAGCTTTTCAGCAGCATCTGCATCTCCCCAATGGAGCTCTAATCCATTTGTATCCTTTTTCGTTATGATTCCTTCCTGGTAAAGTAAATAGGCCAGCCCGATCGTATTTGATAGCGAGATAGTATCTATACCATAGACATCAGCTAGTTCGTTGAGAATTGTAATTCTGGATAAATCGTATATCCCAAGTAAAGATCCAAAACCTGCAATCGTTTCAAATTCAGGCCCTTTTCGCTTCGGACCTTCCTCCAATTGAACGACACGACCACAAGCAATCACACATGCTTGGCAAGCGCTTTTACCAACAAGAATTGTTTCGCTTAGATACTGACCTGATATCTCCGACACATCATCATCACCGCCATATGTAAAATATCGTTTTGGCATTGCGCCTAAATAATTCAGATAGTCTATTCCACTTGAAGTACCATAATCTCTGAATGCCCTGGAAACATTCTCATCCTCCAATTCCACGTTCATCCTACTACGCAGGACCTGAAAAGGCTTTTTCTGCATAATCGGCAGGTCTTTCGTGCCGTAAACTGCGATCGCCTTAATTCCTTTGGATCCCATGATGGCTCCCATACCCGTCCTACCCGCAACTCTTCCATGGTCACACATAACGGTAGCAAATGGGATCCCTACTTCTCCAGCTTTTCCGATGCACGCCACTCGGAGGTTCGGCAATTCAAGTTCTTCCTTAATTCGATCCTGTGTTTTGTATGTATCTGTTACTCCCCAGAGATGATCGGCCGGTTTTATTTCCACTTCATCGTTATGAACCCAAATATAAACCGGTGATGTGGCTTTTCCTCTTATCAGCAAACCATCAAACCCCGTTCTCCTGAGTTCGGATCCCCAAAAGCCGCCTATGTTCGATTCGCCCCATAATTCAGTAAGAGGTGACTTTGCGCATAAAACAGAGCGTCCAACCGATGGACCTCTGGTTCCAGTTAGAGGTCCAGTCATGAAGAGCAGCGGCGCCTCTGGTGAAAGAGGATCTAAGTCCTGCACTAGGCTTGGATATAGTATCCTTGCTCCTAATGAGGATCCCCCAAGGTAAAGCCTTACCTCCTCTTGAGGGATTGTCCTATATCCAATCTCTCCATTTGAAAGATCTAGTTCCAATATTCGCAGTGTGAATTCTTCCATGATTATGATTTCTCGTTTCAATACGGATGAAGTGATGTTGATGCAAATAATGAACGGAAATGAACCTCATAACACTTTCTAGCCACATCATTTATGTATCATGTTATGAGTGAGAAATGCATGATATCGAAGACAGTGATATCTTGCTGTCGATGTCTCTATTCTTCAATGCCCACTTCTTGAGCACACCGAACGAAATCGAGTACGATCGGCACATTTCGTAACATATACGCAAGGTCACCCTTGACTTTAAGTTTCCTTGTTACCATAGCCCCCATCGGATCAAGTTCACCATCAAGAACGCTTTTAAATCTACTCCGAGTTGCTTCGAGGACATATCTTGGATCAACAGTGCTGATCTCCATTGGATCAATGACTCTCCCCTCTCGACACCGCCCATGCCAAAGGTCCAGATAAAAATACATCGCTTCTCCGCCCTTATCGTCCGGCATGATAGCAAATACAATATCACCTTCCCAATTCTTAGCTATTTCTGCATACTGCTCGTCGTTGTTTAGTCCAATCACAAAAGCATTCAACCATTCTTTGCTTGGAAATAGATATCCCATCGTCTTCCTCCCTGGAGCATTATGAGGTAATCACTACAGCATGTCAATAACTCATTGACAGACATTATGCCAGTCAGTTACACTCACATTCTGCACCAAGTGAGGGGACAATGATCTATTCTCGAGAGCAACTCGAAGCCTATGAAGATCAAATACTGGCACCCTACGGTTTTCGCAGTAAGGATTCGAAAGGCCGAGAATATCCTGAGGGCGAACGCGGGTATAGGACAGCATTCCAACGTGACCGCGACCGAATACTGCATACTACTGCATTCCGTCGACTGGAGTACAAGACCCAAGTATTCATCGTTACCGAGGGCGATTATTATCGAACTCGATTGACCCACACTTTGGAAGTTGCGCAGATTGGTCGCACTGTTGCAAGGGCACTTGGCGCAAATGAAGACTTGATTGAATCAATCTGCTTGGCCCATGATTTGGGTCATACACCATTCGGTCATGCCGGTGAAAAAACCTTGAATATGCTCATGGAGGATTACGGAGGTTTTGATCACAATAAACAATCTTTCCGGATTGTCACATCACTAGAGAAGCGTTTCCCCGATTTTCCAGGACTAAATCTCACCTGGGAAGTCAGGGAGGGCATCGTTAAGCACGAGACTGAATACGACGTTGCCGATGCACAAGACTTCGATCCTGATAAGCGCGGTCATCTTGAAGCGCAGATTGCGAATGGCGCCGATGAACTTGCCTACACCGCCCATGACCTCGACGATGGACTTCGATCCGGACTCATAACGCCAGTTCAGTTGAATGGTCTTACTCTTTGGGAAAAGCTACGTGAAAGCATTGGGTGGCACGACAATACACTCGATGAACTTACTAGGCACAGGCTTATCCGACGCCTTATTGGGATCGAAGTCTCCGACCTGATTATGAACACTAGTGATATGATCAATGCAAGTGGTGCTCAATCTGTCGATTCACTGCAAAGACTTGATTACAATGTGGTATCCTTTTCTGATGAACTGGCACAGATGAATAGACAGTTGAAGGATTTCCTCTTTCAAAAGATGTATCGCCACCCGAGAGTGTATCGCATGCAGATTAAGGCCGAGCGATTTCTAAAGGATCTATTTGATGCGTATACCTCAAATCCAGAAATCCTTCCTATCTCAATTCAGGAACGTGCAATGGAGAGTGATCTCCATCGGGTTATATGCGATTACATTGCCGGAATGACTGATAGGTATTCTCTAGATGAACACAGTAAATTATTTGATCCTAAAATAGGTCCATAATTAATTGAGGTTACAAGGTATGGAGAAAAAAGAGTTCTATTTAACCCCAGAAGGTGCTGATAAATTGCGATTGGAGTTAGAAGTTTTACGCGGTGAAAAACGTGATGAGATCGCTGAACGACTTCGTCACGCAGTCGAGATGGGAGATCTCTCAGAGAATGCTGACTATATCACTGCAAAGGAAGCTCAAGCATTTCTCGAGGGAAGGATCCAAGAACTTGAGTTGGTCTTGCGAGACGCAATCATCGTTGAAAAAGAGTTATCTGCAGATTCCGTGGGTATTGGAAGCTCGGTCGTTGTCGTCGAGAAAGGTAATTCTCCGGAAACTTTCCAAATTGTCGGTGTTAAAGAATCAAATTCCCAGATCGGAAAGATATCCCACGAATCCCCTATCGGAAAAGCTCTGATGGGAAAGCGTGTTGGTGAAAAAGCCATTGCCAAGACACCAGCAGGAACTATAGAATTCGATATTCTGGAAATTCTCTAAGATCTGATCACGTATTTTGATCTCAACTTTAGGTTAAAAATAAGCAGCGGAACCACCATCCTGCTGCTCTTTAAATTCTGTTTTATTATCTCTTATTTACATTTGTGGCCAAGCCCTTAGCTCGATCGCAATCCGATCGAAGAAGCTCTCTGAGGGTAATGCGCCTTCACCATATGTGATGTCAACTATCCTTGCTTCAATTCGCAGTGAAGCTGTGTTGAGCTCTAAAACGCTTCCGCTGTCTGCGAGCACAGGATCTCCCTTAGCTGCCAATCGCGCACGCGTCTCCTGATCATTATATGCATAGGAGCTCATGAGCACTTTGGTCACTGTCTGAATATCGTTCTTATCGAAAAGCCACACTTCAAACGCCGAAACTTTCTTTGGTTCACCGACGCCTATAATATCCCCAATTCCCACACCACATTCGCCGAGAAAATCACCTGTTGGACCCTCAATGCTAAATGAATCATCGTACAGATCGTCACCCAATGAATAGATCGTCCTAAAAGTAGCGAGAGGTTCATCTTCAGACTCGAGCGCTTCAGCAAATCGTAAATCGAAATCGTCAGGTTCGTATTCGTAATACTCCTCTTCGTAAACCGGTGCAGCAGTTGGTTCCTCCGCTCTCTCACGGCGTCTCCGGACAAGAATAATACCAAATGCCACAACTCCAATGAAAACTCCTATGCCACAAAGCCATGGGAGGATGCTCATCAGAGTGCCAAGGATATCCCCTGATGCCTGCCCGCCGTCAGTATCTGGTGCTTCTTGTGTTGGCAAGTCTGCTTCGAAAATCTCCACTGCCGCACGGAAGTTTTGCAAGGAATTGGCACTGATAGAACCTGGATTCGCAGCAACTGCAGCCATCGTCTCCTCAGCATACACTCCAAGTTCGTTGTACCGTCTAACAGCCAGGTCGACGTCATTGTTGACGGAATAGGAATCAATTACCATTCTCAGGTAATCTTCTCTTAAGTCGGCTCTCAGATGTTCTGGTGTTGCATCGGTCCACTCAACCGGATTAATGACCCATCCATAGAACACTCCAAGGGCAATACCGATAATCAGTGCAACGATTGCGATTAACCACCAACGATCGCGTATGCTATCTGATGAATTCATGGATCCTCACTTCACGATATGCAAATTATCTTGACATCCGAGATGGTCAAGAATCATTCGTGCGGATTTTAGACATTTCCCTTGCCTATGGCAAATTTTATGTTGCATTTTTTATGCCATTTTTCTATCTTGAGAATCAAATTCATGAAGATCATACTGAGTATCACAATTCATGCATTTAGCATGATTCTTATTCGCAGCTACAAGCATACCACCGCACACTGGACATGGCTTTTGAAGTGGTCTTTTCCATGAAGTGAAATCACATTCAGGGTACCGAGAGCATCCATAAAACTCCCGTCCTTTGCGCGTGCGTTTACGAACGATTTCACCATCGCATTGAGGGCACTCTACACCAATCTTATCTAGTATTGGTTCGGTATAACGACAATTTGGAAAATCCGAACAGCCGATGAATTTTCCATAACGTCCATGTCTGATGACCAAGTTATGACCGGTCTCCGGACATAACCTATCCAAAATTTCTGGCTCTGCTTTAATCTCCGGCATGGCTTCCTTTGCAAGCTCGACTTGCTCAGCGAAAGGAGTATAAAACTCTCGAATGACATCGACCCAATCGCTGTCCCCTGCAGCAATTTGATCGAGTTCTCTTTCCATCCGTGCTGTAAATCCAAGATCTACGATCTCTGGGAAATGATCTACGATCAAGTCATTTACAACTTCACCGATCTCAGTTGGATGAAGTCTCCGACTCTGCCTTTCGATATAGCCACGCTGCCTGAGCGTCGTCAGGATTGGCGCATACGTCGAAGGTCGACCGATCCCATGATCCTCCATCGCGCGTACGAGGGATGCATCGGAATACCTACTTGGTGGATTTGTAAAGTGTTGTTCTGATATTAAATCCAATAAAACCAGTGGATCTCCAGCTTCGAGGCTAGGCAACTGCGCCATTTTTGCTTCCAATCGATCAACTCTTTCCTCAACGACTTTTACTGCTGCCTTCTCCTCATAGACTTCTAGAAAGCCGGCAAAATCCAAGCGGGAAGCGGAAACCCGGAACAAGTATCGATGACTACTATAAGTTCCCTCCACCTCGATGGACAAAGTCTGATAGATTGCAGACTTCATCTGCGACGCAACAAATCTCTTCCAAATAAGCTCATAGATCTTGAATTGTTCCGGTGAGAGGTATAGTTTCAAATCAGCAGGAAAGCGCTTCACTGAAGTGGGTCGAATTGCCTCATGAGCCTCCTGTGCGCTTTTAGACTTCGTACGATACACAGGTGGTGAATCAGGAATGAATTCAGGGCCAAATTTCTCCAGTATCACATCTCTAGCTTCTTGCTGTGATTGAGCGGAAACGTTCGTTGAATCAGTACGCATATAGGTGATTAGTCCAACGGGTTCACCGGTACCAAGCTCAACACCTTCATAGAGTTGTTGTGCAATTCGCATTGTGCGGCGTGCAGTGTATTTGAATCTCCGCGAAGCATCCTGCTGAAGCGTACTCGTTGTGAAAGGTGCTGATGGACGTCTTGTACGAGTTCCTGGTTTCACACGCTTGACATGATAGGCTGCATTTCTCAGATTGGTTATTAGATCACTGACGCTTTCCTCAGAGGGAAGATGGATCTTTTCATCATCAACCTTTACCAATCGAGCCATGAATGGTGGTGGCTTCCCTTCAGTCAGGAACTTCCCGTCGATCGACCAATATTCCTGAGGGACAAATTCTCGTATCTCCCTTTCACGATCAACGATCATCCTCAGCGCCACCGACTGCACTCGCCCTGCAGATAAGCGGCTTCTAACCTTGGACCACAATAATGGGCTTAGATTGTATCCAACAAGACGATCTAAAATCCGCCTTGCCTGTTGAGCATCCACCAAGTCCATATTGATGCCACGCGGTTCTTGAAACGCATGTTGTATCGCATCTTTGGTGATCTCATGAAAGACCACCCTTCGAGCGCGGTCTTCTTCGATTTCTGCAGCCTCCATTAAATGCCAGGCAATAGCCTCACCTTCGCGATCTGGATCCGTCGCTAAGTAGACTTCCTCTGCCTTAGATACCTCTTTCTTGAGCGATTTAACTACCTCTCGCTTCTCGTTAGGAACCCGGTATTTTGGTGTGAAATCATTTTCAACATCCACAGAAATCTGTGAACGTAGCAAGTCGCGCACGTGACCTACAGATGCTTGAACAGTGTATTCGTCTTCCAGATACCGACCCACTGTCCTGGCCTTCGCAGGTGATTCAACGATGACCAATTTCCCTTTTCGTTTCTTTGAATCGTTTTTCCTTTTAGGAGTTTCTATCACCTCAGGAGGTTTAAGACCTTCATGTGCCTCTGTTCTACCCATCCGAAACATTCCACTACCACAAACCGGGCAAACGCCCCGTGTTGCCGGTGTACCGTTAGATGTGAATGTAGCCTCCTCATCCATCATCGTGCGTTTTTCTTTACATTTAACACAATACGCTTCCACCACAATCTCCCACTAAAGGTATTGATCCTTTTCCTGTTTCATTAGTAGCTTCACAATACTTCGAACCTCTTCTGCTCTCTGCCTAGGACAAATTAGGAGAACATCTTCAGTCTCGACGATGATAAGCTCTTCTAGTCCCAGCAATGCAACCAACCGATTTTCTTCAATCGAAGAGTCTTGAAAAATCAGTGTCTTATTCGTATCGATTAGCAATATATCATCGCCAATCATCAAGTTTCCACTTTCATCTACATCCATCACATCAAACAGACGATCCCAACCGCCGATGTCATACCAACCAAGGTCATCAGCGGGCAATACGCCAACAGACTGAGCTTTTTCCATGACACCATAGTCAATGGTCTCAGGCCTGATGTCACTCCAGACTCTATTCAGCACTTCCTCGTGTTCCGGTAGCTCTATCGATGCATCGATCATCTCGAGACCAGCCCACAATTCCGGCATAAGGCGTCTGATCTCGTCAAGGATCCGGCTAACTTCCCACACGAACATCCCTGAGTTCCAGTAATATTTACCACTCGATAGATACTCTTCGGCAATATCCTGCGCAGGCTTCTCCTTGAATGCAAGCACCCTGAACAACGGATATGAATTATACGAACCGATTTTCTCGCCTCGCTGGATATAACCATAACCAGTAGTTGCGTGCGTCGGTGTAATGCCTAGAGTAACGATAAAGCCTTCCCGAGCAGCCATTGCAGCTCCAGAAAGAAGGTTACGAAATCCATCCACATTCTCGATGTAGTGATCGGCCGTAAGAACAGCCATAACAGCATCCGGATCTACCTTCCTGAGATGTATTGCAGCAAGACCAACGACAGATGCTGTTCCACGCGGCTCCGGTTCCAGGATATAGTTCCATTCTGGAACATCTGGAACTTGTTCTTGAAGTAAATGAGCTTGTTCTTCAATTGTGACGACAAGGATACGCTCGGGCGGAATCAATGGACAGATTCTCTCAACAGCGATCTGGAAAAGTGTTTTCTCGCCGAGCAACCTCAATGCTTGCTTTGGCTGACTCTTCCTTGATAACGGCCAAAGCCGCGTCCCTCCGCCTCCAGCCATGATTACGGCATAGGTGTTATCCATATTTATTCCACTCGATACTCTGCACTTGGTTCACGAACCCTCACGTAATGCATACCACCTACTTGACGCGCACGTCCTTTCAACTCTAGCATGGCTAGCGAAGCCGCTATCTTGGCAACAGGCAGACTTGTTTGAGCCTTGATCTCGTCCACATGAATAGGCTCCCGAGATAATTTATCAAAAATCACTTTCTCAATATCATCTTCTGGAAGAAACTCTGTCATTGTTTCCTGCCTTGCGATGACATCGAGATTTAGTGCTTCAAGAACATCTTCAGGTGATAAAAGGATTTGGGCACCACTTTGTATCAATCGGTTAGCACCTTTACTGACCTTACTATGGATACTTCCCGGCACTGCGAATACATCTCGTCCTTGTTCAGCAGCGAAATGTGCCGTAATTAGTGCGCCGCTGGTCTCACCTGCTTCAACGATAACAACAACCAATGACAATCCCGAAATCAAACGATTCCTCACTGGAAAGTTTCTCGCCTCGGGTGCAGTTCCTAAAGAATAGTCCGTAATGACTGCGCCTCGTTTTGAAATTTCTTGCGCCAGATTTCGATGTTCAGGCGGGTATATGTGATCAAAGCCTGATCCTAGTACGGCAATCGTTCTTCCACCTGCCGCAAGTGCTCCTCTATGTGCAATTCCATCGATCCCCCTAGCCATCCCTGAGATGACAGTCACACCATTCGCTGCCAAGACCGTAGCTATCTCACTAGCGACTGTTTCACCATAAGGGGATAAACGTCGAGTACCAACGATGGCAACTGACCATCTGTCTGCAGGAATAAACTCCCCCCAAACATATAGAACCGGTGGAGGAGCTTCAATCTCTTTCAACCTTACTGGATAGCCGTCGCTATCCCATGTAATGACTTTGAATCCCCTATCCAATATTCGGCCTAATTCAAAATCTAAATTGATGGAGGAGCGAACTCTAAGAAACTCTTCTACGACCTTCCTTCCTAAACCTGCTGATAAAAGTTGTTCTGGTTCAGCATGCCAAGCATGCTCGACATCACCGAAAAAATCGATCAGCTTTCGAAACCTTATAGGTCCGAGTCCTGTAACTTGGTTAATTCCATTCCAATATTTAGTTTTCTCCCCCATTGGCGAATCTTCCTCCTCTTTCTTTCACTGAAGGTTGGGATGATCGAAGCCAATAAAAACTCGTTCAAGCAACATACATCCCTAAAAAAAATCATTATTACATTTCAAATCGGCCCAGAATACCATGCCGAAATTACGGGTGTCAAGATATTGAACAGAAGTTCGAATAAAACATATATTTCAAACACCAGTATAAATATCCAAATATTTGAATTGGTTCAGGCTATAATCAGTTCCAAACCTATACTCAAATCAACTGAACTTACCATCAATGCAGGAAAAATAGGATGGATCAAGAAGATTGTCCAATCACAAATTCCTTTATAGAAGCGATGGAATTCGCTTTCGTGTTGCATCAAAATCAACTCAGGAAGGGATCGTCGGTTCCTTATTTTGCACACCTACTTAGCGTCGCCGCTTTGGTCATGGAAAATGAAGGTACCGAGGAGGAAGCGATCGCCGCAATTCTCCATGATGCTGCCGAGGATCAAGGCGGTGTTGAAACCTTAGATGAAATCCGAAAGCGGTTTGGGAGCGGTGTTGCTTCCATCGTACATGGTTGCTCAGACACTTTCGAATATCCAAAACCTCCCTGGCGCGAACGAAAGATCGCCTATATAGAACGCATGACGAACGCCCCACTTTCAGTGCTGAAGGTATCCATGGCTGATAAGGTCCACAACCTTCGTTCGCTTCTGGATGACTATTTTAATGAAGGCGAATCCGTATGGGAACGTTTTAACGGAGGTAAGGAAGGCACACTGTGGTATTATCATCAGCTTTCTGTCATTTTCATTCAACGAAGTAGGGGAACCTTGTCTCTCGAGATCTTACGATTACTTGACGAGTTGGAAGCGTTGATGTCAGCATCAGAAGAAGAAGTGAAAGAATAATCCATCCACTAATTTCCACGAATGAATTCATATTCATCCCTGACTATCCATCCAATCCATCCTTATCCAATCCTGCAATTTCGCTTTCAAGACACATTCCATCTGCCACAATTTTCGATAGTGGTAAAATCAAGATTTGTGGCCCATTACACGCTATGAAAGGAAATAATCGTTGGCTGAGAGCAGCATAAGTCCGAATGAACTTGATCTCCAGAAGACCTTAAGTTCAAATCGTTTGAAGAGTTTATGGCGCCTCATGTCGGGTTATCGACTAGCATACCTGACAGCTGCAGTCAGCCTGGGTATTGCTGCCATTCTGAGGACTGGGAATTACCTTCTCGTTCGGTACCTCGTCGACGATATTCTCCTTGGAGATCAAGCTATTCAATATTTAATCCTGGTTGCTCTTGGATTCATCGTTCTCGCTCTCCTTCAGGGAACATTCATCTACTTAAGCGGCAGGATGGCTGCAAAAACCTCAGAGGGTATTGCCCAACGTATTCGGAATTACCTTTTTAATCACATTCAGCGGCTCCCATTTTCATATCATGACATGACACCAACCGGTGAGTTAATCCAACGATCAACCTCAGATGTTGATGCGATTCGTCGTTTTTTTAATGATCAAGCGATCGGATTCGGACGCATTCTTCTCCTCTTCATCGTGAACTTCACCGCGCTACTCATAATTAATTGGCAGCTGGCGCTTCTTTCGACAATCGCCGTCCCATTCATCGTGATCATCTCCTTCTTCTTCTTCAGGAGCGTCTCAGCCAGGTACGAGGAGTACCAGAAGCAAGAGGCTAAGCTTTCAACGACTCTTCAAGAAAATCTCACAGGCGTTCGAGTTGTGAAAGCCTTCGCCCGTCAAACTTACGAGATTGACAAGTTTGAACAAGATAACTGGGAAAAATTCCTTCGTGGCAAACGCTTGTTATTCATGCATTCACTCTATTGGCCTTTTTCCGATATCATCGCAGGTTTTCAAATGATCGCTGGCTTCGCAATTGGAGCCATTATGGCCATCAACGGTACGATCACAGTCGGCACCTACATGGCATATGCCGGTATCGTCATCTGGATTATTTGGCCTATGAGAGGTCTGGGGCGACTAATTGTTCAGATGTCCTCCGGTATTGTCTCCTATAACCGCCTTATAGAAGTTATTGAGGTTGATGAAGAGCCCATAGAGGAAGGTTTATCGATTCCAGATGAAGAAGTACTTGGGAAGATCGTATTTGATCAAGTATGTTTCGAATATGATGAGAACTCACCTGTCCTCCAAGATATCAGCTTCCGGTGTGATTCGGGTCAATCGATCGCACTTCTCGGTCCAACCGGCTCTGGCAAAACAACGCTCGTAAATCTCTTAGCCCGATTTTACGACTATACAGGTGGCAGCATTACGCTGGATGGGATCGAACTTAAGGACTACTCTCGGGAGTTCCTTAGAAAGCATATCGGCATCGTCGAACAGGAGCCGTTTCTTTTTTCACGAACAATCCGTGAGAATATCACCTACGGCGTCAAGCGTGAAGTGTCAGACGAAGAAGTTGAGGAAGCTGCACGCGCCGCTGCAATCCATGATGTTATCCTAACCTTTCCCGGCCGATATAACACGCTTGTTGGTGAAAAAGGCGTAACCCTATCAGGCGGTCAGAAACAACGCATCGCCATCGCTCGGGCGCTCCTTCGTGATCCGCGGGTCCTGATCCTTGATGACAGCACTTCCTCAGTGGACATGGAGACTGAAGCAATCATCCGCTCTGCGCTGTATCGTCTAATGCAAGGACGTACTTCTTTTATCATCGCCCATCGTATCCAAAGTGTGCAAAATGCAGATCATATTCTTGTGCTCGATAAGGGGCGCATTGTTCAAAGCGGAACCCATGAAGAATTAATGGAGGAAGACGCCATTTACCGCCAAGTGTATGACCTTCAAACTCAAATTGATGTTGAGTTGGAGAAAGAGATCGGCAGTGTCTGAGTACCAGTTTGAGGAAGAAGACTTTTCGACCCAATTCAATGGTCGAACACTTCTCAGAATTCTCATAACGGCGAAATCACACTGGAAATGGTTCACTGGTTTCCTCGCGGCCATCGCTTTTGTAGCTATTCTGGATTCATATTCCACGTTCCTAAGCAAACGAATTATCGATGAAGGAATTCTCGCCTCCGACACAGAGGCACTCACAGAAATTGTCGTCCAATATGCGCTGCTCATTATCGTTCAATCATTCGGCGTTTTCGCATTCATCTACTTTGCCGGGATCCTTGGAGAACGTATTCAATTTGATCTTCGGCAGATGACTTTCATACACTTGCAGGATTTATCACTCACCTACTTCGACAAGACGCCTGTGGGTTGGATCATGTCTCGTGTGAACTCAGATACTGCAAGAGTGTCACAATTGGTTACCTGGGGTATGTTGGATACAACCTGGGGAATAATGAGTATCGCTTCATCGATGGTGTTCATGCTGCTCATTAATTGGCAGCTTGCTCTGCTTGTTTTTGTCATCGTACCGATCCTTCTCATCGTAGCTTCATATTTCAAGAAGAAGATCATCACGGAATACCGGGTGGTGCGAAAAGTCAATTCGAAAATAACAGCTGCCTACAATGAGAACATCATCGGAGTGAAAGTTGTCAAAGCCCTTGGACGTGAAGAAAAGAACCTGGACGAATTCAAGGTTCTTTCGGGTGATATGTATCAAGCGGGTTTCCGGGCGGCATGGCTCTCAGCACTCTTCCTTCCCATCGTTCAACTCATTAGTGCCTTTGCATTGGGAATCGTCGCACTTTTCGGCGGCATTCAAATTGAAGCAGGGGCAATAACCATTGGTGGAATTCAAGCTTTCATCTCATACATCATTTTCATGCTGTGGCCCATTCAGGAGATGGCTAGGGTCTATGCAGAGATGCAGCATGCTATCGCCTCTGCTGAACGCATCTTCTCGCTACAAGATTCGCTTCCCGAGATAGTCGATCGCCCACTCGCAGTAGATCCAGGCTCCATTCGTGGTGACGTTATTTTCGATCATGTCGATTTCTACTATGAAGAAGATAATCCCGTTCTTGAAGACTTCACACTTGAAGTGAAGAGCGGCGAGACCATCGCATTGGTAGGACCAACAGGTGGCGGAAAGTCGACGATAGTAAATCTACTATGTCGTTTCTATGAACCAAAGGGTGGAACAATTAGTATCGGTGGTGAGGACTACGTTTCACTCACTTTGCACGCTATCCAATCCCGAATTGGAATGGTATTGCAAACGCCTCACCTGTTTTCTGGATCAGTTCGCGAGAACATCCGCTATGGTCGCCTTGACGCAACGGATGAGGAAGTCGAAGAGGCTGCAGCAATTACTGGAGCGCACGATTTCATCAAGAACCTCGATCATGGTTACGATGAAGATGTTGGTGAAGGTGGAAATCTGCTTTCAGTCGGACAGAAACAGCTGGTCAGTCTGGCGAGAGCCGTATTAGCCCAACCAGATATCTTTATCATGGATGAAGCTACGAGCTCAGTGGACACATTGACAGAGGCCCTTATTCAGAAGGGTATGGATGCACTCCTACAAGATCGAACGAGTTTCATCATTGCACATCGTCTTTCAACAATTAAACGTGCGGATCGGATTCTCGTTATCAACGAGGGGAAAATCACAGAGATGGGAACCCACGCTGAATTGCTTCAGAAGAAAGGTCACTACTTCAACCTTTACACTCAACAATTCCGTGCACAACTCGAACGCGAGTACGATCCGTTCATCATCCATGCCCCAGCTGGTACGTGAGCATAAATACCGAGGAGGGAATGCGGAGATGAACAGGCGCTCTTTCTTGAAACTTACTGGTCTCGCAGCATTAGGATCTCTCGCAAAGTCTTGCGCCCCAACAACTGATACCGAACTACCCCCAAGCCCATCCGCTGTTCATAGTCTTACGCCGGTGCCATCCGCAGTTCCCAGTTCGACGCCGACACCCTCCCCAGAAATAGGAGAAGCGATGAATAACCCAGAAGAGTTCAACCGATCGATGGAAACTAATCAAATGGATGAGAAATCGAAGGTTGCCCTTGTCATGACATCGGATCGCAATGAAGGAATCAATCGTGCTTTAAGCATGGTCTCTCCTGTTTCATTCCATGGTAAATCTGTGTTTCTTAAACCGAACTTTAACAGTGATGATCCATTTCCTGGGTCAACACACATTGATACTCTGCACATAATTAGTAGTTACCTTAAGTCTGATGGTGCTTCACGCATTATCATTGGCGATCGCAGCGGTATGGGGGACACACGTTCCGTTATGGAGAACCTGGGTGTTTTCGATTTGGCTGAGGAGGTTGGCTTCGAAACTCTCATTTTCAATGAACTCGATTCCTCTGGATGGTTGAAACACTCACCTACTAGAAGCCATTGGGAGAATGGTTTTGCCACTCCCGCTATCCTGCACGAGGTTGACTCAATCGTCCAAACTTGTTGCCTGAAGACACACAGGTATGGTGGCCACTTTACAATGTCGCTTAAGAATTCCGTTGGGCTTGTTGCGCAGAAAATCCCAGGAGATAGCTATGACTATATGAATGAGCTACACGGCTCGAGCTACCAACGAGAAATGATCGCAGAGATCAATCTTGTCTACCAACCCAGCCTTATCATCCTTGACGCAATAGATGCTTTCACAAAAGGTGGTCCAGCGACAGGCGACATCGTATCTCCCAATGTAATCATTGTTGGCACCGATCGTATTGCAATTGATGCACTCGGTGTCGCACTCCTTCGTAAATATGGGACAACTCCCGCTGTAGAAAATGGACCTGTCTTTGAACAGGATCAAATCGCTCGTGCGGTTGAGATTGGCCTCGGCGCTCAATCACCTACTCAAATCGAAATCCTTACAGATGATCCTGAAAGCTTTTCTCTTGGTGAAGAACTGAGTGGAATACTATTGCAAGGATAAAAGTTTGATACAACTAGGGCTATACGCATGATGGCCGTTGCCTCCTGTCATAAATATCTTCTAGACCACTCCAACCGTATTCTTCACTCCTCAGAATTCAAAACTACAATAGGTAAGGACATCGTCATCCCACTCGTCTTGGAGGATGGAAGTATTCATTTTCTCAATTAGCTATATGTTCCACAAAAAGGAGTAATTCAGGATGTCTAATGATGTAATTAAAGATACCTTACGCCGAATGCCGTATGGGTTTTATGCAATTACAAGTAGATCTGATGATGACGTAAACGCGATGGTCGCAAACTGGGTCTCTCAAATATCTTTCGAACCAAGGCTGGTTTCACTTGCATTGCAGACTACGTCGTATACCTATGGATTGATTGAAAAAGGAAAGGTTTTCGCCATAAATCTTTTCCTCAAAGAGGACGATGAATCCATTAAACCTTTTACAAAGGGCCGTTCGAAAAATCCAGATAAGATGGTGGATGCAGAATTTGAAACAGCACCTATTACTGGATGTCCAGTTTTAGCGGGTTCAGCCGCATACCTGGAGTGCAAAGTCATCAAAACCATTGAAACCGGTGGTGATCACAACATTGTGATTGGCGAAGTGGTCGGCGCCGGAAATAATAAACCCGCAGAGGTGAAGGATACGCTAACACTTACAGATATCGGCTGGAGTTATGCGGGTTGAGCAATAAATTTCAATAGAGTGCCTTTGGAACTTTACAACATCATAGATCCAAAGGCATTTAACTTTTCCTTCATAGAAACCTAGGGAACCATACACATTATTATTTGTGCATAAGAATGATCTCCATCTTTAAGTGAACTTAACTAGCCTGTTGAGGAATCGTAATCGACCCCCAGTTGCCCTCCTCAGCCAGAATGCTAGAATCTCCTATGTTTCAATCAAATAACTCAGGGAATGGACTTAATAGGTATGGATAAATATTTACCAGTTAAAACACAGTTTAGTTACTTCTTGCCTCTCTTCCCACTCATTGTCATAGTTTCCATGGCTATTGCTTGTGGTGCAGTGGTCGATGAGACACCCCCACCCCTACCGACAAGCCTGCCCACAGAAACTCCCATCGACACTGCAACCCCAACATTTACGCCTGCTCCTACGATGACGCCCACAAACACCCCTGAGCCAACACCAACTCCATTTCCGGGCCTCTGGCTGGATACACAAGTATTCGAACTTACACTCGAGTACCCTCCTCCCACCCCAGGTCCTGGCTGGATCGTGGGCGGCGAAATCGTTATTCCCATTGACGCCGAAGTTGGCGGAGTCGTTTTCGTCGTTGATGAGTACCAAGGGATATGGGGGTCACTGACGAGCAGGAGTGTCGGAGCCAAAGAATCTGTTATGACAGACATCACGATACGTGATTACGGCTCCGGAGATTTCTGTGTATCCGATTTTTTTGGTGGCTATGAACCAGAAAGGATCTGCGAAATTGTGTTCCCCGGTTCAACTACTTACCGCTGGATCACACCTTATTTTGCAGGTCATAAGACCCAGGTTGGAGTGGCGTTCTCTACCGGAGGCTGTGATCCCAATACTTGCACTACCTTCCTGAAGATCTCTGGGATTCGACTCATTCTCTATAATTCTGCTGAGTTACCTCCTGGATAAATAACCATTCGCCTTCTTCATAACGATGCAAATATTGAGGCGATCTCAGTTCCGAGATCGCCTTTTTATCATAAGAAAATAATCACTTAATTCGATTCTTATCGCTATCCTTATCAAACCCAATTTGTGTTTCAATTCATAATGAATCCTTCCAAAACGCAGCATCAAACTTGAAACTTGCCTGACCGATATAACAGTTCATTGTCGACGATGATCTCCCCGCCATCTCTCATATCGCAAATCATATCCCAATGAATCGCGCTCTTGTTCTTCGAGCCACTTTCAGGATAACCACCTCCCAATGCTAGGTGAATTGTCCCTCCAGTCTTCTCATCAAATAAGCCAATCTTCGTGTAACGATCAATCATATCATTGGTGCCTATTCCGAATTCACCGACATATCGTGCCCCTTTATCAGTATCCAATATCTTGAGAAGGAAATCCTCATTCTTCTCCGCTGATGCACTTACAACCTTCCCATTCTCAAAGTGGAGTTCCACTCCCTCGACACCTACCCCTCCATTTAATGCCGTATATCCAAATCGTATCCATCCATTAATTGAATCCTCAATGGGAGCAGTGAAGATCTCACCATCTGGCATATTTGCATCCCCGTCACAATTGATGAACGGTCTATCACCGATTCTGAACTCCAAATCAGCATTCGGACCTCTGAGTTCAACATGATCCTTCCCTTTGAGCCATTGAATTATGCCTTGCTGTTTTCTACTTACCTCTTTCCATGCCTCGATAGGATCATCGAGATCGGCGAAAGTTATTCGGTAGAAGAAGTCCTCAAACTCCACTAGGCTCATCTCAGCATCTTGCGCGAAAGCTTTTGTTGGGTACCTTGTTGCCACCCACCTCAACTCACCCTTTGCACTACGCTCCATAAAAACCTGCATTAGTTCTGCATACGATCTCGTTACTAATTCGTAATTTGCTGGATCTACATTGCTGAGCTCTTGAGAGTTCGTGGTTGCAGTGATTCTAATTTCGACATCAAATTCCTCAAGGGACATCTTCGATATTGGATCGACATATTGGAGTTGTTCTTCATTGGCATAAGTTAAGCGGATGTATCTCAGCCCTTCGAGGCCGATATAAGTGATAGGTAATCCTCCAGCAAGCAAAACCTCGCGATACACTTCTCGAACCAGCGGTGCTCCTACTGGCTGCAGCGGGAAGCCGCGGATCATTACTTTATCCCCAGGTTGAACCTTCGTGGAGTAATTAACAAGGATTTTTGCCAGGTTCGTCACTCGCGGATCCGTCATTATTAATCTCCTCATACTTACTTAATATTTTTTTAGCAAAATCGAAGTTGGGTTAATCTATAAACGTGAATTGGATACTGACCTCGGATCAAGAGAATAGCAGAATGCAATTAGAATGAAAAGGATCAAGACTCGAATCGCGTTTGAATTTCACGATGGAGCCGGTTTCTGGTTAGGTCCCTCAAACTTTCGTAGGATATTGAAAGAGGTCAAGACATCAGCGGCTCCGGAATTGGCTAAATCGTCAGTTCAGTGTCGGCCAAAGGTCATGAGTTTTACATTCACATCAATAAACTCGACATAATGATTTCCAACCTGATCAACATCGCCATTGGCTCTTCACATTTCCACACAAATTTCGGGGCATAACGACTGCATTACAACAAAGTGAATCGCTTAAAAGGTAATGAGAATGGCTGTGCCAATCCAAGATGAAGTTGACATTCATTTTCCAATTGGGTACCACGAATTTCATGAAGATGTGCACATGAACTTCCAACTCAATAGGTGGCACTCATTCGGGTACTTACGCAAGGATGATATTCTGCTCCTTGCAACAAGGATTCACAACCTTGAGGATTGGAAGCATGAGTTGGTCAGATTTGCATATATGTTGATTTAAGAGAATCGTCCTTTGGAGGGGGCAATTGCATTCAGGGCTGCCGAATTCTTCACGTTGACGAAGGATCCTGACAAGATTCACCTATACGACCAATTCCATGAATGTTATTACTCAAGTTTCCATGACAAGAGGATGGAACGCTTCTCAATCCCATACCACGGAACTTCGATTCCTGCGGTCAAGTTCTCAACTGAGGAATTCAAAGGGACCATTGTTGTCCATGGAGGCTTGGATTCTTTCATGGAGGAGTTCTACCCAGCAGCACTCTACATGGCAAATGCTGGATATGACGTATTAATGTTCGAGGGACCCGGTCAAGGAGCTGCACTTAGGAGGAGAGGATTGCACATGAGCCACGAATGGGAAAAACCAGTCTGTGCGCTTCTCGATTTCCTTGACCTCTCAGATATTACTTTGATTGGCATATCCATGGGTGGATTCTTGGCCCCTAGGGCTGCTGCTTTTGAAGGACGCATATCAAGGGTAATCGCTTATGATGTTTATACCTTTGATCATCAAGGAAACGGCCTGAGTGCTCTGCTCTACAAGTTCTTCTTGAAAACACCCTCTATCTATAACTGGATTGTCGAAAGGATCATGCGTAGAAGTACGACCGCCAATCACATCATCAACCAGTGGATGTATGTTACAGGTATAAGCTTGCCAGCAGATTGGATTGAACAATTACGACATTATTCAGTCTCTAGGATCGCCTCCAAAGTCCAACAGGATGTGCTCCTTCTAGCTGGTGCCGAAGATCACATGATCTCACTCAAAGAGTATTACAAAACAGAGCAAAGCTTGATCAATGCCAGGTTGGAAATATCCAACTTGCTTTGGATGTTATGCTGGATTGGATCGATGAGAAGTCTTCCAATTCAACAAATTTGTGACAATCCCTCAACATCATACATCAGTGGAATACGATCCAATCCCGATTTGTACGGATTGCGCCTTTAAATGCAAAACTGGCCACATAATGCTCCATGGGCCAGATCGCTAGCAGATACGAGGCGGGGACGACGGGATTCGAACCCGCGATCTCTGGCTTGACAGGCCAGCGTGTTGAACCGCTACACTACGCCCCCGAATCGGTCAACAGTCTACCATAGGCATGAAAGAGCCGTCAAGACGAGGGCACAAGAATGCGCCCGAAATTTCAAACTTACCACTAGTAGCAACTTTTAAAAGAAAATATCCATTAGCTAGAGAATGACCTTGTTCAAGGTAACCTTTTTATCCAAATTCGAATGAACACTTATGGATTCTCAGCCTTTAGTTCCATTGAGGATTTTTCGAAAGGCGTCAACCACTCTTTCCACTCCCTTGTCATCAATCCAATAATGAATGACAAGCCGCATCCGTCTTTCTCCCACAGAACCAACTAGAACACCTTCACGCCTCAGTCTTTCAGCGATTTCAAATGCATTAAGCGGAGAATCCTCCGCAATGTCCAAAAACACCATATTCGTCGGGGGCGGATTTTTCATGAGTTTAATCCAGGGAAGATCCCGCAGCCTGGTTGCGAGTCTATTGGCACGATCATGATCATCTGCAAGCCTATCAATCATGTTTTCCAAGGCGACGATGCCGGCTGCAGCGAGCACCCCTGCCTGACGCATTCCACCTCCCAGTTGTTTCCTGATCCTTCTCGCACCATGAATAAAATCCTCATTACCGCATAAAACGGAACCTACTGGCGCACATAGCGATTTGGAAAGGCAGAATGTCACTGAATCTGTGTCCTCAACAAGGTCTTTAGCGTCGATTCCCTGTGCTACGGCTGCGTTGAAGATCCGTGCACCGTCAAGATGCAGGTGTAAGTTGTATCTCTGCGCCAATTCCCGAACGGACTTAGTATAGGTTTTCGTTAAGTATGTTCCTCCACACCGATTGTGGGTGTTTTCAATCGTTATCAAGCGTGTTATGGGACAATGAGGATCATCTGGCCGGATCGAAGCCTCGATGTCCTCCAATAAAATGGTCCCATCTTCCTGGTTGGGCACTGTCCTCGGATGAATGCCTCCTAGCGCGGAGATCCCTCCCGCCTCATATAAAAATGTGTGAGCCTGGGTTCCCAAAATAATCTCATCACCACGTCCGCAGTGGGTTAGGATTGCGGCAAGGTTTCCCATTGTTCCACTTGGGATGAAGAGACTTGATTGTTTTCCCAGTAACTCTGCCGATAATTCCTCGAGCCGATTTATCGTTGGATCCTCACCGTATACATCATCACCTAACTCCGCATTCGCCATCGCCTGACGCATTTCGGTTGTTGGTTGTGTAACCGTATCTGATCGAAGGTCTACTGTTCCTTTGTTTCCTTCTGACACTATCGATCTCCTTTCAAGACTCACCCTTGCCGCCGCAATTCTTCTAATACTACTTGTAGATCTGACGGCAACGGCGCCTCAAATTCATAAATCTCTCCGCCATCTGGCAGCTGAAATTGGATCTTCGCTGCATGAAGAAACTGCCTTCCAATGGGAATACTCGATTTTCGTCTACCATACACTAGATCACCAACTACGGGACATTTAATAAAAGCAAGATGAAGCCTGATTTGGTGGGTTCTTCCTGTGATCGGCTCTACCTCGAGAAGCGAGTGCTCTTGAAAACTCTCCAAAGTCTTGTAAAGACTTATTGCATCTCTTCCTTTTTCCTTTCGAACGACGGCCATCTTCTTACGATGCCGCTTATCCCTACCTATGGACGCTTCTATCCGTCCAACCGGTGTAGGAGGATGTCCATCGACGAGCGCTGTGTAATTCTTCTTGATCTTTCTTTGACTGAACTGATTTTGAATATCGCGGTGCGTTGTATCGTGTTTAGCCAATAAGATAACACCCGATGTATCTTTATCTAGTCTATGGACGATACCAGGACGCTGTTCCCCACCAACACCTCGAATATTAGGATCATGAGCAAGAACAGCATGGACCAGTGTACCGGTTTCGTGACCTGCAGAAGGATGCACTACCATTCCTGCTGGCTTATTGATGACAATGAAGTCATCGTTCTCAAAAATAATATCGAGGGGAATATCTTCAGCATTTAAAGTTGAAGGTTTTATGGGCGGAATCGTAAGCTCGATGACTTCCCCACCTTCTAATCGGAATGCTGGTTTTGTTTCCACCCTGTTATCAACGAGGACCCATCCTTCACGAATAATTTTCTGTAATCGACTTCTTGAAAACTCCTCGACTTGAGAGACAAGGATGTGATCCAATCTCCCGCCAGGGGGTGGAACAGAAAAAAGAATGATATCTTCTTTCACCCGGCTGGATCTACTCCTGGAGAGGGTTCTTCATGCTCTCCCTCTTCCATAGGTTCTGAGTCAGCTTGCTTTGCTTTCTTCCGCTCATCCCACCAGGTCGAAATGATGAGAATCGCTACACCTACCGATATGCTTGCATCAGCGATGTTGAACACTGGAAACCTGCCCACAGCAACAAAGTCTGTGACAATACCTTGGTTCAATAATCGATCGACGAGATTCCCCAATGCGCCACCAAATTGCAGTGCAAGAGCAAACCGAAGTGCGATATTATCCGCAGGCACCCGAGGCCAGTAATAAATAATGGCAATCGCAACTGCAATCGCGATGAAGGTAAATACCAGGCTCCCTTGTGGGAGTAAACCAAAAGCTGCACCTGTGTTGTTCCAGTGCACTATGCGTATTATATTTTCTAATCCCGGGATTGGTGCCCAAGATTCGCCCAGAACAAGTTGGGTCCTCACTATATATTTGGTCAATTCATCAAGAGTGACAATGATCCCTGCGACTGCTGCGAGAAATATGTAACTCTTTGCAGTATTCACAAACGATTTCACACCAAGCTCCTTAATAACATTCAGAAAGGGATTTTACCGTAACATACTCAAGTTTCGTAGGTGAAACACCATAAAATATTCGTTACCAGCACTTATTCCATGTTTGGAAAACTTCCTAAATGAATGTCTTCGCCTACATCAATTTACTCGAGAGATGGCGAGGTTGAGTAGTTCTTCATCAAATTCATGGTTTGCTGTAGCATCACCGGAGGGTGTTCCAGTATCGGTCAACTCCATCGCAAGGGTCTCATCCTTGATGTACCCATCGAATTGAAGAATTGCCTCATTCAGACGCTCTGATGCCTTATATTGGACTTTTATCCGGTCATCGACATTAAGGTCAGCCTGCTTTCGCAGATCCTGAATTCGCCTTACTATTTCCCGAGCGAGTCCTTCAAGCTCCAGCTCCTTCGTCAATTCTGTCACAAGGGCTGCCAGGTACGCTCCATCCGCTGCAACAGAAAAACCTTCATGCGCATCCAGCAGGACCTCTATCTCCTCCGGAAGAATTTCGATCTCCTCACCGTTAACACTAACCTCAATGGATTCATCGGCCATGATGCGGTTCGCAGCAGTTTCTGCATCTAGTTTGTTGATTGCATTCCTTACCGCCGGGAATTGCGATCCATACTTTTGCCCTAGCTGTTTCGGGAGCGGCTTGAGGCGGTAATCAACTGCCTCCGTTGCAGCATCGAGAAGTCTGACTTTTTTCACATTAAGCTCGTTGCTTATCAAATCAGCATTATCTAAAACAACTTGCGCTTCCTGAGCCGATCCCACTGCGAAAGCAACCTCCGCTAATGGTTGACGCACTTTGCGACCGGATTTGTTCCGCGCTGCATGTCCCAGAGATACAAGTCTAAGCACCAGGTCCATGTCGCTCATTAGTTGCTTATCCAGTAGACTCTCTTCTGGGATTGGCCAGTCACAATGATGAACACTCTCAGGAGCACTCTTATTGATGCTTCGTTCGAGATTTTGATACATCACCTCAGTCACAAATGGCACGAATGGTGCCAGTAGTTTGGATAACGTAACAAGTACCATGTAGAGTGTCGAATAGGCGGCGTCTTTGTCAGCATCTGACTCTGAGCTCTCACCAGCCTTCGCCCAAAAACGACGACGACTTCTGCGAAGGTACCAGTTGCTTAAATGATCAAGAAACTTGTTTACCTCTACGGTCGCAGCGTTAGGCTCGAAGATCTCCAGTTTATTAGTTACTTCATCAATAACGCTTTGCAACCTTGATAAAATCCACCGATCAAGCTCACTGTATTCCAACTGGGTTCCGTTATGGGGTTTCCAGCCATCGATATTCGCATATGTTACGAAAAAGCTGTAAACGTTCCAGAGCGGAATGAGGAACTGCCTCCTAACCTCATCTGCACGATGGTAACCGAATAGAAGATCCTTTTCCGGTTTGTGATCGCAGTACAGCCACCTCATCACGTCTACGCCCATTTTATCGGCGGCCTCATTGAACTCGATGGAATTCCCCCATGATTTATGCATCGGCCGGCCATCTTCAGCGAGAAGGGTGCCATATGTAAAGACGTGTCGGAAAGGCGCTTTTCTCTCGAGGATGGTCGTCATCGCTAACAAGCTGTAGAACCAGTTGCGAAATTGACCTGGAAAACTTTCGCTGATCCAATCCGCAGGAAACCATCGAGCCCAGAAATCCTTGTTCGAGTTGTATTGCATAGTACTCATTGCAACGATACCAGCATCCAGCCAGGGATTACCGACGTCCTTGATCCGATCAACTAACTCCCCGCAGTGGTTACACTCAATCTTTACCTCGTCGACGTATGGCCTGTGTGGGGAGTGCCCCTCAAATTCCTCCCAACCCCCAACAGCACGTTTTCTCAACTCTTCTTTACTCCCAAAGACTTCAAAATGACCGCAGACATTGCACTCCCAGATTGGCAACGCCAATCCATAATAGCGCTTCTTAGAGATCATCCAATCGTGCATGTTTCGCAGCCAATCGAGCTCACGTTCCAATCCAAAAGATGGGTACCAATTTGTTTCATTGATAACAACTTCCATGATTTGGTACCTTAAATTTTTCTTCTTCTCCTCTTCTGTTACTTCCTCATAGGGCGTATCCAGCTGCTCACCCATTGAGATGAACCACTCATCTACAAGCCTGAATACAAGCTCCTCAGAACATCTCCAACACACCGGGTAGCGGTGGGTGTATCCTTCGATCTTATACGCCAAACCCTTTTCCTGGAGATTATCAAAGATTGGTTGAGCGCTCCTTTGTACATTTTCACCCGATAGCCAACCGAAACCAGCAACGAAGATTCCGCTTTCATCTAATGGCGCGATAATCGGCAGTTCATACTCCTTACCGAGTGCGAAGTCCTCCGCGCCGCATCCAGGTGCAATATGGACAATTCCAGTACCCTCTTCTTCTCCTACCTCGTCCCAGAGGATCACACGATGGGCTTCTGGAGCACCTCGTTCGATCTGAGCTGGAAATTCATCAAAAGGACCCTCATACTCCCATCCCTCCATTTGCTCACCAAGTATTTCTTCCAAAACCTCGTATTCTCCCCTAAGCAGGTGAATTGTCCCTTTGCTCAGATAGAAGATTTCATTCCCCTGACGAGCTTTCACATAAGTGAGTTCAGGTCCTACAGCAGCCGCGACATTGCTCGTCAATGTCCACGGAGTAGTGGTCCAAACTAGAAGATTCTCATTTTCACGGTCCCTAAGTGGGAATCTGAGGGTTATGCTTGGGTGTGTGATTTCTCTATAACCTTCCGTTACGATTTCATGCTGGCTCAATCCGGTACCGCATCGAGCGCACCACGGCATTACATCTCTGCCTTTATAGACCCAACCGCGATCGTAACAGGATTTTAAGGCTGCCCAAATTGTGTAGTTGTTCTCATCAGAAAAAGTGTAATAGGACCCACCCAATTCAGGCATCCCAAGCCGTCCGATCATGCCTTCAACAGTATCCGTTACAAGACCATTAGGGCCTTCAACGGAGATCACCATCTGGGGATCCTCTCGCAGATTCTCCTTGAGTGAAAGCAAGAATTCAGGATCGTCCCAATCCATCCAATATCCCAGGCGAATGCTTTGCTCAGTTTGTACGGCAGCATACTTAAGAACCCGTTCTTTGCACAGAATGACAAAGTCCGCTAGACCGAAAGTTTCAATATCACGCTTGGATTTAAATCCCATATCCCGCTCGACATTCACCTCCACCCACAATCCCTGGCAATCGAACCCATTTTGGTATCTTGTTTGATAGCCTTGCATCGCGTTGAATCGGTGGTAAAGATCCTTGTATGTTCGTCCCCATCCATGGTGGACTCCCATGGGATTATTTGCCGTTATCGGACCATCAATGAATGACCATCGCGGTGCTCCTTCTCGAAGGTCACGGAGCTTATTAAAGGCATCGATCTCCTCCCAGAAATTAAGCACCTCGTGTTCTTGGGATACGAAATCAAGCTTGGTTGGAACAGATTTGAACATCTTCCACCTGCCTTATGGGTTAATTTCAACGACTAGCCGTTTGTTTATCGCACCTTTGCTCATGTAATCAACGATCCTAATCTCTCCAACTTCATTGGTATTCGCGACATGGGTTCCACCATCAGCCTGAAGGTCCAACCCAACGATCTCCACCACACGGACCTCTGTAATGCCCTCAGGAAGCAAATTGATCTTCGTCCGTATGAGATCAGGTATCTGGAAGGCTTCCTCCCGAGGGAGAACCTTCGTCTTTACCTCCCGTTCAGCTGCAACTTCAAGGTTGATCTTCTCCCCTATTTCATCGACAAGCTCGCGCTTCATCCTTTCAAACTCGAAATCCATCCTTCCACGGAGAGGTTCCATATTTCCACCAGTCACACTTGCGCCATAATCTCTCCAGATGACGCCGCACAGAATATGCATCGCGGTATGAATTCTCATAAGCTGGTATCTTCTAGTCCAATTGACTTCTCCAATTACCCTCTGGGCCTCACCTGGCGGATCACGATCCAAATTGATGAGAATTCCACCCTCAGTGCGCGACATCTTTCCAATTTCCCACACTTCTTCACCCACACGGAGTACTCCAAAATCCCTTGGTTGCCCACCCCCACCTGGATAAAATGCCATTTGATCCAAGACTACACCATGATCAATAGTCTTCATAACCGTTGCCTCAAAATCCTTAATATAAGCATCATCGTGATATAGAAGTATTGTCATGAGGTTCCCTTCCACGAATCAAAAACTCCCGTCCCCTCAGGGACGAGAGCTCCATCCGTTCCCGCGGTACCACCCTGATACCTGCTTCTAAAAGCAGGCACTCAATGGAGTACGGCCTAGTAGCTTATACTCCCACCTCGGTTAACGGTAGGTGAATCCGTCTTCCCTACTAATGCGCATTCCACGTTCAGGTTGCGGCTCCGGAGTGATTTTCAGCTCGATGGTCATCCTCGGCTTCCACCGTCCCGAGTTCGCTGAAATCCCATGACGAGCTTACTCGTCTCCCTCACTGCCTTTTGTGTATGAATTGTGCGGATTATGCCACATGCGTTGAGCGCAGTCAATGCCCGAGGGCTCGCACAATCACATTGCGATTTTGATGCAGCAATTCCACTTTACCAAATCGTTTCAGCAATCTCTGTGCCTGATCTCGAAAGGCTCGCATTCGCTGATCTTTAGCTTTCCAATTTCCACCGACTTGATTGATGACCAGCCTACTGTCCCCGTGGATTTCTAGTTGTACCTTTGCAGGTGAAATACGCTGAAACCGAAGTTCTTCAATGAGAGATTTCAATCCCGAAAGAAGGCTCAAGTACTCAGCCTCATTATTGGTCGTAGTTCCGAATTCCAAGCGTATAGGAGGTTTCTTCTCTCCACCCTCCACATCGATTAGAAATGATCCAAATGCCTTTCCAGGATTTCCTTTGCTACCACCGTCGAAGATTAATAACACCTTTCGCATCTGTGTCTCATATACCTTCCGCGGATATGATCAAAATCCTAAGATTCCTTCTTATCATCTTTGAGTTTCTGATATAGACCAAAAAGATTGCGTCGATGGAGCTCTTCGGCCAGTCCATTCAGGAGGATTCTGCTCTTTCCGCAACTCTCGACGTCGATACCATTTAGGTATCCATCAGGATCTTTACGTCGAAGGGCAATTTTGGCGTGCTTCCTGATTATTGCCAGGTAGTTTAAGTTGTTCTTAACCGCGTTCTGCACTTCTCCCCGCAGGATGACCTCGCCGTGCCCCTGTACAAGATTTTCCAGCTTGAATTTCGCAAGAGACTTAAGCGTTTCATTCATGAGGTCGATGTCGCCATCCAAGATATAAGGGACCGGCATCATAATATCACCGGAAAAAAGCACGTTATCTTCGACGACGAGCACTCCAAGCCCATCGATGCTGTGACCAGGAAGAGGAACCATTCTAAGTGTTCTCTTACCAGTCCTCAGACCAACAAATCCATCTTCAAAGGTTACATCCGGAAGCACAATTTCGACCTCAGCCAATTCACGATTTTGTTGTTTTGCTTCCTCGAGTGCTATTCTACCTTTTGTGTTGAGAAGATCACGACAAAGTTCATTACTTACGATGATCGCGTTTGGAAACCAGATGTTTCCCAAACTGTGGTCTGCATGGTAATGAGTGTTAATGAGATACCGAACTGGCAGTCCCAGCTTTTCTTCAATGAATTCACGAATTTCCTGTGACTCCTCAGGATATGCAAGCGTATCAATCACAATCGCCCATTCAGGTCCAACTACAGCACCTGCGTTTACTTGAGCGTAGGTTTCACTCGTGAATATGTATACATCTTCAGCTACGCGCTCACGGATCAATGCAACATCTCCTCACATGCGCTTGTGAATCGAATGATGGTTTCCGAATTAACAAATTATGATCCTGGCACTTCAATCGGGAAAACCTGCGCACTGGGCGCAAGGATAGCACGAGCCACCTACACCTGTCAAGAAGACTTTACATAATTGTGCGTTTTTCTCTTGTAAATCCACATCATGAACTGTTATTAAGTGCTCTTCCTCCTGAATCCACCAATGTTGAAGCCATCCGTATCAGCAGATGTATATTTATGGAAAAACTCGAATACCAAATCCGAGAAAATAATGGAGATTTTTTACGAATTCTTGAAATCCTGATCCTCCAGGTATTTCAAAATCCTCTTCGAATGCCTCTGATGCGATTCCCTTGTATATTTCACGACGGTATAAACCTGTGCCAGGTTCTCAACGCCGGATTCCTCGATCATCGACCGCAACCGTGGAAAGGTCATGTAGCGATCCCATCCCAGTTGTTCTCGTTGTATATAGATCTCCGATATTCTTTCGTCCGTGTAATCTTGATAGGTCTCTTCATGGACCAAACCATTTAGAGGGAGACGGTCGCGCAATGCAGGATCCTCATCGGGACATCCCAGTGAGAAACCTACAACGGGCACAACGTTTTTTGGAAGCTTGAGGATCTTTCCAATCTGGTTGCAATTTGCCAACGTGCTCCCCAAGTAGCAGATTCCCAACCCTTTCGATTCGGCCGCCAGAGCCACATTCTGGGAGACAAGAATTGCATCGATTGCTGCAACCATGAAGCTCATAAAATTATCGAAGTTATCTGGTGCGTGGCTGATCCTTAACCAGTGTCGCATCCGATGGAAATCAGCACAAAAGGTGAGTAATACAGGCGCATCCAGCACCATACTCTGCTCCATATGGGGCTCATACAACTTCTCTCTCAATGCGTGATCACGCGTCACAATGATCGAGTAGGTTTGCATGTTCCCCGAGGATGAGGCGCGTATTCCTGCGTGTAAGATTTCATTTAGTAATTCATCAGGAATCGGATCCGGCTTATATTTTCGAATGGAGCGGTGTTTATGCATCGCATTAATTACGGACAATGGCGTCATCTCCTTCCAAAACCTTATGAAATTCTCTNNTCCAATTTGGATTCTCGAATCTGAGAATCAATCTCGTGTATCCTCATCCTGATTGCCCGGAGTTCCTCGATACTTCTCTGGATGACCTCAGAATCAAGGGATTTTCCTTTCAATAATTCCTCATATTCTTCAACTTCTTTTACCAGGCGTAAACGCTCTGAGCGGATATTTTCCATTTATCAAATTTCCTCATTTATTTCTGCCCGTCTTGATTCTGAATTTGATTAATGCGATAGTAAAACCGTTCGTCGAATGCAGTAAAAATGGTATATTTCAATCCATTCTATAAGGCTTCAACCTAATATTAATTCCAAATACGATGATACATCAATACATAAACTTCATCTCCATTTTCAACAACCTCATTTCGTCAGGCAGCTGCCCGATTTCCATAATTAGTTACAATTCGAATACGCAAGAGAGTAAATTCAGATTATTTCACAACTCGTTAGATGCGTTGATTTATTCACCCATCAGAAAGGTTGAACTCGAATGCAGCAGATTTTAATCACCGGGACGAATCGAGGTCTGGGACTCGAATTCGTCCGACAATATCTCGACCGAGGAGATCGCGTTTATGCGACTTGTCGGTCACCAGAAAGTGCAACAATCCTCCAAGATCTTTCCAAGGAAAATTCAAGCCTCTTAACGATCATCGAGTTGGAAGTAACCAATGAGAATTTACTCGATAAATGTGTTAAGGTTGTGGAGTCTCACACAACACATCTTGATCTACTTCTCAATGTAGCTGGCGTCTCACCCGAGGGTGAGGATTGGGATAACCTGTCAGTTGAAACAATGCTTGAAACCTTTCACATAAATTCAGTTGCACCATTGATCATTGCAAATCGAGTGCACCACTTGCTCAATGAAGCTGCTGAGCCAAAAATTGTCAACCTCTCCTCTGGACAAGGTTCTCTACATAATAAACGGAGTGGTGGGAAGTATAGCTACGGCAGCAGCAAAG
>JABAOH010001965.1_pt1 | contig 63724 bp, 47 predicted proteins | sample 7062181 | NCBI WGS metagenome assembly JABAOH01 (sample SAMN14538630, study PRJNA623070) | marine sediment metagenome | biome: marine biome [ENVO:00000428]; feature: marine pelagic biome [ENVO:01000023]; material: deep marine sediment [ENVO:00002113]; isolation source: pool of 5 deep marine... | reverse complement strand
GGGAGTGAATCCGCTCCGTAAATGATGTATACCTCTGCATAGGGCAGCGCAGGTGCAGAAACAACGATCTCATCGTAGTCATCCCCATTTAGGTCACATGCACAGAGCTCAGTTCCCAGCATCCCTCCACTGTAAAGTGGCCCACCGTAGATCGTAACAACATTCTGGGGATAGGTCGCTAGATCAAGCGTATCCGGAAACTCAGCAGATCCAAATATGACGTATGCCATCCCCTCGCAAAAAGGAGACCGGCCAAAAGGCTCGCCAATGAGAATATCATCATAACCATCATTGTTAAAATCGCCTGTCGAAAGGTCACAAAATAGAGCGTCATCGTCGTCTTTGCCAGATATTCTTGAAACATCATCGCTCATGTCAGCTAGATCGATTGTGCCGCTGCTCATTAAAGCAGCACCCCAAATGATATTAAACTCACCATTTTCTTGAACTCCGTTGAGAGACGAAATGATAAGGTCCTGCAAACCATCACCATTGATATCTCCAGTAGCAAAGGAATATCCTGCAAGGTCGGCATCAGAAGCACCGAAAATAGTGATATCTGCTGTCGTGTCAGCGAGGTCGATGATCGGTGGAAATTGCGGACGAGCACTCGAAGTAAAAACAACAAGAACAAGCAGCTGGAAATACAACATTATTCTGATTCTTGGTGTCATCCAGTGCTCCTCTAACGCAAAAGGACCATTTTCTTCGTTGCTGAAAATGCGCCTGNNAATGCGCCTGCTTGCAAGCGGTAGAAATAGATGCCTGACGCGACCTTCTTGCCGTTTTCATCCCTTCCGTTCCAAACGATCGAATGAGGACCTTTGGATTGCATGGGCTCAATGATCCTGGCCACTCGCTCGCCCAAGATGTTATAGACGGTGAGGATGACAGGAGCGCTGAAGGGTAGGGAATATTCGATTGTTGTATTTGATGAAAATGGATTGGGGTAATTCTGCTTAACCTTAAAGCTCAGCATGGGTAAATGGGGGATACCAGTGAGATCCTCAATACCGTAGAACAAAAACGCTTTGCCTGCATCTGACCGTCCGGGTGGATCAGCGAAGTATGCACCAATTAATAGGTCTGAAACATCATCCGCATTGAGATCTCCTATCCTCAAGCTTCGCCCAAAATAGTCCGAACGTTCCTCAGCGATGAATACGCTGATCGATGAGTCGGTCTCAACAAAGATCGTATCAGGTAAGTGATAAGCTCCATACACAACCGTCACTTTGCCACGATCGGTTTCGATGTAATCATCTGGTTCGCTCCCTATGATGATATCATCATAGTTATCTCCAGTAACATCCCCACAAGTCATCGCCACTCCGTACCACTGGCTTGTACCCATCCCTATGATTCGTGTCATAAGGACTTCTGTTGAATTTACATGAAGCGTATCCGGCAAAGTATCGCTTCCATGAATTACGTAGACCTCTCCGCAAGCATCGCATCCCAGGGGATCAGCCGAATAGGAGCCGAGAATCAAGTCCTTGTAATTACATCCATCTATGTTGCCTATCGCAACTCTATTTCCTAGATGACCACTGGGGTATTCTCCATGGATTACCTTCATTGAGATCGCTTCATCGGATAGCCATATCGTATCCGGGTAGGACGGTGCGCCAAAGAGGAGCCTTGCCGTACCTTGGTTGTAACCACTTGCTTCTCCAGGCGAGCCGATCAAAAGATCGCCGTATCCATCACCGTCGACATCTTCACAATCCATGCTTTGTCCCGTCGCTTGGTACCAATCTGGATCAATAATCTTTATAATACTGTCTTGGAAGGAATCTAGATAGATTTCCTCTGGGAGACTATCCCGCCCATATATGATGTAAACCCTCCCACCTGGATCAAAAGCTGGCGCTCCAACAACAAGGTCGTCATAGCCGTCTCCATTTATATCGCCAGATGTCGTCCCATGGCCGAGCCAACAATGGCTGTCGTATACACCATAAATGGTTGTGACGTTTTGGTTCGGGATTTCCAGACAGAGTGTATCCGGAAAGGGTGAGCGCCCAAAAATAGCGTATGCCTTCCCGGCCAGGCCCCTTGGGAGTCCGAGAACAAGGTCATCGAATCCGTCGTTGTTATAATCCCCAGATGTTAAACTTGACCAAAGTCCATCGTCTACGTTGGGGGCGATAATCTTAGAAATGTTGCCCAGATACGTCTGCAAATCGATAATGCTATCCAGGGGGCTATCTCCCCAAAAAATGTGTATAAAGGGTGTTTGTCTTCAGCTTGAATGCGACAACCTCTGCCCAAAATTAATAGACACTTTCCCTCAGTTCTGCTGGTCTGATCAACGTTTCCTTTCTCACCTTTGTTTCCCGTCAGCAAGATCAGCTCGTGTGTTCTCCAGCTTGTCGATCTGTGATTTCATCTCTTTGATTCTCGGTGCTAAATCGGATAAATCCAGCATCCCACTCTCAAGAGCGTCATAGAGCTTATCTAGCTTTCCCTTCAAAGCTTCTAACTGAGCATCGATGGCCAAAAGCTTCTCTCTATATTGGCTCTTGCCTTGCTTAATCTCCTCGTTTGTCAGCTTCACTAACTCCGCCAGGTTTTCCTCGGTGAGGAGATTCTGTTTAAGCCTCTCGATAACAAATGCTTCAAGCATATCCTTGGCGACCGACTTTGAATCACAAGCGTGTTTCCCTTGCCTGAAATGACTGTTGCAAGTGTAGTAATAATATTGTCCCGATTTTGCAGGACAGCAGATCATCACCGCGTTGCATTTACCGCATCGCAGGAGCCCTGTAGCTTCCAAAAATTCCGACCGTCTTGCAAATCTTGCACATAGCGAATTCCTCAAAGCTCGCTAAAGCATCTCAAAAACAGAGAGTGGTTAGTTGAAGAGTAACGACCCGGGGAGCCAATGATTTATAGGGGGCAATTTACAGCTAGCGTCCTAACTTCGTCCAGCTTGGGGAGCCGTCAGCTTAAGCGGTTTGATACTCATTGAGGCCTCCTCCCGAGCATACTCGAAAGGGTATGCTCGGGAGGGGGCCTCATAAGTGTTAGGCGACATTCTTTAGTACATATTTTCTCCAGGGAAATATGATTCCTTGAGCTCTTTGAACAGTTCTCTGACAAGCTCAATATCTTCGTCCGTGCATCCTTCAATCCTCTTGGAATCAATAATACATTCGTGTATCCCGCGTATATAATAAAGCGTTTCACTATATGAAAGTGTCTCATCACAGCAATCACAATGTATATCATATGGATGGGTTGTAAATATTCCTTGGACTAAGTTTTCAATTCGATCCCAGTCTTCTTTAGAAATATCAGCACTTGAACTTGAGATTTCTCCCGACATCTCCTTACGAAGATAAATCTTTCGTACGATTCTATCTCTTATCCTTTCAAAAAAGTAGCTACCTACTTCTATATTGACATAATCACCTGTACTTTTTTGTGAAATCGACCAAACGAAGACTAAACCGCCAATCGCCCCCCCTTCGAAAGGTGGCTTTTCCAGTACAATCCGCTCATCAGAACAAGACACTGTTATCATTAAGAGGAAAACCAATAATATGTTGGTGCTTTTCATGACTTGATCACCTCTTCAAATCGCCTATCTAGTATTATACTGCAGACTTCAGAATATGGCAATATTTCCGACAAAAAGTTTGAGCTTCATCTACCTTGGGATCGTAGTGGACGGCTTAGTAGAACCTGGGGAAAACCACTGGAAAGGTTCGCTAAACGTCCAGACCGGGGAGCCAAATTGATGACTGAGAACGTCTGGAGTTATTTGAGTTTGATGGAACGTAAGATGATCTTAAGCATGAAATGCATGGTATAATAGAAAAAGTCTAAGTGCAAATATGGCAAAGCGGACGAAATAAATAGAAGGCACAGGATAACACGGCACCAAGTCCGCCCACCGCACTCGCCGGCGAGAAGAGCGATGAGCCACCTGGTTTAAATATCACGTGGAACCCGAACGGTGAATCCGATCTTACCGGCTACGCCGTCTACAGGGGACCCGATGAGAGTTTCGTTCCCGCACCTCAAAATCTCATTGGCTCACCAACCGATCCGTTTTACTTTGATGCCGAATGGCAGTGGTATGAAATGTACTACTAAAAAGTGTCGGCCATTGATAGAAATGGAAACGAAAGTGATTGGGCACTTCTGGGCCCAGACGGCATTACAGGAAGCGGATCGCCGACCCTCATGCCGGCCACAACTTACCTGGCCCAGAACTACCCGAATCCGTTCAAACCGAGTACGACGATCGAGTACTCAATCAAGGAGCGTGCGCATGTTTCCCTCAAGATCTACAACGCGGCGGGTCAGTTGGTGAAGACCCTGGTGAGCGGGGAGCAGATCCCGAGAAGCGACGGCCACACGGTCCATTGGAACGGCCGGAGCAATTCGGGCAACCCTGTCCCCAGCGGTGTTTACTTCTATCGACTGGTGACAAAGGGCTTCACGCAAACCAAGAAGTTAATCGTGCTGAAGTAGGGGACGGATTTGAGTAGGCAGTCGCAGGTGAGGAAGCCCCATCACGCAGCGATCATGCGAGGACCATGAGCCGGGGGGCGATCAAGGCATGCCCATCAATTACCTCCCAGGCTTTACACGTTGAAGCAGCTCAGGGACATCGCAGAAAACTCAAAACCCGAACTGCATCTGGAAAAATCCGTGATCGTGAATCGAAAACTGTCCCCAGTCTTCGCTGTCCAAGTCTATTGATTCGATGATGCGCACCGCCTTGTCCGGTCCGAAGTGGTATTCGTAAGCGATGTAGAAACGGTGATCGCGGATATTCTCTCTGCTATGAGACAGGAAGGTAGACGTTCCTGTCCACTTGAGCTCCTCTTCGATAAACCAATCTCTGACGTTGTTGCTTCCCAACCGGAGCCGGAGGCGGTTGTCTTCATCGTCCCATATTTCTCTCCACAGACGGCTGTAAGCATTTGTCTCGAGATCGAGTATGTATTCGGAGTTATCCTCTTCGGGCTCGATTGGGAGGCGCTCGGCTTGCGCGACGCCGGTGAGAGACGCCAGAAGGGGTTTTGCCGAAAAAACTCCTGAGGGAAGTGCGGGCGGCAGCGAAGTCAGCTGAACACAAACCAAGACCGCACAGCGGAGACAACGCATGGGCTCATTTTCCTTCGTTCCACGATTTATGGATGCTGATTGCCCCTCGAGATTTTTTGATTATCACTGCTCGAACGGCAATTATCTAGAACAGGATACCTGTCGAGAATTTCAATTCGCGAGTGTGCACATCTGAGCTGGAAACAGGAGCTTGTTTGAGAGAATCCTTGATCAGGCTCGTCAGGCCGAAGGAATAATGGCCGGCAAAGAAAAGGTAGTAATTTTTTATTTTGAATTCGATTCCCAGGTTGCCAACCATACAGAGGTTCATGCGATTCGAAAAATCCAGTATATCCCACTCTTGAGGAAGGTCCGCTCCCGACAACCGAGCCGACAGTAAATAACCGGGTTCGCCTCCAACAGCCAGATAAAGGGAGGGCGCTCCGTACAGATAAAATTTGAATGACAGCGGAAGTGATACGTAATCGTAGTATAAATTGAACTCGCCCCCCTCGGGAACCTCCACGCTGCTGAAACCAATTCTATCGCCAAGTCTCGTATAGCGCACACCTGGTTGAAGCGAAAACCGATCATGGAGTGCGATATCTGCCAGCAAACCGAATGAGTACCGGAACGCGCCCTTTTCTTCGTTAATATCTCCCAATCCCAAAAAAGGCGCGCCGTTATCCGAATCGCCTGGATTTTTATACTTCATGAACGCATAGACCGCACCGATATCCACTCCGATGCGAACTCGCTTTCGCTTTTGGAATTCGATAATCCTGCTCAGCACTACATCTTTCTTGGTAAGCGTATTGGGATCAATCCGAACGCTCAATGCCTCATCATTATATCCCTGTTTTTTTATGTTCACGTCGTATTGTCCCACGGTAAGATATTCGATGCGTAACGGTGACAATCCCTTGTAATCGTTATCGAAATACACTTCGCATGCTTCCGGAATCGTTTGGAGTTCCAGCGATCCAAACATCTCTTTCTTGAGGTCGTCGTACATTTGTCCGAGTGTTGGCGGATAATAAACGGGATCAGGTTTCAGATCCGGGAATCGAAGCAGCGCTCTCCGAGCCGCCTCCATTGCCGCTTCTTTCTCCTCTTTCAGAAGCAGCGAAAAAATGAGTTCGTTATAAACCTGTTCGAGCACATCCTCAGGTGAAGAGTCATCTGTAATGATGTTATTCAAAATTTCGATCGCCTCGTCGTATTTACCCTGCGTGCGCAAGGATCTGATGTCTTCGATGCTGGGAAATGTTTGAGTGGCTTGTGCGAATACAATTGAAGGAACCAGGAGGGCGATCATCAAGAATAGATGGAGCTGATGTCTTTGCCTCGAGCTTCCTGCAGCGTTATTTAGTGTCAGTATCAATGAACTCCCACCTTTAAAAAGCTTCTGTAAGTCCAGCGGGTCCCAATGTCCTTCAAGCGCTAAAAAATAAACCCTGCCGATAGCAATATTTCACGAGTCCGCCGGTCGGGTATCGGTTGACCTTCCTTTACGAGGCCTCTGAGGCCGTGAGAATACCTCATATAAATGAATGCCGCATGATTGCCCATCGGGAATTCCACACCAAGGCCTCCATCAATGCTATAATTGATGGATTTCATGGAGCTCGTCTCATCCCGGTCGAACTCGGTCTCCGCGACATTTATTACCTCGCCGGTATCGAGCTGAACCGTTTCAACGATAGTCACCCCGCTTGCTTTTGCGGATATCAAGTAGCCAAACTCCGATCCAATGGTGAGAAACAGGCGGGGATTGTTGAGGAGCAACGCCTTGGTCTTGACCGGAACTGCCAGGTAATTGAGGGTTCTTGTAAAGTCGGTAAACGCCCGCTCGATATATTGAGGCTGGACCGGATCGGAGACCGGCGGCGCAGGCGAGAGTGTGGCTGGATCGACGCTGAACCGGGCGCTTTCCCCAAAACGAAGCCACCGTATTCCCGGCTGAAGGATGATCCTGGAGAGAATCCTGATATCAACAAATCCTCCCGCCGTGAAGTTAAAGATTCCATCGCGTCTTTCACCTGCACCAAGAGACGGCGCTTCGATAGAGTAATCGAAATTCGTAAAACTGCCTCCCAGCTCTACGCCCGGCCTGAGCATCCTTACCTGGCGGCTTCCCACTCTCTCGAGCGAAATCTCGACATTGACCGATTTACCGGGCTCGATTTGAATCAGATCCTTCTTTTTGTGATAGCCTTTCTTCTGAATAGTCACTTCGTATTCGCCGGACTTGACATACTTTCGATGAATCGGCGAATAATCATGAAAACCATCTCCGAACAGGACGTTGCAGGAATCAGGTCGGGTTGTGAGGATAACCGAGCCAAACAGGTCGTTTCTGAGCTTTTCATACAGATCGTTCAGCTGGGGCGGAAAATACGTGGGATCGGCGTTAAGTTCTGGAAAAATGAGCAGCGCCTCTTTTGCCTTTTCCTCGCATAAATTCGTATCGCCTTTGAGAAATATAGTGAAGATCATCTCGTTGTGGAGCTGCTTTTGAAGTTCGGCGGATTCGATACGTTCCTCGAAAAGTGCTTGGATCATGTCGAGCGCCTGATCGTATCTCCCCTCCGCCCGGAGGGAACGGGCTTCTTCTATTTTATTGCGAATGGTTTCATCTTGAGCTGCGCTCGAGATCGGCGGGCAAAAGAGGAGCAAAAGAACGCAAAGAACGATAATCGGACTTACGTTATCATGGCTCGAGCTGCGATTCCGGCGGATCATGGATCCAGACATTGTTCGAAGCCTTTGATGAAATGCCTCAACAACAGATTCAATGCAGGGATGTGTATCTAAAACTTGAAGCATACTGGAATGCCCGCGGACATTCAAGGGAATAGGAACGTGCCCGCAACGCGAACACAAGAGCTGCGTGATGAGGGTGACACATCATTGCGCCGAAAAGAGTGGGAAGGCTCCGCGGGGATTCCTCACCACGTTCCCCCTTCGCTCGGCTAGCCGCCTCCGGCGGCGGATCCTCGCTCGCCCCGCGTAGCGGTTCGTCACCCCGACGAAGCCTTCCTACTCGCTGCCGTGCAATCGTTCCCCACCCCGCCACTTTTCGGCCATAGAGTAGGGCGCCTAAAAGGCGCCCTACCATGCATCAACTATGCTAAATCGGGGCTAGCGATATTCTCACCGCGGCGCGGGACGCTATTTCAACAGCACCGCGCGTGCGGTCTGCGCGCCAAGACGCGTTTTCAACCGCACGAAATAAACGCCCGACGCAACCGTTTCACCCTGGTCGTTCTTCCCATTCCAGCGAAGATCATTGACGCCCGCATCGAAGTAGCGGTCACGCGCCAGCACGCGGATCCGCTCGCCGCTGACAGACCACACCTCGCCGGTTACTGCCAATCTCTCGGGGAGCGTGAACCGGATCGTGGTTTCCGGATTGAACGGATTGGGCACGATGGCCGTAATTTGGAACGGCGCTCGCGGCAATTCCGTGACAACCGCCGTACCCGTCGAGCACGTAGGGCAAGCGCGAGTGATGCTCGTGACAACAATGTCGTCGACGAACATTCCCGAAGACGTTCCAACGGCGTTATCCGTGCCAAGCTCCCAGAACAGCTTGACCTGCTCCCCGCCGAGACCCGGAAACTGAAGATGCACGTCATAGAGGCCGCCGGCCGTCACATCACCCGACCAGCAAGCGAGATCCTGAAGCGGATTGGAACCGGTACCGCTCATCCGAAGATGCTGCCAGGGATAGAACGGATCGAAAAGCGAGGCAAACGCGCCGGCAAGCTCCGTTTGGCTGCCGCCGATATTCACTTTGAGAAGCGCGCCGTCCCATGCCCTGCGATCATTGTAATTTTCCAGGTTGTGCGTGACTTGGAACACCACATCGAGCAGATCGCAATCTGCCGGAACATTGATCACCGGGCTCACCAGCCGGTTGTTGCTCCAGGAAGAGATGTCAGCACAAAACACGGCATTCGGAGGAGTTGAGGAAAACGTCGTCGATGTAACCCACGGATTAGCCGTGCCGGATACGGGCGTCCATGCCCATCCGGCAGGCAACGTGGGGGCGGTAACCGTATCAAAATTCTCCTCCAGGAGAAGAGTGGCATATTCAACTCCTGTCCATAACCTGAATGGGATGATCGCCTCTCCTGCTGACGACGTCAGGTTCAGCACGAAATCAATCGGATCTCCGCAGCTGAATGTGCTGTCGATCCAGACGATCAGCGAATCCACGTTGATGCTGGTTGCGCCGGCTCCCAGGAGATCGGCGAAGTCGGCGCTGCCATCTTTAATATCCACCAGCGCCGTTGTCGTGGAGAGAGTGCCGTGAATGCCGGTAATCGTCCCGCAGTCGGTGAATGAGTTGATGGTTATGTTGAGTTCGGCGAACTCCCTCGGTTCGAGCCAACCATTGGGTACATTGCAGCCTTTATCGTCGAACCCTACATCCATGATACCGATCGGTGCCGCATCCGGCACCACCTCGGAAATATCCACATAGCTATCCGGAGCATAAGTGAGATGCGACGGCTCATCCGTCTTCGCAAAGGATGCATACAGGAAGTCATCGATCGACACGCACTGAATGTAATCGCCGATGTTCGGTTGGCTGGTATCATTGCCGTATTCGGCGTGAAACGGCTTATCGGTGAGCGGGGCGGGGCACGCCCATGTGGCACCCTGATCAAAGGAGTGTGTATGAAACACATCGGTGAGATCGGACGTCCCCGTCCCGCTGATCTGATCGTACCAGATAACATCGACTCTCCCCGTATTCTGCTCGACGCTTACCCATGGGAAAAACTGCGCGCGGTCGTTTCCCGGATTCGAGTTGATCGCGGCCGGAGCGCTCCACGTGGCACCCGTGTCGGTGCTCATCACGAAGTAAATGTCGCTGAAATCAGGAGGGAGGTTCCGTGACGCATAAACGATATAGACATTCCCTGTTGCTCCGTCCACATCCATGGACGGGAACCCATGGATCCGATCCGAACCGTATGGGCTTTCGGGATCGACGTTACCGGTTGCGGCGTTCATGACCCCGCTCCAGGTCGCTCCGTTGTCGGAAGACCGGACAAACTTGATCGCACCGCTGCTTCGCCAGGCGATATACACCCGGTTGGAGTTCGGATCCGCGCGCGGAATCGATCCCTGCCCGCTGATATTGAACACTTGCGCTGGTGACCACGTGAGGCCGAAGTCGTCGCTGTACGTCACCCGCATCGTGGTGGTCGCCCCGAAGTTCGTCCAGCTGATGAAAATTCTGCCCGTCTCCGGATCGACTCCCATGAACTCTTTATCGCAAAAATCCGTCAGGCTGGTTGCCGATGTGACTTCGCGGGGCGTGCTCCACGTGGCTCCTCCATCGGTAGAGACATGAAGGCAGAGACTGCTCCGGCTTGAAAAAAAATAGAGCGATGAATAGAAGAAATACACGTCACTGCTCACGGGATCCGTCCACGTCTTTACATCGGGATCCCCATAAACTTGATCGGCCCCTGTAAGAAGCGGCAGCTGTCCCCCATCCGTCCATGTCATTCCGCCGTCGCTCGAGTACGCATAGCCGGACACGCTCACCGTGGCACCAAATCCCCGGATATCGTTGAATCCGACCACGACGTCACTGCCGTTGACCGCAATGGTGTTTTCGCTTTGAAAACCGGCGGCCGTCGGATCGTGAACGAGCCGGTCGTCGCCTTGCAGACCGAGAGGAGTGAAGGGAACGCGAAGGGGTCCATTGAATTTCTTTAGATAATCCTGATAGTCCGGTCTGGGGACATCCCCCCTAGCAATCGCTCCCATCGGTGAGATCTGAGGTTCTTGCGATGGGATTTTTTTATCGGACGAAAACGTATCCGCCGGCATCAGGGAAACGACAAGCAGAAGCACCAGCACGGTGAGTGCACTGAGTGACATTGCCGGCACATTCGAAAGCGCTGGGGATGACGGCCGGCAGCCCGAAGATGTATGCCTCTCAGGCCGGCGGCGCGAAGCCTTGTTCCGTCGAGGCTCCCCCGGACCGTGGTTGGTATTTCGCACAAAGGGAATCCTTTTGTTGCTGCGCACGTGCCTTCCTCCTTGATCGCGTTATGGTGGGCGCTAAAAAATCATTATACCAGAAGAGCATCTGAAAGTAAAGCAATATTATTGACTTAGCGCGATGCTGGCGATATAACTGTTTGCAGTTCTTATAGAAAAAGGGCGCCTAAACAGGCGCCCTCGTTTCTATGAATCGACCCGCGGGGTTCTTTAGGGAGACGGAACCGCATCAGCCACAACCAGGCAGGCGTTTCCGTACAGCTGCCTTACGTTCAGGTAAGCCGGATCCTCGAAATGTCTCGGCGGGAAGATGGTGATGCCGATCACATTTTCGTTTGCATTGATCGCAATAAGGTTGTTACCAATCGTATCCGTCGCTAGCAAATCCGCCCCTGATCTAAGAGGAGGATTGGAATAATTCGAATTCCACCAATAGTTAAAGTTATGCACATCCGTTCCATTGAAAATGGGATGGAGCGGAACGTCGAGAGAGTTCACGTCGAGTATCCCGCTGTGAGGCGTCTCCACGCTCACATTCGCGAATGGGGAGTAACCTTGCGTCATGATCCTGCCTGCCAAATGTGCATCGGGCACGTCCGTCTTGAAGGAGTACGTCGAAATGACAACGCCTCCTCCGGCATCAACATAATTTGCCAGCACATCTCCCGTTGCTGTGCTATCCGAGAATGCTGAATTGCTCCACACGAGCACCGCATCATATTGGTTGAGCACACTCAGCGGAGGCACTGAGTCTGTTGCCTGGATATAATGCACTTCGGATCCAATGGGAAGGACGCCGCTTGCGATCACTTCGAGCGCCATGTTCTCCAAGCGGGGCTCGCTGCCCTCAGCGCCAAGGAGCAGCAACTTGATCGGTTGTGGATTTCCGGAACCTCCGGCGGGGCCGGCTGGCCCTGCAGGTCCGTCTTCACCGCACCCCACGAGAAAAAGTACGGTTAGAAGACTATAAAATAAATATGTTCTGTATCGTTTCACTCCATCTCCTTTCGCGTGAGGAATTGCTCTCCGCCGCGATTCGAAAATGTTTCAGCTCCAGCTAGAACGCCACCGCATTTGCCACGATCATGCAGGCGTTTCCGTACAGCTGGCGTACATTTTGGTAAGCCGGATCCTCGAAATGTCTCGGCGGGTAGATGGTGATGCCGATGACATTTTCGTTTGCATTGATTGCAACGAGGTTGTTTCCAATCGTATCCTTTGCAAGCAAATCCGCCCCCGCCGTAAGAGGAGGATTGGAATAATTCAAATTCCACCAATAGGTGAAGTTATGCACATCCGTTCCATTGAAAATGGGATGGAGCGGAACATCGAGAGAGTTTACATCTAGCACCCCGCTGTGAGGCGTCTCCACGCTCACATTCGCGAATGGGGAATAACCCGGCGTCATGATTCTGCCTGCTAAATGTGCATCGGGCGCGTCTGTCTTGAAGGAGTAGGTCGAAATGACCACACCACCTCCGGCATCGACATAATTTGCCAGCACGTTTCCAGTTGCCGCGCTATCCGAGAATGCCGAATTGCTCCAAACGAGCACCGCATCATACTGCCGTAGCACACTCAGGGGAGGCACCGAATCCGTTGCCTGGATATAATGCACTTCGGACCCGATGGGAAGCACGCCGCTCGCAATAACTTCGAGCGCCGTGTTCGACAAACGGGATACGCTGCCCTCAGAGCCAAGAAGCAACAACTTGATCGGCTGCGGATTTCCGGAACCGCCTGCAGGACCGGCTGGCCCTGCAGGTCCGTCTTCACCGCACCCCACGAGAAAAAGTACGATTAGAAGACTATAAAACAAATATGTTCTGTATCGTTTCACGCCATCTCCTTTCACGCAATGAAAAGAATTCAGGCTCGCGTTGACTGAATATTTCTTACTGTCCCACTGCTCCTCCTGCGATCAAGCACGCGTTTGCGAAGAGCTGCATCGACTCTGGGTATGACGTCATGCCATTCCAGAACTGATAAGGCACATACATCACGATACCAACGACATCTTCGTTTGCATTGATCGCAATAAGATTGTTCCCAAGCTCATCCGTCGCCAACAACTCCGCTCCCGTAGTGAGGGGGGGATTGGTGTAGTTAGGATTTTGCCAATAGGTCAAATTGGCGACGTCAACTCCGTTGAAGATCGGATGCAGAGGAAGGGCAAGCGAGCTGACATCGATCGTTCCGCTAGGCGTGATCCCAGTCTGTCCGTTGCCAAATGGACTATACCCTTGTGTCATAATCCGCCCTTCGATCTGATACATCGTATTAAATGAATACGTTGAAATAACGACACCACCGCCTGCATCGACGTAATCCGCCATCACATTGCCTATATCAACTGGATCAGCAGTAAACACCCAGTTTCCCCAACAGGCAACCACATCATACTGCTGAAGCGTACTCAAAGCAGGTACCGCGTTCGTGATGTCGATGTAATTCACCTCGGTTCCGATGGGGAACACTCCCGATGATATGCAGCGCAGGGCCGTTTGCTCCAGCACAGCTGGGGCACCGCTTTCTGCACCGGCAAGAAGCAGCTTGATCGGCCGCGGAGATCCGGGATTTCCGGATGGTCCTGTTACTCCTTGCGGGCCGTCTTCACCGCCGCAGCCTACAAACACAAAAACAAGTAGCAAGCAGCTTAATAGCCACAGAGAACGTTTCACGCCAACTCCTTTCGTTAGGCCAGTAGAGTCACGTGCATTTTGGGTGAGTTTCCTCAGAGGCAAAAAAATTGTCAACAAATATTGCTTTTAAAATCAAATGCAAAGAATCGTCCAATAGAGAAGAAAAAAGCGCCTTGTCGCCCGGTCAGAGCGGCAAGGCGCTCGAGGGTTGGGTTTGCCCTCCCTTGTGGCCGCAGCCTCGTATCTTTTATTGGTTATAGAGAGCTTTGATTTTCCCCCAGCTCGTCACATCCGTCGACACGGTTGCGCAGATGAGCGACACCATTCCGACTCCTGGTATTATAGCATTGTCAGGCCACCGTATGGCTGTCAGCCCACCTGTGTGCGGATTCACATTGACGAGAATGGGAATGTCCTGTGTGCCGCACGTGGTGCAATTCCATGCAAATACTATTTTCACAAGCTTCAGCGAAGTGAACGCATTTTGCGGATACTGCCATGCTTGTGCGATGCCGTCACGTGTATTTCCGATGGTGAGGTCCGACGTAGGGACTTCAGAGAGCCAGATCATCTGCGGGGGATAATCGACCTTGTACTCGACCGCACTCAACCACATGTCGAAATTCTTTGCGTAAACGTACGCGGAGTCGATCATACTTGGAATCGGCGGGCAATCTTTGCTTCCGACAGAGCCCCACGGATCGAAGTAGAGCATCACATTGCCTTGGGCGCCGGCCGACGCGATCCAAAGACCAACGAGTGAAATAGCGAGAACGATAGCAGCTGTACGCTTCATAGAGGTACCTCCCTTAGGCGAGCCGTTCATTGCAATGAAACTCCAGCAATTCCTCTAATTGAATGGATGTACGAATCGATGCCGAGCGATGCAATTAGCAGGCCGATCGACCTGGCGTCCTGCATTATCGGCTTAATCTATTAGTGATAAAGGAGATGCCGATTTCGGAATGAGCGAGTCCGGCGGTGGGTCCTGCCGGCCGGCGGGCGGTATCGTTCCGATATGCAAGGCGGGGAATCGCCTATTGGACAGCTCCGGCAGCACCTCCTGTATCGGGTGCGATCCTGAGGCTTCGAGCACAAAAGCAAAACGCCCGCGCGGGGCCTCTCACGCGCGGGCGTCCATCGTTTCCGAACGCCTCGAGTGATCGATGAGCGTGGTGCGAGCGTTGGAAACGGCCGCACACATCCTCCCTGCTCTCAGTTTATTTTCGCATCAAACCTGCCTCGCGGGGCAACAACTCCGGCGGCACCATATAAAGAGGGCGGCCCTTGCTGCGGGCCAGCGCTTGAAGGTACAGCCATTCGTAGTTGTCAGCATAGTCCTCGTCCGGATTTCCCGGCAACAGTTCTTTTTCGCTCGAAGAACCGCCGAACGGAAGCAACCGGCGCGGCTTTAGAAAACTCAGATTGATAAGGGGCGCCTTCGGATACTCGACCACATCCACGATATCATCCGGTTTTATACCGGCTGCCTCTTTTGCAAGGCGAACGGCGAGATCGAGCCCCCCGATGCGGTCAACCAGACCGTTTGCCTTTCCCGCAGCACCCGTCCATACACGGCCCTGGCCGATCTCATGCACCTGTTCCCTGTCCATTTTTCTCCCCTTCGCCACTTTGTCAAGAAAATCATCGTATAGATCGAGCAGCAGGCGTTTCGCTTTGTCGCGCTCCTCTTCGGTGAGGTTCCGGTCGGGGATGCCCACGCCGAGCAGCGGCACCACTATGCCAAACCCGAGATCGGCATGCTTCCCGACTTTTACGTGATCCGAAGTAAGGCCGAGCTTCTCACCGATCCCATCGTTCCAGACCCACCCGCCGATCACGCCGATCGAACCGGTGATCGTTGTGGGAAGGGCGAGGATCTCCGTCCCATACATCGAAATCCAGTACCCGCCGGAGCCGGCAACATCGCCCTGGCTCACAATGACGGGTTTTTTCTCCGCGCATTTCCGCAGCGCTTCCGCCACGATATCCGAAGCCAGCGCGTCCCCGCCCGGCGAATCGACGCGGAACACCACGGCTTTTACGCGCCGGTCCTTCTTGACGCGATCGAAAATTTTACCGAGCGAGCGGGCACGGATTCCTTCATCCATCGCGCATACACCCAATCCATAGACGAGCGCTATCTGTGAATTCTCCCCCCAAAGCGTCGATGGAATCGCGAAGCGCTCGAGCTTCGAGGGAGATATGTAGCGCTTTTTCGATCCTTCGAGTTCTTCGACGACGTCTTTCACATCTTCCCAGCGACCGATCTCATCCACCAGACCTTCGGAAAGCGCTTTATCGGCTAAGAATATTCCCTCTTCGTTGATCCACCGGTCGAACTCCTGTGCGCTGACGCCACGTTCCGCCATCGCACTTTTTTTGATCTCATCGTAGTAGCCTTCGATTAGCGCGAGACGCTGCTCCCTTTCCGGTTCGGACATCTTATCGCGCGAGAGTACCTCAAAAGCGGACTTGTACTTGAAAAACCGCCACTCGTCCACGCCCAGTCCGAGCTTTTCGAGAAGGTTGACGAGGAACGTACGTCCCATCACGTACCCGGGAAGGATCATCGTGCCGAGAGGGTCCATTACGATTTTATCGGCCACGGAAGCGATGTGGTAGTGCGTCATTCCCACTTCGTCGACATAAACGACAACGCGTTTGCCCTCCTTTTTCAGTTCCTTGAGCTTGTCTCTGATCTCCCACGCTTTGCCCTTGGAGATCATCGCACCGGAGAGGTTTAGCGCTACACCTTTGACCCGGGGATCCTCTCTTGCCGCGTCGAGTGCCGCGAGGATGCTGCTCAAAGTGTGGGTTTCCTCGTCGAAGAACCGGTATTTCCGGTGCTTGACGCTGCCTGTGAGCTGGAGGTGGAGATATGACCGATCCTTTGCGAGATAAGCGTTGTAGATGTTCGGCTCTCGATAACCGATCCGGATACCATAAAGCGTCCTGTCGAGATCGCCATTCTTGTCGATCCGCGGAGAGGCGGAGGCACTCAGGCGTCCAAAGCTAAACCCAACCGAGATCGCATAGCTTTCGTCTTCGAAATACCGACCCGTGATCTGGAGACCGGGCAGCGGTTCCACCATCGCGCCCACGCTCCACGGGGAGTCCTCGAACCGGATGCCATTTTGAAATTCGGCATCGGCAAACACGGTGACATGCAGGTCTCCCAAAGGCCGGACCGCCACATCGACGAGGCCTGAGCGCGCATCGGTTTGCGTCGAAAAGGCGCCCACGAGCCCGAGCGATGCATACCGCCCGAACCGGCGAATGGCCCCCGTCTGGATGATGCGGGACCTGCCGGCGAGATCCTCATCTCCTCCGGACCAGCCGAAGCCCAGGCCAACGGAGCTGCTCTTGTTTCCAAGGGCAAGGGCCAGGCGGTAATCGGTGACGCTCGCCGGGCCGCCGGTGAGCGGATGGGTGAATCTCGTATGGATGGTGCCGAATCCGAGATGAGGTGCACCGAGGAAGAGCCCCCACTTGGGAATGGAACGAAGCGTCGCTGCCTCATCCGACCAGTAAAACTGGATTTCTCCATCGGGAAGCATGCGGTACACGGCCGGGTTGGCAAATGCGCCCACGCTTGTGGCCCGAGCGCCGGGGCTCGTGAGGTTGAAATCGAGGTGAGAATAATAAGAGGGGATCAGATCATCCGCACTCGCTGGGTTCTGGTATCCGGCACCGCATATAATGAGGACGGTCACCAAAAGGCCGAGCCACAAGGACCGGTTCATCGACGGACCTCCTTTGGATGGACGCTGCTCATGTCACCTTGCGCATGAGATCGTTTGGAATCGTATGATTGAGAGATTTCATGAGATTCGTATGACAGCCAGGGGATACGGCAACTATACGCGGGGAGTCAAACGATGTTCCAGGGAAATGTTGGTGAAGAATCTTTAGCGGGTTTGTTCTGGATTTCCCAAAACAAGATGTCCTTAGCTGATGGTGTCGATGGGGAGGATCCTCAAGGTTACGGTGCGCTTATGCCCGGCGGACCCACACGATGAGTGAATGCGGGATCGATGTGACCATCTCACCGGCCTGAGCGGTTCGTACCGGACCTGGTTGAACCGAAGGCGCTGTATCCAGCACTGCGTGCCACGGATCGGAAGGGCTCGAGTCGGGGATTTGGAATGTGGCTTCGATCTCTGTGGGATTGAACATGACGAGCATATCGTCTACCGACGTTGTTTCGCCGCTGTTCGCCTTTTCTTCGAAACGAGCCGAGATCAGGACTTGGAGCGGTTGTGGATCGGAATTCTCCAGGCCCGCCGTCTGGATTTCGCTGCCGCCCGCGTCGTACCACACGTGAGTCAACGGCTCCTTGGCACCCGAGCCGCCCGGATGAGGCCACGCTCTCTGGTTGGTTATGGCGTGTTGCTTCCGAAGACGCGTCAAAAACGAGACGAACTCGAGTAGCTCTTGGTCGGCGCCTTCCCAGTCGAACCAGGACATCTCGTTGTCCTGGCAATAGGCGTTGTTGTTGCCACGCTGAGTCCTTCCCAGTTCATCGCCGCCGAGAAGCATCGGCACACCATGCGAGAGGAGCAGCGTTGCGAGGAAGTTCCGTTTCTGGCGGGCGCGGAGGGCGTTGATATCGGCATCGTCCGACGGTCCTTCCACTCCGCAGTTCCACGAGCGGTTGTCGTCGTGACCGTCGCTGTTTCCCTCGCCGTTAGCCTCGTTGTGCTTCGTCTCGTACGATACGAGGTCATGCAGCGTAAATCCGTCATGGCAGGTAACCATATTCACACTGACCTGTGGCGGTTTCTCTCCCGTTGCAAAAATGTCCGGGCTCCCGGCAAAACGCATCGCGAATCGGCCTGCCGCACCACCGCGCCCGCCCCAGAAGTCCCGGATATCGTCGCGGTATTTGTCGTTCCACTCCGACCACTCCGCGGGAAACCGGCCCAGCTGGTAGCCATCGTCCCTGAGATCCCACGGCTCGGCGATGAGCTTGACACGGCTCAACGCCGGATCCCGGCGAACGGCGGTGAAAAACGCATTCTCGAAATCGATGGCGTCCCCCTCGCGTGCCAGTACGGGAGCGAGATCGAACCGGAAGCCGTCGACTTGCATCTCGGTCGCCCAGTAGCGAAGGGAATCGAGGATCAACTGCCGCACCTGAGTGTGATCGGTTCTCAGCGTGTTCCGGGTACCGGTATAGTCGATGTGCTCGATACGATTGCCGGGCTTCAGCCGGTAGTACGTGCTGTTGTCGAGGCCCTTGAACCCGAGGATTGGACCGTTTGACCCTCCCTCCGCGGTATGATTGAATACGACGTCCATGATGACCTCGATTCCCACCGCATGGAATGAGCGGATCATCTCTTTGAACTCGTTCACAGCACCTCCGGGGCTCTGGTCGCTGGCGTACTCGTTGTGCGGTGCAAATAGACAAATGGGATCGTAACCCCAGTAGTTGCGAAGACCCAGATCGGCGAGGCGACGCCGATGAACGAACTGTTGGATAGGGAGCAGTTCCACCGCGGTCACACCCAGCCGCATGAGATGTTCGATGGACGCGGGGTGGGCCAACGCCGCATAGGTCCCGCGCAGCTCGGGCGGTATCTCGGGATGCCGGATGGTGAAGCCCTTGACGTGCACTTCATAAATGACCGTGTCCTCGAGCCGCATTCTCAAGGGCGCCCCATTCTGCCAGTCGAAGACTGTATCAACGACAACGGACTTCGGCACGAACGGCGCCGTGTCTTCGTTGTTCACCGGAGACGCCGGATTTTCGGGATCCAATGGGAAGAGAGAATCGTCCCACGTCACACTCCCATCGACAGCCTTGCCGTACGGATCGAGTAGGAGTTTCTGTGGATTGCACAGGTGGCCCTCCGCGGGATCCCACGGACCGTGGACCCGGAAACCATACCGCTGCCCGGGGGCGATCGATTCGAAGTAACCGTGCCAGACGGATCCGTGTTGTCCGGGGAGTTCGAACCGCCGCTCATTGTGGTTATCGTCGAAAAAGCACACTTCGACCTTTTGAGCGATCGATGAGAAGACGGAGAAGTTGGTGCCTCCTCCGTCGTATGCGCTCCCTAACGGATAAGGACGTCCCCTGGATATCTTCATAGGCATCCGCCCATCAGGCTCTCCCGTAGATCTGCGTAAGCCTGGCCAGGTGTTCGGCCAAGCCCGGTGTCGCTTGCTCCATTTTCATCCGCCACTCCCAGTTGCCCTCCGCCACGGCGGGACGGTTCATGCGTGCCTCACTGCCGAGACCCAGAACATCCTGCATGGGAACGACGACAAGCCTGCAGACCGACATCATAGCGAGCCGGATCAGATCGGAGTGAACCTCCGAGGCGCCGGGCATATGGCCCAGATAATCGGCCAACCGCTGTTTTTGTTCCTCTGTCGCTTCGTTCTCGAACCAGCCCCGCATCGTGTTGTTGTCGTGCGTTCCGGTAAAAAGAACCGAGTTGCGTACATGGTTGTGCGCCGAGTACGGATTGGAAGCGGTGTCGCCGTCGAACGCAAAGAGGATCACCTTCATCCCGGGAAAGCCAAAGGTGTGCATCAACTCACGGACGTCAGGTGTGATCGTACCGAGATCCTCTGCAATGAGCGGCGGGAACGGGTAGTATCTGAGCAGTGTCCGGAAGATGTTCTCTCCGGGACTTTTCACCCATTTCCCGTCGACGGCGTTCGCGTGGTCCCCGGGAACCTCCCAGTACGCTGCGAAACCCCTGAAGTGATCGATCCGGACCATGTCGAACAACTCGAGGTTCCGTCCGAAGCGGGAAATCCACCAGGCGTAACCGGTCTCCGTGTGCTCGGGCCAATCGTACACCGGGTTGCCCCACAGCTGTCCGGTGTCACTGAAGGCATCGGGTGGAACACCGGCGACGAACTCCCGGCGCTTCGATTCATCCAGCTTGAAAAGATCCGCGTGGCTCCACACATCCGCGCTCTCGTATCCGACGTAGAAGGGAAGATCGCCGATCATCCGTACGCCCCGCTCATTCGCGTAACGCTTGAGACGAAACCATTGTTTGTTAAATATATACTGGCAGAACTTCGTGCGCTCGACCAAATCCCGGAGCTCCACGACGAGGCGGTCGATCTCGTCCCGGTGCCCGTCCCGAAGCGGGGGCGGCCAGTTCGCCCAGCTCGTTTGCGGAAACCGCTCGGCCAGCGCCGTGAAAACCGCAAAATCTTTTAGCCAGTGCGAGTTGCGTTCGCAAAACGCCTCGAAATCGTGCGACGGCCCTGCGGTACTGAAACGCCGGTAGGCAATGTCGAGAAGCCTTCTTTTCTCGGTAACAGCTCGAGGATAATCGACCCTATCCTCGGGAAAATGGGGAGTATCATGGAGATCTTCCCGGGCCAATAGACCCTCATCGAGAAGCCCGGAAGGGCTTATGAAAAGGGGATTTCCGGCAAACACGGACGTGGCCTGATACGGAGAGTGGTGGTTTTCCGGCGTGACCGGATTGACTGGAAGGACGAGCCAGAAGCCCTGTTTCGCGTCCTTGAGGAAATCGACCCACCGGTAAGCTTCCGGCCCGAGATCCCCGATGCCATAAGCGGAGGGCAGCGAGGAAATGTGCAATAATATGCCATTGGCTCGCAATCGTAGCATATTTACGTGCATTGAAATTGGTCAGTGCGTTGCGCGTTCTACGGTACCCAGCAATTCCTCGGCCAATCGGGTTCGCTCGTACAACTTGGGGATCCAATAGTCGCCCCAAAACAGGAAACAGCTCGTTTCACTCTCGAGAACGATTCGGCGGATCCGGCTCATCGTGTCCCGTACGTTCTCCGGGACGCGTCCCCGGGCGAGCGCCCAGTACCGGCGGCTGACATCGAATATCTTGCCGATCGCCTCGCGTTGCTTGTCCGAGCCCGCCCACTGCGAGAAATCGTACCCCGACGTGTCGGCCACGTTCCACGCCCCGGTTTGGACGTGCGCCTCGGTCTGGGGAGGATGGTATTCGAGGAAATCGGAGAGGAGAACAGGAGAGATCAGCGAGTCACCCGACCTGACCCGTTCGACAAACGGCGTAAAGAAGTGACCGAAGAATCCGGCCTCCTCCGCCATCTGACGGAACCAGCCCCCGTTTTCACCATCGGACCACGTTGTGACGAGATGCGGCGCCGCGTTGTCCGGGCGTGTCTCGACCTTGTTCGAAACTTCGTCCGAAAACCACTCGGCGTTCATACCGCTCTCCTGAGCGTTCGATATGTCCCGGTCTCGGGGGACCACGACGATCCGGGCATCGGCGTGACGCGCGATGTAGGGCTGGAAGGGATTGGGTGCGGCCGCTCCGTCTTTTGGCTGGACGTGGACACTGTCCACCACGACGTATTCGTAACCCGTCTTTGCCAAGGCGGGAATCATCTCCATATCGAAGGCCATCTCGGACGGCCAGAATCCCCGGGGTTCGCGTCCGAACATCTCCGCTGCGATCTGTTTTCCGGATATCAGGTGATCATCCCAATCCTCGCGAGGAATGAGCGGAAAGATCGGATGATAGTATCCCATTCCAATGATTTCAATGTTATCAGACTCTTTGTAGCTCTCGATCATCGCGGGAATGTCCACGAAATGCCGGTACCTATCGATGTTCTCCGGCGAGCGGAACTGTTCGAGAAGAATCCCCGAAAATCCGACGTGGATCCGGGCCACATCCCGGAATTTGCGGGCGTATCGGGGAACCCTTTCGTAACACCGGATGATCTGCTGGGCTTCCCATTCGTTTTCCTCGATAAGCAACCCGAGGTTGTCCGGCGGCTGGTGCATGTGAAGCCCCAGTGCGTGACGGATCGCTGTTCCCTGCGCACCTGGATTGTCCTGTCTGATAGTGTTCATGTACGATCTCCAATGGTTACCAGTTTTCTGTCCGGAGAGGAGACTCCGTGAGGCAGAATGTCGACGTCGTTCCTCCGGCGGCGGACACGTAGCAGTTCTTGACATACTCGGTCACCATGCGGTGACTGCTGAAACGCCACGCCAATGTTCTCATTGCATTTTTCTGACGCTGGATCCACGCGCGGGGAACGTCGTCTTCGTCACGGCCGTAGAACATGGGGACGACTTCTCGTTCGAGCGTGTCGTACAGCGAATCGAGATCTCGTTGATCCTGCACGTGCGGTTCCTTATGCTCTCCCCCGTCACCGATGACGAAGCCGTTCGTCCCATCGTACGCTTCCGCCCACCATCCATCGAGAACGGAGAAATTGAGCGCGCCGTTCAGAACTGCTTTCATTCCGCTGGTTCCGCACGCCTCGAGAGGACGCCTCGGAGTGTTGAGCCAAAGGTCGACGCCCTGCACGAGCTGCCGGGTCACGTTGATGTCGTAATCCTCGATAAACACGATCCTCCCCGCAAAACGCGGATCCCGCGCCACGGTAAAGATCCGCTGAATGAGTTTCTTTCCTTCTTCATCACGCGGATGCGCCTTGCCGGCGAAGATCACCTGGACCTGTTTGCCGGGATTATTGATCACCTTGTCGAGCCGGTCCGGATCGCGAAGCAACAGATCCGCCCGTTTGTAAGGGGTGAACCGCCGAGCGACTCCGATGGTCAAAGCGGTCTCGTAGAGAAACGGAGTGTTGGGATCCTGGGTGGGGTCGGGCTCGCCCCGGGCCGTACGCTGCCAGCGGACCCGATCCCGGGCGAAATCGACGAGGTGGCTCCGGAGGATTTCATTGATCTCCCACAGTTCCTCATCGTTCATGTCATCGATCGACTCCCACGTTTTGGGATCGTGCATTTGTTCCTGCCAGTCTTCCCCCAACCACCGTCGGTACAAACGATCCATGTCGGGGGCAAGCCACGTTCCGACGTGGATGCCGTTGGTGATGTGCCCGATCGGGATCTCGTCCTGTGATTTGTTCGGCCAGATTGAACCCCACATCGCTTTGCTGACCCGCCGGTGGAGATTGGATACGGCGTTTCTCGACCTCGACATCTTCAGACCGAGAACCGTCATGCAAAACGATTCATTCTCATCGTCGGGTTTTGTCCGGCCGAGTGCCATAAACTCCTTCGGCAAAAGACCGATCTGTTTCCTGAACGGCCCAAGAGTCTCCTCGATCAACCCGGCGTCGAAACGATCGTGCCCGGCAGGGACCGGCGTATGGGTCGTGAAGACGCTCATACCGGCCGCCGTCTCGCGGATGTTGTCGAACGACTCACCGTTGCGTTCCATCAGCGACCGGGCGAGTTCGAGCAGGGCAAAGGCACTGTGACCCTCGTTGAGATGGACCACACCAGGCCGGATCCCCATCAAATGCAGCGCCCGCAGACCCCCGATCCCAAGCACGTACTCCTGGCGGACACGAACCCGTTGATCACCGCCGTAGAGCTGCGCGGTCAATCCCCTGTTGACCTCCGAGTTATCTTCGACGTTCGTATCGAGCAGCACCAATTGGCATCTGCCCACTTTGGCCGTCCAGGCTCGAACGTGTATCGCGTCATCCGCCGTCTTCAGGACGATCCGGAGCGGCTTGCCATCGCGGTCGGCAGCCGCCACGAGGGGGAGGCGTTTGATATCGGCGTCGAAATAGTGTTCCTGCTGCCACCCGTTGATGTCGAGGCATTGACTGAAGTAGCCCTTGGCGTACAACAGGCCGACACCGGTGAGCGGCACGTCGAGATCGGACGCAGCCTTGATATGGTCACCGGACAACACTCCAAGACCGCCGGAGTAAATCGGCAGCGATTCGTGAAGACCGAATTCAGCTGAAAAATAGGCCACCGGCCGGATGCGAAGCGACCGGACGTACTGGCGCCCCCACGTATCCTCCTTTTCCAGATAATCACGCAACGTGTAGTACGCGCGGGTAATGCGGGACTTGAGAGCCATGATATTCGTTCTCTCTTCGAGGTACTCATCGGACAGCCGGTCGAGGAATGCAACCGGGTTGCGGCTCAGATCCCGCCACAAGTCGGGATTGAGATCCTGGAATATCTGGTAGACTTCAGAATGCCACGTCCAGTAGAGATTGCACGCCAGCTCATTGAGTCTATCCCGAATTTCCACAGCGCTCTCCTCTCGGTGATTCAAGCCCATTGCAAAACTCTCCCGGGGCCGGAGCCATTTGCGCCGGGCGAAACGGCACGCACGGGCCTTCTTTTGGGCGATCGTCCTTCACGAACGTCACATGTTCCACCAGTTCAAGTCGATATCCGCAAACACCACGTCGTGGAGTTCCGCATCGCGAATTTCGAATTTTTCCAGGTCGGTGAGACGATCCAGGCCATCAGGAGCCGACGCGATTTTCTCGGCGACATCGGTGAGACATTCGAACCGCCCGACGTGTTGTACGAAGCGTTTGATCCCGTAATCGACTGCTTGGTTGCGGGCGATGACGAACGGCCAGTCGCTTGCTTGCAGCAGAAGAAGTTCACGGGCCGCCTTTTCCAGGATATCCCGGAGTTCCGGACGATTCCGCCACGGCAGATTGTAGGTCAGCTTCCCGAAGTGCGTTTCGCAGCGGTATTCCACATCCCACATCCAGTTGACCCTGTCGTTCACCCAAACCCGATGATCTCCTCCATCTCCCCAAGAGCCCTCGGGAAGCGCCACCGCCTTGTCCGGCGGATGATTTTCGAGATACTCGGATGGGGTGCATAGATCTACATCCGGGTCCGCATTGAGCGATAGCAGAACGTCCCGGAGAAACTGCGGTCCCTCGAACCACCAGTGCCCGAAGAGTTCCGCATCGAAAGACGCGACGACGACACCGTACCTTCCGGTTTGGTTGTGATAGTCATGGAGCCTTTGTTTGACCCGACCGCAGAAATGAGACACATGCTCGTATATTTTTCCGGGGACATCATCCGGATAGTAGGGTTCCTTGGCGCCGAGATCCAGTTTCGATCCGGTGATTTTCCAGTACCGCAAGCCGCGGCGCTCACCGAATTTCTTGTGAAACTCGAGATAGACACCGTCGGCGGGGTATCCGATATCGCCGGACCAGACCTGTTCGCAGATCTCCGGATCACGGGCGAACGCCGTCACACGTCCAGGCATCGATCCGTCGCTCGTCACCCGCACGGGTTCTTGAACCGACCGCCATCCGCGGTTTGGATACTTGACCGCCTCTTCCCAATCCACCTTCTGCCATCCGGCATTGTCCACCCATTCACTCCGGCAGTGTTCGATGAGCTGATTTTCGACGAAAAAGTAACTCAGCCCTTCTCGCTCCAAGAATTGTTCGGAGCCCATGCGGTTGCGGGTGTAACCCCAGGGAATCGGCGCATACCACGGGCCGGGTGGACGGTAGGCGCACTCGGGTAACCAGACACCCTCGGGTTTGAAGCCCAGAATGCGTGCCGACGTCGCCACTCCGCCGCGAAACTGGGCGAAGACCGACGAGTCTTCGTAAAGCAGGGGAAGGTACGCGTGGGTGGCGCTCGACGTGAGGATTTCAACGAAGCCCCGACGCGCGAGAGCGGCGAACGCGGCGGGGATGTTGCCCCCGATCTCCGAGAATCGCTTCGCAAGGTTTTCGTAGAAATCCTCCCACCTGGCGGCCAGATGGGCAAAATGAAGATTGTTCGTGTTCTCGAACTCTCTTCGGTCCGACACGGCGCGTTCGTGACGTTCGATGAGGTATCTTTCGAAGCCACGCTCGAAATCATCGTGAATGAACTGCTCGAGAAGGACCGGCGTCAGGCCGATGGTGAGTTTCGGGTTGCCATTTAGGAAATCGCACTCCTGAATCGCGGACAAAAGAGGCAGATAGGTCTCCGCAGCCGCCTCGTACAACCAGTCTTCGCCGTGGGGCCACGTACCATGACGCAGGACATACGGAAGATGCCCGTGCAAAACCAGACAGAAACTCCCCACACTCACAGGTACTCGTCTTCTCTGTTTTGATGCTGATTGTTTTTGATTACCCCAACCGCCGCTGAACCCGGATCCGATCGGACGACCGACGATCACGCCTCAGGCCGCGGCCTTTTCACCTTTTCCCGGAACGCGTACCGCCTGCGGGACCACCCGTTCGAAAGGCACGATGCCGTACGCATTGAGCATTTGGCCCGCGATCACGTCCCATGTGAAATGTTCGAGCACCGTTCGGCGCCCGTTCTCGCCCATCCATCGAGCCCGATGGAAATCGGCGAATAGCGTCCCCAGTCCCCACGCGATCGATTCGGGGTGTGGAGAGATTCTCAAACCGTTGAATTCGTGCAGCACGAATTCCGCCGGTCCGCCCCTATCCGTTGCGACCACCGGTTTCCCCGCGCTCCAAGCCTCGAGAATCACGATCCCGAACGGTTCGTTTCGGCTGGGCACGCATACGCCGTCGCTGAGCTTGAATATCTCGACGATTTCATCGCTGTTTCGGTAGCCCAGAAACCGGCAGGCCGGTCCAGCTCCGATCTGCCATGCCCGGCGTTCCAGCTCGTTTCTCATCCCCCCGTCTCCGGCGAAGACGAACTTGGCGTTCGAATAGTAGCGAAGCACGGGTGGGATCGCTTCCACCATGAGATCGGGACCTTTTTGCCATTCGAGCCGTCCGCAGAATAGGATGGTCGGATCCATGGGACCGATGCCATAGCCTCGCCTGGTACTGCCGACATCGAGATCCACGTTGAACCGGCCCGAGCTCACGCCGTTGTAGACGACGGCCGTTTTGTCTTCCGGTGTTTCGTACATCCAAGTGATCTCGTTCTTGGTTTCGTTCGAAACACATATCACCTTGTCCGCCCAGTATGTCCCGGCACGCTCCTGATCGCGCACGCGGACGGAGCGCCCACCTGGAAAGGTGTTGCCGCAGCGGGCATATTCCGTCGAATGAATGGTCAGCACGCACTTCCGGCCGCGTCCCTGTTTGATCCAGATCATCGCGTTTGCGGCGAGCCAGTCGTGGGCGTGCACGACGTCGAAGGGGCCGAACAAATCCTCGATGACGAATACGCGCTCCACGAACGCGCGGCACATGTTATTGACGTCGTCGACGAAGTCACTGTGGCCCGGGTAGGGACAGCGGTGATAATGCACACCGTCGATCCAGTCGTGATATCTCTGCCCGGGTGCCATTCGCGTGAAAATGTGGACATCATGCCCCCGCCGCTCCAAGGCGGCAGCGAGTTCGGTAACGTGCGAGGCCACCCCACCCACCGATATCGAATGGAGCGTCTCCCAGGACAACATCGCAATCTTCACCGGCGTATCTTCCTTTCCAGTTGATTGCCTCAGTTGGAAGCGCTGACGACCGTCAATTCTTCCTGCACGTCCTCGACTCGTAACGAACGCGACCCGTCGCTACTATGTTTCAAAGCATCATAATAAGAACTTATGCACTTGCGAGCCGCTGCATCCCATGTGAGTCCGCGGATCTCGGCGGCACTCTCACGACGGAGTGTCTCGGCTAGATGTGGGTACTTGAGAACCGAGACGATCATTTTGGCCATTAATTCTACGTCCCAGAAATCCACTTTCAACGCCCCGCGCCGGAGAACTTCGGCGACGCCCGAGCTCTTGGACATTATCACCGGGACGCCGTGCCGTGCCGCCTCCAGAGCGGTGAGCCCGAACGGCTCGCTGACCGAGGGCATGGCGAAGACATCTGCCGTCCGGTACGCCCTGTCCACATCCGCACCGTGCAAGAATCCGGCGAACTCAACCCTGTCTCCGAGTCCCAATTCATTCGCGAGACCGATGATGAAAGGCAGCTGATCGCCTTTTCCCGCGACGACGAATCTCACTTTATCCATCCATTCCGCGACACGTGCGGCGGCCCGGACAAAATACTCGGGACCTTTCTGCATCGTGATACGTCCAAGGAAAAGAACGGTTTTTTCGCGCCGCCCGTTGTGCCGAGCGGTCTCTTCGAGCGGGTTGAAATCGATCCCGTTGTGAACCACCACGACCTTTTCGGCCGGTACGCCGTACCTTTGAACTATGATTTGTTTGGTTCTTTCGGAAACGGCGATCACTCTCGTCGCAGCATGCATGCCGCACCGTTCGATGTCGAACACGGACCGATTGATCCACTCTCCCGAACGATCGAACTCGGTGGCGTGTAAATGCACGACCAGCGGTCTTCCCGAAAACGCCGCAATCCTGATCGCGGCCGGGAACGTCATCCAATCATGAGCGTGAATCACATCGAACAACTCACGACGCGTGAGCTCTGCGCAACGATCGGCGTAAGCGTGGGTTTTTTGCAGCAGATCCCCGTCGTACCCGTCTTCCGCGCCGACGCCCATGACCCGAACGGATGACGAACCCGCTCTCCGGATACGGACTTCCTGCGCCCTTTTTTTTATCTCGGCGGATCGGGTCGATGTATTCATTCGATGTGGAGTCGCTGTTCGATACGGATTTGTTATTTCGCTCTGTACCGGGGACAATTCGACTTCCCCGGCCGGGTGTTCGGATACGTTCGCCGTATCGTTAGAGCGCGGCATTCCGTCTGGTGATTCAACCTCCTCGCTCGAATACGAATGCTCTTGCGATTCGATCGATCTGGGGAGGACAAACAGAATCCGTGTCTCCAAACGTCGCATCGCGTCGGTCAACCCCCGACATGCTGTACCCAGTCCTCCGCTTATAAAGGGAGGGAATTCCCAACCCAACATCAATACACGCATTCGTCGCTTCTCTCATGAACAAATCCGATGGTGATACTCGACGTGCGCCCGCACGCGGGCGTTCACTTTTTGGAACCCGCCTCGATCCGGATTACGCTGTTCGTCGTGCCGAATTCGTTTGGCACCTGTCTCGGCGCAGAAGGATCACTGTGCCATTCTCCATCGACGAGGAACTTGTACTGATATTCTCCGGGGGCCAGGCGCTTCGTCTTTTGAAACACGCCTTTTTTCTTGACCATCCGATCCGACTGCGGATCCCAGTCATTGAAATCGCCGACGAGGTACACCTCTTTGGCGGTCGGTTTCAGCCCGCATACGAACACAGTATCGTTCTCCGACCTCGCTCCTTTAGCCTTTTTCGGGGAGGTTCGCTGCGGATCCGCGTATTTCAAACTCTTCCCACTCATCGCATCCTCCTTTCTTGGTTTCCATACTGACACCTCGATCGCAAAAGATCAAAAGTAATTCTTGCCTGTCACCTTTTAAACTGGTTGTGTCAAATAAACCGGACATTCCATCGTCGCCATCGACCCCGGTGAGGATCCATCGATCCACACGCATTGCATACTGACTCCCAAAGGATTCGTTCCTCGGGTGTCTGGTTTCGCGGGCGGCGATGTTAAACGGACGATGCGTGTCGGCAAACGAGACACTGGGAGCCAATCGGCGTTTAACAAAAAGCCGCTCAAACGGCCCGGCTGCAACCGGGCGGGGTGTCAACGAGAATCGGTCGGTACGGAGAGGTTCGCAAGTTTCGGTCGGACACAACGTGAGTGATGAAAAGCACCTTACGAGCCTACCCATCGCCGGCCCAACTTCCGTTCACGGGGAAGGTTTCCTTGTGTCTAGTCCCTGTCTCCGAATGAGCTCGGGTGAGACGTAACACCTGGAAATACCACCAACCAACGGGCTCGCACGTACACTTGAACATAGATCACTAATTCGGCGTTTTGCAAGTGGAAACTGTTTGTAACCGGGGGCGATGTAGTTCCGAACAGCCGGTTCGCAGCAATCCAGGATTACGCGCGGCTCCGTGAGGTGTACAGCTGGAGAAATCCGGCTAATATACGGTCCATTTTGCTGCCGGGTTGTCGCATCCAATCGCCCGGTGCAGTTGAAACGCCTCTAAACAACGAGGAGCGAATTCTCCTGGCCGAATTCGTTCCTTATGGCCTGGGTGTTTGCCGGGTCGCGGGACCACCTTCCGTCTATAATGAACCGGTATTCGTACCGGCCGGGTTCGATGTCGATGACGGCCTTCCAGATCCCGTCTTTCGGATCACGAACGAGCGGAATCCCTTCCCAGGACCAATTCGTGAAATCACCGGTGACAGTCACAAAGGTCGCGTTCGGGGCTTCCAATGTAAACAACACACCCTCGGGGACTTTCCTCGGACCGTGGATCCGCTCCATCCACGCTTTCATGTCTCTTGTCTTCAACTTCGGTGCTTTCTCAATCAGCTCCTGCGCGAGTGACAGGAACTGCTGGCTCACCTTGGAGCGTTCGTCGATGTCAAAAATGGAGACTCCCCTTGCCGAGCACTCTTTGAGCCTCACCGTGTGGCTGATAAACGTATCGATCATCACTCCGGAATGGATCTTTTCGACCTCGGCGACGACCTCCCTGGCAAAACGCGTTCGGGTTTCGAGGTTGTTGCACAAGACACGGACGTGCAGACGGTGGTCGAGCGCATCTTGTAATAAATCAATGGTTTCTCGTAAGTTGACGAGTCCGTGCAGCGAGAAGTAGCTTGCATCTGCGGGAATCAACACCTCGCCCGAGGCGATGAGCGCGTTGAAGGTCAATACGCCGATGCTCGGTGGACAGTCGATCAAAACGAAATCGAACGCATCCTCTCCGATCTGGTAGAGCTTCTCCGCCAACCGCCTTTCCCGGCCGTCAACGCCTGCAAGCTCTTGCTCGACACCACTGAGAACGGTACTGGCGGGAATTACACTCAGAGTGTCGGTGCGCCGGACGATCGCATCCTCCAGGCGGACGGACGGGTCCATCAGGAGTTCGCTGGTCGTCGCATTTAGACCGGCGCTGTCGATCCCCAGACCGACGGTGGCGTGCGATTGCGGATCGATGTCGACCAATAGAACGCGCTTGTCCAGTCGACTCAACGCACACGACAAATTGACCGCGATTGTCGTTTTTCCGCACCCTCCCTTGTAGTTCATCACGGCAATGGTCCGCATTCGAAACTCCACCTCCTTACCAATAAAAAAGCCCGATCTGAAATACAGACCTGGCTCAAGGCCGCGTGGTAGACAAATTCAAATTCACGATCACACCGGCCGCTTAGAATCCCCTGAACGCCAACCCGATTTAATACATGTCGAGTACGTGGGATTTCGATCTTCGAAACCCAGTAAATCGGATACGCGCACAAGTTGTCAAGGAGGTTCTGTCTGTGCAGCGTTATTTAGTGTACGGCCCCGGGGCCACGCCGTTCGCTCACGCATCTTCATGAAGTGGGGAATCGATCCGGCGACTCCCCGGACATGATGACGATCTGTTGCGCGCATTGTGTCGACGTACTCGACGAGGAACTCATGTCACTCAGCGGCGCCTCCCACTGAGGCTGATCCCGCTGCTTCGCTCGGATTTCCGCCTCCGGTGGAGGTTCCTCCTATTGGTTGGCACCGCGGGGAGTTCTTCCCCATACGCCCGCTTTGCTCGGCTTCCCGTCTCCGGCGGTGGTTCCTCCTATTGGTCGGCTCCTCGGGGGGTTTTCCCCACACGCTCGCTTCTGTCGGCTTCCCACCCCCGACGGAGGAGCCTCTTATCGGCTGACTCCGTGGGGAGTTCCACCCCACCCACTCCCTTCGCTCGGCTATCCGCCTTCGCTGGATGAGCCTTGTTGTGAAAGGCTCCATAGGGGTTCCTCACCACGCTCCCGCTCCGCGCGGGCTTCCCGCCTGCGGCGGAGGATGCTTGTATGATTGCTGTGTGAGGGGGATTCCTCACCTGCGCCCGCTTCGGTCGGCTTCCCGCCTGCGGCGGGAGATCCTCCCTCGCTCTGCGTAACGGTTCGTCACCCCCAGGGAGCCTCCTGTTCCCCACAGTGCCATCGGTGTAGATCTGATCGCCTTTCGCCTGGAGCCGTGATACATTATTGGCATTCTCATGTTTTAAGCGCTTTGCTTCTAAGCCGATACAAAGGAAGATGCTATGAGAAAACTCCTCCCAGTCGGATTCCTGCTTGTGAGCTCGATTCTCCTTGCTGCGCTTGGAGCTCAAACCGTCCCCGAGGACGAGGACCCTGCGCTCGAGCACGCTCGCTGGATCCTGAGATCTACACTTCTCATTGACGGGCATAACGATCTGCCATGGGTGATTCGGAGATACCCGGAGGCGCCGGGAGACGTGGAGGCTCACGACCTTCGAAAGCGGACGCCAGGAGACACCGACCTCGAGAGAATGAAAGAAGGTCATGTGGGCGCTCAGTTCTGGTCCGTATGGATTCCCCCCGGTTTGGAGGATGAGAGTTACGCCAAAGTTCAGCTCGAACAAATCGACCTCGTCCGGCGCATGATCGATCACTATTCCGAAAGCCTCGGACTGGCCCTCACCGCCTCTGATATAGAGACGATCTTCGAACAGGGCCGCATAGCCTCGCTCATCGGCATGGAAGGCGGCCATGCCATAGAAAACTCTCTAGGTGCGCTGCGGGCTTTCTATGCCCTAGGCGTTCGTTACATGACCCTTACGCACAGCGCCACGGTGGATTGGGCCGACGCCGCTACGGATGAGCCCAAACACAACGGCCTCACTGCCTTCGGAAAAGAAGTGATCCGCGAAATGAACCGCCTGGGGATGCTTGTTGATTTATCCCATGTCACACCGGAAGTAATGAGCGACGCGCTCGATATCAGCGAAGCGCCGGTGATTTTCTCTCACTCTTCAGCGCGGGCGCTCACGGATCATCCCCGAAACGTTCCGGATACCATCCTCACCCGATTGCCTGAAAACGGAGGCATCGTGATGGTGTCTTTCGTTCCCGATTTTGTTTCACAGGATGTTGCCGATTGGGAAGCAGCTCTTGAGGAACTTTTCAAGGGGATCGACTCGAGAGAAGAGCGCAAACAGATTCGAGAAAAATATGCCGAGGAACATCCAATGCCCCGTGCCACCATCAGTCAGGTGGCAGACCACATTGATCACGTGCAAAAAGTTGCCGGAATCGATCATGTGGGTATTGGAAGCGACTTTTCAGGAAGCAGCGAGATGCCCATCGGCTTGGAGGATACATCCAGATTCCCTTACCTTTTCGCCGAGCTGATCCGCAGGGGCTGGAGTGATTCGGAGCTGAAGAAACTTGCGGGTGAAAATTTTCTCCGCGCGTTCCGGGAGGCGGAGGCCGCGGCCCGGCGCATCCAGAAGTTGCGACCCGCTTCTACTGCGACTATTGAGGACCTGGACGGTGATGCGGAAGAGTGAGCCGGACAGTTGGATCATGGGAGCGATACGGGTTGCTCGATGGGTGCATCTGTAGTAGCGTGGGAGCTACGAGGTAAAAAAATTAACCTGAAGGCCCAGGCGATGAATATGAAAAAGCTAATAATCGCAGTCTCAGCACTCATTTTATTCGGCACATACGCATGTGACGATGATGGGTGTCCTCCTTGTATCACGGGACCTCCTCTTGTATCGATTCTCGCAGTCGAGGTGCTTGATTTTGACATATACGCATTTTCAACGATGCCTCCTGATCCTATCAGATGTCAATTAACACTGACAGTTGAGAACAAAAGTTCAAAACACTCGTATTCGGGAATATCGATTCCCTCTGGTCAAGTATACCTGAGTTCAGACAACCAGCTACTGGGAGAAATAGCGTTTGAAACGGATTGGGATGGCACTGTCAGCGCCGGCGATACCGTTACTGTTGTGGTGAATAAGATTGTAGAAGATTCACAAATATTTCCGGAACCATGCTGGGAAGATGTCTACATAGACATAATTATTACTACTTCTGAATACGGAGAGACAAGAAGAAGAACACCGACGGATAATTTAACGTGCTATTTCTGATGGGAACACCGTTCTTGCCTCAACGAAGAGCCGACCCAATATAATCGTACTATATTTTGAGTTAGTTAATGCGAATCTTGGACCATTTTCAACGGATATAGATTGCACCAACTCAATCCTCTTCGCCGGCTTTTACGAGTAGCTCATCCGGCGTTTTTTTAATCCGATTTACTACACCTTCGGCAAGCAGGAATGGGTAGTCACTTTGAGATGAAATGGCGGGGTATTTGTTATCGTCTCGTTTATCGAATATCTCCAGAGTGACGGTCGATGTGCTTTCCACGGTAATGGATAACATCGGGCCGGTGAAATCTTCTTTGTTTTTTCCTTCGATGTATTCAGAGCACCTCAAATTAGCGAGAGTATTGATTATGCCGTTGATGATGTTTTCTTTGGCCACCAGACCGTCTTCTGTCGCCCAAACCGGTCCCGGCTCGCTCATCACGGAATCCTCTGTCCCTGCGTACGGAGGAGGGGCCGGCTCCTCGCGTTTCTTTACCGTCAAGGTCTCCTCACCGATCTTCAGAGAAATGCCGGTCACATAATCTCGTTCGATCGTTGCCACGGTTTTATCGCGCAACCGGTCGATATCGGTATCAAGAGGCTGACGGATGTTCCCCTTTGCTTGGTATACCCTATGATCGCCCTCGAGTCGAACAAACGTATGCTGGTACGTGGATGCCGTTTTTCCGATATCCAGTTTCCTAAGAGACTTCTCTCCACCGAACACTTCCAAGCTGATCTTCTTGTCCTCCGTTAGATCAAACTGGGTGTAGTTTTTCGATTCCGATACGAGAGTGCTCAACTCGAAATCTCCCACCGTCTTCAGCATCCGGTCGACCAGATTTTGGTCAGCCGGGTATCCCTGAGGTTGTATCCTCCATTTGTCGCCCTGCCGTTCGAGTGTCAGCGCGCCGGTGGGGCGCACGATGACAAGCTTCGAGATGTCGTTTGTAACGATTTTCCCCACTTCGGGCAGACGGTAATGGGTTTTGTCGGGACTCTTAAAAAGAATGTAGAGTAATAGCGCCACCACAATGACTGCTAAAACCATATATTCCTTTTTTAGCTTCATTTCTATTTATCCTCCAAACTTTTCAAGATTAGCTGAACGAATAACTATCCTCCGCCCGCTATATATCACCTTCAGCGGTTGTTCTCAACTCTACCTGCTGAACATCGCCTGGATGGCTTTCTTCCTCGCCGTCCTTCGAACCCACACGATGATGCCGAAAACAACGACCAAGACAGGCAAACCGGCGACGTTGAACGTCTTGACGAACGCCTTCACGCCAGGGCCTGTTTCTTTCAACGGATTGAAGCGCTGGGTTTTGCTCCTCATTTCGGCATATTCATCGCGATTGTTGAGGTTGTCGAGAACATTGAGGATAAACATCGCATTCGTCGAGCTTCCCTTTTCATCGATCACGTTATCCTTGAGGATCTCGGCACTTCCGGCCAGGAATATTTTACCGAGGCTTCCTCGATCGATGACCGCGCCCACTGGAGTGAAATCCTTGAACGTTTCCGTGTCGTTCACCTCACTGCCGATATCGGCGAGTTGGGCGCTGTCTTCATCCTTCACGTCTCCAGTGTCCGTTGTCGTGCCCTCAGTGGCAGGTTCGCCTTCTTCCTCCTTTTCCTCGGCGGGTCTCTCAGGGATCTCCTTACCGGCAAAGTAACTCGGAAACTCGCCATCGATCAGAACCGCCATAGGATAACTTTCCATGTCCGTATCGTTCGCCGGAGGCCGCATCGCCCACATGTTCAGATCGATCCTGCCTTTCATGAGCCACGATTGATCGGACGAGGAAAAAACAACATTTCCGCGAAGACCGTTTTCAGCGATGGCGCTCTTATCGAGCTTGACCGGAGCTGAGAGAAGCATGACGAGGCCCTTGATGTTCTTCATGAACGGGAGGTCGTCATTGATCTTTTCATTCTTGATAAGAGGCGCGAAATATAAAGAGCGTGTTCCACCGCCGTATATCTGCGGTACTCTCTGTTCGTAACAGCTCTTGTCGAGAACGTACGCCTTCTCTACTTCCGCACCATAATGTCCGAGGAGCTTTTCGATGCCCGTATTGATTGGCCTGAACATCGGCTGCCGGCTGAACTGAGACTGAGTCTGCGGCAGCCTGATTTCCTGGTAAGCATCCAGGAACAGGGCCAGCGATTTGCCCTTCATGAGAAACTGGTCTATTTGAAAAAGTTCGTAGTCGTTGAATTCTTCCTTTGGTCCCGCCAAAATGAGACAGTCGATCCCCTCGGGAATTGCGTCTTCCTCCTTCAGGTTCACCTCAACAATGGAATAGTCACTCGAAATGAGCCGGCTGAAATTGCCGAGGTTCTCTTCTTGTGGCTGCTGCATCCCTGGAATCTGGGGCATCCCACGAAGTGGGATGGTACCGTGGCTAGATAGATAACCGATTTTCTTGTTGATATCGATGACATCATCGATCACTTCGCCGATTTGCTCCTCGATCTCATTGAGGTTGGCCATCTGGTACTGCGTTCCGAAAAGAGGGAGATTGATCACCCGAATGAGAGAGATCGTCTGGGACTTATCCCCTTTTTCGACAACGAGCCCCGCTGATGCATGACCGGGAGGAACGACCTCGTTTCCCATCGCGTCTTTGAGCGACGGCCACCTCAGCGTGAGGACGTTGTAGCGGGTCACTAGCCCTTCGAGTGATGGATCCGTGGATGGATCCAGAATCGAGAGCGCCAATTTTCTATAATATTTCTCGTTGAGTCGGTTGGCCATTTCCTCGATCTTCCGCGGCATGTCCATCAGTCCCTCCATCCGGAGCTGCGGCGCCACCGCTTCGATCGAGGACGAGAAAAAGAGCTTCAATTGCACAGTTTCTTCCATGTTGAGCAGCGTGCTGATCTTGTTGCTCATTTTCTCTATTTTTGAAGTGATCTGATACTCGAGATCCTCGGTAGTTGTAATGGTGGGGATCTTTTCAATAACATCCCCGTGAATCAGGACCAATCCCATGTAGGCGTTCTGAAACTTGACCTCGTCCTGCTCGATGTTTTGTATCTGCACGGGAAAAATCCCGTAGTTTCGCGCCATCTGTTGGTTTTTTTTCGCTTCGTCGTCGATGTCTCCCTCTTCGGCGCTCACGTCATAAAAACGGTAATTGAAATATCTGTTCGAGTGGATGGAATACTCCTCCAGCATGTCGTGAAGGTACCGTTCCGTGTTGTTGTGCGGAGCGGGAAGATTTTTCGTGAAGAAAACGTTGATCGTAAGGGGCTCCCTGAGTGAAGCTACCGCCTGTTTACTCGCTTTGGAAAGCGAATATATATTGTCCGCCGTCAGGTCAGCCCTGAAAAAGAGGGTCACTCCGGCCACGTTCAGCAGCACGACCACGAGCAAGTACGCCCCGAATCTGTAATACTTATTGTACCGCTTCCTCTTCGTCATTTTGCACCCCTACTGCTTCTCTTGAATTCTCAAACTGGCCATATACAGAGCGATAAAAGTAGCGCTCAGGAAATAGATGATATCCCGTGAGTCCAGAATGCCTTTCGCTGTATTCTGGAAGTGATAATCCGCCCCGAGAAATTGAAAGAATCCGAGCATGCTTTCGGGCAGAAAGAAAAGGACCTTGTCGACCATCGTCAGGGTAAAGCAGACGATCATGCCAATGATGAATGCGATGATCTGGTTTTTCGTCAATGATGATGCGAAAAGACCCACCGCGGTGAAGGCTGCTCCGAGGAGCAATGCACCCAAGTAGCCTCCAACAACCGGGCCCCAGTCGAGTTGACCGAGAAAGCCAACACAGATGGCATAACTCAGCGTAGGAACCAACATCATCGCCACGAACACCGTTCCGGCAAGAAATTTGCCGAGAACGATTTCATTGAGGCTTACCGGCAGGGTCACCAGGATCTCGTAAGAACCGATGTTGAATTCCTCCGAAAAGAGCCTCATCGTAACGGCAGGAATTACAAATGAAAAGATGATGGGCAGAAGTGTAAAGAAAGACCTCAGCTCCGTTTGGCCGAAGAGAAAAAACGTCGAGAAGAAGAACCAACCCGTTAAGACGAGGAAAATTGCAATGACGATGTAGGCGATCGGCGTTGTGAAGTACGTCCTGAGCTCTTTCTTGAAAATGTTTATCACGTTACCGGCCATAAACATTGTCAACTCTCCTTTGTCAACTCTCTGAATATCTTCTCTAAGCTCTTGTACTCCTGTGTGAACTCGAGAAGAATCCAATCTCTCTGCTTGATTTTCCCGTATACCTCGTCACGGATGTCCTTCGCCGTATCGCAAACCAGTCGGAAAGCGAGTTCGCCGTTGGTCGCACCGAGTTCCCTCACTTCCTTGATTCCTTCGACAGGCGACAGCAAAGTTTTCACATCCTGCCCTTCCGCGCCCTTCAAAGTGATGTTCAATGCATACTCCAACTCGGAAGATTGTTTGAGCTCGGCGGTGCTGCCATCTGCGACGATCCGGCCCTTGTTGATGATAACGACCCGATCACAGGTCGCCTCGACTTCGCTCAGAATATGAGTCGAGAGAATAACAGTCTTTTCCTTGCCAATCACTTTGATGATGTCGCGGATTTCGACGATCTGATTCGGATCGAGTCCCGATGTTGGCTCGTCGAGTATGAGGATCTCTGGATCGCTCATCATCGCGTGGGCCAGTCCAACTCGCTGTTTGTACCCTTTGGAGAGTTCATGAATCGAGCGGTGCATAATCTCGGACAAGCCGCAAATGTCGGTGAGCTCGCGAATGCGCCGGGTCTTTCTCTCGCGCGTGATCCCCCGGACTGCCGCAACATAATTCAAGTAATCATATACCAGCATATCCTTGTAAAGAGGCGCTTCCTCGGGCAAGTAACCGATGAATTTCTTGATTTCCAGCGGTTTTTCATCGATCGAGAAGCCCATTGCGGTTACGGCGCCGCTCGTCGGCGCCAGATAGCCCGTCAGGATCCTCAATAAGGTCGTCTTGCCGGCTCCATTCGGCCCGAGAAGCCCCAGGATCTCCCCCCTCTTGATGGACAGACTGATATGATCGAGGGCACGAAGATCGCCGTAGTATCTGGTCAGGTCTGAAATCTCGATCATGCAAGCTCCTTTCCTGTTTCAACATTGCCGCAGCAAGTTAACCTTTTAATTTATAAGGGTTTATTTAGATAAGCAGATGATCGCAGCCCAAGCTCGGCGGCATTCTCATCCCAACCCAAACCCAATTCAAATAGCTCCTCGACCGGGAAGTGTCCCAAGAAACACTCACGCAGATCGCGGAAGCTGCAAACGATCGATGCCCCTATGGAATGTGATTATACCAGAATCATACACGAAGTCACGCGTAAGAGTTCCCGAAAGAAGGAGTTTCAACGACCCCTGCAATTGCATGAATGGCACAGGGATATCAATAAATGGGCTTAAAAGCGAAGAGAAGGACCATAAATCTCGTCCCTCTGCTTCGCGATCGCAGTGAATTCGTGTGCATGAATCCGGGAAGAGGCCCCCCGCAGCCGGGGCTGGATTGGACAAGGCATCCTAAGTATCTCTTGAGTTCAACGTCACGTTGTCGGGTCTCCATCAACTCAACAACCGAGCCTCTTATACCCTTAATCCTCAAAAGAGCCGCGGCTCATTTCAGAAGAACCATTTTTTTCGTCTTGGCGTAGCTCTTCGTAACGAGTTTATAGAAATACACACCGCTCGCGGCCGGATCGCCCGAATCGCTCCGGCCGTCCCAACGCACTTCATGAATGATGCCGGGGCGCTTGGTTTCGTTTACCAGCGTTTTCACGAGCTGACCGGCAACGTTATAGATTTTCAACGAAACGTGATCGCGCTCCTGAATCGAGTAACGGATCGTCGTTACCGGATTGAAGGGATTGGGGAAATTCTGTGCTAGGTGATTGGTCCAATTCAGAGAAGGATCGTCTCCCGCCCCTCCTAAATGGGTCCATACGCCCAAGTACCACATGATATTCGCTAAATGCACCTCTCGATCCCACTGCCATTGGCGATCGCATCTAACATTATGGAAGCTAAAGCCGGACAGCACGACAGCCACCCGGTTGTCAAATGTGTTCGTCGTATCGAAGACGATGATGGCGGGATTCGAGTCGTCGTCCTCATTCCTCGGATCATAGCACATCTCGAGAGTCGCGCTTCCCGCCGGCGCAATGACGTCGAAATCATTGATGATCGGGCACCCGCCGAATACCACCAGCGTATCCGTTCCAAAAGGAGGGCCGTTGTCGAAAACCCCAACAGACGGCGGCATTCCTGTTCCAGCTCCCTCACCGATCCCAAGCGGGGAGGAGGATCCGGTGAAGATCGGTATGATCACCCGTGATGAGTTCATGAGGCATGAAGTCGTTCTTGAAATTTTGTGAACTCATGGTGGTCATACCATCGAGCTCTTGTGCGATGTTATCCCCCGAGAAATAAATGCCCGCGTTGTTTTCGGTATGCTGATCGAGAAACATATAGAGAACGCTATAGTCGTCTTCCTTGCGCCGGTAGAGTTCTCCTTCACCAACGGTGCCTTTCTGGAGATCTCCGCTGTTCCATATGATGGTCCGATAGCGCGGAATCATTTGCTGTGATACATCCACCACACGGCTCGCGAGGCTGTTACCCGCCAGTGAAGCGGGCCCCCGGACATCATAGCGATCAATTTCGCCATAACAACCCAGGCAAGTATACCCGAAAGTCCATTGAAAAAACGCTTCGGCACCCAAACCATCGTAGTTGTCCACATAGAGCTTATCGGACAGACCCCACCATCCCGCAGGCAGGCACGTAAACTCCATCGGATCCTCGATGACTTCTGACATATTGTTCTTCGTACCGGTGAACTCGCTCCAGTAGGTAATATTGTTCGCAGGCGGCCCGCTCACCGCTTTGAAGAAAAAGAAAACGGTATCACCGGGCGTGAACAGATTGTCGTTCAGGTCCACGCAAAACCGGTGCGGCACAGGTGTGGTACGGGATCCCTCGCTGCCCGTGAACACAGTATCCATCCGGAAGCCGTACCACGTGTTGCCGCCGGCATTAACAGAGTCTACCAGCGGCCAGCGTGAGTGATCCTGCGAAAGAGCGCTTGCTGCTTTTGTGCCCTGGTATTTCGGCCATACTGCGGCATACAGATAAACGGCCGGTCCGCCGGTATAAGGGCAAGTACCGATGTTGTTTTCCAGATCGTTTACGCTCACGACGACCGAATCACCTGGGCGAATTGCGGGATTGTCAATTGGAAGAATGTCGGCTGCCATATCGGCACGTACGGTACCGGTCAGTGTTCCGTCGGATGCAAAATTGTCCTGAAATAGATGGATAGGTTCCACATACCAAGAAGGTCCATGATTGTCGATGCGGTACACTTTCACATTGTCAAATAGCGGTGCATCGCTGTGACAACCACTGGAACCGTATATACCGCACCAATACTCGCACATATCCCAGGCACCCAGCGCAACTTGTATTTGAGAAGCGTTCGGATCGATGAGATCGCTCACTGGCTCCGTGATGGTCATCCATGCTTTTTCAAAGCCGTAATATACGTATCCCCGGTCCAGCCACGGGCCTGGACACTCATTCACAAACGTACGGACATGCCACACATAAAACACAAGACCATCAAATCGCAGATCCCGATATACATCGAACTGCAGCTCCACCTCAGAGCCGCTGCCCGTCCATTCGATTAGCGGCGACCAGATCTCGTTTATCAAGTAACGATCGGGTTCGTATCCATACGGAACGGAAATCATATAAGGATGTCCACCGCACGTATATCGATCCGTGGACCCATTAATGAACGCCCAAATACACGATAGATTGACCTCGCAATGATCCTCCTGCACTACTGTCATGCCGTAATAGAGACCGGCATAATCGCCAAAACCGGGGCGTTCAGCACATTCCCAATCACCATCGGTTGTAGCAAGGTCACCGGCGGATTCGTCCTCAAAATCCTCGAAGTCGTAAACGGCGGATGCGCTCCTTACCGTCGTGCTGTCCAGTATGACCGCCCCGTCGGTATCCCACACACCATCCTCATCCGACGCGGTCCCGTTGGATACAAAGCGAAAGCGGATTTTTAGTGCACCGCGATGGCCGGAAGGAATGGTATCCGACCGGAATTGCTCAACCCCAATACCATCGAGCGCGGTGAGTTCAACCCAATCATCAAAATAGATGTCATCAATACCTTGCAGCGAATCACATGTGCTCTTTGTTGCGTATTCCACAAAGACGAAATCGTAATCCATCTCCGTATCCCAGGCGATGAGATAATCGATGGATACCGCCTCCGTATCCGGCACCTCGATACAATCGAAGCACCAGCTCTGATCCCAATCGTCTCCATAGCCCGGAAGCACTGCATAGTTGCACAACGGCGACGCCACCGTATCCGGACGGGCACCGCACCAAAGAGATTGATCTCCCTGCAGTGGCTCGAGCCGTCCGAAATCGCCCCCGCCCAATCCGAAGAAGTCGTCAATATGAAAATAGCAGCCATCCTGCACGGTGCGATCTACACCGATCCATCCTTGGGGATCACAAGACGGAATGGGCTCGAACGTCCACGAGCCGAGAAAAAAAGTGTCCGGCTGTGCGGTAAGCAGCCGTGTTTCCCCTGGTTGGAAATGGTCGAGGTTCAACCGGCTTCCAGACATCACACGCGTCTGGAAATTTTTTCGCACCGATTTTCGTGGATTATCGCGGGCAGATAATGGCGATACGAGCAAAGTAACGATGAGAAGCCAACCCATCGAGTAACAAATCGTTTTCATTTTCACTCCTCACTTTCGACCGCATTTGCGTGCTCCAATTTTGAAGGAATATGCCGATGAGCTGTTGAGCGTGGAAATCGCAATGATATCGGAGCGCACGTGCAGTGATGAGTGTGGAAATTTCGAGAGCTCGTGAGCTCAATCGGCTCCCGAGAAGGTGTTAAGGGCACGAAAACGATCCAGGCAATACCATTTGGATCGCTATAAGAACAGGCCGAGGGGGAAAACCGTTCGCTCTTCCAGGATGCAAGAAGCCTCTCAGGCTTCCCTGTGGGCTCGCGAACGAAGTCACCAGGCATGATCCTCCCCCCTAGTGTGATGTAATCGCTATTTTACCATAAAGTTGCGAATTTTTCGAGGCTTTCATTATATCACCAAACCCTACCTTGCTATGTCCTCGATGCGGGAGTTCGATGCGAATCATGGCGTTTATGACAAATGTTTTGGAAGGGAACCGGCTTCTTGAGCCTACCGGTGAGGCGAAGTAGCCGCTTTCTCTCGCGCCTTTACAGGCCCCCCCGCTGGAGGATGGGTTCGCGTTCAATCAGGAGCGATCCAAGACAACGAGTTCGAGTGTGACGAGTAAAGGCAGTGAGTTGAAAACTTGCCAAAAACTCCTTGTTGCGGTGGAACGGCGACTGCAACAAGGTCCCGGCGGAGCGAAGTCGTGACGCGCGCGTATGAGGTGGAATGGGATGGGATGGACACGCGGGGAGAGCGGCTGGTGAACGGCATCTATTTTTATCATCTCACGGCGGGTTACCGGACGCATATTCGTAAGTCGGTGCTTTTGATAAAGTGTCGTGCGGTGGAGGATTGATACGCGAGGGGATCATGAACCCTTGCGCGGAAGCAAACAGGAAGGCTCCGCGGGGGTGACGAACCGTTACGCGGAGCGAGCGAGGATCGCCCGCCGAAGGCTGGAAGCCGACCTGAGCGGGAGCGTGGTGAGGAACCCCCGCGGAGCCGACTACGCAAAGATCACGCGCTGTCCCGCCCCGCCCAATCACCCATTCCCTTCCAAATCAGCCGGCTCGAAAATAAAAGCGCCGTGCCGACCGCTGCATAGAGCAGCCCCACCGTCCACGCTTCCAAGTAGCTCGTTCGAATGATTCTTCCAAGACCCGCCATCACGACCACCAGCATCCAGCTCTTCCAGGAAAAAAAACTCCCCACACACCGATTGTCACCCCGCTCGACAATCCGATTCACATACCGTGCGGCCGTTCTGTCCAGGACGACGACGGACTTGAGCAGGCCCGCTGCGATACAGACCGGGACTGCAATGGCAGCGCCCTGCCAGCCGTACGCCCAGAGCAGGCCGACCGAGAACAACACCGCTCCAAAGATACTCCAGAAGAGCGCCGCCAGGAGAAGCTGGACCCTTACCGGTGCTCTTGGTTTATAGCGTTCCCGCCAGGGAAGTTTCTTCTTTTTCGAACTCAATGTTTGCTTCCCGTGAATCACTCAATCTTATAAGCCAACGACCGAAGTTTCCGGCCGATGTTTCTTTAATAAATCGAAGTCCCAAGCTTGTACAAGTACCATTGCCCACGCATCCGGCGCGGCTAGGCATCCTTCTCCCTCACCTTTCCCCTCCACGCTTGAACGATCGCATAAACGGCCGGGATCACAATTAAAGTAAGGAGCAGCGAAGACACCAGGCCCCCGATCATCGGGGCGGCCATTCGCTTCATCGGTCGCGCGCCTGCGCCCGTCATCCACATGATCGGCATGAGCCCCATTATGGTGGTCATAACCGTCATGAGCTTTGGCCGGACTCGCATCACGGCGCCCTCGATGATTGCATCGTACAACCTTTTTCTTGTCAAAGCCCCGCCGCGTGCCAGCTCATTTTTATAGGCAATGTTCAAGAAGAGCAGCATCACGACCCCCGTCTCTGCAGCGAGACCCGCCAGGGCAATGAAGCCCACACCCGATGCCACGCTCATATTATAATTGAGGAAATACATGTACCAGATGCCCCCCACTAGCGCGAAAGGGAGCGAAAGCATCACGATGAGCGTTTCGGTGATCCTCCCGAAATTGAAATACAGAAGCAGGAATATAATGAGAAGCGTGATGGGCACCACGATCCGAAGCCGCCTGTTCACCTCGATCATGTACTCGTATTGTCCGCTCCACGAGACATAGTAGCCAGGCGGGAGGGCGACGGATTTCTCGACCGCTTTTTTCGCGCGCGCCACATAACCGCCCACATCCTGGCCTTTCTGAAGATCCACATACACGATCGCCTGGAGGAGCGCATTCTCGCTCTTGATTCCCGGCGGACCGTTCTTGATTTCGATGGTCGCCAGCTGGTTGATCGGTATCTGCTCACCGCGCGGCGTATGAATGATCACACGACCGAGCTTTTCGGGATCGTCCCTCAGTTCCCTCGGATACCGGACGTTCACGGGAAACCGGTACCGGCCTTCCACTGTCTGTGTGATGTTCATCCCTCCCACTGCTGTCTCGATCACATCCTGCACGTCGCCCACGGTGAGACCGTGACGGGCCACCGCGTGCCGGTCGATCTCGAAATCAATGTAATTGCCGCCCATTACGCGTTCCGCTATCGCGCTCAACGTGCCGGGAACCTTTTTCACTACGCCCTCTACCTCAACCGCCAGTTTCTCCAGCACTCGAAGATCATCTCCGAACACCTTGATGCCGATGGGCGTTTTGATACCGGTGGACAACATGTCGATGCGGGTTTTGATCGGCATGATCCACGCGTTCGTTAGCCCGATGAACTGGAACTCCTTGTCCATGTCGTCGTACATCAGCTCTTCGATGCTGAGCTTTCGCATCGGCACCGATCCGATCCGGAGCTTGGACTCAACGATTTCTTCGATGGCCTCGTGAAATTCGGTCCTTCGCTCGGGCGTTACCACTCCGGTAAGCAGACTTCCCGAAAGAACGTACTCTTCCGTCACCTCCGCGATCGCTTCCCTCACCGCATTCACACTCACCCTGTTGACAAAATCCTGAGAAGCCCCTCCAGCGAGCAGCAAACGAATGCGTTCCTGAACGGTTTTCCTCGCCATGCCTTCGATCTCGCCGGCCGCATTCTCCACATTCAACGATTCATCCTTCACAACAAGTCCGTCGCGCTGCAGCTCTTTCAACACGCGCTCGGCTTTTCCCCTTATAAAGCCATACTCGATCCACCGCTTTGGCCAATCTTTTCTCTCTTTGAGGGACACGGTCGTCTCCACCATGGTAAGGGGGGCAGGGTCCGTTGCCGTTTCGGCCCTGCCGATCTTACCGAACACCACCTTTACCTCAGGGAATGTTTTAAACAGCTTATCCTGGGTTTGAAGAACACGTTTCGCTTCAGTTTCCGAAATGCCGGGGAGAGAAGTGGGCATGTAGAGAATATCGCCCTCGTTCAACGGCGGCATGAACTCGGATCCTAGCTTCGCGTAGGGAAAGTAGGTGAGAACCAGCACTATAATAGATACTATGATCACCAGCACGCGGCGCCGGAGGACCCATTCGATCACTGGCCGGTAGACGCGTATCAACGCCCGGCTGATCCACAGCTTGTGTTCGGGATGAATTTTGCCCCTGATGAAGAAGCCCATGAGGATCGGAGTGATCGTAATGGCGATCAACGCAGATGCGGCCATCGCGAAGGTCTTCGTGTAGGCGAGCGGTTTGAAAAGACGTCCGGCCTGTTCTTTCAACGCAAAAACGGGCAGGAACGACACGGTAATGATCAACAACGAGAAAAAGAGCGCCGGCCCGACTTCCATCGCGGCATTTCGAATGAGATCCCACCGGGCTTTTCCGCTCACATCGCCGCCCCGCTCGATGTGCTTGTGAGCGTTCTCCACCAGGACAACGGCCGCATCCACCATGGCTCCGATGGCGATTGCGATCCCCCCGAGCGACATGATGTTCGCGTTGACGCCTAGATATCGCATGACAATGAATGAAATGAGAATTCCGAGCGGCAGCGAAAACGCGGCTACCAGCGCACTGCGCGCGTGCCAGAGAAAGAGGATGCAAACGAGCGCCACGATGATCATCTGCTGAATCAGCTCGTGCTCCAATGTCCTGATCGACCGCTTGATTAGCGCGCTCCTATCATACGCCGTATGGATCTCAACCCCGGTGGGGAGGCCGGGGGTGATCTCTTCGATTTTCTCCTTTACGTTTTTGATGACTTCCAGCGCATTGTCGCCGAACCTCATCACGACGATGCCGCCGACCACCTCCCCTTCCCCGTCTTTTTCCGCAATGCCCCTGCGGATGTCCGGTCCGATTTGAACCCTGGCGATATCTTTCACCCGAACCGGCGTGCCATCCCGACTGACCTTTAATACAACGTTTTCGATGTCTTCGACGCTTCTGATATAGCCCCGTCCTCTCACCATATACTCCGTCTCGGAGATTTCGAGAAGTCTCCCTCCCACGTCATTATTGCTGCGCTTGACCGACTGGATGATGGTTCTCAGCGACACCTGATACGTCTGGAGGAGATGGGGGTGCACGGTAATCTGATACTGCCGGACAAATCCGCCGATGCTCGCCACCTCCGCCACTCCTGGAACACTCGTCAGCTGGTAGCGAACATACCAGTCCTGGATCGCTCTGAGATCCCCGAGGTTGTACTTCCCGCTTTTGTCTTCTAGCGTGTACTGGTAGACCCACCCCACACCCGTGGCATCCGGCCCGAGGGCTGTTACCGCATCCTCGGGAATCTGCCCTTTGACCTGATCGAGATACTCGAGCACGCGGCTTCTCGCCCAGTAGATGTCCGTTCCGTCCTCGAAGATGATGTAGACGAGCGAAAAGCCGAAGAAAGAATATCCCCGGACGTCTTTCACCATAGGTACGGCGAGCATGGCTGTGGTAAGGGGATAGGTGACCTGGTCCTCGATCGTCTGGGGATCCCGTCCCATCCACTGGCTGTAAATTATCACCTGCGTGTCACTCAAGTCCGGAATGGCATCCAGCGGCGTCCTCGCCATTGCCAGGACGCCGGCCAGAATTACGAACAATGTGAGGATAATGACGAGAAACTTGTTGTCGATGCACCAGGAGATGAGTTTTGCCGTTACTTCTCCCACGCTTGAATCACCCCGCATTTATACATCGCGCTTCCGTAATACGGATTGGCGATGTCCTTGCTTTTCTGGAGCCAGCTGGCATCCTTCATCGGGCAGTAGGCTTTGAGCGGGAGATCTTTGATGCCGGCCTTGTGCTTCTGGACATAAGCGATCAGCATATCGCTAAGACCTTCGAAGTCCACCCGTATCTTCTCGATGTCTTTCTTGTGATGAGCGTGACGGAGTGGTTCCACGGCCTTCTTGATCGAAGGGCTGGAAGCCTTGGCGTTGATCGAATCGGCAAGTGCCGATATTCCCTCATACTTGTCGCCCGCCAGTTTGTCGGCCATGTCGTAGTACGCATCGATGATGGCGGCAAACGCTTTTTCTTCGACAAACTCGAGCTTCGATGGTCTCTCTTCAGCTTTTTCTTTCTTGTCGCCGGCCTGTTCGCGGCCCGCATGGCCTTGGTGCTTCTCTTTCTTGTCTTCCTTCTGAACGGCTACCGGTTTGGCGTGCGAATGGCCGATATGCGCATCAGCCGGTGTTGCGTTGGCATCGCTCACGCCCAGCATCTTCGCCAGCGCCCCCTGGAGCTTGCTCTCCGAGCCCAGGAGAAAGTTACCCGATGTAACGACACGCTCACCCTCATTGAGGCCCGCGATGATTTCGTGGTAGCGGATCGCTTCGCGTTTGAAAACAAGCGTCTTGTGCTCTGATTCTTCTCTCTCGATGTCGTTCACCCACATCCGTCCGAGCTCGACCGGCTGGGGTCTGAATTTTCCCGGTTCCTCCTCGACGAGGACGATCTTCCGCTTGCCCGAGTGGAGTACGGCATTCTCAGGCACAGCGAGCAGCTCACCCACCGGAAGCTTGATCTGTACGCGAGCATACATATCTGGTTTGAGCTTGAGTTCGGGGTTATCGATGTTCACACGAACGCGAACGGTTCGGGTCTCCGGATTCAAGAACGGATCGGTGAACGAGATCGTGCCTTTGAACACTTCACCGGGGAATGCTCTTGCCGTAATTTCGGCCTGGATCGATTTATTGGTCCGGATCAAATCCATACCACATTTCGGGCACATGGAAGGTGAATCCGATGTCACTTCCGGATGCATCGGGCACTCGTAAAAATCATCCGGCCTGTCCTGGTAGAGAAAAGGTATGTCTTCCTCGTAGATATCGGCGAAGAGCCACACCTTCGACAGGTCGGCAATGTGGAAAAGCTCATCGCCTTCTTTGACGTACATCCCTTCGTACGCCTCTTTGTGTGTTACCGTGCCGCCCTGAGGTGCGTAGATGGTGATGTGGTCCTCTATTTTACCGTTCCTCGCAATCTTATCGATCTGCGCTTCGCTTAGCCCCCACCACAACAACCGCTGTTTCGATGCGTTGACGAGCTCACGGGCGCTGGAAATGGCGTCATGAAGACCACTCCGCTCCACCCTGCTCAGATTTTCTTTTGCAAGCAGAAATTCTTTCTCCGTAGATATGAGATCGGGGCTGTACAGATGGACGAGTGGATGCCCCTTGTTCACTGTCACTCCTGTGAAATCGACATAAAGATCGTCGATCCGTCCACCTACCCACGCGGAAACAACACCGAGCCGCGTTTCGTCATAGTCGATCGTGCCATACGTGTCGATTTCCCTCACCAGCTTGCGGGGAGCGACGGGCTCCACCGTAACACCACTCAACTGGATCTGGCGGGTGGTCACAGATACCACACCGGTTTGTTCCTCTTCATCTTCACCAATGCTTTTCTCGACGAGAGACATCCCGCATATCGGACAATCACCCATCTGAGGAAGACGGATTTCCGGGTGCATCGGGCAGGTGTAGTACACGCCCACCTCGGTGGTCTCTCCACCCAATTGGAAGAAATCGAGGATCGCATGCCTCGAGGCCGGAATGGCGAACACCACAGCCAGGATAGCGATCGCAGCAATCGGCATACGCAGCTTGTTAACGAGACTCTTGTTTTTCATAGTCATTTCGACACCTCTCTTTATCTTAGTCCTTTTGAGTCGAGCGGTCGGCCGTTTCTTTACATGCCGATCTCATCCAGTTCGACACCAATCATCCGCTCGAAATGGGCAATCTGTCGGCCCAAATCGGCGACTGCTTCGACATGCATTTTGCGGACACCAAGGAGCATCCGCTCGCTGTCCAGATAACTGAGAAAATCGATTTTCCCCGTTTGATAACCCGCCTCACTCGCACGAAATACCTGCTCAGCTTGCGGGATCATCACATCTCTGTATAGGATCACGCGCTCTACGGCTGTTCGAACGCGCGCATGGGCGTCCTGCACGTCACTTCGGATGGTGGTCCGCACCGATTCTTTTCGGTGCCTAGCGAGAGCTATTCTTGCCTCGGCCTCCTTCACACCGGCGCTGAGCTTGTGAAACCAAATGGGAAGATTGATCGATGCAGAGAAAAGGAGCGCGTCTCTCCCATTGGCCTCGAGTAGAGGCACCGGCCTCTCGTCCACACGAACGTATTGCATCGACAGGGCGAGGTCCGGGAAATACTGCCTTTTGGCAAGCGATTTGGCCTTTGCGGCTTTTTCCTCGGCGAGCGCCGCCGCGCTGAGCTCGGGACGATGAGCTTCGGCAACGTCGTAGTAGCGCTCGATATCGCCCAGGTCCGCCTCGGGTACATCCGCACGCGGGATGGCGAGGGGCGCATCGGGATCCCGATTGAGTAAGTTATTCAGCCGGGCTGTGACTCCTACGCGCGCGCGTTCGAGCTTGGTCAAATCATCTTCTACCGCAGAATGAGACAGCTGGGCTTTGAGGACATCTTGCTGGCCAACTTGCCCTGAAGCGTATTTCACCTGCGCGACATCCTGCATCCGCAGGAGTATTTTCTTTTCTTCCTTGGCGATTTCGATAAGGCGATAGACGTGGTAATAGTCAAAGTAAGCACGCTTGACCTTTTCTACGAGATCGTTGGCCTGATCTCTATAGGTTTCCCCCGCGATGGATGCCTCTCTCTCGGCAATCTGGCCCTTCAGTGAAAGCTTCCCGAAAAATGGAAACTTCTGTTGGAGCATCCACACCTGCTCCTGCGGGCCGACTCGTGTTTCAATGCTTCTCGCAAAGTACCCGAAGGAGAGCGTCGGATCGGGCAGCGCACGCCGCTGGGCGGGGATCCATTTCATTGCGTCATGGAGGTCCGCATACGACCGAAGGAACGGATTCCTTTCTAGCGCGTAGCTGACGTAATCATCTAGGGTTGCGTTGGTCCCGAGGACGGCGCCCTCATTATAGGTGGCGCTCGCGCCGTGAGTGATGCCGGTCCCGCGAAGGTCGCCCTCATTCAGAGGTGCGCCCTCGCCAAAGGTGCTTGCCCTGAGGGTGTTACCCTCATTCTGGGCCGCGCTCGCACCGGGAGTGGTGCTCTCAGCGGGAGCGGTTGCCGCCCTAGGGGCGACTCCAGCGGCCGACGCCGCCCCCAGGAGGGCGCACACAGCCGCGGCAGACAAAAGTCTCATTATAATTAATTTCATTTCCACAAAACCTCGCTTCATCGGAATCGGACAAGCTTGCCCGCATTTCCAAAAGGCAAATTGGATATCACTGAGCAGCTGCTCGAGCGGCTTTTTACAACTGATTATTCGACAATTAGTTGCATTGCTATTAAGCAGTTTTCAGGCCTTGCCGAAAACGCCCGAGAGCCAGGATTTGTAGAATAATATACAATTGGTGTTGAATATGCTACAGCAATTACAACTATTCTATCCCCTGATTTACTTTTTGCAATTCGAGTTAAGTTACAGTATATTTATACCCAAATTTCCTCTCGGGTAAAGCAATTCTCACCTCGTCAGGGGCCATTTCCAAGCCCGAGCCGTCCCGTCAAACAGAAAGGTGAGCCCATGGGTCGAAAAACATTGAGATTCTCTCTTGGTATTGGTGTCGTCATCGCGGCACTGATATTTTTCGCGATCAGCGGCTTCCAGGAAGGAAAAGCATATTATAAAACTATTGAAGAGCTGAACGCGATGGGGGAGTCGGCATACGGTAAGCGTCTCAAGGTAGCCGGTTACGTGGAAGACGGTTCTATCGAGAGGCACGGCAGGGAAGTCAGTTTCAAGCTCCAACAGGATGATATACTGCTTGCCGTGCGGTATACGGGAAGCTCGCCCGTGCCCGATACCTTCAAGGATGGGGCCGAGGCCGTCATCGAAGGCAAATATCACGAGGACGGCACATTCGAGGCGAAGAAGATCCAGGCAAAGTGCGCCTCGAAATACGAAAAAGAGTACGGAGCCGCAAGAGCGAAGACTCAATCCTAGAGAAAGACCATATAGAGAGACGACCCATGGCGAATTTCGGCAACCTTTCCCTTGCCCTTGCATTCAGTTTTTCGATCTATTCGACCATCGCCCTCTTCTTTGGCACCCAGTCGGGAAGAAGGGAAGTCGTAAAGAGCGGTTACAACGCACTGTATGCGGTTTTGTTTTTCGCGACCTGCGCTACCGTAGCGCTGATCGTCCTCCTGGCGAGAAGCGATTTCAATATCGAATACGTCGCGAACTATACCAATAGAGACCTCCCGATGTTCTACAAGCTCGCCGCGTTTTGGGGCGGGCAGAAAGGGTCGCTCCTTCTGTGGACGTGGCTCCTCGCCTTGTTCAGCGCCATCATTGCCTACAGACAGCGGCACCTGCGAGGCGACTTCATCAATTACGCGCTCGGTATTATGATGCTCACGAGCATCTTCTTCCTCCTTCTCAACAAGTTCGTCGCCAATCCCTTCGATACGCTAGGGATTCAACATCAGGAAGGCCTATCCGCCGTGCCGTTTACACCGCGCGACGGGAGGGGATTGAACCCATTGCTCCAGCACCCGGAGATGGTGATCCACCCGCCCGTTCTCTACGTCGGCTTCGTCGGCTTCGTGGTACCGTTTGCATTTGCGATGGCCGCTCTCATGACAAAGGAAATGGGGAACGCCTGGCTCAAAATCACCCGCCGCTGGTCGCTTGCCTCATGGTTTTTCCTGGGGGCCGGTATTCTTCTCGGTGCCAACTGGGCGTACGTCGAACTCGGGTGGGGAGGATACTGGGCATGGGATCCCGTGGAGAATGCATCGTTGATGCCGTGGCTGACAGGAACAGCTTTCCTGCACTCCGTTATCGTTCAGGAACGGAGGAACATGCTCAAAGTGTGGAACGTGTCCCTCATTTCCGCGACGTACCTGCTCTGTATCTTCGGCACGTTCATTACGCGAAGCGGAATCGTCTCGTCCGTCCACGCGTTCGCCAAGTCGTCCATCGGCTACTATTTTCTGGTTTTTCTCGGATTGATGGCGATCGGCTCCGCCTATCTCATCCTCACCAGGTTGAAATACCTGAAGAGCGAAAACGAGCTCGATACCCTCGTCTCCCGCGAGAGCAGTTTTCTCTTCAATAATATTGTGCTGCTCGCTGCATGCTTCGCCGTTCTGTGGGGAACGATGTTTCCGACGCTCTCTGAGGCAATCCGTGGAGAGCAGATTACCATTGGCCCTCCGTTCTTCAATAAGATCAACATTCCCATCGGCCTGTTCCTCCTCTTTCTCACAGGGATTGCGCCTCTGCTCGCATGGAGGAAGACGTCTGGAAGAAGCCTCAGGAAAAACTTTCTCCCTCCGGTAGCAGCCGGCATCATTGCCGCGGTCGCGCTCATTATCGCCGGTGTCCGATCCGTCTATCCGGTGATGTCGTTCGCCCTCTGTGCTTTCGTGCTGGTAACGATCGTCTCCGAGTTCTATCGCGGAACCGCGGCGCGCATAAGAGCCACGGGCGAGCAGTTCATCGAGGCATTCACCAACCTCATCTTGAGGAACAAACGGCGCTACGGCGGTTACGTCGTTCATCTTGGCGTTGTGATGATGTTCGCCGGATTCACCGGCAGCGCATTCAACACGGAAACTCACGCGGAGATCAGAGAGGGAGAGCAGTTCACGATCAAAGATTACACGCTGGTTTGCCGTAAAGTGGAAGAAGGGGAAAATCCGAACTTCGCGTATCTGAGAGCGACACTGGACGTTATCAAGAATGGAAAACAAGCCTACTCGCTGCATCCCGAAAAACGCTATTATTTCGCGAGCGAGCAGGCGACGTCCGAGGTCGCGATCAAGAGCACCCTTAAAGAAGACCTTTACGTGGTATTCTCCGGGATGGACGAGAATGGAGGACCGGCCGTTATTCAGGCTTATGTGAATCCCCTCGTCGTCTGGATTTGGATCGGCGGATTCACGCTCGCCTTCGGCACCCTTCTCACCGTGCTCCCCGATGCGAGGGAAGTGAGGTTCAACCGCAGGAAGCGCGAGCTGGAGAGGATGCTGGAAGCGTCGGAGAAGATTTAATACCCGACGCGTTGCTGGAAGTAACAACATCGCTTAGGTGGGGAAACTTCAACTACCGATTGGCCGCTGTAGCGGCGGATCGGAAACTGAGAGACCCGGATAGTTATCATGGCGTATTTTTTTCTCGGCATATTCGCCGTCGTGGCGCTCCTCTTTGTTGCACAGCCCCTGCTGTCTTCGAAGAGGTATCTCCTCTACCTGGAAGATATGTTCGATTTCGGCGGGGAAAGAAAGCTCGACTATCTGGACGCCAAGAAACAGGTCATTCAAGATAACATCTCGGATCTCGAATTCGAGTACCAGATGGGGAAACTGTCCGAAGAGGATTTCGACCGGCTTCGCAAGGACTGCAACAGAGAAACAGAAGAAGTAGACAAAGCGATTGATGCCCTCAAGATCAAACGGGAGATCGAAGAGCTGATCGAGAGCGAGATTGACTCGCGACGGAAGATCAAGTAGCGTAATTAGACCCAATTCGCAGCACTCGGCACTATTATCATCTTGATGTGTCATAAGGGAATGGCCAGCGTGCCTTGATCGCCGCGAGGCGATTTCCGCAGCGCGCTACAACTTTAGACGCGCGCGAGGACCATGAGCCGAGGGGCGATCGAGGCACGCTAACTACTCCATTTTACTATATAGAGATTTATAAAAACACGGTTAGAGTCTTCTCTGGCCGCCATTCGGCTTGGAGCTATAGCATGCCGGTAAAAAAGGATCATAAGTCACCGCGGCACCGCATCGCGCTTGGCGTGGTTGCTCTCATGCTCGTTCTCCCAGCACCAGCCCCTTCGCCGGTCCATGCCTTCGAAGTTCATGGAAAAGTCACCAACGGCACCACCGGTGCCTCGAACGTAAAGGCGAAGCTCGATGTGGTGAATCCGCGCGCAGGCATGGATGTGCTTCAGGTGGTTGATATAACAGACGGTGAATTCACCGTTGAAAACCTCAGTGATACTTCCCATGTGTACGTGTTCAGACTGATTTACCAGGGAATCTCCTATTCGGAGATCATTCGCTATCAGGGGAACGAGCATCTGCATGCGGATTTTGTGGTCTACGACACGACCTCCTCGTGGGAAAACGTCAAGATCTCCATCCCACATGCTATGGTCCGCCGAATGGACGACCAATTGAGAATCGAAAAGATTTTCGAGCTCAGCAACACATCCCACCCGCCCAAGACGCTCGTTGGGGATGAATTTTCGATGTACATCCCGGGAGATCGCACAAGCCTGAATGCGTTGTACGTTACAGAGCTGGGGATTCCCATCAACCAGAAATCCCTGCCAACCAAGACGAAAGACATCTACCACATCCATTATCCATTCAAGCCCGGAGTTAGCCGCGTGGCACTATCCTTCGACGTTCCTTATGCAGACGGAACTTATGATTATCGCGAGGTACTGCCCCACGACGTCGAAGAACTCACCATTCTCGTAAACGATCCCGAAATGAGCATAACGAGCGAAACCGTGAACCTCGAAAAGGATACCGACGTCCACGGCTTCACTTCATTTCGAGTTGCTTCGCTCGAGAAATCCAGCGTTTTGTCGATTAGGTTCTCCGGGGGCAGTGGAGAAGTCCAGCCCGCCTCATCCACTTCCTCCCGAGTCATCGTGCAATCAAAGGCATCGGAAGGATTCACCGTCCCGCTCATCATCGTTCTCACGCTTATCCTTCTCAGCGTTACCGCTTTCACCGGCAAACGCCCCATTGGCGCAAAGGGAAACGAGGGGCTCTTCAAAACCCAGAGCAACCTGCTCTACAACCAGATTGCTAAACTGGACGACCTGCATGCCACCGGCACGGTCCCCGACAAGCTCTACCACGCAAAACGTGCGGAGCTCAAAAACAAGCTCGCGCAGATTCTCTACCAGTCGAAAAGCCACGCCGGCAAACGCTCTGGAAAAGCGAAAAAAAGCAAGAGGGGGTAAGAGATGACCCCAAACGGCCTAGTACTCGAGACCACCGAGCTTGCCAAACAGTTCGGCAGGCTCCATGCGCTGAGGTCCATCTCTCTTACCGTCGAGCTAGGCGAATTTCTTACCATATTTGGCAGGAACGGTGCCGGAAAGACAACCTTTCTGAGAATCGTTTCCTCTTTGATCCGATCTTACTCGGGGAAGGTCACCCTCTTTGGAAAAGACCTCAGGAAAGCGGAAGAAGATACGAGAAGGAGAATCGGTTTCATCTCCCACGAGAGCTTCCTGTACAAGGATCTAACCGTTGCCGACAATTTGACATTTTACGGCAGGCTCTACGGCGTCAATCCGCTCCAGGAGAGCGTGGAAAACATCATCGCGCGGGTTGGCCTCGAAGAAAAGCGGAACGTGGTGATGCGGGCGCTGAGCAGGGGCATGAAACAACGGCTTTCCCTTGCCAGGGCCTTCCTGCACAAACCGGAGCTTCTCCTGCTGGACGAACCCTACACCGGTTTGGATGAGCGTGCCTGTGAGATCCTGGACGAGGTTTTCGAAGGATTCATAAATGAAGGTGGAACGATCATCATGACGACGCACAACATCGAGCGCGGTATGAAACAGGCCAACAGAATCGTCGTGTTCGACAAAGGATCGATCGTTCACAAAGCGAAGACGTCCGATATCAACATCGATGATTTTCGGAAAGAATACCGGGAGATAATTTCCCAATAGCACATGAGAACCGACTCATGACGCGAACGATACTGACAATTCTCTGGAAGGATTTGAAGATCGAGCTTAGAACGAAAGAGGCGTTCAGCGCATCGTTCGTTTTTTGTATTATCGTTCTCGTCATATTCAACTTCACGCTCGATCTGACCACCGAGGAGGCGTTGCGCCTCGGTCCGGGATTTCTCTGGGTTGCTTTCGCCTTCGCCGGCGTCCTCTCGCTCAACCGATCCTTCGCACTCGAAAAGGAAGAAGGCTGCGCGCAGGCCTTAATGCTGGCGCCTGTGGACAGGGGTGCTATTTATGTCGGCAAGCTTCTCGCCAACGTTATATTCATGCTCGTAACGGAGATCATCATCCTTCCCTTATTCGTCGTTTTTTTCAATCTCGATCTCGGCGGGAAGATCCCGCCGTTGCTGTTGATATTTTTCCTTGGGACTGTCGGCTTTGCTTCTGTTGGGACGATCTTTTCGGCGATTGCCGCAAACACGCGGATGCGGGAGGTGATGCTCCCGATTCTCTTGCTGCCGATCACCATTCCCGTCCTCATCGCAGCCGTGGAGACAACGGCATACGCAATGGGAGTTCGAGATGAGGCTTCCTTTTGGTTCAGGCTTCTGATAGCCTATGATGTTGTCTTCACAGTCGCATCGTTTCTCGCTTTTGAGTACGTAGTCGAGGAGTGAATACACTGTGGAAAGAAAAGGCAATCCTGCCAGCTTCATACTTCCGGCGCTGACGTTCCTGAGCATGCTCTTTGCGGTCTATATGGTTTTCGTATACGCGCCGGTCGAAAGAACGATGGGGATCGTGCAGAAGATTTTTTATTTTCACGTACCCTCGGCCTGGATTGCGTTTCTGGCATTTTTCTGCGTCTTCCTTTTCAGCATCGTATACCTCATGCGGCGGGAGAAGAAGTGGGATGATCTTGCTTCCTCTTCGGCCGAGGTAGGCGTGCTGTTCTGCTCGCTGGTGCTGATTACCGGACCGATCTGGGCAAAACCAGTTTGGGGCGTATGGTGGACCTGGGATTCCAGACTCACCCTTACCCTCGTCCTCTGGCTTCTCTACGTCGGATATATGATGCTCCGGTACTACGTAGCTGATCCCGAGAAGAAAGCGACGCTTTCAGCAGTTGTCGGTATCATTGGTTTTATCGATGTCCCGCTCGTCTACCTGTCGATTCGCTGGTGGCGCACCCAGCACCCGAGCCCCGTCATGGCCGGCGGATCGGATTCCGGACTCGACCCGGATATGGCGCGTGCTTTCTTCACGTGCCTTGCGGCGTTCACGATCCTTTTCGTATATTTACTGATGAAGCGGGTCAAGCTCGAGAAACTGAGGGAAGAGCTCGATGGGCTCCAAGAGAGGGTCGAAGAGACGCACCCAAAATGAGCCGTTGTCCGTGCGTTCCAATTGGACAAGAGCTCACCTGATCCGTACAATTCTTTAAAGGGAGTCAACGAATGGGAGTTCTATACAAACATCTCTTTTGGGCATACGCAATCATCTGGACTGCAATTTTTCTATACTTGCTCAACATTGATCTGAAGCAAAGAGCCATTATGAAGGAAATCGCCGCGCTGAAGAAAAAGCTGCTGGGTTAGACGCGGCAGGGACCGGCAAACGTCGATGGCGCCCGCTGGCCAACATTGCCCAAAGCAGTGACACCAATAATAACTCATATTGAAACAGATGATTACCAACCCGGAATGCAAAACCTGTGATCTTCGCAAGAACAATCTCTTCTCCGTGCTGAGGGGCGAGCAAATCGACCGGCTGGACAGGGAAAAAATGACGCGGGAGTATCAGCGCGGCGATGTGATTTTCTACGAAAACACTCCTGCGTTTGCGATCTACTGCATCTTCACCGGATGGGTGAAAGTGTACAAAGTGGGAAGCCGGGCCGAACGGCAGGTGGTCCGCTTGTTGGGGCCCGGAGATGTGATCGGACACCGTGCTGTCCTGGCAAACGAGCCGTATTCGACCACCGCCGAGGCAATCCAGACGTCTTTGATATGCTCCCTTCCCAAAGAATCGTTGTTCAAGATGCTCGAAGAATCTCCTCAGCTCTCGATGCGCTTGATGGGCAGGCTGGCCCGTGAACTCCGCGTGTCGGAAGATCAGATGGTGATCTTATCGCATAAGTCCGTGCGCCAGCGAGCCGCTCAACTGCTGCTCCTGCTGATGCGGCGGAGTCCGGAAGCGGATGATAAATACATCGAGCTAAAGATCCCGATCCGGCGCAACGAAATGGCCCAGATGATCGGAACAACTCCGGAAACCCTCTCGCGCACGCTGCGATACTTCGGCCAGCGCGGGCTCCTCCAATCCACGCGGACTGAGCTGCGCATCCTCGATCCGGAAGGCCTCCGGCAGCTCGCCGGCATGAACGCAGACTTCGAACTCCCTTGATAACAATCAATCGTTCCGTTGACGCCGATCATTGCTTTTTCCAGCCGGTAAGTTAACATTTACGTTGTTTACACGGCTTGTCAGGGGGGAAGGAGCGCATCAGTCCCTTTACGGGGTTTGCATGAGATCTCAAGAACTTCCCCTCGGACATTTTTTGAGCAGCTTCGCTGGAAAACCATCACTCTTTTCGCCCTCAGCAGGCCCACGCGGTCTGTTTTTTTTGCTCCGCGCTGCAGCATATTCCCTTGCCTTTTGTTGAAAAAGCCCTCCCGTGCCGCGGCCCCGCCGACTTAGCATCCTGAATTCCAATCAATTTTGCTCTGGAGCCGGAGCCCAGCGAATGATTAAATAGAGCATTGATGGCCGGAACTCGTCGCTGTTCGCCGGACCCGAAAGGGTCCATACACCGTCTATTCGCCCCGGCCGGTGCCCTTGGAGCCAAACTGGAAGCTCTGAAAATTATCGAAGGAAGGGAGATCGCGATGAAGCGCTATCATTCGGTCCTGCTGACGCTGACACTCGCTGGCGTGCTCGTTTGGGGATCCCAGCTCGTCCCGGCGAAAACGCTCTACGGCGACGCGCCGCAGGAAAAGATCAAAATCGAGTCCGTGGATCAGCTCCCGCGCCGTGCGTACAAGGTGACCGGAAAGGTCGCCGACCTGGTGAAGTCCGAAAAGGCCTTCGAGGAGTTCGCCACCAAGCTCCGAGCGGACATCGAAGCGGATCTGGCGAAATACGAGCTCGAAGACAAAACGACCCTCCGGAGGTGGCACGCCACACTCGTCTACCTGGATATGCTCGACGGTCGCTATGATTCAGCCCTCGAGGGAATCGAACGCATGCGAGAACTGCAAGACAAGCCGGCCAAGAAGCTTACGAGCGGTCTCCTCGGGGTGCCAACCACGAGGGCTCTCAAGGCGGCTGCGGGAGACCCGGGAAATCCCATTTATAAGGAAGTGTTCCGCGGCGAGCTATCGGCGAGAGTGAAGGATCTTCCCTGGGATATCGTCCAGGACGAAATCGAGCAGCTCAAAGGCGTTTTGGAGATGTTCGGCGAAAATCTAATCATGGGCGTAGTTGCAACCCAGATCGAGCCCGTGGTCGAGACGACCGGGGAGCTCAGTGCCGACCTGGCGCTCCAGGTGGTAAACCTCCGCGGGATGATCGCTTTTACGATGCCCGTCAGAGACGTGATCATCGAAGAGCTCCAGCGCAAGATCGATGAACATCGGGTCGCAAAGACGGATATCTGGGCTGAACGATCTGTAGCGCTAACGGGGGATGAGGGGGGCGAGCCGGTACTCATCGCCATCTGGGACACGGGCGTGGATTGCGATGTGTTCAAAGACATCGTTTACACCAATCCAAAAGAAAAAATGGATGGAAAAGACAACGACGGCAACGGCTTCGTGGATGACGTGCACGGCGTTGCCTACGACATGTACGGGAACAAATCGCCCGAGATTCTCTACCCGCTGGGAGATGCACAGGATCGGGCGCAGGAAATCCTCGATCAAATGAAAGGATTTTTCGATCTCCAGGCGGCCATTGACAGCCCGGAAGCTTCTGCCCTCAAGAAAAAATTCTCAGCCATGCCGCCGGAAGACGTCAAAACCTTCCTGGAAGATTTCATGCGAGGCGCCCTGTACGTCCACGGTACACACGTGGGAGGAATTGCGATCGATGGTAATCCTTATGCGCGTCTCATTGTGGGTAGAATGGAGGAGGATTATCACACGATTCCCAGACCGCCAACGATGGAACTTGCCAAAAAGATGGCTAAGAGTTTCAAGGAGACTGTTTCGTATTTCAAGAAACACGGCGTGCGGGCCGTCAACATGAGCTGGGGCATCGGTCTAAAAGAGGTCGAAACACAGCTCGAGAAAAACGGCATCGGCGAAACTGCGGAAGAACGCGCCAAGATAGCACGCGAAATCTTCGATGTGATGAGGGAGGGTCTGTACTCGGCGATCGAGAGTACGCCGGATATTCTATTCGTCGTTGCAGCCGGGAATTTCAATGAAGACGTTGCGTTCAACGAGGACTGTCCCGCGTCATTCGATTTGCCGAATCTCCTTGCCGTGGGCGCCGTAGACCAGACGGGCAGAGAGACGGGTTTCACGAGCTTCGGCGACCGGGTAAGCGTTTATTCGAATGGCTTCGAAGTGGAGAGTTACGTTCCGGGTGGGGCGCGCATGGCGTTCTCCGGCACCTCGATGTCATCGCCGAACGCGATCAATCTTGCAGCGAAACTGATCGCACTCGATCCGTCGCTCTCGCCCCCTGGGGTCATCGCATTGATCGAGAAGGGAGCGACGATCAGCGAAGGATCGAAGCTACTGAAGCTCATCCATCCGAAGCAATCGGTTTCGCTGTTGAAGTAAATGTTTTGAGCGGAAGCTGCTGGTTTGCAACGATAGCCGCTGCGTGATGAGGGTGACGAACCACGCGCTGGCGGCGGATGTTCCTGGTTTTGGCAGGCTCCATGCGGGTTCCCCACGGAGCCTGCCAACGTTTCACCGTTGGCAGGATAAGAGGCTCTCGTTTGTTTTGGCATCTAGCGAGTCTTGCTAACTGTTGAAGTATATTGCCAACTACTGTATCAATGTCATTTTGGGCGCACTCACCTGCGACTGAATGAAATCCGGGAGTTTTTCATCTTACATTTCTTTGAGCCGCAACCTAGTTCCGAAAACGGATGTATTCGCACATTTTCTGCATAGCTCGAGTTCCGAGTTGACGATTTTTCTGCGCATTTCACGATATTTCTTGCTTTTCCATATTTTTTTGAAGCCGCCCTCATCAGAAATATTTCCAATGACATAACCACCATCATAATCATAACAACATATCGTCACATCGCCATTCCAAAGTATTTCTGTTTCATGAAAGACGAAAGAACACAGCGGCGGCTTTTTCAGAATAAATTTATTTCGCCTTCGAATATAATGATTCTGATCTTTGGGTAGATATTTTTTTATCAATTCGTCCAAAGAATCATCAAAAAAATCGTTCAGGCAGACTGGCTTTAAATCAACTGCATCAACGCCAATATTGTCGCCTAGTTTGACAATGTCATCGATTTCATGTTCGTTGTGCTTGAAAACAACGAATTGCAGGACGATATTCGTTTTACCGTTGCCTATCTCGCTCTTTTTGACGACCAGCTTCCGAAGATTCTCCACAATCTCCTCGAATCCCTTATCATCTTTGTAATTGCGATATTTGTGGTACGTTTCCTCTGATGCTCCGTCCAATGAAAAGAGAATTTCGGACGCGCCTGCGCGAATCAATTCTTCGGCTTTGTCAATCGTTCCATTTGTCCCAATGATCGTTTGGATTCCGTTGTTCTCTGCATAAGCGATCAAATCGCCGATACGCGGGTGGAGTATCGGATCCCCAGCGAAATTCATGATGATCAACTTGGCGATATCTTTGATTTCATCGACTAATCTGATAAAAGTTTCATACTGCAAATATCCTTTTTTCCGATCGTCACTATCCACACCGATTGGACATAATGGGCACAAACCATTGCATATATTCGTCGGCTCTATCATAAAGACAGAGGGATATACGACATCAAAGGGGAAATAGGAAATGAGCTTGAGAAAACTTTTTCGTAGGGCTTTCGGCGCGTAAAATAATATATGATTCGTGCCATTGAAAATGACTCTACTTAGACTCATGATACTTCCGAAAGAAATACAAACCTGCCGGAACTGATGAGGGCCGATTGAGCGGCGATGGAAGGTCTTCCGTGGTAACCGCCACCTACAACGCCGCTGCCTGCGTGCGCTATATTATCTTACTACATAATTACGTTAAATGTAATACAAATTTGAAGTTGCCAAGGCGGGAGGCTCCGTGGGGGTGACGAACCGTTACGCGGAGCGAGGGAGGAGGAGTGCTGCGTGGTGGGGGTGATGAACCATTGCGCGGATGCAAGCAGGGAGGCTCTGCGGGGGTGACGAACCGTTACGCGGAGCGAGCGAGGATCCGCCGCCGGAGGCGGATGGCCGAGCGAAGGTATCATATGAAAGACACGTCCCAAACGCAAAATAGAGTCTTATCGAGAAG
>JABAOH010000901.1_pt2 | contig 63765 bp, 73 predicted proteins | sample 7062181 | NCBI WGS metagenome assembly JABAOH01 (sample SAMN14538630, study PRJNA623070) | marine sediment metagenome | biome: marine biome [ENVO:00000428]; feature: marine pelagic biome [ENVO:01000023]; material: deep marine sediment [ENVO:00002113]; isolation source: pool of 5 deep marine... | reverse complement strand
ATTAACTCCTAAATATGTTCCTGAAGAAGAAAGACTAGTTGGTGCTGTTACCCACATGGGTAGAACAGCTTGAGAAGCAGAGGCTAGAGGAGCTAAAGCATAGTCTTTTATATTCAGAGTACCGTCTATAGTACTACTACTGAAGTTTGTGGGATCAAAATGATCACCATATGAGTTTACTGTTGACCCTGACTGGATGTATAAATCAGCAATAGTGTCGCTGCTAAACCTATTATTGTAGGAATTGATGGTAGATGTTGAATAGGCGGCAAGATTGATGTTGGAGCTTGCTAATAAGTTGCTGTGTGCGTTGATGATTGAGGAATGACTTGTAATAAAGGACATATACTTGGCGTAAATCTCAGAGTTTGAAACAGTAATATTTGAGCTTTGGTAGGTACAGATACCGTAAGTGTTTGCTGAGGTTCCAGAGGTAAGTTTAATTTTGTTAATTGTCATATTAGTTATCGTATTTCCTGCTCCTGTTGTTATGATGCAGAAGCCAGACGAAGGGTTTGGGGCATCAATAGTTACGCCCTCGAGTCTCGAATTATCAGCGATTGTCACCACGGTTGCGTCTTCCTGAGTAATCTCGGTTACTTCCCAGCCAGAGCCAATAATATCTACATATTCCTTCATGGTAATGGCTTCTTCATAAGTCCCAGGCATGACTCGGATGAGATAGGTATTGGTAGAGGAATTATCCGTAATTGAACTTAAAGCAGCACTAATGGTCGTATAATCTCCTCCCTGTTTAGCCACAGTGATCACATGATGGTAGGGAGTAAGGAGAGCTGAGATTGAGGCAATTCCCTGAACTTCTAAAGCATCCTCAACCTTCAAGTCACCAACCCCACCATCAGCCCAAGAAAAGGCTGTATCTCCGCCGACAATAACGGCCTTATCGTCCTCATAAACTCCAAAGGTGCCGTCTTCCCAAAGTCCAGCTCCACCTCCTACCTCACTCCAGGAAGAACCATCACAGTAGTAATAGGCATTGCTGGCCGCATCATAGTACATTTTCCCTTCAGTACTAGCATTACAAGTGCCTGCATAAGCTTGAACTTGGGGAGCCAGAGCTAGGGTGCCAGAGATAGTTGCGTCACCAGCAATATCAAGCTCTTCAGCGGGTGTGGTCGTGCCAATGCCTACATTTGCCCCCATAAAACTGATATCACCACCAGTGTCAAAAACAATCCTCTCATCAGAGGCACCAATCCCAATCCAATTATCATCAGTCAGGTAGAGGTTTTCCGAGAGTCTAATGTCGCCGTTGACATCTAATTTATAGCCCGGTCCAGCAGTGCCGAGGCCAACGTTGCCATTATCAGTGACCACCAAGAAGTTTTCATTGATGGCAAAATTAATATTGGTGACCGGATACTCAATGGCAACATAACCAGTAGGAATTTCGCCTGTTTCCCAGTCAACTGGGGTCCAGCCAGAATCCCAATCATTCTGTGACAAAATATATCTGACTGAGTTATTATTGGCATTGCCGATATAGACTTCTAGATAGACAGGGTCAGAAGCCGTTCTTCGGACCAGCCTGATTTTTGAGAAGGTGTTTTGGTCGTGTCTAACATTAGAAAGAAGATTAACACTTAACTGTCTTTTGTTATTGCTGTCCGGGTAGGCGGCTGAGGCATAGAAATAAATTGATTGATGATGATCAGTGGTCATATCCATGAGATTGAAAAGTCCAGAGGCGCGGTCTGAGGTTTGGGCAATCCGGTACCAGCCGTCAGAGGTGATTGTCGTTTCGTTTCCTCGTTTGATAGGCTTACCATAGAGGTTGTAAATAACATCAGTCACTCTGGCACTACCAGCCACATCTAGGGTATAGGTTGGAGAAGCAGTGTTAATGCCTACACGGGAATTACTTATGTCGACCGTTAATTTATCTCCTGCGACAGCTAAATCTCCGCCAATCGAGGTATTACCCAAAGCATCAACCGAGAACCTCGGGGTTGGAGTAGAGCCAGATTCGAGTTTAACTAAATAATAGTTGGGGTTGTCGTTGCCGACATAGCCGTAAAAAAGAGTATTATTCTCCTTTTCTCCTGAGACACCGAGATTGGCATCGATCGCGTTTATCACCTGGCCTGTGGGAGTATTGAAACTAAGATTTAGCACTCCTGACCCATCGGGTGCTAAAGTAATGTTGCCATCCGAACCACTGGGAGTGAGAATGGAAATTGCTTGGCCTTCGATAGCAAAGGTGCCAGAGATTGATTCTATCTTCGGCGAAGCGGCGGCTAAGATAAGATTCCCCTCAGGAGTGAGAACTGGGACCATATCGCCCTCAGGTCTTTGAGACGGAGGAAATTCTCCCAAGCGGTAAGAGTCAGCGACGTGAGCAGCCGTAGAGACTGGAATCCGGGGAGAGGTTTCAGGTTGACCATCAACGACGATGCCTAGATAGAGCCTCTCATTTTGAAAAAAGAGACGGAAAGGAATTTCATAATCTCCCCGAGTGGTGTCTCCGAGAGGGGCCTGAAATTCACCTTCAGGATTAGGTTCGAGTTCCCAGGCTTTGGACTCCCAGAGGAATTGACCGTTTTCAGCTTGATCATAAAGCCTGAAAATGACCGTGGCCGGGCGGTTTACTACTTCACCCTCATCTGTGGTTAGTTTACCCCGAAAGTTGATTATCCAGGGAGAAAAGGTGGCGACCACTGGCGTGGTGATTTCACCCGGAGTAGGGAGGCGTTGGACAACATAAGGAAAGAAGCGATTGGAAAGAAAGAGGGTGAGAAGGACGATGATAACTACACCAACACTCAGCTGAGCCCACCGAAAAAACTGGCCTCTCCGGTCTGGGGTCGTTCCAGGTTTAACGAACCAAGATTTTTTGGTTTTGGCTAAAGGCCCTTTTTTGAGAGGGCTCTCTTTTTCTAGCCAGTGACTAAACTTGCGCAAGGAGGAAAGTTTACGCTTAACTGTGCTTTCGCTCACCCCTGATTGGATGAGTTGGTTTTGATATTGTTTGATTGTTTTTGGACTTATTTTAGATGGATTCATGGACTTGCTTTTTGGTGTATAATTAAAATGCGGGTCACCAAGAGAAAACCGAGAGTTTGGTCCCCCCAAATTTTTGGCCCTCGCGGCGGCCCGCTACGTTCTTTTAACCGAACGTAGCCCGCCCTTACTTTTTAAAGCTACGTGGCTAACTCAACCCAAGCTAAAAAGCTTCTAATATCAGATAAATAGTTTTTGATGGTAATTGGACTGGCTTTTTCCTCTTCAAGCGATCTTTTGAATGAGTTAAGAATTTTCTCTTTCCACTCTTTGCCGCCTGCCTGCCGGTGGGGCAGGTTGGTCGTTTGTTCTAGGGCCATATTACTGATCCCTTCGGCAGGATTTTTCTGAAGCCAGGCTTGTGAAACGCAGAAGCTACCAAAATTACGTAGGGTCGATAGCCTCCGGTTGATGGTCGAAATAGGCAGTCGATTTTGAATGAGATATTTTTTGTATCTGGTAAGATAATTGGGCTCAAAAAAGCTAATTATTAGTTCTGGCAAACTTCTATTGAGAGCGATATTTTGACTTCTCAAGGTGAGCTCAAGCCAGGCTAAAAAGTGGTTGAGATCAGCAGAGTAGTTTCTAATTGTGACTGGAGACAAGCCTTTTATTTTCAGGTAGGTTTTAAATAATTTGGGCAGGTTAGCCATGGGTTTTAAAGAAAAAGTAAGAAAAAAAGACAACCAAGGAAAAGAAATGCAATGATGAACTCTGCTAAATGGTAAGAAAAGTCGCGCTTGCGGAAATTCCTATTGATTGTGTATTTAGCCTCAAAATTATACGAATTATACACTTTCTTGACCTCCAAAGTCTACTATAAAAGAAAAACAAAAAGCTTGTCAAGACCCAATTTGACCTATTTAGAATAGGTTGCCTGGAGGCCTAAAATCCAGTCAATGAAAGTTTTCATAAAGTTTTCACTGAAAGATTTTGGGGGATATATATCTTTCAAAAGGTGTCAAAAACCATCTTTTAATATCTACTTTTGTTTTCAAAAAAAACTGACATTCTTTGTTATCTTTTGATATAGAGTTTTAAGGCTAAAGTGAAAGAAATTTTTTGTTTATCAATTTTTTTAAAAAAATTTGATGTTTTTTAATTTTTAATTTCTTTTGTCACTCAATATTAAATCTTCCTTTTTTGCAAACGTTTTGTTTGAGTGCTAAGATTTATACACGAAGGATTCGCTTGGAATTATTGGAGTATTTAATTAATCGCATCCCCGCTTTTTATTTTTCTATTTCCTCTTTCAGCTTTTCACTCAACTTTAATAATCTTCTGGCACTTTCTCGGATCTTTTTTAGTTCTTCTCTTTGGCCTTTGGTTAAACGAGAGATATCGGCAAGCATATTCGAAGTAGTATCAAGGATCTTGGTGAGATGATCTTTGAAACTTAAATCAAGCCAGAGAAGGGTTTCTTGTTCTTGGTGGGTTACTTCTTTTTCCAAAGCATGCCTCTTTGTTTCTAGGAATCTGATCTTTTTTTCCTCTTTTAGCAGCTTGAGATACTGCTTACCAAAGAAGAGGGCAACAGGCATGATGATGAGGAGGCTGATGATTTGGACTAAATTAGCAATGTTCTCGGTTTGAGGATAGAAGAAGATGGATAAGGCAAGGGAAAAGATGAGGGTGATGAGAGGTTCATAAAGAAGAGCTAAGCCGAAGAGAAGGATGTAGAGAATAAAAAAGAGGGGAGAAGATAGGCCGCCGGTTTCGGCGACCAAGAGGAGGGAAACTAAGGTAAAAATTAAACCGTCAATGGCCATGGTCACGCCGAACTTTCTTCTTTGCCAAAAGCGATTGAGAAAATAGAAGATAATCAGAATGGCTACCAACTGAAGAGTAAACCCAGAAAGAACTGGATTAGCTGTCCAGACAAAAGTAAGAAGGATGGCAACCAAAAGAAAGCCTAGATGGATAAAAAAATGGGCAGACATCTTTTAAGAACATTTTGACATATCTGCTTGAAGAATTGCAACTGGGCAGGTAGAATAAAGACAAATGAAGAAATATTTACCTGCAGAGATTGAATCAAAATGGCAGACAAAGTGGGAAAAGGCTAAACTCTATCGAGCCAAGGATTTTGATAAAAAACCGAAGAAATATGTTCTGATTGAATTTCCTTATCCTTCAGGGGAAAGACTTCATGTTGGTCATGGTCGTTCTTATTGTGCTTTAGATGCTTATTCTCGAAAATTAAGAATGGAAGGTTTTAATGTCCTCTATCCGATTGGCTGGGATGCTTTTGGTTTACCAGCTGAGAACTATGCTATTAAAACCGGTATTAATCCCAATATTACTACCAAAAAGAACATTGCCAATGCCAGAAAACAAGTAAAGAGCTGGGGTTTATCTTTTGACTGGGAGAGAGAAATTAATACCACTGACCCAAGCTATTATAAATGGACTCAATGGATCTTTATTCAACTTTTCAAAAAAGGCTTGGCCTACAAAGAGGAGACACCAGTTGGTTGGTGTCCTGCTTGCAAAATTGTTCTTGCTAATGAAGAAATTGTTGGTGGTCAGTGTGAGCGTTGCGGTCATCAAGCGGAGAGGAAAATGCAAAGTCAGTGGATTTTGAAAATTACTGAATATGCCCAGCGATTATTAGATGACTTAAAAGAAGTTGATTATCTGCCTAAAATCAGGATCCAACAAGAAAACTGGATTGGTAGGACAGAGGGGATTACGATTGATTATCCGGTCGTTGGCTCAGAGAAAACCATTGCTTGTTATAGCACTCGACCAGACACGAATTTCGGCGCCACCTTCGTTGTTATTGCTCCTGAGCATCCTTTGGTTTTAGAGTTAACCACTAAGGAAAATTTGGGAAAAGTAAAAAACTATATCAAACAGTCTCTTAAGAAATCAGAACTGGAGCGGACCGAGCTAGAGAAAGAAAAAACAGGAGTCTTTACAGGCAGTTATGCTCTCAATCGCTTAACCAAGAAAAAAATGCCTATCTGGGTGAGTGATTTTGTTGTCTTGACGGCGGGAACAGGGATTGTCGTTGGCGTCCCGGCTCATGATGAGAGAGACTGGCAGTTTGCTAAAAAGTATGACTTAGAGATTATTCCGGTTATCAAACCTAAGAAAGGAGATTGGGATTTTGAAAAAGGACCATTTGTTGATATTGATAAAGCAATTGTTTTCAACTCTGATTTTCTTAATGGTTTACCAGCTTTAAAAGCAAAAGAAAAAATTATTGATTATCTAGTTAAAAAGAAGTGGGGCAAAAAAGCGGTTAATTATCATCTCCGAGACTGGATTTTCTCTCGACAGCATTATTGGGGTGAACCGATTCCGATGGTCAAGTGTCAGAAGTGTGGCTGGGTGCCTGTGCCTGAAAAAGATTTACCCGTTGAACTGCCTTACGTCAAGAAATACAAACCAACCAAGACAGGTGAATCGCCCTTGGCAGCAGTTAAAGATTGGCTAAAGACTAAATGTCCTCAGTGTGGCGGGCCAGCCAGAAGAGAGACAGACACGATGCCGAACTGGGCGGGTTCGAACTGGTATTATCTCCGTTATCTTGATCCGAAAAACGATAAAAGACTGGCTGACAGAAAAAAGCTAGATTACTGGTTGCCAGTTGATCTTTATAATGGCGGGATGGAACATACCACCTTACATTTACTTTATTCGCGTTTTATTTATAAGTTCCTATCAGACATTAAAGTTGTTCCTGGCAAAGAGCCTTATGCTCGAAGACATTCTCATGGAGTGGTCTTAGGTCCTGACAGTCGGAAGATGAGTAAGTCTTTTGGCAATGTAGTTAATCCTGATGAGATTGTTAAAGAATATGGAGCCGACACTTTTCGACTCTATGAGATGTTTATGGGACCGTTTGAGCAAATGATTGCCTGGAGTCATGAAGGAGTTCAAGGTTGCTATCGATTTTTGAAAAAAGTCTGGTTGTTATATCAAGACAATAAGATTGGTAAGGAAACCAGCCCAGACTTATCTATCAAACTACATCAAACTATTAAGAAAGTGACCGAGGATTTGAATAAGTTGCGGTTTAATACAGCCGTGGCCCAGATGATGGAGTTTTCCAATGATTGGTCATCAAAAGGAAAACTTTCTCAAGTTGATGCCGAGACCTTTTTAAAACTTTTGTCTCCTTTTGCCCCTCATCTGGCTGAAGAGTTGTGGGTTAAAGTTTTGAAGAATAAATTTTCGATTCATCAACAAGCCTGGCCTAAGTATGATCTAAAACTGATTAAAGAGGAAAAAATCGAGATGGTCATTCAAATTAATGGTAAGTTAAGAGACACTTTTATAGTCAGTCAAACAAAAAGCAAGAAAAAGGCTGAATTAGTTAAAGAAGCTAGATTAAGGCCAAAGATAGCAAATTATCTTAAAGGTAAAAGAATTAAAAAGACTGTTTTTGTTCCCGGAAAACTGATTAACTTCGTGGTTTAAGACGCTTCTTTTTGTGTTAAACTCTAATTAATGGCTAGCGGAGAATTTGATTTTGATGACTTAATGTCAAAGCATAAAATCCCGATTGGAATTGGCTTAATTGGTTTTCTTTTGCTTAGCCTAGGAATCTTTGCTTACTTGAGAATGTCTCAGCCTCAAGAGAAGATTGAGATTATTTCTGGGGAAGAAGAGGAAAGAGGAAAATCTATTTTTTGTGACATTGCTGGTGGAATAGAGAAGCCAGGAATGTATGAGCTAGTTTCTGGCAATCGGGTTGAGGATTTGCTGATTGCGGCTGGAGGACTTTCAGCTGAGGCCGATCGAGAGTGGGTGGAAAAGAATCTTAATCGGGCCCAGCCATTAATCGATGGCGCCAAGATCTATATTCCCAAGGTAGGAGAGTCAGGAGAAGAATTAACTAGTAGTTCAACCGAAAATGAAGTGGCCGGAACAACCGCCGAGATTAATATCAATCTTGCTTCAGCCTCAGAATTAGACACTCTCTGGGGAATTGGTCCAGTCAGAGCTCAGGAGATTATCGATAACCGGCCCTATCAGTCAGTTGAAGAGCTGAAGACTAAAAAGATTATTCCCAGTAATGTTTATGAGAAGATTAAGGATGAGATTAGTGTTTATTGATGGGGAGGAAAAACTGGTTCCTTTTTATTTTTCTTTTATCTCTTCTCTTTCTTCTTCGCTGGAAAACCCTACCAAGACTACCAGATCTTAAACCAGGTCAGGAGATTAAGATTTCTGGTTTTTTGAGACAAGAACCAAAAATTGTCGGCTCGACTCAAAGATTTTCTTTAGCAGGCATTGAAATCAAAACCGAGCGTTATCCTGAATATTATTATGGTGACTATTTAGTTGTTTGTGGGACTTTAACCAAGGGTTTGACGAATAAGTGGGAGTTAAATTATCCGGAATTTCCTAAAACTCAATCATTGCAAAAAAAGGGAATTGAACAAAAAATTTTGGCTTCAATCAGTGGCTTGCGAAGAAAAATCGAAAAGGTTTACCGTTTTTCTTTGCCAGAACCCCAGGCAAGTTTAATGGCGGGAATTGTTTTGGGAACTAAAAGTGGTTTTCCTTATGATTTTTACCAAGATTTGAAAAAAACTGGTACTCTCCATGTGGTCGTTGCCTCAGGCATGAATGTCACCTTAATTGCCGGAGTTTTGGTTAGTTTCTTGGTGATTTTTATTAATCGCAGATCAGCAGTCATTCTTGCTTTTTTAGGCATCTGGTTTTATGTGATTTTAGCTGGTTGGGAAGCCCCAGTGGTCAGAGCCGGGATTATGGGCTCATTGGCTTTTTTAGCCCAAGGACTGGGAAGGGAAAAAGCCGCTTTTAGAGGCTTGATTTTAACTGGTGTATTGATGGTTTTTATCAAACCATTCTATGTTTTTGATTTAGGTTTTCAATTATCTTTTGCCGCCACCACTGGAATTCTTTTAATCTATCCAAGAATAAGAAATCTGAAAGCATTTCGTCTTCCTTTGATTGGTGATGACTTGGCCGTTACTTTAGCCGCTCAGGGATTAACTTTACCAATTATGATTTTTAATTTTGGGGGAATTAACCTGATTTCGCCTTTGGTTAATGGTTTGGTTCTTTGGACCGTGCCCTGGATTATGGGAATTGGGGCAGTGGCTGGCCTGGCTGGACTTTTTAACCAGAATTTAGGTCAAGTAATTTGTTTTCCGGCCTATGTTTTGCTAACTTTTTTTATTAAGACAGTTGAGTTTTTTGGTTAAGATGAGATTTAAATTAAAATACTTTTATGGAGTTTTGGTCTTAATCATTGTCCTTTTCTTAATTGCTCTTCCTCTTTATCCAGACCAGAATCTCCACGTTGTCTTTTGTGATGTTGGTCAGGGTGATGCGATTTTGATTATTAAAGGTAACAACCAAATTTTAGTTGATAGCGGTCCTAATACAAGAGTGCTAGATTGCCTGACTGATCATTTACCTTTTTGGGACCGGACAATTGAAATGGTCATTGCTACTCATTTAGAAAAAGATCATCTTGGTGGCCTGCCTGATGTTATAGAAAGATATAATGTGAGGCAGTTAATTAGTCACAGCCTGGTTAATGATACAGCCCTTTTTTGGGCTTTTAGAGATAGGGTTTTAGAAAAAGAAATTCCGGTTTATTCACCTCAGGTAGGAGACAAAATCCAGCTAGCTGGAATAGTCTTCAAGGTTTTATTTCCCCAGGAAAAAATGGGCAATAAACTGGTTTGGCAAAAGGAGGCTGATCCTCAAGTCTTGGGTGCTTATAGTTATCCAATTGAACCTAATGAAGCCTCAATTGTTCTTCTTCTTTCCTATGGTAATTTTGATCTCCTTCTCCCTGGAGATATTAGCAGTCAGATTGAGGAAGTGATAGAGGTAGATAGAGAGGTTGAAATCTTGAAGGTTGCTCATCATGGTAGTAAATATTCGTCTTCTGAAGAATTCCTAGAGGGAGTCGAACCTGATTTGGCTGTCATTTCAGTTGGCAAGAATTCTTTTGGCCATCCAACTCAGGAAGTCTTAGAAAGATTAAAGACTCAAGAAATTGAAACCTTAAGAACTGACCTAGCAGGGGAGATTGAGGTTGTGAGTAACGGAAAAAGTTGGTATACTAAGAACCAATGATTCGAGATCAGATTGTTAGAGATTTAACCAAGGCCTTAAAAAAGCTCCGAATAGACCCAGAGGAGCTTGTTTTGGAACATCCGGCCCAGCCTGAGCATGGTGATTATGCGACCAATATTGCTTTAATTACCTTTAAAAAACGACCTAAAAAATTGAAACCAGAAGCCAAGCTTCCTCTAGACTGGGCTAACAAAATAGTCAATACTTGGCGATTGACTGGCTTACCTGAATATATTGCTAAGATTAAAGTCGCCAAGCCTGGTTTTATTAATCTCTGGCTTAATAAAAAGTACCTTATCAATGAAATCGAGAGAGTGCTAGGGGAAGGAGAAGACTATGGTTCTTCATCTCTAATCAAGGGAAAGAAGATTCTTCTCGAACACACCAGTCCTAACCCCCAGACAACAATCATGTTTGGTCATTTGAGAAATAATTTTTTGGGAATGACGATGGCCAATATCCTTGAATTCCTTGGTGCCAAAGTGACTAAGGACGCGATCGTTAATGACCGAGGGGTTCATATCTGTCGGGCAATGTGGGGCTACCTTGTTTTTGGTCGGAAAAGAACTGGTTTGAAGAAATCAGAGCTTCTAAATTTTACTAAGGTCTCTGATTCGCAGGTTAAGAAAGAGAGTCTTAAAGCCAATTGGGAAGAATTAATTAAGGAATGGAATAAAAAGAAATCAAGTTGGTGGCAGCCGGCTGATTTAGAAATCAAGCCTGATCATCTTAATTTAATCTGGTATGTTCTCGGTTCGCGAGCTTACAGGTTATTGCCTGAAGTTAAAGACCAGGTTCAAAAAATTCTGGTTGCCTGGGAAGGGGAGGATAAAGACGTTCATCAATTATGGCAACAAATCCTTGATTGGTCAGCCAAGGGATATGAGAAAACCTATCAAAGGATTGGTAGTCAGCACGACCATTTTTGGTATGAGCACAAGCTCTATAAAGGTGGCAAGGAACTGATCAAGAAGGGCCTGAAAAAGAAGGTCTTTAAAAAACTGCCTGATGGGGCTGTTCTTTCAAATTTAAAAGATTATGGTTTGCCGGATACGATTCTACAAAAATCTGATGGAACCGCCCTTTATCACACTTTTGATATTAATCTAACTCTCCAGAAAAGAAAAAAATTTCCTTCTGATTTGTATATTTGGGACATTGGTAATGAACAGATTCTCTATCTCAAGCAGCTTTTTGCGATGTGCGAACAGCTGGGAATTGGTAAAAGAAACGATTATTTCCACCTTAATTATGCCCTGATTAATTTTAAAGGTGGCAAAAAAATGGCCACTCGAACAGGTGATGTTGTCAAGGCTGATGAGATTTTGGATGAGCTTCATCAACGAGCTTTGAAAATCATCAAGTCAACTGATCAGGAATTGCGAGGCAAATTAAAGAAAAAAGAGCTTGATAATTTAGCCGAGACAGTTGCCTTAGGAGCGATTAAATATGGTTTGTTAAAATATGCCCGAGAGACAACGATATACTTTGATATAGATGAGTCATTAGCTTTAGAAGGTAATTCCGGTCCTTATTTACAATATACTTATGCCCGCTGTCAGAGTGTTCTTAAAAAAGCAAAGACCAAAAAAGACAAAAAAAAGAAAAAGCCTTTGACTTCAGAGATTAAGTTAAATAACGAGGAACTGGCTTTATTACGAACAATCTATCAATTTCCAGAAGTAATTCAGGAAGCAGGGGAGAATTATGCCCCTAATTTAGTCTGTAATTTTCTCTATGACTTAGCCCAAAAATATAACTTCTTTTACAATAAGCACTCGATTCTAAAAGCCAAGAACCAGAAATTAAGGGGTTTCCGGCTGGCTTTAACCGCGGCTGTTAGTCAAGTATTAGAAAATGGTTTGAATCTTTTAGGGATTACTGCTCCAGAAAGGATGTAATGGACGAATATAAATTAACCACTCTTAAAAATGGCTTGAAATTGATCACTGCTCCTATGCCTCACGTGGAGTCAGTAACGGTGATGATTGGGGTTGGTGCTGGCTCAAGATATGAGACTAAGCGAGTTAACGGCCTTTTCCACTTTATTGAACATATGGCCTTCAAGGGAACGAAAAAAAGACCGAAAGCTCTAGATATTGCTTCAGAGATTGATGGTGTGGGTGGTATTTTTAATGCTTTTACCAGTAAAGAGTTGACTGGTTATTTTGTCAAGCTTGCCTCAGAACACACGGAATTAGCTTTTGATATTTTATCAGACATGATTACCAACTCTCTTTTTGATAAAAGAGAGATTGAAAAAGAAAGAGGCGTGATTATTGAAGAAATCAATATGTATGAAGATACGCCCATGCGCCGGGTCCAAGAAATTTTTGAAAGACTTGTCTATGGTGATAATCCCATGGGTTGGGACATTGCGGGCGAAAAAAAAAGTATTAAACAAATAAAAAGAAAAGATTTTCTCTTTTTTCAAGATAAACTTTATTTTCCTTCTAATATGGTTGTTGTTGTGGCTGGCAAACTCAAAGAAAAAGAAATCAAGAGATTGACTAATCAGTACTTAGGTAAACTCAGAAAAACCGGTAAAAGGCTAACAAAAGGAATCAAAATAGATCAGAAGAAGCCAAGGTTAAATTCAGTCACCAAGAAAACAGAACAGGCTCACTTTTGTCTTGGTGTTCCTGGAGTTTCTTATTCTCATCCCAAGAGATTTGCCATTGGTGTTTTGGCAACTATTTTAGGTGGGGGAATGAGCTCCCGTTTTTTTGAGGAGATTAGGGGTAAACGCGGTCTAGCTTACTATGTCATGACTCTGCCTGAATTTTTTACAGACAGCGGTTATCTTTTAACCCAATCAGGTGTCCGTCTGGAAAAGGTTGAGGAAGCAATTGAAGTTGTTCTCACTGGTTACCGAGATTTAACCAAAAACAAGGTTCGCCTAAAAGAACTCAATAAAGCCAAAGAGCATTTAAAGGGAACAATGATTCTTACCCTAGAGGATTCCCAACAAGTAGCCCTGCGCTATGCTCTCCAAGCCCTCCTAGAAAAAATCAGGACTCCCCAGGAGGCAATTAGGCTAGTTGACAAAGTGACGGCTCAAGACGTTCAAGAAGCAGCCCAGGAGCTTTTTAAGCAAAAAAATCTGAATTTGGCTATAATTGGACCGTATAAAGATAAAAAGAGGTTTAAGAAACTTTTAGAAGTTTAAAATGGAGCAGAGTGTTGTTTTGATTAAGCCAGATGGGGTCAAGCGAGGCTTGATTGGAGAAATTATTAGGCGCTTAGAAAGAGCTGGTTTAAAGATTGTTGCTCTGAAGATGGTTTGGGTGGGTAAAGACAAGGTCGGCAAGCACTATACTGACAAAAAAGCCTATTTGACTAGTCTTGGAAAAAAGACCTTAGAAACATATAAAAAATATGGTAAGGATCCTAAAGAAGATTTAGGCACCAAGAATCCTTTAGAAATTGGCAAGATGGTTCGGAAGTGGAATATGGAGTTCCTTTCTTCAGGCCCGGTGGTGGCCATTCTCTGGGAAGGGCCTTCCTGTATTGAGGTGGTCAGGAAGATTGTTGGCCCAACCTTTCCTTTGTTTGCCCAGCCAGGAACAATTAGGGGTGATTATTCTTTTGATTCCGCCCTTCTGTCAAATGTAGGTAAACGCTCAACCAAGAATCTTATCCATGCTTCAGGTGACCCTAAAGAGGCTAAGTTTGAACGCCAGCTTTGGTTCCATGAAGAGGAAATTTATGCCTACAAACGCTCCGAAGAAGAGGTGATGACCTAAACCAATGAAAGTCGGAATTTATTGCCCCTACGCCTTAGGCGAGCCAGGCGGCGTTAAGGAGCATATTTTAGGCCTCTATCGAGAGTTTAAGAAAAGGGGAATTAAGGTCAAGATCTTAGCCCCCAAGACCAGAAAAAAGCTTCAAGGCCGAGATTTTATTTATTTAGGCTCCTCTCTAAAAGTGCCCACTTTTACTGGCAGCTGGGGAAGAATGGGAGCGGCCTTTGGTGAGAAAAGGGGAGAGATTGAAGAAGTTTTTAAAAAAGAGAAATTCGACCTTCTTCATCTTCATGAGATATCGGTTCCTCTTCTTCACTGGCAATTAATCAGTGCTTTTAATGGTCCGATTTTAACCACCTTTCATTGTGTTTTTGACCGAAATTCATTACTTGGCCAGATTTTTATCACCACTGAGAGGGTCCTTCGTTGGTTCCATGGTCAGAAGATCAAGGGAGCGATTGCTGTTTCTCAACCAGCTAAAAAGACAAGATGGGAGTTTTTTGGTCCTGACAGATTAAATACGATTATTCCCAACGCCATTGACCTTAAAAGATTTAAGAAAAAGAGTAAAAGAAGTGATCGAGAAATCAGACTATTATTTGTTGGAAGGATAGAGAAAAGGAAGGGTTTGATATACTTATTGAAAGCTTTCAAAGAATTGGCCGAAGAATTTCCTAATCTTAGACTTTGGATTGTTGGTAGTGGGCCCTTGGTCTTAAAAGACAAGCTTTTTGTTAAGGAAAAAGGTTTGAGTAAAAAGGTCAAGTTTCTTGGTGTTGTCAGTGACCAAGAAATCGTTAAAATCTATAGTCAGGTAGATATTTTTTGCTCGCCAGCCTGGGCTAATGAGAGTTTTGGGATTATTCTTTTAGAAGCCATGGCCACTGGTTTGCCAGTGGTTGCTTTTGCTAATGAAGGCTATAAAGAGCTGATGAAGGCTTATCCCTGGAAACAGGCTTTGGTCAAGCCTAAGAGTGTTAAGGAGTTAATCATTTCCCTCCGCCAGTTAATTAATGACGAAAAATTAAGAAAAGAATTAGGGAAATGGGGCAGAAAAGAGGTCAAACAATATGATTGGAAGATAGTTGGCGGAAAGGTTTTGGCTTTCTATAGTCAGGTATTGAAAGGCTGCTAAAATGAGACTAAAAAGATTCCTGAAGATTTTTGTCTCCTTGCTTTTAATCTTGATTTTAATTAAGATTAGCCTTTGTCTTTGGCGGATTTATAATGGTTTGGACCAAGCTTCTTTAGACTTCTATCTCCAAAGAATTGATTTAGGGATAGAATTCCTAAAAATCGCCTTCCTGGCCTTGTTAGCGGCTTTGATTTCTTTTTCCTAGGGGTTTAAGATTTATAATTCTTGAACCTTTTTTAGCTGACTCCCGAAGAATTTCTAACTCTTTGTCAGATATCTCATAACCGAATTTCTGGCAACCCCTTTTTTTACCTTCAATGACTTCCTCAATCGTTAACTGGCCAACGACTCTACCAAAATTCTCAGGCCCAGCAGTACCACAAGACCACCAAAATCTGCCTTCGTTATCTTCTTGGAGGCTAGCAGCAAAGAAATAATTCTTTTCGCCGATGTCGATGACGAAATCGACTCTGTCAGTCTCTTCTCCCCATTTTTTTACGGTAAAAAGCGTCCCAAACGAAATTTCTACTTGTTCGGGTTGAGGCTCTTCTTTAATTGCTTCTACCATGGTCGGGGTGTCCGGACTTGAACCGGAGACCTCTGCGTCCCGAACGCAGCGCTCTTCCAACTGAGCTACACCCCGAGTGTGTCCCCAGGAGGAGTCGAACCTCCATCTATGGTTTAGGAAACCATGGCTCTATCCGTTGAGCTATGGGGACTTTTAGGTATATTTTACCACAGACCTTACCTGAGAGAAACTGCGTAGAGGTTGGGAGGGAGGTCCTTTCCTAAGGTGGTGAGAATCAGGAGTCTAGCTCCGTCTGGAAAAGGAAAAGCAAAGGCATTTTCAAAAGGTCCAGAATAGAGAGTTGTTCGAATGGTGTTGTCGTATTCAATCGCCTCCACTTTATCATCTCTGACATAAATTAAGTGTTTGGAAGTTGGGAACCAAGACAAGCTTTGGTTAGTATCTTCTGAGCTTTCCATAATCCAGAAATTGCGGTCTTCTTTAATATCAAAGACATAGATTTGGTCTGGTCTAATTTCTCTTTCTTGCTTTTGGGTTGAGGCAGCTGGTAAGGGAGGAATCAGGTCTTCCTCGATCATGGCTGAGGCAGTGGCGGTATAGAGAATTTTGGTCTCATCTGGAGAGAAAAGAAGGTCTTGAGTTTTGTTTTCAAAAATTTCAATTAGCTCTTTAGGAAGTTTGGCCAGTTTTTGGTCTTGACGAATTTTTTCCTCCTCTTGCCAACGCCTTTTGATTAGGTTCAAATTAGCGGTCACGTCAACTAATTGGGAGGCTAGAGTGGTTGAACCAGCATCAATCAGGAAGTTTTCTTCTTTTACTTGAACTAATTTAACCAAAAGTTGTTTTGAGTCTGGTGACCACTCGATTTCTGCTTGGCTGAAGTCTCGGCCTCGGGGAGCACTCTGGAGGATTAATCGAGGCTCTCTGGCAATGCCTAAAGGCATATCAGTCAGATCAAGGATCCAAATGCCGTTTTTCTCAAAGTCGTCGCCATTAACCTTATAGGCGACCCTAGTGCCATTGGGAGAGAGGATTGGGTCATGAGCACCAGTAAAGGTTAAAGCCTGAAGGTCAGGCACAGTCGGAAAGAGATAGGCATCGGTTTTGGTGACCAATTCTTTTTCGATTTTAAGGATTTTTTTCCAGGAAGAATAACCGTCTTTTTTGATTTCTACCAAATAGTTTCCAGGCGGCAGAGAGATGGTTGTATTGGTGGCGCTTGAAAGGTCATTATTAATAAAAATCTTGGCTCCGGTTGGAATTGAAGTAGCGGATAATAAACCAGATGGTTTGAAAATTCTTTTTCGCCAATCAATTTTATAGCCTTGACCAAGCCTGATAACAATTAGACTTATCCCTAAGATGAGAATAATTAAGCCAAAAAAAATCGCTGCCCGTTTCTTAGTCATAATCTATACAAAGTATATCATAATTTACTTCTTGAGGGAAGAGAAGGAGCTTGGTATAATTCTTAACAATGCTTTCGAAAAAACTCGCCATTGATTTGGGCACGGCCAACTCCTTGGTCTGGTTAGCTGGTAAAGGTATTGTTTTGAACGAACCAACGGTTGTCGCTGTTACAGTTGAAGAAAAGAGGGTGGTTGCCGTTGGCAATGAAGCGAAAACAATGCTTGGTCGAACTCCAGGCAATATTGTTGCCTCTCGGCCTCTTCGTGATGGTGTGATTGCTGATTATCAGGTGACTGAGGCCATGCTTCGTTATTTTATCCAAAAGGTTTGTGGCCGGGTTTTCCCTTTTAAGCCTGAGGTAATGATTTGTATTCCAGCTGGCGTAACCCAGGTTGAAAGAAGAGCGGTTTTAGACGCGACTTTATCAGCTGGAGCCAGGGTGGCTTACTTGATTGACGAGCCTTTGGCGGCAGCGATTGGCGCTAAAATTCCCATTGCCCAAGCCTCAGGCAACATGATTATTGATATTGGTGGTGGTGCGGCCGAAGCAGCGGTCATCTCTCTGGGAGGGGTGGTTGTTCATAAATCAGTCCGAGTAGCGGGCAATAAAATTGATGAGGCAATTGCCGCTTATCTCCGGCGACAACATAATTTGATTGTTGGTGACCAGACCGCTGAAGAAGTAAAGATTAAAATTGGTTCAGCCACTCCTTTAGAAAAAGAAGAAAAGATGGAAGTCAAAGGTCGAGATTCTTTATTAGGATTACCAAAAAGAATTGATTTGACATCGGCCCAAGTGACCGAAGCGATTAGACCAGTTCTTCTCCAGATAATTGGTGCAGTTAAGGGAGTTTTAGAAGAGACACCACCAGAATTAGCATCAGACATTATTGACAAAGGAATTGTTATGAGTGGGGGGACAAGTCTGCTGAGAAATTTTGATAAATTAATGACCGAAGAAACAAATGTTCCCTGTCATGTTGCCGAAGACCCTTTGCTCTGTGTTGTTAGAGGAACAGGAGTAGCGTTAGAAAATCTGGAGATTTATAAGCGGTCAATTACCAAAAAATAGCCTTGATACTATAAGGTTTTAAGATAATAAGTTATAACTTAAAGTCTTTTTGAAAATTAAAAGAGTTTTTTGAGAGAAAGAAAGATATTTATTGATTATAGTAAAAGGCTTTTTAGGCAATTATTTTGAGTTTAAATTTCTGTCTACAAAAGCCAACCCAAAACTTAAACTGCCAGAGTAAAAAATTTGTTCTTAGAAAAGATTTTGATTGGTTGATGTTTTAACCGAAATTAACCTATAGGAAAACCGCCATATTTTATTAAAATTAGGTATAAAATTGTAAAAAATCTTTTCCTATAAGTCTAGATAAAATAAGACTTTTTAATCGGAAAATTTAAAGAAAAGAGATTTATTTAAAGGAAAGTTAAAGAAAATTAAAGATAAATCATTAATTTTCGAGTTTGTTTTAAAAAATTACGATTTTTTTGCTAAAAAAGAGGAAAATTTTATAGCTTAGATGACTGGACAGACCTTGCAAATACTTGGCGTAGGGGTAAATAGCACTTCTATGGGCTTAGTGCTAAGCTTTATCCGCGAAAATTTTGCCCAAAAAAGGGGTTTTTATCTTGTTACTCCCAATCCTGTTTTTATTGTTAAAGCCCAAAAAGACAAAAAGTTTAAAAAAATTCTTAATCAAGCCGACCTTTCTATCCCTGACGGTTTTGGTCTAATTTTGGCATCAAGATTTTTAAAGACAAAACCCCGACTAGAAAAAAGAATTACTGGCGCCGACTTGGTTAAAAAAATTTTAGAAATTGCTCAAAAAGAAAATTGGAAAATTGGTCTTGTTGGGACAAGAAGAGGAGAAAAAAAAGAAATCAAAAAATTATTAAATCGACTGAGACAAAAATATCCGAAATTAAATGTTGAAGCATTGGAGTTGATTAAAAATTGGCCCAAAAAAGATTTTCAATTAATTTTAGTTGCCTATGGTATGGGAAAACAAGAAAGGTGGATCTGGGAAAATCGGGATAAGGCTAAAGGAGTTGGTTTTTTGGCGATTGGCCGTTCCCTTGATTTTCTAACTGGTTTTAGCCAAAGGGCTCCAGATTGGATGAGAAAACTAGGTTTGGAATGGCTTTGGCGCTTGATTCAAGAGCCTTCTCATATTAAAAGAGTCTATCTTGCTTGCTTTGTTTTTCCTTGGTTGGTGCTTAAAGAGAAGTTTAAGTAGTTGCTCCCTTTTGCTGGATACCCAGGAGATAGAGAACTGCCTCTTTACGATATCTTCGATCACCCCGAGAATTAATCCGGATGGCTGGGAGCTTACCTCTTTTACCCCAGCGCTTGATGGTTAGGGGAGAGACGCGGAGGATTTCAGCCACTTCTCGAACCGTCAATAAATCAGGCAAATCATCTAGCCTTAGTTCCTTCTTCTTTTTGGTTTTGGTTACCTGGTCTTCGTTCATAAGCGATACCTTCAGTGTCTCTCTGTTAACTAAAGTATCACAGCATAACAAAAGTTGTCAAGAGGGAAATCCTACTAGATTTTTTTATTCGTTTTGATAAAATGAGTTTATGGGCGAGGACGTTGAGGCTCAGAAACATCCAGTAGAAACGACTCCTAAACCGATTTCAACAGAGAAAACTCTTGCTGGGCTAAAACCACGTCGGGTTGAAGCAGAAGAAGGAAGTAAGCACACAATTTATACCTTCCGAACTAAAGACGGTAAGCCTGTAGAAATTTTATTTTATTCTCCTAATGAATTACCCTTGGTAAAAGAAGAAGTTAAAGGGAAATTTGTTTTGATTAATGGCGAAGATCCGAGATGGAGAACTGGTGAAGAATGGGAAGAATTTTCGTTCGTAACACTTGAGGCTTCTGACAATACTGACTTGAGAGAACGGAATTATGCTCAACAAACTGAAGAAGTTATAGCTTCGGGAAAAGGGATGTTGTTGGTTGAATCTAACCCAGAAGCCTTATTAGAGACAGCAAAACAAATTGGGATTGAGCTAGAAGGTCCTCTTCAGGAAGCCTTATCAAGTTTAGAGAGTAAAAAATTGACTGAAGCCGGCCTTGAGGTTATTGATAGTGTTTTGGCAGGTAATCTCATCGATAATGAGGGTCGATTTAGGGAAGAGCATAACCATGAGGGCGAGGCGCTTTATTTAGCTTCTTTAATGGGGAACGAAGAAGCTAAAAGGGTTTTAGATAACAAAAGAGAAACGATTGAAGGGTTAGACAGAGAGAGAGATGAAGAAGAGAAAGCGGAATTTGCCGAACAAAGGAGAAAAGACAAGGAGAAAGGCCAAGAGGCTCTAGAGCTGGAATCATTAATTGCTGTTCGTGCTACTAAGTATCTACCAGTTGAGGGAGAAGAAGGTCTAGAAATGGTGACCACTTTTGAAGCTAGTGATTGGGAGATTCCTCGGGACACAATTCATTTTTCTTTAAACCACCATGTTGCCCCCCATATGTATGGTAGTTGGTCAGATACTCCTTATGCAGTAATTTCTCCTTTAGAAGAAATGATGAGTTCTAATGGTAAGCCGACTATTCTCAATACTGTTGATACTTTCTGGGAAGTTGGGCCTGGCGAAAGGTTGAAGCTATCCGAAAATACGATTATTGTTCAACCAGGAGATTTGCCTGAAGGAGAAATTATTTCTGGGGTGGAAACTAAGGATATTCGTTATAAAGCTTCGGGGATAAAACCGGAAGATATTAAGAGCTTGCGACAAGAAATTACTGAGAGATCGAAAGTAAACTTAAATCATGAGATTATTGAAATGATTGTCAATAGCTTTAGTGACTATCCAATTGGCGATCAAATTAAATTACCGAGAGAGCAGATCGAATATCTAGCGGGTATTACTGGAATTTTTGAGGGTCGCCTTGACCTCTTTAAGGATTTAGAGGAACAAGAAATTGATAGTTTGGTTGAAGATCTTTTAGTAGAGTCAGGAATTGAAATAACTGATGAACAAAAAGAGCAGATTGCCCAAAAGATTGAAAAAAGATTAGTTTATACGATTAAAAATATTGCGGTCCAAAAGGGGATTTCAGAGAGGGGGTATGAGGTTAAGTCCGGCGGGATGTGGGCATGGGGCAGTGATTCTTGGGAGGCGACTTACCAAACACGAGCCCTTGGAGCCCGACTTGAAATACCAGTCATGGCTCATAGCGCACATGTTAGTTATCATGTATTAGAAGAGGGAATAAGGGGATTAGGAATTCTATTAGATGTCAAGGATAATCCTCAGGCAAGAAAAAGGATGGGACAACTCGAGGAGAGGAAACAACGGATCAGGAGAGAATTTCTTCCAGAAACTTCTCAAAAAACCAGGCGAATGCTTTATATAACTGGGCTAATCTAGCTTATTTCAACTCTACTGTCGCGCCGGCGGTCTCCAGTTTTTTCTTCGCTTCTTCGGCTGTGGTTTTATTGACGGCGTTGAGAATTTCCTTAGGGCAAGATTCAACCAAGTCTTTAGCATCTTTAAGGCCTAGATTCTGATTAACTTCTCGAACGGCTTTGATAACCGAGATTTTATTAGCTCCAGCTGAAGCTAAGATAACATTAAAGGTGGTTTGTTCACCCGCTGTTGGAGTTTCTCCCCCGGCTTCACTCGGAGCTCCGACTGGTGTGGCGGCTGGTGCGGCGGCCATCTGAGGGGCCCCGAACTTTTCTTCTAAGGCTTTAACCAGATCTGCTAGTTCTAAAAGAGAGAGCTTTTCAATCTCAGCCATTAAGTCTTGAAGCTTTTTATTAAGTTTAACAGGTTTAGATTTCTTTGCTTCTGCTGGTTTTTTCTCTGCTTTTTTAGGCTCTGGTTTTTTCTCAGCCTTTGGTTTTTCTTCCTTTCCTTCTTCCTTTTTCTCTTCTTCTTTTTTATCTTCAGGTTTGTCAGCCATTAATTGTCACCTCCTTTGGATTTATTTTTTAAGATCAAGATTAATTTTCTTTGGTTATTAGCCAGGGAATTAACTAGTTTTATGGTTGGCGTTTGAAGAATCCTAGCTAGATTAATTAAAAGTTGATTTTTGCCTGGTAGGTTACCCAATTCTTCGAGCTCATCAGCGGAAAGGAGCCGGTCTTCCCAGATACCTGATTTGAATTTAGGTAGACCAGTAGTTTTGGCGTGTTTGCTAATTACTTTTAATGGTTCAAACTCATCTTCTAGGGAAATAGAAATGGCGGTTGGTCCTTCAAGCTCAGGAACGGGTAGGGAAGCGTCTTTTAAGGCTCGCTGAAGAAGGGTGTTTTTAACAACCATCAACTCGCCACCAACACCCTTAATCATTGCTCGAAGTTGGTTGATTTCTTCAGCCGTTAATCCTTGGAAATCAGTCAGAATAACTGTCTTGGCCTCTTTAAGCTTGGCGGCTAAGTTCTGAACTGTAAATATTTTCTCTTGTTTTTTCATTAAAAAACGCCTCCTGAGAGGCGAAAACATTAATCTTCTATTTTCACCTCGGTAGGAAATTAATCCTGTTTTACCAGGAACCTACTGTCTTAGGTTATCTAGATTCTATCAGTCTTTGAAGGTTTTGTCAATTCTTCGGGGATAATGATCGTTGCTCGGTGGCCTGGGTTGTCCCTTAAATGCTTTTCGAGACGATTAACAACACTTTCTGGATTTGGTCCTTCTTCTTTTCTTTGCATCTTGTTTAATCAAACTTAACTTTAATTCCCGGACTCATGGTTGAGGAAATAGTCGCTTTTTTAATATTCTTTTCTCCAATTGCTTTGATAACTGTTTCTAGATTGGCGATCAGCTCTTTTTCTGGTTGCTTGATTCGACCAAAAACCAGGTGAATGAGAGGAGCATTTTTCTCTGTCCTGATATTAATTGATGGTTTTTGAAACTTTTTGATCGCTTTTTGAGGCTCGTCAACTAAGGTTCCTTTTTTAGGATTGGGCATTAAGCCTTTAGGACCAAGAACTTTAGCGAATTTCATTAGTTTGGGCATAATTTTTGGAGTTGCTAGGAGAACGTCAAAATCAATCTTGTTTTTTTCAATTTGTTCAAGAACCTTGTCGTCAGCAACCACAATTTTCTTATCCTTAGCCTGGAAATAGGGGAGTTCAGCCTCTGTCTGAAGACCCTTTTTACTTACCCTTAAATGGATTTCTGCTTTGCCGTTAAATTTTGAATAGGCGGTTTCTTTAAGAAGTTTAATCGCTTCAGGAGGGGAATAGTTTTTGGTGGGGTCTATTTTAGCTTTAGCGGCTTTATATTTCTTACCCCTTTTTTTAGGTGGTCTGGCTTTTTTGGGTTTTTCTTCTTCTCTTTTTTCTTCCTCTTTTTCCTCTTTTTTCTCTTCTTTAACTGGTTCCGCGGTGACGGCAACCACCCTTTCACCGCCTTTTAGGCCAGGAACGCGGACACCCTTCTCATCCTTAAGAGATTTTTTGGCGACTTTTTTCTTGAGGCCTTCTTCAGTGATAACAACAACTCTTTTTTTACCCATTTTCTATTTTTACTCCCATTGATTTGGCGGTGCCTTCAACAATTCTCATTGCTCCTTCAAGACTCTTGGCATTCAAATCTTTCATTTTTTCTTTGGCAATTTCTTCAACCTGCTTTTTAGTCAGGACACCAGCCTCTTCTCGGCCTGGTTTTTGAGATCCTTTTTCGAGCTTGAGCCCTTTTTTGATTAAATCAGCCACCGGCGGGAGTTTGGTGATAAAAGAGAAAGTCCGGTCTTCATAAACAGTGATGACTACAGGAATGATTTTTCCTTTATCCTGGGCTGTTTTTTCATTGTAGGCCTTGATAAAGTCCATGATTGGCAAGCCGTGCTGACCTAGGGCTGGACCAACTGGGGGACCGGCCGTGGCCTCACCCGCCGGCAAGTTTAACTTAATGATTGTTTTGACTTTTTTGGCCATTTTAATTTGGTTAGATTTTCTTGACTTGGAGAAAGTCCAGTTCGACTGGGGTCTCTCGACCAAAGATGGAAACTAAAACCCTTAACTTTCCCTTGTCTTCGTCAATTTCTTCGATTGATCCTAAGAAATCAGCAAACGGGCCGTCAATAATCTTGACTGCCTCACCCAGGCTGAATTTGGCTCGGTATTTAGGTGCCTCCAGAGACATGAACTCCTGAATGGTTTTGACCTCTTTCTCAGAAATTGGGGTTGGTTTATTACCAATACCAACAAAACCAGTCACTCCCTGGGTAGTTCGGACTGCTAACCAGGACTGATCATCAAGGCCCATTTTAACCAGCATATAGCCTGGAAAGATTTTCTCGGTAATCGGAATTTTTTTACCTGAGCGGATTTGGAAGGTGTCTTGAGTCGGAATGAGTATTTCAAAGATTTTATCAGCAAGATTCATTGACTCAACTCTTTGTTTAAGAGCATGAGCCACCTTTAGTTCATGGCCAGAATAAGTGTGGATGACAAACCACTTAGCCTCAGGCGCTTGTTTTTTGGAAAGAATAATGTGCCCCTCAAATTTCTTTTTGGGAGGAGTTTTCTTTTCTTTTGGTTCTTTAACCTCTTGTTCTTTTGGTTTTTTTGTTTTTTTCTTAGCCATTTTTACCTTCCTAGTAAAAGAGCAATGATTTTAGCAAAAATATAATCAAGGCCACCAATATAAACACCGACTAGGGCTGAAACAAAAATGACGACCATTGTTAAACGAATTGCTTCTTGACGAGTAGGCCAAACCACCCGTTTTAATTCTGAACGAACTTCTTTTAAGAATTTTAAAGGTTTTACCTTTGCTACAGGCATGGAAATATGATATCATATTTAAGCGTGGGATTGCAATGAAGTTAACCCGCCTGAGATTATTAGATAACCATGGTTGAAGAATTATCTCGAGTTGAAGAATTACCTCAAGTTGTCGGGAAGCAAGAATCTTTCCCTCTCGGATTGATTGGCATGGATTTATTTCCAGAAAATTGGCAAATAATAAAAGGAATCCAGAAGGTAGAACCCTCACCTCTTTCTCCTAGACGTATTCCTTTAATGATTTTAAGAGCGAATAAAAAAGATCCAGCCAAAGGTTGTTTCTGGGGTCTGTCTCTTTCTCCTGAAGAGGCAAAAGGAAGCGGAGGTTCAATTGAGAGCCTTTTTAAGGATCTCTGCAGGAAATATGATTGTCCTCCTAAAAAGGTTGGGGGAGTGGTTGTTTTTATGGAACCCGGAGTTAGTCTTCTTGAGGATCTAGGAGGTGATCTTAGAGAAATAATCAACCAGCTTTCTCCAGGGACCAGGCTTTGGGTTGTTGAACCTCATATACTTGGTGAGGAACTCAATCGAGAGGAGAAAAAAGCCAGGAAAGATTTTCTTAGAGAGGCTTTAAAATTGGTTGATTCTAAGTCAGTCGAGGCAGTAGGCGGTTTATGTTACTCAACTGGGAGAAAAAGAATCAGAAAAGTACCTAAACCAACCCTTCTTATTCAGTCTGAATTGTTTGAGGGTCAAAAATAATCTCAGTGGTGATGAAATGAGGCAATGGCTCTTCCTAATTTTTCTTACGAAAAAAAGCTTTGGCAAAAAGGCTTCAAATTGGTAGTTGGTCTTGATGAAGTCGGTCGAGGCGCTTTTGCTGGCCCAGTTGTTGTTGGCGGCGTGATTTTTCCCAAAGAAATCATTGAAATCAATGGTTTAAATGATTCCAAACTTCTTAAACCCCGATTTCGAGAGCAATTAGCTCAGGAGATTAAGAGAAAAGCCTTGGTTTGGGACGTAACTGAAGTAGGAGTTGGAGTGATTAATCGGGTTGGGATTGCCAAGGCAACTGAAAAGGCAATGAGAAAGACAGTAAAGGACTTAATTAAAAAAGGATTTCAGCCAGATTTTGTTCTCATTGACTATTTCTATGTTCCTTATTTAAGAGGCATTGGCAAGGCCAGGCAGGAAGGGATTAAATACGGTGACCAAAAATGTTTTTCGATTGCCGCGGCCTCGATTCTAGCTAAAGTCCATCGGGATAAAATCATGCGCTCTTTGGCGAGAAAGCCGAGATATAAGATATATCTATGGGGAAAAAACAAAGGTTATGGTACAAAAGTTCATAGAAGAGCTATAATTAAATATGGTTTGACACGTTTTCATAGGAAGAAGTTTGTTGAGAATTATGTTTAGAACTCTTGGACTCTCTTCTTTAACCGTTAAGATTTCGAAGATTCTTTTTCTTTTTTCTCAGGAGTTTTGGGAGATTTTGGTTTCTTTTTTCTTCGACTCATTAAACCTAAACCAATGCCTAAACCAATTAATCCCAAAAGAATTAAACCACCGCCTAGAGCTTGGAACGGAGAGAGAACTCCTAGGATTAAACCCCCTCTTTCTTCTTCAGGCGTAGGTGTTGGCTCTTCTTCTGGAGTTGGAGTTGGTTCTTCTTCACCTATCTCCTCAGTGGGTGTTATTTTGGGTGTAGGAGTTGGGGTTGGAGTAGAAGTAGGCGTTGGTGTTGGGGTGGGGGCTAAATTGTATTCAACATCTAAAACTGGCTTTGAATCACTCGATTCTCTTGTTCTGAAAGTAAAAGCATATTCAGTTTCGGCCGTGCCGTATAGATAACCAAGGGGATAGATAAAAAGACCTTTATTCTCTACGCCTTCATTAACCCATTTTTTGACTAAAGGAGTAATATTAACCTCTCGCCAACCAACAGCAGTCAAGGGAATCTCGGCTTCAATGGCTGAAGTTTGATTGATCGTTGGTTTGTGATTCCAGGTTGTATCTGCTTCTTCCCAGTCACCAGTGACTAAACCGATGTTAAGCTTGGCTCGATCACTATAATGAACTTCATAGACATAGAATTTCAAGATTGCCTGGACAACGTTTGCTCCTTCAGGTAAGTCAACGTTTTCAAACCAGATATAACCAAGACGAGTCGTGTATTTATTACTGATAACAATGTGGTTGTGGCCACCATAGACGTTGTCTGGATACGCCTGGTTGGCGTAAGTATCTTTGACAGAATTAAGGGTTTTGGAGTCAGCTTGAACTCCAACAGGATAAGCGAGGAGAATAATCGCGGGCAGAAGAGCTAATAAAAACTTGACCCGCTTCATGAATAGAGGAATTATATAATTAAAGTCAAGAATTGTCAAAATTAGTTTTTCCGACTTGACAAGTAATTAGTTTTATTTAAAAATGATATGGCAGATGAGAAAATATTTTATATTGTTGCCTGCCCTTTTTCTTATCTTGGGGTTGCTCTTCTTCACCCAGGGAAGCTATGCTGCTGGCGCCTCACTCTCTTTTTCTCCTGCCAGACAAGAGGTTTCGATTGATGACAGTTTTACGGTTGATATTATTTTAGATACTGGTGGAGTTAAGACTGATGGGGTAGACATTATTCTTACCTATGATAATTCAAAACTAGTTGCCTCTGATGCGGTTCTAGGTGATCTTTATGATAATAAAATCAATGAAGATGCTTCTTTACCAGGAAAAATCATTTTACAGGCAATTAGTGATGTTGGTTCTGGGTTTGCCGGTACCGGAACAGTGGCGACAGTTAACTTTAAGGCCATTAGTGGTGGCTTAGCTCAGGTTAGCTTTGAAATGGAAGGAGATTCAGCCTTAGATTGTAATGTCAGTTCAAAAGGCCAAGATATTTTAGCCAGTGTGAGTAATGGTTCCTATACTGTTCTGCCAGTAGGGATTGGAGCCGGACTTGATGCCACGGCTAGTGGGACACCGACACCAACATCAGCAACAGCGACGCCAACCGTGCCTGAGACTGGCTTTTTTGAGCCAACCGTGATTGGTTTTGGTCTTGGAGGGATTCTCATCTTCGTTGCTCTTTCACTCCTGGTCTTTATCTAATTTTTGCTTTCTTTTGATTTTTCTTGCTTATTCTAAAGACTGAATCATTTGAGGAGAAAGAGTATTAGTTAAGCAATAGATTCCACCACCTGTCAAGCGTGGAATAAGTTCAATCGGTATGTCGGTTGTATAAACTCTGTTTCTGTCTACCAAACCAACAAGGGTATATTCTAGGTCTTTTGCTTCTGAATCGGTCATGAGAATTGAATTATCTTCAAACTGGATTAAATTTAAAGCAAAGGGCGGTAAGTTTCTATCATCAATTTCAACCATTTCTGCTTCAACTGTTTCTGCTGCTAGTCTGATTTTCTTTCTTGTTCCTTTTCCTTGGCGAGAATAGGAATCAGCCACGACTAGGTATAGTTTACTGTCATCTCCTTCAATTAAGCAGGCGTGGCAGTCAAGATGCTCTTCAGGGAAATTTTTATATTTCTGTTTAGAGGGATTGACTAGGGGTAGGGAGCCTACTGAAAATCCTTTTTCTTTTAATTCTTCAATCTCATTTTTATGATTTCGCCAAATATCTTGGGTGACTAAAACAGCGTTTTTCCTATGAAGAACACTTCCATTGTCCCCAAGAGGAGAGATTCTTATCCCAGGAATTTCTTCAACTAAAGCACCCTCTTTAGCATAAATCTCCCCGCCAATTAAATTGAAAGCATTTCGAGGCCAAGAGTGATGGAATTTACTGAGGAAGGGAATTTCGGTTTCTTGAAGGCCTAAATTCATTATTAAATCTTCAGGCAGGGTTATTTCTTCCCACTCAATTTCAGATATTTTTTGATGGCCTAAAATAATACCAGTTTTGGCGACAAGAATATTTTCTGGACCTAAGAGAAGAGTAAAGAGGTGATGGATAGAGAAGTACTCTTCTATGGTTCTCTCCAAGGTTCCTTGATTGGGAGAAGACTGGATCCTTTTTTCCTGATCAAAAAAAGTAAAAGTGAGGAGAAAAGCTGGCCCTGCCAAGAGGAGTTTGTGATTTGGCGGAAGCCGCTTTTCGGAACAGTCAATAATTCTTATTTTTTCAACTGACATAATTAACGATTTTGTATTATAGGGTAAAAAGTTCATGAAAGCAATTCTCAGGAATAGTTTTTACAATCTTGAATTTTATGTTACAATCTTCTTTACGGTGAAGTCTGATAAAGAGCTAATTAGGGGAGTGATTAGACAAGAAAAGTCTTGGTTGCGAAAGTTCCACAAGCGGTTTGAAAATTACCTTTTTAATTATATCTCCCAGAAAGTTGATAGACCTGAAGATGTAGAGGAAATTCTTCAAGATGTTTTGATTTCAGCGATTTATGCGTTGCCTTCATTTTCAGGTAAATCTTCACTTAAGTCTTGGTTAACTTCAATTGCCCGCCATGAAGTTGCTGACTTCTATCGCAAACAAAAAATTAAAAGAATTCTATTTTCTCGCTTACCAATTCTAGAAACGATTGCTGACCAAGCTTTAAGTCCGGAAATGGCCTTAGAAGAAAAGGAAATCAAGGAGAAAATGATTAGCTGTTTCTTTTCCTTGAGTGAGGGTTATCGTCAGGTTTTACGACTTAAATATATAGAAGGGTACACGGCCAAAAAGATTGCCCAATTAAGTGGTAAATCAGTTAAGGCGGTGGAGTCTCGTTTGCGTCGGGCTAGGCATGCATTCCTCAAAAATTGGCAAACTCAAAAAATTAATAAAAAAGCTTGGGCTACTCTCGATAAGAGAGAGCTATCTCTCCTTGCGCAATCTTTTGGGATTGATCTCTCACCCCTATCTCACTCTTAGAGCCATCCGGGGAGAAAAAGATTATTCTCAAACCTTTTTGATTTTAGGCTTTCCTTTTTATTTATGGCTTCCAGTGGCTTTTGTATTTGTTGTCTTTGAATTAATTAACTTTATCTTCTTGAGAATTCCCTGGGTTTGGCACCGCTTAATCTTGGCTAGTTTTAGTTTAATTACTTTAGCTTTGGTGATGGTTGAGGCCTACATTGCTTATTGGGTTTTTGTCTATTTTAGGCTGAAAAAGAAATATGAGAAAGCTTAAGAAATTAGAAAGAGTAGGGATTGTTGGTTATGGTGGCTATTTACCTCAATTTCGAATTAAGGTTGATGAGATTGCCCGGGTTTGGGGAAGAGATGGTGAGGTCTCTCGGAGTTTAGGGATCAAGGCTAAGTCTGTACCTGATGCTGATGAGGATGCAGTCAGTATGGCGGTCGAAGCCAGCAAGATCGCTTTAGGACGGGCAGGGATTGAACCAAAAAAGATTGGTGCGGTTTTTGTTGGCTCCGAGAGCCATCCTTATGCGGTTAAGCCTTCTTCCACCATTGTTGCCGATGCCTTAGGAATTGGTAATGACTATTTGAGTGCTGATTTAGAGTTTGCTTGTAAAGCTGGTTCAGCAGCAATTCAGATTATTGCTGCTTTACTAGAAGCAGGCCAGATTGATTATGGCTTAGCCATTGGCACGGATGCGGCCCAGAGCAAAAGAGGTGATGACTTAGAATATACGGCTGGAGCCGGAGCCGCGGCTTTTATCTTAGCCAAAAAACCAAAAGAGTTTTTAACTCAAATTGACTATTTCTCTTCTTTTTCTTCAAACACGCCTGACTTTTGGCGAAGAGACGGAGTTGATTTTCCTTCTCACGGAGGTAGGTTTACGGGTGAGATGGCCTATTTTCGCCATCTAGAAGAAGGAATTAGCCGTTTTCTTAAAGGCTCGAGCCAAACAATAAATGGCTTCGGAGAGATTATCTTTCATATGCCCAATTTGAAGTTCCCCCTTAAATTAGCCAAAAGACTGGGGGTTAAAGAAAAGCAAATCGAGAAAGGTTTAATTGTTAAGCAAATCGGCAATCCCTATTCCGCTTCTTCCTTACTTGGGCTTTGCCAGGTTTTAGATAAAACAAGGAAAGGTAAGAAAATTCTTCTGGCGGCCTATGGCTCTGGAGCTGGTTCAGATGTCTTTTCCATGCGGACAAGAAGTTTGCTTTTAAAGAAAAGAAAAAGAGGGAGGAAACTAATCTATTTCCTCGAACAGAAGGAAGAAATTGATTACAGCCAGTACTTGAGAAAGGTAGGTTATTTATGAAGCCGGTAAAAATTTTAGGAGTCGGGATGACGAAATTTGGTGAGCATTGGGAGAAATCATTGGTTGACTTGGCAGAAGAAGCGGGGATAAAAGCAGTTAAAGATTCAAAAATAGAACTAAGAGATTTAGATGCCATTTTGGTGGGCAATATGCTTTCTGCTTCAGTGACGGGCCAGGAACATTTAGGCGCCTTATTAGCCGAGAGATTAGGGTTAAAAATTCCTGCCATGAGGATTGAGGGTGCCTGTGCTTCTGGAGCAATGGCAGTTTATCAGGCGATTCAAGGAATTAATTCTGGACAGTATCAACGGGTTTTGGTCGTCGGTGTCGAGAAGATGACTGATTTATCGACTGAGGAAGTAAACAGAGCTTTAATGGGGGCCAGTGCTGAGGCGGAAGAGGGGATTAATGGTCTCACTTTTGCTTCGCTCTACGCCTTGATGGCCAAAGCTTACATGGAAAAATATAGTTTAAAAGAAAAAGATTTAGCCCAGGTGAGCGTTAAGAATCATTACCACGCTAGTTTAAACCCTTTGGCCCAATTTCCTTTTAAAGTGAGTCTGAAACAAGTGCTTGAAAGTCAAATGGTAGCTGATCCTCTAAAAGTTCTTGATTGTTCACCAATTACCGATGGAGCAGCAGGGATAATATTGACGAATGGAGAATGGAGAATGGAGAATGGAGAATTAGATGTTTCGATTATTGGCAGTAGTCTGGTCTCCGATACCCTGAGTTTAGCGGCTAGAAAAGAAATTATTGAGCAGGAAGCAACTAGGAAGGCAGTCAAAGAAGCCCTGAAAATGGCGGGAATTAAACTTGAAGAGATTAATTTAGCTGAGGTTCATGATTGTTTCACCATTGCTGAAATAATTAGTCTTGAGAGTTTAGGCTTCTTTAAGAAAGGTCAAGCAGGGAAAGCAACAGTCAGGGGGGAGACGCGACTGGGGGGTAAGTTGCCAGTTAATACTTCTGGTGGCTTAAAAGCCTCTGGTCATCCTCTAGGAGCGACAGGAGTGAAACAGATTATTGAATTGGTGCTTCAGTTAAGAGGTCAGGCTGAAAAAAGGCAGGTTAAAAAGGCTCGGATTGGTCTGGCCCAGAATATTGGTGGCAGTGGTTCAACTGCGGTCATTCATATTTTAAAAAGAGAAAATCATGTATAGAAAATCACCGGTTAGAATCTGGCGACAGAATGGTTATCATTTTCTTGGTTGTTATTGCTCGAAATGTCAGAAAACCTATTTCCCTAGAAGAGGATATTGTCTTCAGTGCGGGAATGGATTTTTAAAAGAATTAAGGATATCTAATCCCGGTAAGTTAATTAGTTTTTCCGTGATCCGAAATGCGCCGGCTGGCTTTGAAGGCCAGGCACCTTACATTGTCGGGATTATAGAGTTGGCGCCAAAGATTAGGGTGACAGCTCAGATTATTAATATTGAGCCGAAAAAATTGAAGATTGGTCATAAATTAATTGCCGTCTTTCGCCGCATTTCTGTGGCGGACAAAGAATCAGTTATCTCCTACGGCCTCAAATTTGAGCCAGTATAAAAGTAGCCCCTCATCCCAGAAACTCTGTTATAATTGGAAAAATGAAAGTCAGGGAGATTTACAAGAAATATCCAATTACTCCCAATTTACAAGAACATCTACTCCGAGTGGCCAAGGTGGCTTTATCTATCTGCGATCATTGGAGAGGTAGAAAAGTTGACAAAGAGCTTATCAAAAAATCAGCCCTTTTGCATGACCTAGGTAATATTGTTAAATTTGATTTAAAAAGATATCCTGAATACCTTGGTAAAGAGCTAAGAAGGCGAGATTTCTGGGCCAAGAAGCAAAAGGAGGTGATCAAGAAATATGGAAGTAATGATCATGAAGTTTGCCTTCAGTTACTTCGAGAAATAGGAGTTGATGCTAAGGTAATTAAGACAATATCGGATAAAGGTTTTAAGGATTCTTTAAAAACTGAAGAGTCTAATAATTGGGAATTAAAAATTCTTTTATACTCAGATTTAAGAGTTGGTCCTCTAGGCGTGATCTCTGCGAAAGAGCGATTTGATGAAGCGATCCCAAGACTTAAAATGCATAAAGAGTGTAATAATCTTGACGAACTAGTTAAAGCCTGCTTTCGCATCGAAAAACAAATCCAAGAAAACCTTGATGTTGATGTCTCCGAGATTACTGACAAGTTCGTTGAGCGTGATGATGAAGAGCTTCTTAATACTGAAATTTAATGATTAAACTTATCTTCTTTGATTTTAGTTTTACTTTGGTGACCGAGTCGGGTTCATATGTCGGTGCGAAGTTTATTGGCAGGGGTGATGGATACTTTCGTTTACGAGCGAAACGGAAAAGGGGAAAGATTACCTATGAGGAATTAATCACTAAGACCCTTGCCCAATGGCAAGGGCTCAAGGTAGCTGATTTGAACAAAGTTTTTAACCAGTTCAAATTCAGAGAAAATGTGCCGAAAATAATGCGAAGCTTGGACAAGAAGAAAATCAAGAAAGCATTGGTGACTAATGTGCCAATACAGTTGGCAGAAGTCATTTCTGAGAGACTTAATTTTGACTTTTTCGTTGGCACAGAAATGGAAGTTAAAGACGGCGTTTTTACTGGTAAGATTATTAAAATGTCACCCAATAAAGGCGAGGCAGTTAAAGATATCTGTAAAAAAGCAAAAATTAGCCCTAGATATTGTTTGGCTGTTGGTGATGCCCCAGCAGATATTGAGATGTTTAAAACAGTAGGGATTTCTGTTGCCCTGACAGATTCTTCCAAAGAAGCCAAACAAGCCGCGGATTATGTGATTAAAGATTTTGAGGAGTTGGTGGAGATTCTTAGGAAGAGGGGTTAATCGCAATATTTCCGTTTTTTGATAGATCTGATGTCGCTGATTTTCCATCCCAGCGGGTGACTTTTACCTTACCAAACTGTTCGCCTGGGCCGATATCAAACCTTATCCAGCGACCTGGAGCAAGACCTGGTTCTTCCTCTCTAAAATTTTTAGCCATTTCTGGAGTCGGAACTTCGTTTGACGTGATTAACACTACGTGAACTTTTTGCCCAAGGCCTGGTGTTTTTCTAGCACATGATGTTAATCCCCTAATCAGACTCCTGAGTCGCCTTGCTACTTCTTCAGGTGTTTGGACTTGGCCTTCAAAAGTATCTTTAACCATCATCCAATAGGTGAGAAGATTTTGGATTCCTCCTGCTCTTTTGACGTATTCTTTCGAAAAACCAGGACCCCTTAGAGATTCGCGTTTGTAAGAAACAGGAGGAAGTTTTATTAAATCGATGTTGCGGTTGCCTTCTTCAATTTGCTTTTCGAGTTCTTCTTCCAATAGTCTCCGTGTTTCTTGGTGACGGCCTTTGGTATCGGCGCCATAGATAGTTAAGACCTCTCCATCTTTTACCTGGCTTAAAATCTCCTCGGAGGTCGTCTTTACCTCTTCGAAAGCTGCCTTGGTCAATGGATTTTCTTCTGGATAGCCGGGAGTGGGCGTAAAATGCCTAAACACCCACACAGAAACAGGCCCCCTCTCAGAAGTTAGTTTCTCTTTTTTGTTTTCTACCATGTTTATAGTCGAAATTCACTATTCAAGATCAATCCTAGGGTCAAATATCTGATGAAATTGTTTTTTCGTCATTCTTTTCTTTTCTTGGACAGGTTTGAAAGAGGAAATTTTTTTTCTAATGCTTTGGAGTAGTGGTTTTGGTGCTTGCCAGTCTTTCCTCAAAAGATCCCTTATCGGTTTGACTCGATAATAATATCTATTGACTGTTTCTACTACTTGCTCTTTTTTTGTTAGGCTCTCTGCCCAAGAGCCTATTTCAAAACTTTTTTCTTCGATCAGGAGGCAATTTCTAATGATTGACTCTTTTCTGTCTAAAACCTCAATCTCTCCATTTCTTTCAACGAATCCCCAGACTGCCTTTGTATTTTCAATTAAAGGTAAATCATGGGTGTAGTCGTTGAGAATTGGAAAGTCGAAGCGCACTCTAGAATCATAGATCGAATAAGTAATGATTGACCCATAGGGGGAAGAAAGATTTTTGGGAAGAAGTTGGGGTTCGTTCAGATTATAATATTCACGGACTATTAGTTGACAGGGAGCATTTTCCCACTTGACTTTATAAGGTCCGTGAATTTCTCTGGAAGCACAATTGGCATTCCAAAAGACGGCTTCGTCAAGACTTAAAAGACCAGAGTGGAGTCGGGCGAAAAACTTGGCGAAATCAGGCTTCGATCTTGTATCAAGCCAATTAGTTTCTTTTACCAGGTTTTTGACCTTAGTTTTAGCCCAGATTATATTCTTTTTGTCTTCGCAAAAGATATTCCCCACCATTGAGAATTCAAGCATTTTTAGAAATTCTAGGATAATCTTAATACCCTCCTCTTTCTTAAGTCCCGCCATTTTTGACCCATTTAGGAGAGGAACTAAACCCAGCCAAAGAGCGGTGGGGTATTGAAATGCCTGGGCTATTTTCTCCAACGGCGTTGATTTCCTTAGTAGCCTGTAATCAGGAAAAAAATCGCGGATAAATTGAGGCAAATATAAGGGCATGTAAAGAACAAAGTTTAGGGGCCACCAGACAAAAGGATCAGAAACGTCTATGCCCCTGAAAGATAACCTTTCAAAAGCTTTCATGGTTTTATCGATGAGAAGATTATTTTTTTTCATAAACTTTACCTCTTTTACCGTCGACAATAATTTTTATTCCTTCTTTCAGGACTGAGGTGGCATTTCCAGTTCCCACCACCGCTGGTATTCCGAATTCACGGCAAACAATGGCGGCGTGGGAGAGAATTCCTCCGTGATCAGTGATGATCGCTGCTGCTTTTTGCATGACCAAGAGCCAGGGGGGGCTGGTTATTGGCGCTATTAAGATCCGGCCTCGTTTCATCTTAGAGAACTCTGCTGGACTTTTTATAACCACCACCTTTCCTTCAGCCCTACCAGGGCTTGCCCCCACCCCTTTGATTAGTAATTTTCTTCTCATGTTATAATTAAAATGGCACGGTAAACGCTCCATTTATGGAGGCCTACCCAGGCATGTTTGCTGTGCCAATTTTATTTAGTTAGCCTTATTCTTTCGCGCTCAAATCTTCGTACTTTTTCATAGTAATCTTTCTTTTTAATCACTTTTTCTATTGCTTCTTTGCCTCTTTTTTTAAGAACTTGGGCCACTTTTTTCTCTTTAAAATATGATTCAATAATCTGACCAAGAAGAGGATGAATATCACCTTCGAGTTGGTCAAGTTTTTTGACTTCAAACCAGCCTGATTGTTGAGAATTAGTAATCAGTTCAGGTTTATTTAAAGAGATTTCAAATACCTCGACAGCAGCAGGAAAGACTCCTAGGCGTAATGAATAAGAGGCGGTATCTAAATCTTCTAAGATTTCACCAGGAGCAGTTAATTCTTTGTCAACCTTACAAACAAGTTTCTCTCTCTTTTTCGGATCCTGGACACATCTTTTTACCAAGCGAACGGCAATGTCTTGACTATTTTCATCTCCCTTTTTCGGATTAACAAAGCCAGCCGGAATATGCCACCAGCCTTTCAAGGGACTGATACCGATTCTTTGAAGTAAAATTTTATTTTTGTTTATTACTAAAGCCCCACCTAGAGGGCGATTGACTAATCGATAAAGCTCTTTCAAGCCTGCCCGGCGGACTTGAGAATAAAGATAATTAGCCAAAAGATTCTTTTCAAAGTAATCAGGATCAATCTTTTGAGTATATTTTAGCCGGGTCATTTCTAGAAAGTCATTAATTTCTTCTTTGGCCCGAATATAGGCGGCCAGGGGAGCTTTCTTTTTAATGTCTTTGAGGAGATTGAGATGTTTTTTGAGAGTAATATCGTTTGGATCAAAACCCAGGTCAAAAAGGGTGAGGGGAGTGTGGCCAGCCGCAATTAAGAGTTGGTCTGTTTTTTCCTCATTAAGCTCTAGGGCATTGGCAATTTCCATTACCACTCCACGCTCTGGAGGAGTCCGCTCGCTCTTTTCAATCCGGCTTAAATAACTAGGATCCAAGCCAACAATATGAGCCAGCTCCTTTTGGGAGATATCTTGGTTTAGTCGAAACTTTCGCAACGAAGAACCAAACTTCATACAGGCTGATTCTAGCAAAAAATTGCCAAAATGTCAATTTTTTTTGGGGAAAAATGACGGAGCATAGAATTGTCAAGGAAAGCCATTCTTTAGTATACTTGAGCTATGAGTGAGAGTAAGTTTATAAGATTAAATGTTGCTTTTAAACCTCCTGAGAATGTGGTTAAGAAGGCAATTGCCATGAGCCAGCAGATTGGTAGAAATTATAAGGCCGATTTTGCTCTTGACGGAGTTAATTTTCATCCGCATATTACTATCTACCAACCAGAGTATCCGGTATCAAGTTTTGATGAGGTGGTGGAAATGGCAGGTAAGGTTGCTGATAAAATTGCCAAAACTCCATTTGCCTTTGAAAAATTTGACAGACATAAAAGTTCTTTAGACATTACCTTTAAATTAACTCTTCAAATTAAAGATATTCATGAGCTTGTGGTTAAGAAATTCAACCCCTTGCGGAAAGAGCACCAAAGAAAAAAATTTCAACCAGGCTCTGCTTTCTATAAAAATCTCTCTTCGGCACAGAAGGAGAATTGTAAAAAATTTGGCCATCCGAATATAATGAAGGTCTATAAACCTCATTTGACACTTATTCGGTTAACATACCAATCTTCGGCTAAAAATCTGCTTCCTAATCTAAAGTGGAAAATCCCAAAATTCATTGTTAAGAAGATTGCAGTTTTTAAAGAAGGAAAACACGGAATTTGTAAGGAATTAGTTAAGGAGTTTTCTTTAAAGTAGGTTATTTTATTGTTGTTAAAGTCGGAGTTCTTAAGGTTTTTGGATATATGATAAGATGAGCATATGGACGTAGCCTTTCATGGATTGACGGGGTTGGTGATTTCTAGGGGATTAACTGAAGAGTACTTGCTTTCTGGATTGGCTTTCTCGGTTCTTCCTGATATTTTAGGAACAACCGCTTTTCAATTTTTTAAGGTTAAGAATGCTTCGAAGGACTCACTTGAATCTTTCATTAAAGACTTTTGGAAGTATACCAAACAGAATAATTTCTTTAGTAGATGGGATAAATTAACTTATCGGACAACTCATACTCTTTTTTCTCTTCCTTTTATTGCTCTTTTTGCTAATGTCTTACTTAAAGATATTTGGTGGGTTCTTGTGATTTGTTATTTATCTCATTTTCTGATTGATATCCTAACCCATGAAGGCGAGTTTGCTTTTCGCCCCTTCTGGCCTTTTTCTGATTGGAATATTAAAGGAAAAAATTGGGCCGTGAGCCAAAAACTCTTTTTGGGATTTTGGGGTTTACTGCTAGGGATTTTTCTGTTTCAATTCTTGTTGCTGATATAAGAAAAAAAGAAAATTATCTTGAGACAGGAACTATTTCAGCTTTGAACTTTCTTTATGCTCGGTTCTTTTTTTACACTTTTTACAATACTTTTTCAAAACCAATTTTCCCTCTGTATTGGTTTTGTTTTTTTCAGTAATGTAATTTTGGCTTTTACAGACTGAGCAGATAAGAGCTAGTAATTGTCTGGTTCCCTTTTTTGCCATGGAGCCGACGATGGGATTTGAACCCATGACCCCCATCTTACCAAGATGGTGCTCTTCCACTGAGCTACGTCGGCCTAAGGATATTCTATCAGTAAATAGGCTAAAATTAAAGTCTTTAAATCAGGGCTTGATTTTTTGATTAATAATTTGTCATAATGGTTCTTGATAAGAAAGGGGGTGAAAAAATTGATTTGCCAAAACTGCGGTCGAGAATTTACGCCACAGCGAGGGAGTGAGAGCAAAAATCTTTGCCCTAAATGTTTCATCAAAAAACTTGATAGTCTGGCAAAGAAAAATCCCGCTGATCCTAGTAATGACCCAGTGGCAGATGACGAACCAATGACTGATCCAGGAACTGGTCAACAAGATCAACCGACCACGCCAACTCCAGGAGGGTCAACACCAGGTACTCCTTCAGGACCAACCACTCCTAAACCAACTCCGCCAGGCCCTTCTCCAACCACGCCACCAACCACGCCACCAACCGAAAAACCTGAGAAACCAGAAGAAAAGAAGCCCGGCGGTGGTCAGCCAGCAGGTGGAGGAATGCCTGGAGGAACACCTCCGGCAACACCAACTGCTTAGTTAAAAAATAAAAAGCCAGAAGTTCTTCTTGCTTCTGGTTTTTTGTGGTTTAAAGATTGGTGCTAGGGGAGGGATTCGAACCCCCGAAGGCTTGCGCCAGCGGTTTTACAGACCGCCCCGTTTGACCACTTCGGTACCCTAGCTTAAGCTTATTTTACTAAAAATCTTGGAAATTTTCTACTTAATCTTGCTGCTCAGAATTTTTCTTAAAGAGGTAGAGGATACTGCCTAAAAAGAAGAGGATGGCGGTTAAAGAAAAATAACGCCAAATATCGCCGCCTTCTTGGCCAAAGAGCTGATAGCCACTCTGAAAAGATGAAATTGGCCAAAAGAAGACGGAAGAGATAAAGGAGTCTAAGTTAATTAGATCAAAATCAATAAAATCGTCTCTGAGATAAAGAAAGGCAACGCTTAACCAAAAATTAAAAAGCCCAGCAAAAACATAAGAGTAGATAATCTTGAGAATGGCATTAATTACTTTGATTTTTTCTATCACTCTTCCAGTTTATCACTTTCCTTTTTACTTGACTACTTTTAATTTAACTTCATTAAGAGTTGAATAAAAGATAAACTTGACAGGAGAGTCAAGAGTATTTTCAATATATAAGTTTTGATTTTTAGTTTTCCAGCTGTTATCTGGTAAGTACCTGATTGAAGTACCGTATTCTTTAGGAACCCCAGGAATAGGGGAGAAGTTATGATTGGCTAAGGCAACAACTCTCAAGCCTGCATCAGAGGCTGTCCAGTTGATTAATGAAGCTAGATGACAAACGCCATTACCATAGAGACCCCAAAGAGATTTATAACCCTCTTGGCTAACATATGTTGACCAACCAGTCTTAACTATTTTATCCTCAAATTCTGGTAAAAGATTCTCATGGAAAGCGAAAACCTCACCTGGTTGGAGTTCAATTTCCGTTGTAAAAGAATCAACTAGATCAAGATGGCCATCAAAATATTTTAAAGCCAGGAGAATATTGTATTTGAAAACTTCATTACCAGTTTTTGAATCAGGCAGTCGTTCTTCTAGATTTAGGGTGTGTTCAGCTAGGATTTGTTCACGAGGAACCGGCCAGATCATTGCTAGGTCTGGTTTAGAAATAGGCAAAGAAAAGAATGGTAGAAGTAAAGTTAAGAAAAACTTTTTACCTTTTTGCATAAAAAAAGAATATCCCCGAAAGGATATTCTGAGAGGGAATTATAGCCCATAGAGGGAAGAAAATCAAATTTTAATAATAAGAAGAATCGATTTCTTGGGGATTATCTTTTTCAGAAATGCTGACCGCATTAGCAGGAAGAACGCCTTCAGGAAATTTAGAGCCTAAGACAATTTCTCCTCCAACTAGATAGAGCTCATTAGGATCAGCTGTTTGGAAAATCTCGGTTTGAGGTTGGGATTCAGGTTCAGGCTCAAACTCTGCACAGTACTTTTTATAGGGACCTCCACCCCAAATCTTCCTTCCTCTTCGGATAGAGGCACTACTATGTCCTTGAAGATCTTCTATCTCTGGTGATTTTCTAGACATTTTTAGAGCCGAGGGTGGGATTCGAACCCACGACTTGCTGTTTACAAAACAGCTACTCTGACCACTGAGTTACCCCGGCGATTAAAGAGAATTATATCATTTAGGAAGGATTATTTGAAGAAAAAAAGAATTAGATTAAGTCCTGCCTCAAGGGTTACTTCAAGGATTTTTCCCCGACGATGTCAGGTGGGTCGGCTCTTCTTAACAGCGCACTGTTAAGAAAGTGGCCATCCCGATGAGTGTTTGGTGAGGAAAAACCTCCTCAAAGCCCAAGCCCTCATTGGCAGGACAGTTTTAAGATATCACAAGTTGTTTTCATAGTCAAGAGGCTAAACCGTATCGTAATAGATCAGTTTCTTTTTCACAGAGAGTTTTAAGCTAGAGTCGAACCAGGAAGAAGGAGAGAAAGAATTAGATTGACAATCGGAAAAATGATTTGCGAAATAAGAGGCGCTCCAAAAAAAGGAAAGATTAGGAAAATCAGGATTAAAACCCCGTATTGGTGACTAAAGCGGTCATAATCCTCAGCCAGATTTTGAGGCAGAAGACCAACTAAGACTTTACTACCATCTAAAGGATGAATGGGCAGGAGATTAAAAACAGCCAGAATGGTGGCTAAGATAATGATTGGTTGAAGAAAGATTTCAAGAATAGTCGCCGTAGGCCCTAAGGCAAAATAGGCAAGTCTGATAACTATTGCTAAAATTGCGGCCAAGACTAAATCAGCGGCTGGGCCAGCAAAAGAGGTAATGGCCATGTCCCTTCTGGGATGACGAAAATTAAAAGGGTCAACTGGTACGGGTTTACCCCAACCAATTCGAGCAATAATGAGCATGATTGTCCCTAATAAATCTAAATGGGCAATTGGATTAAGAGTAATCCGGCCAGCCAATCGGGCCGTGGGATCACCCAATCTTTCAGCACTCCAGGCATGGGCGAATTCATGGACAGTAATCGCTACCAAAAGAGCAACAATCCAAATTAAGAAGCCAGAGGGGTTGGTAAAAAGTTCTCCGAGCATTGAAACTTGAGCCTCTGTCTGCTATTATATCAAAGATTATGGCAAGATGTTTTCTATGCGGTAAAAGCAGACAAGTCGGCCGTTCTATTCGGCACAAACGAGGTGTGGCTGGAAAACAGTGGTTAAAAAGAGCTCAGAAAACAGTCAAAATCTTTAACCCCAACCTTCATGTCACCACTCTCGAGAAGAATAATAAAAAAATCAAAGCCAAGGTTTGTACGAAGTGTTTAAGGAGGATTAAGAAGAAAGGTGAGACCATCCATGGTTGGAAAGCAGTAACGGTTACTCCTAAAAAGCCCGAGAAAGAAATTAAAGAAGAGAAAATTATTAAGAAAGAATCTCCTGCTCCCAGATCTACCTAAGCTACTTTATAATCTTCACTCCTAAATATCCCTTCTGCAATTGTTTCCAGGAAGTTGGGGTTTTGCCTTCGAGTTGAACTTGGTCGAGAATAAGTTTTTGGTTTTGAAGATTAGCACTAAGGATTTTGAGTCTTTTCTTTAGGGGTCTTCGACCAGCTTGCTCTAATTCGACCATGGTCCAAGCGCCAGGCCAGGGAGTCATCGCTCTTATAAACCGCTCGATTTCTTGAGGTGTTTGGTGCCAATTAATCCGGCCGTCTGCCTTGGTGAGGATTTTGGTGTAAGTTGCTTGTTCGTCATCTTGTTTTCTGGTTTTGATTTTACCTTTCATATATTCAGGAAGAATGGTGACTAGAACTTCAGCTCCGACTTGAAAAAGGCGCTGGTAGAGAGTTTTGGTGGTGTCTTCAGGCTTAATTTCTTCTTTGAATTGAGAAATGATTGGTCCATGGTCCATTTTTTCATCCATCTTGAAAATGGTGATTCCAGTTTGAGAGTCACCGTTGATGATGGCCGCCTGGACAGGTGAAGAACCCCGGTATTTAGGTAAAAGAGAAGGATGAATTCCCAAGGTCCCTTTCTTAGGAATTCTCAGTAATTTCCTAGGCATGATTTGGCCATAAGCAGCGACAATAAAGAGATCAATCTTTCTAGTTTTTTTGACCAGTGATTCAAGCTGGTTGTAAAAGTCTTTGTCAAATTCTTTAGGGGTTAGAACCGAGATTTTCTTTTTGGTTGCCCAGGTTTTGATGGGTGAGGGAATGATAGTCTTTTTCCTACCCACTGGCCGGTCAGGCTGAGTCACACAAGCTAAGAGTTTGATGCTTTTATTTTTATTTAGCCTTTTAGCAATAGGAATAACTTCTTCAGGCGTGCCAAAGAAAACAACTTTTGTCATCATTGTTGATTAGACTAATTCTGTTTCAACCAGAATCTCTTTACCCTCTTTATCTTTTTCTAGTTTATATATTTTTTCTCCTTGTTCTAAGAGTCGATCAACAAAGAGAATCCCTTCTAAGTGGTCAAATTCGTGTTGAACATAAACAGCCTCTTTGCCTTCAAGCTGAAGAGATTGTTTTTTCCCTTTTTCGTCTTGATATTCAACCTTGATTTTATAAGGTCGATTAACAAACCCCCAATAGCTAGGGACAGAGAGGCAGCCTTCAAGAAGACGCTGGTCTTGAGGCATTTTATCCTTAGTCGTTTCTCTGGAGCGAAAGGTGATTTGAGGATTGACAAAGGGGATGATTCTTTCGCCGATTCGGGCAATAAAAACCCAGGAAGATTTACCAATCTGGGGCGCAGACAAACCGACTCCCTTGGGACTATCCTGGGCGACCATTGTCTCTTTTAAGTTTTTAATCAGGCTCTTTAGCCTTTTATCGAACCATTTAACCGGCTCAGACTTCTGCCTGAGAAGAGAATCAGGAACAGTAATTACCTTTTTAACTGCCATCTGGCTATTATATCAACTTGGAGACCCTCTTTTAAAGAAGAAAAATTTGATTGTTTGGGAAAAGCTCAGATGTTTTTCTTCGGCTTCGGAGAAAAAAAGTGCTCCGCCAACGACGGCAAGCCCGACCATTGCTCCAAAAATGAAACTTTCGAGAGGAACCCTCAGTATAAAAATGCCTAGTATTTTTTCCGGATTGAAGATCCATGTTTGTAGGAAAAAAGCAGTATTTTCGCCGAAAAAAGTATAAGTACATGAAGTCAAAAAGGCGATGCTCAAGACCTTTTTATGTTTAAGCAACAGTCTTTTTTGAAAAAACCACTCAACTAGAAGAGCGCTACCAGCGAAGATTAAGATATAAGCTAGATAACTACCTTGCCCGAACATAGGTTTTTAGAGCTACAGTTAAACTGGCGACAAATAAAGTCTCGAAAATAATAAAGAGGTATTCTTCTAGGGGAAGACTAAGGAAATAAATCCCTATGATATTCTCAGGCGGAAAATGCCAAATCTCTTGCTTAACAGCAATTATGTCCCAGGGAAGGGCAAAGGATAATCCGGCTAAAATAGAGAAAAGAAAAGTTCGAGGGTATTTTTTTAATTGCTGGTGATTTTTAAGCCAAATTAGTAAGGTAGGTAGCCAGGTAAAAACTGCTAACCAAGCTAGATATTTCATTCTTGGTGTCTTTTAACAGTAAAGGTCTTGATTTTGATTTCTTCTCTTGGACTGATGCCTGCTTTTTGGCAACAGATTTTAACTTGTTGCTCAGGCGTCTCTATTCCAGGAATATCAGGTAAAAGAAGACTTCTCCGGCCATCAGAAGTAAAAATGATTAAACCGTATTTTTTAGGATCAAGGTCTTTTTCTTGAGCAGGTTTAGGTTGAGAGAGAAGATCAACTTTAAAGACTAAATCTTTTAATTCTTTTTTTCTTACTGGAGGAAAACGAGGATCATTAAAAGCAGCTGCGAGAGAGTTTTTAATGGTTTCTTGGGCAATGTTTTCTTGGGTTGGGAGGAAGGTGCCAATACAGCCTCGAAGTTCACCTGATTTTTGATGAAGAGAAACAAAGACTCCAGCTTTTTCTTCAAGCATTTTTTTAGGTAAGTCATCAGCTGGAGAAATGATCTCTCCAGATTCAAGATAGGTTTTAACTGCGTTTTTGGCGAGTTTGACGTATTCGTCCATGTTTGAGCTTGAAATTAGCGACTAGATAACCAACCCCAAAAGGTCCTTCATATGAGAGGATTTCAGGCTGCCAAGCAGTTTTAGCTCCTTCTAAGGCGCCCAGAAGCATACAAAAAGAGCGCAAACCACATTCACCAGCTTCATCAAGAAAGCGCTCAGGTAGGTTTAAAATACCCTGAATGTCTTTTCTCTTGAGTAGTTCAATCAGTTTTTTATCGAATTTCGGCCCAGAAGGATGAAGGCCATAAGGACCATCTTCTTTAAGCCTGTGGCTCATGTCACCAGAAGCTATCCAGGCAAGTCTTTTAACATAATTAAGGTTCTTAATTAATTCCTTGCCTCGGTTGAAGTGAACTTGAGGTGATTCTAAATCGGTTAAATGAGCTTTAATTTCAATCCCATGAACGTCTTTAGCTAAGAAATGTAGAGGCACGTTAAAACCCCAATCTGGGTGAGGGGAGGAAATAAGAATACATTCAGGCTTAGCCTTGGCTAGGACTTTGCCAAGTTTTTCTAAAGCCTGAATTGTTTTTTTAACCTGAGCTCGATCAGCTTCTGAACCAACATTAGGTAGAATTATTGGCGGATGAGGAGAAATGCAAGCAAAGACTAGCATTAGCTTGATTATATCAAATCAACCCAAACCTTACTTGACAATTAATACAACAAAAGATAAAATAATCTACAACGATTGTTGTAAAGACAGGATTGATGTCTAAGAAGAAGCAAGAAATCATTAACTTCTTTCAGGCTCGGCCAGGCGAGAGTTTTTATCTACGTGAGTTAGGCCGAAGACTCTCCATGGACCCGGGTAATCTTTCTCGTTATCTCAAGGATTTAGTTAATCAGAAACAAATAATTAGGAAGAAAAAAGGTAATCAGGTCTATTTTTCTTTGTCTGATGAATACAGAAGGACGGTTGTGCCTGAAGAAGACGTTAAAAAGGCTCTCAAGAGCTTAGAACCAGATTTAATCAAGTTTTGTCAAAATTTGATTAGAATTCCCTCAGTTTGTAATGAACATCCAGAAGAAAAAATTGCTAAATTTATTGAATCTCAGGCTAAATCATTGGGCCTTAAGGCTCAGTTAGTGGCCAAAGACAGATACCGGCCAAATGTGATTATTGACACTGAGCCAAGCAAAAAGAATAATTTTTTATTCTTGGGCCATATGGATACAGTGGGTGTGGGCCAAATTGATAACTGGCGGTATTATCCTTTTTCCGCTCATAAATCAGGCGGTAGGATTTATGGCCGAGGGGCGGCTGATATGAAGGCAGGGATTGCCTGTGAGATTTATTTAATGAAGCTGGTGAGAGACCTTGGTTTGGAGCTACCCTTTAATATTCGAACAATTTTGGTATCCAATGAAGAAGGTGGAAGTACGGCTCAGCCGATTTTTGATATAGGCATGGATTTTCTGATTAAGGAAGGTTTGGTTGAGGGTCAGGCAGCCATTTATGGCTATGGAGGCACTTATAATGTTGGTATTGGTCATCGGGGAGTTTTAAGAACAAAGATTTCGACCTTTGGTGAATCAGTTCACACTGGCTCGATCAAGGTTCAAGCTAAAGAGAGAGGCACCAATGCGGTTACCGCCATGTCAGAGATGCTTTCAGCCTTGGAAAACTTGAAATTACCTCAATTAAGCCATCCTCATTTTTCTAAACACAAGAATGTGATTAATCTGGGAACAATGATTAGGCACGGAGGAACGGCGGTCAGCTCTATTCCTGATTATTGTGAAAGTGTGGTGGAAGTGAGATATTTACCTCGATTTCCGATTAATAAGATTTATCATCAGATTAAGGATATTTGTGAGAAAATAGCAAAGAAAAGAGGAATTAAAGTTCAGCTAGAGAAGTTTATCGAAATTTCGGCAGTTTGTTTGTCACCTGAAGAAGAGATTATTCAAGCCTTAAAACAAGCCTGCCAAGAAGTTTATCATCAGCCGATTACGATGAGGGGGACAGGACCGGCAAATGAGAGCTTCCTTCTGATTAAACGAGGAATTCCTACAGTCGTCTTCGGTCCGATTGGTGGGAGAGCCCACAGTGATGATGAGTTTGTCGATATTAAGTCCTTGACTAAGACTCTTGAGGTTTATCTTAAGACTTTGATTGATTTCGCCTCAGGCTAGAGGTATGCTATAATCTCTTTGATGTCTCAAACTGAGCGAGGCAATCGTCCTAAATTAGCTGCTCTCGGCCAGGAACCTAGAGTGCAAGTTGGAGGATTTTGGTTTGCCCTAGAAGACCTTCGAGGGGTTTTTAAAGGAGAAAGAGGGCAAAAAGCATACCAAGGTCCCCTCAGAGATTTCTTCGAAGCTGGCCCTCTTCCCCTTGCAAGGGTAAAAATTATTCTGGGAAAAGAAAGAAGATTCAATTCCTTGGTTAGTTTTTTTGAGAGTGAGGAACCTGGGAGGGAGTTTCTCAGGATTACTTTTATAGAGCCGACGACTAGAGAGGAAGTCGTTTTGGATTTATCACCCCAAAGACTCGAGATAAGAAAGGTGGAAGAGGAAGGAGAACAGCCGCCTAGAGAGGTGACTGTGTTCTCCAGGAGTATTTATTCAGAAAGGAGCCCCTGGGGCATAAAAGATAGATTTTTGGTATCTCAGCCTGCCAATTTATCTATCAGAGATGCTGAGAGGATCTCTGATTTGACAGCCATTTTTGCCCTGGCGGAACTAGATTCAATAAGGAGAGCCCCGGGCCTTAAAGAACAAGTGAGACTAGAGCCTCAATTTTTCGCTGCCCAAGTAATCGTCGAGATAATTGGTCAGAACCTAGGAGCTTTGCCTCAAGAGCAGAGAGGCTAAACTCGCCTCAAAAGCCAAGATTTCTTCTAGACCCCTAAAACTGCCCTGAATCCTTGAGCTGAGTAGCGATCAGAAGGAGGATCGGCAAAGCGGAAGGCGGTTCGGCAATAGACTTCGCTTCGAGAATAGGAGCCACCCCGGCCGACTCTTCGAGTTTTAAGGTTCATGTTTTCGCGACCGTCATTAGGATTATAAAGATATTTATACTTAGCTGGCCAGGGTTTGAGGCTGCCAATTGTCGTTGAGGTCCACTCAAAAACATTACCACACATGTCAGCGCAACCATAAGGGCTGTCTGATTGGGGAGAGAATTTGCCCACCGGCGTGGTGTCTTTGATTCGATATTCAACATTGCAAATTTTTGGATTCCAATCATTTCCCCAAGGGAAGATTCTCTTGTCCGTGCCTCGGGCGGCCTTTTCCCACTCAGCCTCGGTTGGTAGTCGGTACTTCTTGCTGGTTTTCTTTGATAACCACTGACAATACTCAACCGCGTCGTACCAAGAAACCTGAACAACTGGATGGTCAGGTTTATTATCTATGTTCGAATCCGGGCCAAACGGATGCTGCCAATTAGCACTTTTGACTTCCTTAAATTCAGGCACAAAAACAAAGCCAGAACCTTGTTCTTCAGCCGTAGTTTTATAGCCAGCCTCTTTAACGAAAACAGCAAATTCTTTATTGGGGACTGGATATTTACCGATGAAATATTCTGGTAGATAAACTTTGTGCTGAGGGATTTCTCTTTCTAGAAGCTCTTTTTCAGTCTTGGGGAATCTTTTTAGAAGCTCCTCGATTTCCTCTGGGGTGGAGCCCATAAAGAACTCACCGGCAGGGATTTTGACTAGTTCAGGCTCCTTCATTTATAACCCGATTTTATCATATTAAGATGTTCTTCCCATCCAGCCTGGGATTTGGTAGAATTAAGGTATGGTTGACCGAGATTCAATCATCAAAGTTGTTGACCAGCGTCTTTTGGAAAGAGTCAATCTCGCTGACGCCTTATCTGTTCTCAAATTAAGGCCGGAAGTTATCAAAGGGCAAGTTTCCGAGTTTGACAGAGCTATTGAAACACTCAATTCGCTGCTTATATCTGACGAACCTCCTACGATGCTCAAAAATATTGCTCTTATTAGGAGAAAGTTGGGGACGGTCTCGTTTCCGACCATAAATTCTCTAGAGGAAGCTAATGATTTCGGAGTCTTTTACGCTGTTCATGCCGCGGCTGAAGATGTCAATCGAATGATGAAGGCAGGAGAGGAAGGGAAAGAATATAAAGGAGAGTCGATGAGATTTCATCAAGAGATCACTGATCCTGAGGAGTTGGCGGCAGATTGTTTGATTGAAGGATATGGGCAATTTACTCAAAGATTAGCCCGATTTAAAGGGTTGAGAAGGATGGAGTTTGTCCTCGCTTTTGAAGAGGCTTTAGGTTACGGACATCAGGATTCAAAAATCTGGCAATTTATCAAGCCTTGGGTTTCGGAAGGAGAAGGCTTCTCTCCTGAATTTGTTGATTTTGTTAAGTCAAAATCCCAGTCAACCTAGCCTCAAAACCCAAAATTTCTTATTTCAGGGACCATTTTGCCTTAATCTTTCAATCTGTTTTTTAACAAAATCAGAAGGCTCTGTCTGGAAAGCCGTTTCCTCAGCGGCAATTTTCACCCTAGCTAAATTTAGTTCTCGGCCTTGAAGTATTTCTTCAAGACATCTCCCCACAATTTCAAGCAATTTTTCTCGTTGTGATTCCTGACTTCCCTGCGATAACAGGCGTAAAAGGTTTTTGTCCTCATAAACAACATATGAAGCTGCAAGGAGGATAGGATTTACGACAGAGTCAATTAGTTCCATTCTAAAACCAAGCTCTTTTGGGTCTATATTTTTTTGTTCTGGCCTTCCAAGTTCAATAGCCCTTAATTCTCGACTAAATTTAGCTATTCTCGTCTTATCAATTTCTTCTATCTCCCTCTTTAAGGGTGATAATCTTTCTTGAAATTGACTTAAAATAAGAAGTTTTCTTCTTCTTCTTCTTTCTTTAGAGTCTGCCATTTTAAAAAAGCTACTTTTAGGTAGCGAGGAAATTATATCACAATAGCCTCAAAAGCCAAAATATCTTCTAGTATTTTAGCCTTGGATTTGGTAGAATATTACTATGAGTCTCAGATTTGAAGGCGAGAGAATGACGCCGGACGTTCTCAATCCCAGCCTGAGAGATCAACTTTGTTTTATGATAAAGAGGGGAATAACCTTTCCTTTCGGCATGCTCTATGGAAGGGAATCCCTTTTATCAAGATATCGTTTTGCAGTTAACTTTGTTGGCGGTAAAAGAGTCTTGGATATTAGCTGTGGAGTAGGTAATGGGGTTGAAGAATTAAGTAAAGGAGAGGCTAAATTTATAGTAGGGGTGGACATTGATATTCCCTCGACTAAATATGCTCAAGAGACATATGCGCGCCAGGGAGTAGATTTCTCTGCGGCCGATGGTCACTGCTTGCCTTTCTTGCCCAACTCTTTTGATACCATTGTTTCTTTAGAGACAATAGAACATCTTGAGAATCCAGAAATATTCCTAGCTGAAGTTTGTCGGGTGATGACTGATGAGGGATTTTTCATTGTCTCTACTCCTAATCGGACAGTTATTAATCCCGGTGCTTCACTTGAAGATAAGCCCAAAAATAAATATCACTTGAGAGAATATTCTAGAGAAGAATTTGAAGTCCTGCTTAAACAATTTTTTGATGAGGTTGAACTCTTCGGCTTATTCAATCCCCAAGCAAATAGAAGAGGAAACCCTTTTGTTAGGAGAATGAAGTTGCTTGGTAATTTAGTGAGGTTGGAAAAAGTGGTTGAGGTAGGTTCTCTTAAGGAAAACAAAGAACCTTCGAATATTGTGGCTGTCTGCAAGTCTACGAAAGAGCAATCTTAGCTTCCCTTCCCATCCCGCCTAGGTCGCTCTTTTTTGGGCAAGTAATAATGGGTGAAGCTCATGGACAACAAATGCATGTAAAAGCAATGGATAAAGCGATAGAGTTTTTGGAAGGCCTGAAAACAGAACCCAAGTTAGGCAAATAGCAAACGAATTAGTTTTCCCTACTTTAAATTTTCCCTAAACCAAAGACAAGCTCGCCCCTGCTGGTGAGGATAAGGAAGATGTTGTTTTTTTCTGGTAAAATGGGGGTATGAAGCTGTTTCTTACCTCAGAGGGCCTACAAAAAAATTTAGTAGGTGATTTTAAAAAGCTAATTGGGCCGAAAAAGAACATAAAGATTGCTTTTATTCCCACGGCGGCTCATGGAGAAAACGGAGATAAAGGATGGCTAGAGGAGGATAAGAGAAATCTTGCTTCAATTAAGGCTGATGTTTCTGAGGTTGATTTAGACAAAATTTCAGGAGACAAGCTCAAAAGCAAGCTAGAAAAAGCGGATGTGATTTGGGTTAATGGGGGAAATACTTTTTATCTTTTAGACCGGGTGCGTAAATCGGGTTTTGATAAGATGATTAAATCTCTTTTAAAGACCAGGATTTATGCTGGAGTTAGTGCAGGAAGTATGATTGCCGGGCCTTCGATTGAGATTTGTGCCACGGAAATCATTAAAGATGAGAATAAAATCGGCCTCAAGGATTTAACAGGGCTTGGTTTGGTTGATTTTGCTATCCTGCCCCATGTGGGTGATAAGTCTGTCACTCCTCACCCAGAGTTGGTGCCTGAGTTTGAAAAAGGGGTAGGCTATCCTGTAGTCCCCCTATCTAATCGACAAGCCGTCATCTATATTGACGGCAAAAGGAGAATAGTAGAGTAGTCATTTTCCACTTTCAAATTTGTCCCTATTTACAAACTATAAAACTTCAAGAAGAACTCTGACGCCAGGATTTTCTCCACTATAAATTGAAATCCTGAACCTTTTAAGTTTACGAGTTCCTTGGGAGTATTCGCTAGCTTTATCCTTGAGACCTTTTCTTAGATTCTTATGGAGTTCAGAAAGTTTTATTTTAGCTTGTGATCGCGCCATAGCTACTAATCCTTTTCCTTCAGCTTGGACAGAAAGGTTTCGTTGTGTGAAGACGTCTTCGTGGCCTCTTAAATTAAAGAAAACACCCGAGATTGTTATCGTCCCCTTAAACTGGGGATGTTCAACCTGGACTCTGGCATTGTTGAGTTTTAACGCTCCATGATTTTCACCCCACTTATCTCTACGCCCCCCAATTTCGTATACAGGAACGATCTCAATTGCCGAGGATAAATTAGGAACAGCAATATTTAATCCTTCACCTCCAAGTTCCATGGTGGTAAGGAGAAGATCTGGGATAAGTTGTTTCGCCTCTTCTTCAGAGAAGAGCCGGTCATAGTGATCTCCGCTTTCAATGATTTCCCAAAATTCTCTTACAGGCGAGACCCCTCTTTCTACTGTTGGAACCATAGGCGCAATTATAGGCTCATTGAAGGATTAAATCAAGCTCCCGCTTTTAAATTTGCCCTTAGCGAATTCCTTCAACTTGCTTTTGATTGATACAATATAGGCCAATATGGTTGAAAGAATCCGTCTTTTACCTCCGCTTTGCGGGTTGTATCGGCTTGATGGTAGTCCTCTTAAAGAAAGTCGTATTGACATCTCGAAGATAACCGAGGAAACTGTTAGAGCTGATTTCTCTAGTGCTGGTGTTCTTCCGATAACTCCAGATGGCCAAAGGATTCTTTTAGGAGGACACTATATTGAGGGTGAAAAGGTTGAGTTTTGGGGTCCGTTCGCTGGTGGTAGACAAGGCAATGAAACCCCAGAAGAAACTGCGATTAGAGAAGCTAAAGAGGAATTAGGTTTAAAGGTTGAGCTTCATCCGCCAACAGTCTTGTTCGATGCCACTCATCTTGGCCAAGATCCGAATATTGGCTTGATTTTTCCAGTTGCCCTGCCCCCTGATGTTCAGTTCCGAGTTCCTAATGAAGAGATTTGTCGGGTAGATTGGTTTGATTGGGGAGGAATTTGTCAATTAACAGATGAATATATTCCAACCCTAAGATTATGGGGTGGGGCTTATACTTGGGCACTTCTTGAAGTATGGCTTACTGCCGATAACTTGTTACGGACTCAACCAAGACCTTCTGAGGATGATATTCTTAGGCTGATGCACACTTTTATTGGAGTAGAGTCTTTAAAAGTCGGTGAAAGCCCCTATAAAAGAGTTAAAAAACTAGAGAAAAAGAAGTAGTTTTTTAAATTTGCCTTGCTTGGTATAATAAATTCAAATGACAACCAGTCGTGAGAGAAAGATAAATATTCTTGGTAGAGAAATTAGGCCAGACAATCTTGCCCTTGCTGGTGTTTTTATAACCATGGCCGGAGTTTGGGCTGGAAATCAGCCTTGTTTAGCTTTCCTCTTCTGATGGTTGGTGCTGGCTCAGTAGTTTACGACACTCATAAAATGAAGCAAAAGTAGAGTGGTTAATTCTGGCTGGTTTCCTTCTAGTCCACGATTTCTTATGTTAGAATGATGATATGAGAGATTCAATTAAGACCGGTTTTAGTTTTGGTTTAACCTCAGGGATTATTACCACTCTTGGTTTGATGGTTGGTCTTCACTCAGGCACCCATTCTAAAATGGTAGTTATCGGCGGAATTTTGACGGTGGCGATTGCTGATGCCTTTTCTGATGCTTTAGGTATCCATATTTCTGAAGAATCAGAAGATAAACATCAAGGAAAGCAGATTTGGGAAGCAACAATAACCACTTTTATCTCCAAATTAATCTTTGCTTTGACTTTTATTGTTCCGGTTTTGCTCTTCTCTCTTTTACCAGCAATTTTAATGGGCGTTGCTTGGGGACTTTTGCTTCTTTCTCTTTTCAGTTATTGGCTTGGCAGGCAAAGAGAAGCAGATCCTTTAAAGGTAGTTTTAGAACATTTGGTGATTGCTCTCTTAGTAATTACAATTGCCCATTTTCTGGGTGACTGGATTGCCCAAACCTTTGTCTAGAAATTGATTCTTCCTTGTTTTTGAGGTAAAATTAAGCTGTTGCTCGGAAGGGCATTTTTAGTTATGAGCGAAAGATTTGACCCATCAAGGATTATCGAATACGAAGGTCCACTCCGAGAGGTATTTATTCGGGAATCAAAAGCCTATGATAATGTAGGCATTTCTTTGAATGACAAGGAATTTGAAGTTGTGATTGAGTGTATTTCAGATTTCTTGCCTGAGCAGGAATACACGAGAATCAATTTTATTGACGGCTCTGCTAATGTAGTTGCTTTACATATTACTCGAGATGAATTGGAACTTGAAAAAATGGCTATTCTTGGTGGACAACCAGCATTTGAAACGATTTTTTCAAAACCAATCTACCAAGCGCCAGAGCTTGGGTTTGAGCCCGAATGGTCGATTAAGGAGGTTGAGGCGCTTCCTGAACAAGCAGTGGTTAAGATTTTAAGTGAACTAGACCCTAGAGTGGGTTTAAGAAATGGTGATGGTCAGCAATTAAGACCAACTCTCAAACCTGCTAAAGAAATTGCTAAGTTAATTGCCGAGAATCTCAAAGTTTCACCTTAAATCCTGATATTTAAATCTCGACCGCATTTAGAGCATTCTCCCTTTTGATTAACACCTGAAATTTCAACTTGATAGCCAAGGCGTTTGATCGCTAGGTTATTGCATTTTGGACAATAGGTATTCTCTTTGTCTTCAGTAATAATGTTACCGAGATAGACGTATTTTAAACCTGCCTCTTTGCCTAAATCATAGGCCATTTCTAAAGTTTCAAGAGGGGTGGGTGAAAGATCAGTCATTCGGTAATCAGGATGAAACCGAGAGATATGCCAAGGCATGTTTTTATCTATCTTAGCAATGAATTGGGCGATTTGTTTAAGTTCTTTTTTAGAATCATTTTGTTTGGGAACAACTAGAGTGGTAATTTCCAGCCAAATTCCAGCCTGGTGCATTAGTTTGATTGATTCTAGAACTGGTTTTAATCTGCCGCCACAGATTTTTTGATAGAAATTTTCGGAAAAAGATTTTAAATCCACATTGGCGGCATCAACAAATTTGGCCATCTCCTTAATTGTTTCCGGAGTTTGAAAGCCATTGGTGACAAAAACATTGGTAATTTTTTCTTTTTTAGCTAATCGAGCGGTGTCCTGGGCGTATTCAAAAAAAATAGTTGGTTCAGTATAGGTATAGGCAATCGAAGCACAGTTGTTTTCCTTAGCCTGTTTAACAACCTCTTCTGGTGAAAGCTTAGAACCAATAATTCTTCCCTCTTTGCCTTTGGTTATCTGCGATTCCTGCCAGTTTTGGCAAAATTCGCAGCGAAAATTGCAGCCAGCCGTGGCAATAGAAAAACTCTGGGTACCAGGCTGAAAATGGAAGAGAGGCTTTTTTTCAATCGGATCAATGTTGGCGGCAGTCGCCAAGCCATAGACTAAGGAATAGAGAGTCCCTTCTTGGTTTTCTCTGACAAAGCAGATACCTCTCTTGCCTGGTTTGATTAGACAACGATGATTGCAGAGATGACAACGAACCGACTTATTTTTAAGTTTTTTATAGAGTCTGGCTTCTTTCATTCGACCCCGAACTCTTTACCAGTTAATCTTTTGTAAAGGTTACGGACTTCAGTGACACTGGAGTTAATGTAAGTGAGAATATATTCTGTTTGTTCGATTGCTTTTTCTCTTTGACCTGTTTGTTCGTAGAGAAGAGCTAGGGCATAACGGGCTGATTGGTAGTTTTTCTTCATTTCAACTGTTTTTTCTAGGCTTTCAACTGCTTTTTCTGGTTGTTCAAGTTTAGTGTACAAAACGCCCAGATTGTACCATAATTTCGCATCCGTGGGTGCGAGCTCAATTGCCTTTAATAATGATTCTAGGGCAGGATTTAAAAACTGAGAATCTATTTCTGCTAAAGCATAGAAAACCTTGACTTGATTTTTCCAAAAATTCAAATTTCTGGGTGAAACCGAAAGAGCTTGTTTTGATTGACTGACCGCCAGATTGGCTAATTGGTCTCCTAATTCTTGGTTTTCTTGTTGATAGGCGACTTGGGCTAAGAGAGCGGCTGAATAACCGTATTCACTCCGGATAACCGGTTCATTATGATTAAGGCTAACTGCTTGTTGAAAGACTTGGAAAGGTTCTTGGCGGTAGCCTGCTTTACGAAGCTTGTTAGCTTTAGCATAGAGAACATCAGCATACCAGAATTGGGCTAGGCGGAGAAATAAATAGCCAGCAATTAGAATAATAATCGCTATGGTTGCGTATTGACCATAGTCTGTCTCTTTTCTTTTTTCTTTCTCTGGTTTTACTTCTTTTTCCTTTTCAATCAGTTTGATTGCCATGCCTGGATAGAGAAAGAATTGAAGAGCGACGGGAACAACTGAAAAACCAAAAAAGTTGGTAATCGGAATACTAATATAGCCAGCTAAGAGAGCCAAGAGCAGAGATTGGGATAAAGAGAGAGTTTTTCTCTTCTTAATCTCTTTAATAGACCAAAAGATAAAGACACCGATTAAGCCAAGAGTGGCTAACAAGCCAAAAGTGCCAGTACAAGCAGCTAGATTTAAATATTCGTTGTGGGCTTTGTTATATAAAAAATCCCATTCAGAGACCAAGTTATGCTCAACTGGTCGGAAATTATAATATGAGTAAGCAAAGGTTTCGACACCTGAGCCAAAAAGAGGATAGTGTTTCCAGATCTCAATTGCTCCTTTCCAGACAATATTCCTGATGGTCTGAGACTCGGTTCCACCTCGAACAACTTCGGGAATAATAGGCGTAGGCGCTGGTTGCTCAACTGAGGTTTGGGCATAGGCCTGAGCAGGCTTGAAAACCTTTTCAATCATTGGTTTCCAGAACCAAGAACCAGCTTGAAGAGTGATTAAGACAAAAAGAAGAGAAGTAATTAAAAAGTGTTTGAGAGGAGTTTTAATCTTTGGTTTTGAGAACCAGAGAGCTAAACCCCAGAAGACTAGATAAGCCGGTGCTAAGGCAGCTAAGGCAGAACGGGACTTGGTGTAGAGAAGAGTTAAGTAAAAGAGAACAGAGATTAGATAATAAAGATATATTCTTGAATTGCGAAGCTTGAGCTTTGAATTTAAGCCTAAGGCCCAAATAAGAGGCATAAGAGCGACGAGCCAAGCAGCTAGCCAATTAGGTTGGCCAATAGTGGCGTAGACTCGATTTTGAACGTCTTGAACCCAGCAACTAACGCCAAAATTACCCTCAAACATCAAACAGCTAAAGGAGTGGCCAAAGTGTTCTAAGGCAGCATAGATTGAAACAATAATCGCTGAGGAGAGGAGCCATTTAATCGCCTTAAAGACTTTTCCTTTATTAAGATTAGAAACTAAGGCATAATATAAAAGTAGGTAGGAAATAGAGGAAAGCAAACCACCATGAAAGCGAGAATAATAACCCCAAAGACTGGTATGGCGGTCGATTGAAAAAATAGTTGAAGCTAACTGACTAATTAAGAAGATTAAAAGAGGAATATCTAAAAAGGTCCGAGTAAAGACAATCTTTTTCTGAAGAACCGTTTTAATTAACCAGCTGGCAGTGATAATAATTGTCAAAACATAAACCAGCATCATCTTGTTATATTCGAATAATTCAAAGTTCCAAGGCGTCATTATCAGAGGCACCAAGAAGAAAAGAGCATAAAAAGAATATTCAATGACCTGATCACAGATTCTCTCCCAATTCATGAGTTTAGTATATCATAACTAGAAGAGAGCAATTCTTACTGAAAAATGGTATAATACAAATAGAATAACCCCGGGTCAATGGCGACTTTAGAGGTTGTTTTATGGAAATTTTCTAGTGAATCTAATCTTGTCGAAGGCGAGGAGATTAGGTTGCTATGATAGCACATTGATAGGCGAGATTTAGTGAAAAAACAGGAGGTATGAGATGAAGGTTCTGGCGCCCATGGCAATACTGATTTTGTTGGTCTTTCCTTGGAGCATGAGAGTTGTTCCTGAAGAAAGACCTGCCGAGATCATTCCGGTCGAAGCCCTGTGCGGAGCCAAAGAAGAGCTTCATAACAGTGGATTTGATAAAGAGGTGCATGAGGTAGATACAGTGCCACAAGGATGTGGCGGCTGTAATTGTTGGACATGTTACAGGGTCTCGTATTTTTACGAGACTCCGGTTTGGCTACTTGGGGGCCGCAAGGTGCAGTCCAGAATCGCACCCTTTCCTATCGCGGAAATTCCCCAGGGATGGCAATGTGCGCCAGACAGGTGCGCTTGTGAGTTAGGAGAAATAGTACCTTCTGGCGACTTTGAGGAGGGAAAGGCGCTCGGTAACCTTCGGGTTACCATCCGGTTTGGCAGAGCCTGTCCCGGCGCAAAGCCATCACCGTAAAGAACTCTCGCCTATGGGAATGGGATGGAGCTTGCTCAAGCTCAACAATCATTTATCGGTTGTGCTCCATCCCTCCCAGTCTCTCAATTTTTATCTTCAAAATTCTCTCTGTTTTATTTCTAGGAGTTTTTACTTTTACTAAGGTATGATATAATATCCTCAGTTTTCCGGATAATTTTATCGGAAAAATTAAGACTTTCATAGTTAAAAATATGATTTATAATATTTTTAAAAGCTGAGAGGCTTTTAGAAAGATGGATAGTAAAGAAGACCAAGAAAGAACTCCGATTTCCAGACGAAATTTTTTGAAGGGTGTTGTTGCTGCTGCAGGATTAGCGGGTTTGGTGAGAAAGGACTCTTCAATAGAGGGAGAAAAAGAAAAAAGGAGTGTTGCCCAACCTAGTCACCCTGATGAACAATTGAGACCAGGTGTTGACTCAGAGGTTGGTTTACCCCCTGTTGAACAACAAGATCAATATACTTCTTTAGAGCTCCCACCCTGGTTGGGTGTTGAGGGCTTGCCTGAATATATGCCAGTTGGACCGACTGAGTACATTGTCCAGCCAGGTGATAGTTTGTGGAAGATTGCTCAAGAACATGGGGGGATACCTTGGCAGATAATCTATAGCATGAATCGAGGAGAGATTGGTGAGGATCCGGAATATATCGAGCCGGGCATGAAACTTTTGATACAGCATTGGGGTCCAGTTGAACAAAGTAGATATTTGGCCCAGGAAAAAATGGAAGCTACTCTCGAAAAAGGAGAGCCCCTTTCTTGGGTTTTTTTTGATTTGGGGAGAGAAATGGACGTAGAGGCGATTGCTGAGTATTTTGGAGTTGAAGTCCAGAGATTGGTTGAGTTTAATGAGATTGATAAATCTAACTCTGTTTTGCCCCCAGGTTATCATGTTATGGTACCAAGTGATCAAGGTTTTGCTTTTACAGAGGAGGATCGTCAGGCGGGTCGAAGATGGTATCCTCTTCAGGAGGTTTCAATTCGGATGGATAGTATATGGTGGGAAAGTCCTTTAGGTCAAGGCAGGGTTGGTCCTTGGTGGCCCAACGAAGCGAAAATTATGGTGCCCGTAGGAAGAGAATACTGGCTTAAAGCCACCTGGTCAACCGCTAATAACTGTCCTGAGGATGAGTGTAGAGTTGACATCGTTACTGATATTCCAGCTCCGGTCACTTTTACTATTAAAGAAAAAGACGGTTCAGAGCGAGAAGAGGTGAGGGAGGGATTTCTTGTTAGAGGTTGGAAGAAAATAACCCATACAGAGTTTGAACCTGCTCTAGCGGGAGAATGGTCTGTTCCCCAGAAAGCATAACTATTTCCACTCCAGATTTTTATTTCTGTTGTCCCTAAAGTATTGACAATCCAAATTAGGAAATTGTATGATGGAGAGAGGTGGTAAATAAAATACCAAAATAGCGCCTGTCCATGGAAATTCGAAATAGATTTGATAATCTTCGCTTAAAATTAATGCAGGCTTCTCGTCTTAAGCTCTTCATTTTTTCTTTTTTGGGCTTAGTTGTTTTAGCCCTAATCTCCGAAGGATTCTACTTTCTTTATACAAAAAACATGGTAAGAGAACTTCCTGATGGAAGTAAACCGTCAACAATTTTGGGTAGGGAATTGGCTATTACGCCACTTGGAACATATGAGGAATGTGAAGCTAAAGAGTTATGTAATCTTAATGCCTCGATTGGGGTTAGGGAAATTCCAGGAGGGCAAATTGTTGTTGGTGGTTACTATAAAGACAAAACAGCTAATAGCTTAATAATGGAGGTGAAGGGAAAGGAAATTAGCATTAATTACAATACGGAAACTGTTTGGAATAAATTTGAGACTAAATATTTTGAGAGGAAGGGTTTTCCACTTGAAGAGCTCAAAGAGGGAGATCGACTCGATGTTATATGCTTTGAAATAGATGGTGAGTTAAGGGCAATTGGCGTATTAGCTATTTATTAAAAATGGGAAAGATTTTGAAATTAATTTTTTTTGTTTCAACCTGCTTACTAATTTTTAGTTTTTTTCTTTTTTCACCTAACTATGTTTCTCCTTTATTAGCTGGTCCTTGTGATGGGTGTGATTGTCCTGGTGCTCCCTGGACGTGTGCTAAATATGAAGGTGGTAGTGACTGCTGGACTTACCCGGCTAGTGAATATTGTTATTGTATGGGTGAGTTTGGGACGGCAGTGTGCGGGAAATGTATTTGTGGAGGTGAGGATGGGTGGAGTTGCTTTCTCCCAGGTACTAAAGTTTTCACTCCAGAAGGAGAAAAGGATATAGAGAAGATTAAATCGGGTGATCGAGTTACGAGTTATGATCCAGAAACACAGGAATTGACACAGGATACTGTTTTAGAATCCTATTTTGTAACAAGGGATCATTATTATGTTGTCAGAACGGAATCAGGTAAGGAAGTGAGGACAACTGATGAGCATCCTTTCTACACAGGGAGTGAATTGCAACCCGCGAAGTCCCTTAAAGATAAGCTTATTAATTTTTATTCGATGGTAATCATTTATTTTAATGAGGGGTTGGAAACGGTAAAAAAGTTTTTTTAATAATTTAAGTGGTCAAGAAAAAACAGAAAATTAGAGACAGACCTCTTTTGATTATTGGTATTTCTTTTTTTACCATTGTTCTTCTATCCACTGTTTTGATGTTTGTGGGTTACCAAAGCCAAAATAACCTCCATTTTCCAGACCAATTACAGGCAGGCTTCAAGCGAGTCAAAGATTTGCGGATTGGTGATTGGGTCTATGTGAAAGAGGGAGATGAGATGAAAAAAGAAAAAATTACGAGTATCGAGAAGTATTTTGGCGAACAGACAGCTTACAATCTCAAGATAGAAGAAGGGTTCAATACTTTCTTTGCTAACGATTTTGCCGTTCATAATAAGATTGGGGAGAAACCCCATTTATGCGAAATTTATGTGACTGATTTAGATCAAACTCCGGTTGAGCAATGGACTTATGGAAATACAGGCAGCTATTATGGTGGTAATTTTAAAAATCTTTTCGCTATCACCGAAGCCGCATGTTGTTATCGCCAATGTATTTGTCTTTTTGGAGAAACACCTAACACGGGGTGTGGTGGATTAGGCGTTTCCTGTGCGTCTGGCCAGAAAGATATAAAAATGTATACTAAGTCACTGGGGGGTGACTATAAGTGTACAGATGAAGATGGAGAATGTTGGGATACTATTAAAGTTGATGCTCCAGATGGTTGGCTTATTAAAGACTTCGAGTTTGATTTTATTTTGAATGTTTCAGGAGCCAAAGGAAGAGCTTGGTTTAAAATAGACAGGAGAAGTTTAGAGACTTTGGCTCAGTGGAAGGTTTGTGTTAGGTCTGGAGATTGTCCTTTAAGCGATGATTATATTACCGAAGGCGATAATCGCATTCAGACTCATGCTAAAGTTAACATGGCTCCGGCGACAAAAAGGTTTACCATTAATACCAGAGTAGCCTCAACAGGAGCTCAAAGCAATGGGGCTGTGGGAAGACTCCGGATTTACAACCTTAAACTTCACATGATTAAACCAGGAACAGTTGATTCTCTTAATGTTGACTTGATTAAAGATGTGGTTTTTTACGGTTATAATTGTCCTGATTGCAGCTGGTCAATAGTGGATAATGGAGGAATTAATGATTTGTTTAGGTACGGTGAACCTCCCAACATGACTAGTGATCAGCCTCCTCAGACTGAAGGTGGTTCACTAAAACACCGCTATGACTTAACTCTCTCCTCTCTGGCCGGAGAAAGAGTAGTTAGGGCAAAATCCGATTTGACGAGTGATGGTCAAGTTGATCCTTGGTGTACAACGATTGTAAGTTATACTCCACCAACTGGGACGATTACAGGTAATGTTTATAAAGATGGTGATTTTGGCGATTGTACTCTTCAAGATCCTCTTGAAGAAGGTTGGTCAGTAACGTGCAATGATGTTGAAGCTGAAAAGACCGGGCCAACTAGCTATAAATGCTGTGCTCAGTCGAGTGGTGGAGTTTGTACTGATGACCAATTGCCCCATGATGACTATCTTATTGAAGTTAATCCTCCACCAGCAACAAAATATCAAAGATCAAGTTGTAGTGAGGAATGGTATGGAGACGGCTCTTTTCGTGCGTCAGTTACTTTAAATTCAGATTCGGCTCAAGCCGATGATCTCTATCTTTGGCAGGGATACGGGCCTTGGTATCAAACACAGGGTGGTGATGTTCATGCTAACAGCGGCACAATCAGTTCAGTTATTCCTGACGAAGACTTTTATTTCTCTTTAGCCAATGATGAGGGTTTTCCGGGTTTGGTTTCTTACAAGTCAGCCACTCTTCACGATTTTGGTTTAGGAAAGGTTTCGGAAAAAGGTTGGTTAGCTAATGATGGTTACTCAGTCACTTATGGCTATGATTATTTCTATTCTAAGTTGGGCTCGCCAGATACTTCTTTTGATTGCGCCTCAAATTCTCCTCCCAGTGATGGTTTCTATCTGGCTAACAATCCTCCTGGTGGAGAGTGTACTATCAATTCGGATCTTGATTTTGGAACGAATAAGGTGGTTATTTTCGTTAATGGAGATCTTCAGTTTGACAGTGCGGTTGATCAAATTAAAGTTAGCCCTGAAGGCTTTCTCGCTTTTATCGTCAAAGAAGATATTAGAATCTCTGGACAAATTGGTGATAAGTCAGCTGGTTCTTTTACTGGTACGACTGCCCATCTCCAAGGAGTCTACATTGCTGATGGTCTGATTGATACTTATCAACCTGAGCCTAGTGAAGAACCTGGTGGAGGTTTGGGAAGTGGTTTCAGACTAGTGGCGGCTGGTATCTTTGTCGCCAAAAATGGCTTCAATCTTGATCGGAATGTCAAGACTGACTGTTCGGAAGGAGTCTGTAATGAGACAACTCCCTCAGAGCTCTTTATTGCCCGACCTGATCTTTTTGTTAACATTCCTGATGAACTTAGAGAAGCCTATTTCTTTGAACAGGAAGTGGCGCCTTAAGGTTTNNTTTCTGATTCCTGCCTGGGGGATTTTATTCATTATTATGTTGAACAAAATTTTTGGCCTACTTTCTCATGATGTCGGCATTGACTTAGGGACAACCCACACTTTTGTCCTGGTTCTAGGCAAAGGAATTGTTATTCGTGAACCTTCATTTGTTGCCCGTCATAGAAAAACAAAAAAAATCTTAGCCATTGGTAGTGAAGCCAAGAAAATGGCTGGTAAAACTCCAGAGAACATTGAAGCGATTCGGCCTTTGCGTCATGGGGTGATTGCTGATTTTGATGCCACTGAAGCCATGCTTCACCATTATATTAGAGAAGTTCATCAAAGTGGGGGCATGATTCCCAAGATTCCCAAACCTCGGGTGGTGGTTGGGGTTCCTTCAGGAGTGACTGAGGTGGAGAGAAGAGCGGTTCAGGATGCGGCTTTGAGTGCTGGGGCCAGAGAAGCCTATTTAATTGAAGAGCCAATGGCGGCGGCTATTGGCGTTGATTTACCGATTGATGAGCCAGCCGGAATTTTTATCTGTGATATTGGTGGTGGAACCACAGAAATGGCAGTTATCTCTCTTGGGGGAATTGTTCTTAATCGTTCCTTAAGAATTGCTGGTGATGAGATGGATGAGGCGATTGTTAATTTTATTCGCTTAAAACACTCTCTTCTTATTGGTTTGCCTACGGCTGAAGAGATTAAGATTAATCTTGGCAGTGCCTATCCCCAGAACCAAGAAAAACAAACAGTCATTAGAGGCCGGGATTTAGAAAAAGGCCTACCCCGTTCTCTAAAAATAAGTATGGCTGAGATCCGTGAGGCTCTTTCCCCAGTCATTAATCAGATTATTGGCAATCTTTCTGACCTGCTTGAAGAAACACCACCTGAGTTAACAGCTGATATTGTCAGCCGGGGACTGGTTCTTTGTGGTGGTGGCTCTTTGCTTATTGGTCTAGAAAAACATCTTGCTGAGGAGTTAAAACTGCCTGTCTGGCGGGCTGACGAGCCAATGACCGCCGTCGTCAA
>JABAOH010016571.1_pt1 | contig 63862 bp, 44 predicted proteins | sample 7062181 | NCBI WGS metagenome assembly JABAOH01 (sample SAMN14538630, study PRJNA623070) | marine sediment metagenome | biome: marine biome [ENVO:00000428]; feature: marine pelagic biome [ENVO:01000023]; material: deep marine sediment [ENVO:00002113]; isolation source: pool of 5 deep marine... | reverse complement strand
GTCGTCACGAACTTGGTGGGCAACGCGCTGAAGTTCACGGGGGAGGGCGGAACGATCTCCATCGCCATCCGGAAAGGAAGCGAAGACATGGAGATCTCGGTATCGGATACGGGCAGTGGCATCGCCGACGAGAGCAAGACGCGCATCTTCGAGCGATTTCAGCAGGGCGATCGGGAGGACGGCGGAAGAGTGAAGGGCGCCGGTCTCGGCCTGGCCATTGCAAAGGAGCTGGTGGAGCTCCACGGGGGGACGATCTCGGTGCAGAGTGAGCTGGGGATGGGCAGTACGTTCAGCTTCACACTACCCCTCTACAGCAGCGAGGCGTTGCTGGAGGAGGCCGTGCACACCCAATTCAAGATGTGTGGTCAGAACAATCACCTCTCCCTTATCGTCCTTGCGTTCAAGCAAGCCGAATTCGGGGCACTGAAACAGGAGGGTAGCGTCGATTGGAAGCAGATGCTTCAAGACGTAGAGAAAGGAATCCGGCAGGTGGTCCGGCGCAACAGGAATGATGCCGTGATTCAGTGCGGGGACGGACGCATGATCATTTTCTTACGCGACACACCGAAGTCGGGAGCAGTCTCGGTGCGGGAGCGGCTCGTGAGCACGCTCGCGCCGTTTGAGGAACGCTGCCCATTCACGCTCACCACGATCTCCTGTCCGGAGGAGGCGGAGAACCCGGACGCGTTGGTCGCTGCCGTCGAGAACCTGGTTGAGGAGATGGCCAATGGCTAGAACGATATTCATCGCGGACGATGAGGCGGACTTCGTGTCGACCCTGAGGTCGCGGCTCGAATTCGAAGGATACGTCGTCACGACTGCCGCGGACGGCAAGGAGGCTTTGCAGCGGATCACCGACGAGAAGCCGGACCTGATCCTGTTGGACATCATGATGCCGACGATGAACGGCTATCAGGTGTGCCGCGAACTGAAGGTAAACGCCGACACGCGCCCCATCCCAGTCCTGATGCTGACCGCCAAGTCCCAGGAGAGTGACAAATTCTGGGGAAAAGAGGCCGGGGCAGATGACTATGTCACAAAGCCGTTTGACATGGAAGATCTGATCGAAAAGATCGGAGGCTTGCTGGCCGACTGATGCTGCTATGGATGGTGTACGTTCTTGCCGCGGCCATTGGCCTGATGCTGCTCGGCGTCCTCCTCCGGGAGACGTGGCGCGCCTGGGAGCGTCGGCGCTTTGAACGCCTGAGCGCGGTATGTGCCGGGCAGTTGCAGACGCTGAAGGACTTGGAGCCTGAAGAACTCGCCGCTCGGCTCCAAGCGTCGTATCCCCTTCCCGTCATTGAAAAGTGTCTTGAGCAACTCGCCGAGCGATCGGCAGCGCCCCTGCGCCATAAGCTCGTGCAAGTCAACGAGGACCTCGGCATTGTCCAGGCACGCATCGAGGCCCTGAGCAACGCCAGCTCGTGGCCCGAGCGAGCCGCGGCGGCAGAACGGCTGGGACGCATTGGGCATTCGGGGGCCGTATTGCCACTCATCGCCGTCCTCCAGGACCAGAGCGAAGACAAGCAGGTCAAGAGCGTCGCCAGTTTGGCGCTGCGAAGAATCCGCGATCCCCGCGCCATCCAACCGCTGGTCGAGGCGCTGGGGCGGGATGATGCGGCCATCAGCCGCCCCATCGCCGATGTGCTCGAGGGATTTGGACCACAGGCGGTGCCTGCCTTGCTCGATGTGTTGCGAAGCTCCAACACGGAGAGCCAGCGGTATTGGGCCGCTCGGATCCTCGGAGCGTCGACCGATACCCAAACCGCCGTGCCCTTGATCGCCGCGCTGCAGGATGGCAGTGAGAAAGTCCGGGCCGAAGCCGCGCGCTCGCTCGGCAGGCTGAAAGCTCGCCAGGCCATTCACCCGCTCACCGACACGCTGCTGCGGGATCCCCGAGCGCCTGTGCGGGAAGAAGCAGCGCGCGCGTTGGGCGAAATCGGCGATGAGCGCGCCTTGGAAGCGTTGAAACAGGCCCTGGGCGAATTGCCCTACGAGGTACGAGCCGGCGCGCTGGCCGCCATGGAGAAGATGGGTGACGAGGCGGTACCGCTCTTTATCCAGGCCTTGGACGAAGACGATGAACGGACGCGCACGCACGCCGCGACCGCACTCGAGCGCAACGGCTATGTCACCCGGCTCATCGAGCGTCTGGCGGAAGATCCCGGAAAGACCAGTGGGCCATCGTTTCGACTCCTGCTGAAGGTGGCCCGAACCGGCGTCGTCGAGTCGCTTATTCAGGCGCTTTCGTACCCGGACCTGCGGGTGCGCGTGCGGGTTTGCCAACTGTTGGGCGAGGCCCGTAGCAAGACCGCGTTGGACCCCCTCAGCGACACGGCCCGGAATGACTCCGAATGGGCAGTGCGGGCCCGCGCCCTGGAGGCCCTCATCCGGATCGGCGACGACCAGACACAAGCGTTGTGGTTGGATCACCTGCGGGAAGAAGACGAAGACGTGCGGGAGTGCATCCTGGAGTCGATGCGAGGGCTCTCCCCCAGCGTGTTGCAGCCAATGCTGCCGGATCTTCTGCCCTATCTCCACGATCCCAATCTCAAGATCCGAACGTTGATAGTCGCGCTCATTGGCTCGGTGCGCTCGGACCAGGTTCGGCGGGCGCTCATCGAGTCCCTCAAAGACTCGGCGGCCGACGTGCGAGCGCAGGCCGCAAGCGTGTTGGGCCGCTTCTCCCAAAAGGACTCCGTGCGAGCCCTGGAAAAGTGTCTCAAAGACCCCGAGTCCCTCGTCCGCGGGACCGCGGTGCGCGCCTTGGGCAAGATCAAGGACTCCACCTCCATTCCGGCACTCGCCCAGGCCTTCGAGAACGCCGACGAGAGCTATCGCGACGACATCGCCCGGGCGTTGGCCGCCATGAAGCAGGATGACATGCTCGCCCTCACAGATCTGCTCATGGGGTTGCGCTCGGCGGAGGCCCGGGCGGGGGTAGCTTGGGCCCTCGGCCTGAAGCGCGACAAGCGGGCCCTGCGCCTGTTGGAACTGTTCCTCAAGGACGAGGAGCCTCTCGTGCGCTCGAGCGCGGCACGCGCGCTGGGCGAATTCGCCTCCCCTGAGACGGGCGCGCTCCTGCTGCCCTTCCTCGAGGATCCCGATGCCCGGGTCCGTGCCGCAACGGTGGCCAGCCTGGGCCGGTGCGGGGACGCCGAGCTGGCAAATCCCATCGTCCCCCTGCTGGCCGATCCCGACATCGCTGTTGGTCGCCAGGCCGCGCTGGCTATAGGACAACTGGGCCATCCAGCGGGGATCACGTATGTCCAACGGTTCCACGCCCGGACCGTCGACCCAATCGCCCAGGCCGCGGCGTTGATCGGTCTGGCACTCTTGGGCGACCAAACCGGTCTGGTGACGATTCTCGAAGGACTGCAGGATCACCGGCTCGCCCAACCGTTGCGCGATCTGATTCGGACCTGTACCCAACAGACGCAGCAGCGATTCTTCGCCCTCCTAGCCCTCGATCCGAGCCTCTTTTGGCTCGAAGACCAGGAGGAGTTTCGCTCCAGGGTGGTGGAGCACTATGTGGGTCTGCTGCGCTCCAGCCGACAGCCTTCCGCCCGCGTCCGCGCCATGCAGGCAGTGGCCCTGTTCGCGGATAGCCGGTGCACTCCGATCCTGGAGACCAGCCTGGCGAGAGATCCCAACGCGACGGTACGCGCCCAGGCACTGGCATCACTAAGTCAGCTCCTCGAGGTGCCCGAACTCCTCGACCGCCTGGTCGTGGCCATGCGGGATCCCGCTGACGAGGTCCGGCTTCAGGCGGCCCACACCCTCAGCGGGATGGACGCCGACGATGTCAGACCCTACCGCGAGCAACTCGTCCAGCTGCTGGAAACAGACAACGACGAGCTCCAGGAGGCTGCTTGCAAACTCCTGTCCAGATGCTACCAGCGCGATTGGAGAGCGCTCGCCGATCGCCTGATGGGGGCCGAGAGGACCGATAGTCTCCGGGGGCTCATTCGGACGCTCAGTCTCATCGGCGACCCACAGATCGGCGTGCTCTTCTTGCCCATCCTGGATCACAAGGAGGGCGACGTCCGCGAACTGGCTGCCGAGCAGTTGTCCCACGTCTGCTCCCGGCTGCCCCGGGAAAGCTTGGTGCGGTATCTGGAAGATCCCAGCGAGCGGGTCCGCACGTCCATCGTCCGGTGCCTAGGGAAGCAGATGGGTGCCGAGGTGGTGGTCCCCCTGGTGGAGCGAAGGCTGGATCCCTCCGCACCGGTGCGCCAGGAGGTTGCGGCCGCGCTTGGCCGGGCAAGCGATCTCGACGACGAGCGGCCGGTTCAGGTGCTCCAGAGTTTGGCCAAGGACGGCAGCGTGCTCGTCCGTGCGCAGGCGGTGGCTTCCCTCATCCGCCTCGGTGTGACGGGGCAGCGCAAGATTTTCGAGGAGGCCTGTCAGGATCTGGATGAGGCGGACCTCGTGGCGCTGCGCGGCCGGTTGGACAAGGACGGAACGCTCTACCGGGTGCTCGAGATCATGAGGACCGACCGCGACGTGCAGAAGCGAGCCGATGCCGTGTACTTCCTCGCCCAGGCGGACCTCGAGCGGTACGCCCCCGACATCACTCTTGCGCTGCAGGATCCGGCCAGCGCGGTTCGCATCGCAGCGGTCGAAGTGCTGGGCCAGCACGAAGACCCGGCCGTTCAGAAGGCAATCGAAGCGCTGGGCCGCGACCCGGTGGACGCGGTGCGGTACGCCGTTCAGCGTCGACGACTGCGCTGTGTGTCGCCGCGCAAGAAGGCGTGATGTCATGCTCGCAGTCGTTCGGATCTTTGAGACCATCGTCATCAGCTATTTCATCCTTTACAACACCACCAATCTCTTCCTCCTGCTCGTGGCCTGGATCAAGGTGCGCTTCTTTCTCCGCGTCAAGGCAGTCGGCAGTTTGGAGAGTCTCTACAGTTCGAGTTCGACGCCGGCCGTCTCGATCGTCGTCCCCGCCTACAACGAGCAAGAAACCATCGTCGAGAGTGTCCGGACGTTAACGAAGCTGTACTACCCCCGCTACGAGATCGTCATCATCAATGACGGGTCGAGCGACGACACGCTCGAAGAACTCAAGACTGCCTTCTCTTTCAGCCGTCGGAAACTGGGGTACGAATCGGTGGTCCCCACCCGCCCCATTCGGGATTCCTATGAAGCGCCGCCGATCGGAGGTGTGACGCGCCTCATCCTCCTGGACAAGGAGAACGGCGGTAAGGCCGATGCCTTGAACGCCGGCCTCAACGCCGCCCTAGCTCCCTTTGTTTGCTGCATCGATGCCGACTCGATACTCGAGCGCAACTCCCTGCTCGAGGTCATGCAACCCATGGTGGAGGATCCGGAGGGCGTTGCAGCGTGCGGCGGCCAGGTCGGCGTCGCCAACGGGTGCACCATCGAGCACGGGAGGATCGTTGACCTGCGCCTGCCGAGTAATTGGCTCGCCAGGTTCCAAGTCGTGGAGTACATGCGCTCGTTCACCGCGGGCCGAACTGCGCTGGTCAGCTTGAACTCGCTGCTGATCCTTTCCGGGGTGTCGGCCGTGTTCCGGAAGAGCCTCTTGTTCGAAGTCGGCGGTTTCCTGAGTGGTCGACTCACATCGCGGATTGTGGAGGAATACTGCGGGGGCGGCAAAGAGACCGTCTGCGAGGACATGGAGATCATTGTGCGGCTGCAGCGGTATCTGTTGGAAAAAGAGATTCCCGCGAGGATCAACTTCCTCCCCTATCCGATCACGCTGTCTCAGGTTCCGGAACGCCTCGCGGACTTCGGGCGCCAGCGCGACCGTTGGTACCGCGGCCTCGGCCAGGTGCTCTTCCACCACCGCAAGATGCTGTTCAATCCTCGGTACCGGCAGGTGGGACTCTTTGCCATGCCGTACCAGTTCGTATTCGAGTTTCTGGGACCCCTCGTGGAGATCTTGGGCTATGCGCTGCTTCCCCTCCTCTACCTCTTCGGGATCTTGAGCACCGAGCAGTTCCTGCTGTTCTTCGCCGTCTCGATTCTGTACGGCACCCTGATCTCGGTTGGCGCCGTGTTGATGGGTCTCTGGACAGAAGGTCGGGTGGCAGAAGGGCGCAGCTCCGTTTCTCTGTTTCGGTATGGTGGCTTCTGGAACGCCATCCGATTGGTGAGTTGGGCGACCTTGTCCATGATGGGGTATCGGCAGATGCAGCTTTACTACCTGAGTAAGGGGTTTGTGGGATTCCTCAAGGGAAGTCAAGCGTGGGGAAAGTTCAGGCGTGGGCGATTCTAGGGCGTCGGGACGCNNTGAGCCCGGGGTCGTGGCTCGAGCGGCATCCCCCTGTCATCGGCTGGCTCCTGACCCTGTGGTTCCTGACTGGGTCGCTCGCGGCGCAATCAGCTCCCGAGGTCTTTCCGTCCCAAGTGATTGTGCTGGCCGACTGGGGCATGTCGGATGTCTCGGAGATTGGATACCTGCACGCGGGCGTGATCCACGAGCGGCGAGGAAGCAGGCTGGCAATCTATGACGTTCGACACCGCACGCCGGTGGTCCAATGGCCCAGCGAACCCCAGCGCCGCACGCCGCCGCTAACCGGCGGCGTATTTCTGCTGGGGCATTTCGACCGGGGCAACACCAATCGGCTTGGTGGCCACTTCGGTGGCTTTGCCAAGGCGCCGTCCATGTCGGCGGTCTCCATTGCCCGTGCGCCGGATGACGGCCGGGCCCTGGCCTATTCGTACGACAAGGCGGCTCGGAGCTACGCCGGATTTTGGATTCACCTCTTCGATTTCAAACGACATCCCACGGAACGGGTGCTCTTCGACGCCAGTCCGTTCGCATACCTCACGTTCGCCATTCGCGGCGAGCGCGGAGGGGAGGACCTGGCGCTGCACATTGCCGATCGCGCGTGGGAGCAGCGAGAAGAATCGCTGCCAATGGGGGACGTTGCGTCGTTCCTCGGTGCTGGACGTGTGGAGAAGACGTGGCAGCGCGCGTGGGTTCCCCGCGACAAGTGGCCTCCCGGATTGAACGGGCGAGAACTGGCCAGCCTCGTCTTCCTGACGAAGGGGGAAGGACGGGGGCGGATATTCCTCAAGGACATTGCCTTCACGACCCACCGCGACGCCCCAATACCCACGGCCAGCGGGCCCGAGGAGCTGGGCAGATCGTTGAGACAAGCGATGTGGCTCTGGGAGACTCCAGCGGTTACGAGTGGTCCGGACGCGCGTCAACGCCTCGTGCAGTTTTGCCGCACCGAGGGCATCACTGATCTGTTCCTGCAACTGCCGTATGAGGCAGAGCACGTCAACGAACGGTGGACGATCTCGTGGGATCGAGAACGCCTGCGCCCGCTCATCGCCGAGCTCGACGCCGCTGGGGTGGCGGTGCACGCTTTGGATGGGGATCCGCGGTTCAGCCTCCCGGAATGGCATGGGCAGGTCATCGCGACGATCCAAAGCATTACGCAGTACAATCGGGAGAGCCAGCCCGCCGAGCGGTTCGACGGCATTCGACACGACATCGAGCCCTACCTCCTGCCAGGATTCGGTGGGGTGCGCCGCACGCAGATACTGCAGCAATACCTCTCGATTGTGGCCGCATCTCAAGAATTGGCGGCACAGGCCGGTCTCGTGTACGGGGTCGATATACCAGCGTGGTTTGACGAACGAAACGAGTTCTTCGAGATGGTGGCGGACGTGGAAGGGCGGCCTGTGAGCGAGCTGATCATCGACATCGTGGACAACGTGGGCATCATGGATTACCGAACGCAGGCATACGGCGCCGATGGGACGATCGCACAAGCACAGGACGAGCTGCGGTATGCGGCGCGCGTAGGGAAGCGAGTCTTTCTCGGTCTCGAGACCGTCGAGCTACCGGACGAGACTGATCTTTCGTTCAGCTCCCAGGGGTCGGGCGGCTCATGGGTGGTCGTCGAGCAGATCGACGACGAGCGGGCGCGTGTCAACTGGATCGCGGAGGAGGCGTGGGACCGGCTCGGCGGGCGGCGGAAGACGACGACGGGGACCGTGATCCTGAGGGAAGCGCGGGCGACAGACGTGCCATCGAGCAAGTTGTCGTTTGCCCGGTACAGCCCGAGCGAACTCAAGGGCGTGATCGAACAGACAGCCTCGGAACTTCAACACTTCGAGAGTCTGTATGGGTTCGCGATTCATTCCTACGAGAGCTACCGACCGTGGCTCGAAGGCCATCGGTGAGCTGCGAATGGCAATGGCACGATTGAGCGCCCGCGCTGTGGCGTTCAAGATCTTGCACCTGCGGATGCCGCTGGCGGTGGCGGCCCTCATGCTCGCCCCCGCCGCTCCACTCCTGGGACGGCCCGTGCAGCAAGACATCGGAGGCAGTGGAGAATCTCCGCCGCGCATCACAGTGCGCTCGGGATTGAGTTATGAGGACTTGAGCTTCGCGTCCAACGCCGTGGGTGCAAGCATGTTACTGAGCGTCGAGCGGCCCAGAGACTGGGGTGTCTGGGCGGGGTTCGAATACGTCAACAAGTTCGATGACTCGGCCCCCGGTTTTCGGATCGGTGGGAGCTACTGGGCGGGCGGGAGCACCGTCCTCACGCTGAATATCGCGGTGGCGCCCGAACAGATCGTCGTGCCCCGGCAGGCATACACCGTCCAGATCAGCCGAGTGTTGCCCAACGGCCTCGTGCCTTCACTGGGGTACCGGTTTGCCGACTATGCGGCCGCGGATACCCACATAATCATGCCAGAGGTCACCTGGTACTTTCCCCGATTGTACTGGCTCGTGCGGTATTACCTGGCCGTCAGCGCATTCGGGGGCCAGAATACGATCACCCATTCCGCCTTGACGCGCGTGCATTGGAACGTGACCGATCCGGTCACAGTCTCCGCCGGGTACGTTCGGGCCAACGAGAGTTTCGAATCCGGCAATCCGGCAGACCCATTTGCGGGTTTTTCGGCGAACCACGTTCTCGTGGGAGTCGATTGGGACATTCGGAGCACGGTGGGAGTCGGCATCGCGCTCGATTACGAGACACGCGACAACGGTTCTACGGTGTGGCGCTACGAGATACGAACATCCTACAGGTGGTAGGAGCGTTCGGTTGGCGCCGGGCACTGGGCCGGGGGGGCGAGCTCGGCGCGACTGCGGAGCATCCCGGGGTGGACCACGCTTGGCCGTAGCGGGCGGCGCTCCCATGTAGCCAGCGCTCGCTAGTGGAGGCCGGTATCATGGGGCGCGGAAGCCTCAGGGGCGGTACCAGGATGAGGCTCGCAGGTACAGATCTGTGCACGGGCTTGGCGCAGGACCGTTAGCCGAACTCGCAACTGAGGCCGGGGCAGGATTCGAGCGGCGTGGGCAGGTAGGCGAGCGAGCCGCGGCCGTGCCTCCAAGGTTTCCCGCAGCTCAGCGAGCCGCTCCTCATTGGCGTTTCTCGTCAGTCCCGCTCCACCACGAGTACCTCGAGGTGCGACGGAAACTCACGCGCCCGGAATACCGTGTGCTCCGCGTTCTGATAATCCTCCTCCGTCGCGTGATAGATATCGACGAAGGTCTGCGGGTTGCGGTCGATCACGGGGAACCACGTGCTCTGAACCTGCACCATGATTCTGTGACCCTTCCTGAAGGTGTGGCACTTGTCACCCAGGTCGAAGCTGATCTCCGTCACCCGGTTCGGAACAATGGGCTCGGGGTTCTCGAAGCTGTTGCGGTACTTGCTTCGGAACACCTCGCCGGCGAGCAGCATCTGGAAGCCACCCATCCGCATGCGGGAGTTAGCGCCACGTTCCGAGGTCGTGTCCGGGTACACGTCGATCAGCTTGACGATCCAGTCGGCATCGCTACCGGTTGTCGACACGAAGAGGTCGGCGATGACAGGCCCGGCGATGGTGATGTCCTCGGTCAGCACGTCGGAACGGTAGACCAGGACGTCCGGCCGGCGTGCCGCGAACCGTTGATCCTCGACCATCCAGAGATGCCCCTGCCGGGTCTGAATGGCGGTCGACCACGGTACGGGTTTGTCGAGATCGCTGATGTAGGAGTCGTGGGCTTCACTCGCGTCGTCGGAAGGGGGCTCGAAAGCGAGCCTGCCGTCGGCGTGGAGGTAGAGCGACCTCCTTGTCGCCTCCTCTGGGGGCCAGTGGTCGTAGAATCGCCACTCGTTCGAGCCCGTCTCGAAAACCAGCGCTTCCGGGAGGTTTAGCGGCCCCTCGTCCTTTAGGTAGTAGTTGAAGAAAGGGAACTCTACATTCTCTCGGAAGTACTCGCCCGTCTTCTGCACGAAGTTGATCTCGCCCAGCGCATCCCCGTCCATCGACGCCCAGCCGCCGTGGCGCCAGGGTCCGATGACGATCGTGCTCTTGTTGTCGGGATTCTTCTCCTCCACGGTGTAGTAGATGTCCATTGGGCCACGGAAATCCTCTGCATCGAACCAGCCGGCGACGTGCAGTACACCGAGTTCGATGTCCTGAAGGTGTGGCAACACGCTCTGTCGTTTCCAGTAGTCGTCGTAGTTGCCGTGCTCCATGTACTCGTTCCAGGTCGGAACACGGCCGTGCAGGTATTGCGCATCCACGTTGGATAGTACGCCGAGGTCTAGGAAAAACTGGTACCCGTCCGGGGTGCCGTAATCGAAGCGCGTCGGACCGGCGGTGGACGGGCCGGTCCTCTGGCGGGCGCTGCGGACCAGCCAGTCGAAGGTGTACATGAGGCGGAAGGCGCCGTTGTGGTGGAAGTCGTCCCCGGTCCACATGTCGGCGGGCGACGCCTGCGGGGAGGACGCCACGAGCGCCGGGTGCGCTTCGATCATCCCCATCACCGCCTGGAACCCGGGGTATGAGATGCCGTAGATCCCCACCCGCCCGTTGTTGTTCGGGACGTTATCGAGCAGCCACTCGATGGTGTCGTAGGTGTCGCTGCTCTCGTCGGTATCCTGAGTCCCCTGCTTGTCCGGCTTGTGAGGCCTCATGACGACGAAGTCGCCCTCCGACATGTACGTTCCACGCACGTCCTGGTAGACAAAGATGAAGCCCTCTCTCGGGTAGAGGTCGTTCGGACCGAGACGATGGTGGAAGTACGTCGGCCCGTAGTAGCCGACCGAGTAGGGCGTGCGCCTGAGCAGTATCGGGTACGTCTTGCTCCGGTCCCTCGGGGCGTAGATCTGCGTGAACAGTCTCACGCCGTCCCGCATCGTGATGTAGTGCTCTTCCTTCGTGTAGTGCTGGAGGAGGTAGATGTACCGAACACCGCGGATGTTGTCGGGCTCCAACTCTACCGATATCTCGTAGTTCTCGATCGCCGCGTCAAAATCCCCGTGGATCATGTACGCTTCAGCCAGACTGTCGTACGTGTTGAATGCCTCGGGATACGCCAGCACGTTGAGCTTGAGCAGCTCGATGGCTTCTTCCACTCGGCCCCCGTACAGGTATCGCAGACCGAGATTGTTCATCGGATACTCGGCGAAGATGACCGCATCGGGATTCCGCTGCCGCACGGCGTGGAACAGCGCGACCGCCTTCGCCACGCCCTCTGCCTGTATTATCTGGAAGAACTCCTCTTGGGTCGGCACGCGCTCCTGCGCCGCCGCCTGTGGCGCGAAGAGCAGACCGCACAGCAGGAGCACGAGAGTGGGTCGGTGGGCTCGCATCGCTCTCCCTCCGTCTCGACTTGCTGAGGCTGGATCTCGTTTCCTTAGATTGTGCCGGGGCAGGCAAAGTTGCAATGGCGGAGTCGGGTGTCATCGCCGCCATATCTGAGGCGCCGCCGGGATCTACGTTTCGGCCGCGGGCAGCGGTCCGGGCTCCGGGTCGGAGGGCGGTGCTGGGTGCCGCCGAGAACGGCAGGGCTGGCGCGTGAGTGAAGGAGTTCGGCGGCCCGATGGGCAACGGATATGTCGGCATGGGACCATGTGGTGGTCCACCGGCGGGGGAGCGGCTGATCCGGGGCCCCTTGGGGGCCGCAAGCCGATCGCGCGGCCGGGATCAGCCGGCGCCAGTGCCCCCAGCCGGGACGCCGCGCACACCAGGACCCCCCGAACGAGGGATCCCGAGGTGGTGGCGCAACGATCTACGCCGAGGCGGCCCTGCTGGGAGAGTTCCAGCGGCTGGGCCGAGCGCGCGAGTGGCGGAAGGCAGTAGCGGTGCGGCGCAGGTGATTGAGGATTCGGTCGATCACACCAGGCTCCGTAATGAACCCCACGATGCGCACGGCCCCGCCACAGCGGGGACACTGGAACCGTAGTTCGGATGAACGCGGTGATGGTGCACGCGGCCACCCGCGCCAGGTCACCGAGTAGGGCCCGCTGATAGAGCAAGTATGGCCTGAGCCGCTCGGGTACGGTAACCACCACCTGCCGGTGCGAGCAGAGTTTCCTCCAGCCACAGGCCCCACAGCACCAACCGCTTGGCGAGTGGTACAGAAATAGCGGCACGTGCGGGAGAACCCGAGCGGGTATTGGTGCGCGCGGCTGTCACGGCGCACCCGCGCGAAACCGTGCTTCAAGATGCCGCAGGCGAACCCGGGGAGAAAGCGGCTATGCGGAAACAGATGAGAGAGAATACGATCGGCACCGCAGCCATATTGGATCTCATGATGGGACTGAGTCCTGAGGACGGTGAGAATCTGCAGGTGCTCAGGCTGATTGTACCAGAAATGCTCCGACGCCGGAAATCGTCACGACAGATACGCTCCTTAAGACTACCATGCGGGATATGGCCAGACTAGATCTGCTGAGGCGTATGCCGAGGGCCAGACGGTCTTGTATTCTCCGCCCTGTATCTGGACGATTATGCTTCGTGCCAGAACATTCTCATGTGTCGCGGCGTCGAACTGTACTCCCTCCCATGGCATTATGGTTTCCGCTTCTGAGAAATCTGTTGCCAGCAATGCCTGCCTTATGGCCTCCGGAGAGGTTGAGCCGGCTCTATTAATCGCCTCCGCGAGCACGATCATCCCGGTGAAGGCACGGGCGGCGTTGCTGTTCATATTCTCACCGAATTTCGCGTTAAAGAGTGCGTTGACATCATTGATGATGGGTTTCGCGGCCGCCAGATCCAGCGCCCAATCCCCGCGAGAGAGAACGTTTTCCGTATCGGCTCCGAGACTGTCCACAAATCCACCGTCAACGAACCCGCCACCATATGTGACGATTGCGATCGGGGCGTAATCCATCGCTTTGTATGTCTGCACGGAGAGCAGGGCTCCCGGAAGGTAGGATGCCTGCATCAGGACGACGTCGCCGGCTGCCATCAATTGCCCGACTTCAGTGTCGAGGGTGCCGGTTTCGAACTCGTAAGAGATATCCGCTACGACTGTATATCCGTTGTCCAGAGCGAGAGTGTTTATCACATCGGCGAACTGGTTCCCCCACATGTTGTTCACACTCAGGATGGCGATACTATCGAAATCATGGCCCCAGGTGCTGATATCCGCAAAGAAGTGGAAATAGTTCTCGGCGAAGACGTTGAGCTCAGGTGTGGTCCTGAAGAACCACTCGAAATTCCTCTGTCCCAGGCTGTGGGCCGTTGAAACCGGGCACAGGAAGGGTATGCCGAGATTCTCGGCGGCTTCACTCGCCGGTTCCGTGATGGCGCTGCCGTACGATCCGATTACGGCGACAACACCATCGATATTGATGAGGTTCTCAACTTGCGCAGCCGCCACTGTTCCGTCACTCTGGTCATCTCTGATGACAAGTTTGATCGTGTCCCCATTTATGTTTGTAAGGCCCGCTGTAACAGCCATCGGCAACGCCAGATCATACTCATTGTTGATGATATCAACCGCCAGCTCGACACCCTGCTTTACATCATAGCCTCCACCTCTGAGAGAGCCCGTGATATGGGTTATGAGTCCTATGTCAACCTCTCCGGCCGTGTGAGTGGCATTTGTTGATTCATCCCCACACCCGCAGATGCCTACGATAAGTAATGCGACAGGAATGAACGTGTTCTTTCTGGACATATTAGTGCGCCTGACATTGTTGTTTTCATGCGGAGTTCTATTAACACTCAATTGAGTTTGTTGCAAGCAATTTCACACACATATTCCAGCTTGTAGATAATGAAGACAACTACCGAACCTGCGAGGCATCGAGTGGGTGACGAAGGCTGGGGTGGTCGACCGACCTGCGGAGATGCGGCAGCCGGATCGCTGAGCGCCCCTCCGGGCCGCCCTTGCCGACCGCTCTGGGATGGAGTGCCAATCGGGTAGCCGTGGCATGGCTCAGCTCTCCCCGCAAGAGATGCGTGAGCGGATCCGGAGCGGCCAATGGCAGGGGCCCACGGCCGGCTGCTGCACCGGTTTCGCCCAAGCCAACCTAGTGGTGGTGCCTAGGGCTCTGGCCCAGGATTTTCTGCTCTTCTGCCAGCGAAATCCGGAGCCTTGCCCTCTCCTGGCTGTGACCGACCCCGGCGGGTTCGCATGCCCGACCCTTGCGGCGGACGCCGACCTGCGCACCGACCTCCCACGTTATAGGGTCTATCGGGACGGCGAGTTGGCTCAGGAGCTGCCAGATCTGCTCGAGGTGTGGCGCGACGATCTGGTGAGCTTTCTTCTGGGATGCAGCTTCACCTTCGACGCGGCGCTGCAGGAGGCGGGCATTCCGGTGCGGCACGTCGAAGAGAGGAAGAACGTGCCGATGTACGTCACGAATCGGTCGTGCCATCCGGCCGGCGTCTTCGCCGGTCCCCTCGTGGTAACCATGCGACCGATCCCGTCACACCAGGTCGAGTGCGCAGCGGAGATCACCACCCGGTACCCGCTGGCCCACGGGGCGCCGGTCTACACGGGCGATCCGGCGGCGATTGGGATTGCCGACCTGGAGCAGCCTGACTTCGGGGATGCGGTCTCGGTCGCCGCGGGCGAGATACCCGTCTTCTGGGCTTGCGGGGTCACTCCTCAGGCGGTGGCGATGCGTGCCAGGCCGCAACTGATGGTCACCCAAGTGCCGGGGCACATGTTCATTACCGACTGGCGTCACGCAGAGTTGTAGGGGCGCAGTACGCAGCGGCCCTACGGACTTCCCCTCTCCCGACTTGGCAGTTCGCGCTTCATCTTAGTCCGTTGTGTCCCAGGTCTTGCGCCCTGCACCGACTGGAGGCCGGCGATGAAGTTCGGAATTCCACTCTGCGTTTTCTGTGCCGTCAGCGCTCAGCTCCTCTTGCCCGCACCTGCACTGCCTCAGACCACCCCGACGGAACGGGCGGCCGCAAGACAGGTGGTTGCCGAGATTGACGCGCTCCAAGCGCGCATCAAGCCGGCCGAGCTGGCTCGCAGGATGGCCGCGGGGCGCGACCGGGGTCGCGACCGGCTGTTCCAGCGCGTGGAGGAGCTCTGGACGACCTCGCTGCGCGATCTGAGCGATCACATCGGTCGGAACCCCGAGGTCGGGTTCCAGGAGTACCACGCGGTGGACACGCTCACCGCGGTGCTCAAGGCCCACGGCTTCTCGGTGGAAACTGGCCAGGCAGGTCTCGAGACGGCGTTTGTGGGGAGCTGGGATTCGCCGGCTGGATCCGACGGCCCGACGCTGGGTGTGATCGTCGAATACGACGCGCTCCGCAGCACCCACGAGGCATTCCACGGCTGCCAGCACAACGGGCAGGGCCCGGTGGGCTTCGCCAGCGCGTTCGCCATCGTCGAGTATATGAAGGAAGAGAGCCTGCCGGGCCGGGTCCGGGTGTATGGCACGCCGGCCGAGGAGATGGGGCCGCCGCCGAAGGTCGCGATGTGGCAGGCGGGCGTTTTCGAAGCAGCCGACATCCTGGTGAGGAGCCACGGATCGGACGAGACGAACCGCAATAAGGCGGGCTTCGGAGTCTGCTGCCTCAACATCAACGAGGTGCGGTACATCTTCACGGGGAGGGCGGCGCATCAGCGGTCCTCTTGGTTCGGCCGCAACGCCCTGTCCGCGGCGGTGCAGTTTTACAGTGCAGTGGACGCTCTGCGTCCCACCCTGCGTCCCGAGGCATCGATCCAGGGCGTGATCCCCGAGGGTGGCATCGCTCCCAACGTGGTACCTGACCGGGTGGTGGTGGACTACTATCTCCGCTATCCAGACGAGGTGTATCTCGCCCACATCGATTCCATGATCGCCAACGCCGCCCGGGGCGCAGCGCTGGCTACCGGCACCCAAGTGACTATTGAGCACTACGGCGAGTACCGCGACGGCATAACGCTGGGCACGTTGGAAGAGTTGGTCTTTGCGTACGCCGAGGCCCTGAACGCGCCCGGGATCAATCCGGAACCCCAGCGTCCGGCGGGCTATGAGGAAACCGGATTCGTCACTCGCGACATTCCAGGCGTCGGAGTAAGCGTGTTCACCTCGCCTGCGCCGGGGCACTCATACGCGCGCTGGCAGGACTCCATGAAACCAGTGGGCCACACCGGGTTCTTGCTGGACGCCAAGATCATGAGTGCGGTGCTCTATCACTTTCTCACCGACGAGCGCTTTCGCGAGACCGTGAAGGAAGAGCACCGGGCGATGGCCGCCTGGTTGGAGCAGTACTTGACAGGGTTGAGGGAGACATACGGCGACGAGATCGGGCACTAGAGGGTGCTGAAAAAGGAGCGTGGTGGGTGGGGGGGCGATGGGTACGCTGGGTGATAGCCTGGAGAGCCCTGTGGCTATAGCCGCGATCCAGAACCCGCAGTTCGCCCCCACCCAGGCGGTGAAACTCGCCCGCGAGCTGTTCGGAGTCATTGGCTCCGTCCAACAACTCCCCAGCGAGCGCGATCAGAACTTCCTCGTGGAGGGCGAGTCGGGTGAGCGGTTCGTCCTCAAGATTGCCAGCGCCTCGGACAGTCGAGAGGTGTTGGACGCCCAGAACGGAGCAATGGAACACGTTGCGCGGCGCGCTCCGTCCATCCGCTGCCCCCGTCCCTGTCCCGCTCTCTCTGGGGATCACCTTACGACGGCTTCGGGACCACAGGGACAGGATCACTTTGTCAGGATGCTGACCTACGTGCCGGGGACGCCCCTGGTGCGGGTCGGCCCCCACACCCCCAGACTGTTGCACAGCTTGGGAAGACTGCTCGGTAGGCTCGATGGTGCCTTCCAGGGATTCTCCCATCCCGGCGCTCGCCGCGACCTGTATTGGGACCTGCAGCGCGCAGGCGTCATCGTGGGTGGGCACCTGGAGCATATCGAGGATGGCCAACGCCGCGCCATCGTGGAGCAATTCCACTCGCGCTTCGAAGCGGACGTCGTCCCGGCACTGCCAGAGCTGCGAGCCAGCGTGATCCACAACGACGGCAACGACTACAACGCACTGGTCGATGACGGTGGCGCTGGAGTGCGCTCGGTGGTGGGGATCGTCGATTTCGGTGACATGGTGGAGAGTCGCACGGTCTTCGAGTTGGCAGTCGGTGCCGCCTACGCCCTGCTCGACAAACCCGATCCGGTAGCTGCGGCGGCGCACGTGGTGCGGGGCTATCACGAGAGCTTCCCGTTGACCGAAGTCGAGCAAGAGTTGCTCTTCGAGTTGATCTGCATGAGGCTGTGCCTGAGCGTCACGGTCTCAGCCTACCGGAAGAAGCACGATGCGTCGAACGAGTATCTCTTGATATCCGAGAAGCCTGCCTGGGACGCGCTGGAGAAGCTTGCCAGGACACCCCGGCGGCAGGCCCGCGACGAGTTCAGGAGCAGTTGCCGCATGCCAGCTATGTCGATGAGCACGACGGGATTGAGCGTCCCGGAGATCCTCCAGGCGCGGGACCGACATTTTGGGAGAGGACTCAGCGTACACTACGAGCAGCCGCTCAAAGTCGTGCGCGGATCCATGCAGTACCTGTATGATGAGACCGGACGGGAGTACTTGGATGCGGTCAACAACGTGTGTCACGTCGGTCACTGTCATCCCAGGGTGGTGCATGCTGCCCAGGAACAGATCGCACTCCTCAACACCAACACCCGGTACCTGTATGACAGCCTCGTTCAGTACGTGGAGCGCCTCTGCGGGGCATTCCCCGAGCCGTTGAGTGTCTGCTACCTCGTGTGCTCCGGCAGCGAGGCCAATGACCTGGCCCTTCGTCTCGCGCGGGCGCACACGAACCGTACGGACGTGGTGGTGGTGGACGGTGCCTACCACGGGAACACCAGCGCTCTCGTGGAGATCAGCCCCTACAAGTACAAGGGGCCGGGCGGTGCCGGTGCCCCGCCACACGTGCACGAGGTGATCATGCCGGATCGCTACCGCGGTCCCTACAAAGACGAGGACGGGGCGGGAGAGGCGTTCGCTCAGCACGTGCAGGATGCCATCGGGCAGGCGCATGGGGCGGGGAGAGCGGTGGGGGCATTCTTGTGCGAGCCCCTGATGGGGCCCGCCGGCCAGATCGTACTCCCGAAGAACTACCTGAAGGCGGCGTACGCCCACGTGCGAGAAGCCGGTGGAGTCTGTGTTGCAGACGAAGTCCAGGTGGGATTCGGTCGGGTTGGCACCCACTTCTGGGCATTTGAGACGCAGGAGGTCGTGCCCGACATCGTGACGCTGGGCAAGCCCATCGGCAATGGACACCCCATGGCGGCGGTGATCACGACGCCCGAGATCGCCGCCTCCTTCGACACGGGCATGGAGTACTTCAACACCTTCGGCGGGAATCCCGTGTCCTGCGCCGTTGGGCTCGCGGTGCTGGACGTCATCGAAGAGGACGGGCTGCAGGCGAACGCGCTGGCAGTGGGTGGGCGGCTGAAATCGCGGCTCGCTGCCCTGATGGCCCAACACGCCGCCATTGGCGACGTCAGGGGCCTGGGGCTGTTCCTCGGCGTGGAGCTGGTCGTCGACCGTGAGACGCAGGAGCCGGCTGCCGACCTCGCCGCCCGTGTCATCGAGGGAATGAAGGACCGCGGCGTCCTGATCGGCACCGATGGTCCCCTCTGCAATGTGCTCAAGATCAAGCCGCCAATGGTGTTCTCGGAAGCGAACGCGGATTTCCTGGTGGCGATGCTGGATCAGGTTCTTGCGGAGGTGTCGGGCGCCAGGGCGTAGAGGCCCGGAGCCTGCCACTTCGGTGGAGCTTATGGAACCCGACCGCTGGTCCTTATACCGAGACATGCTCCGTAGCCGCCGCTTCGAAGAGGCGGTGCGTGAGCTGTGGGAGCGGGGTGCGATCTCGGGCGAGATGCACATGGGACTGGGTGAGGAGGCCGTGGCCGTGGGTGTCGTGGACCATCTCGAGGAAGGCGACGCCATGGCACTGGATCACCGGGGCACCCCGCCGCTGGTGGCGCGGGGTGTGGATCTGGTGCTCCTCCTCAAGGAGTTTCTCGGTCGGCCCGACGGGCTCTGCAGTGGAATGGGTGGACACATGCACCTCTTCTCTCCCGACCATCTAGCAGCGTCCTCCGGCATCGTAGGCGCGTCGGGTCCTTCAGCGGTAGGCTTTGCTCTCGCGGCCCAGCTGCTCCGTCCTGGGAAGCTGGCGATCGCCTTCTTTGGCGAAGGGGCAATGAATCAGGGCATGCTGATGGAATCCCTGAACCTGGCGGCGTCGTGGAAGCTGCCGGTGCTGTTCGTGTGCAAGGACGATGCCTGGGCGATTACGACCCGGTCGCCAGACGTGACCGGAGGCTCGCTCACGAAGCGGGCCGAGGGTTTCGGGCTTCCCGCCCAGGAAGTAGACGGGACGGACGTCGACGCCGTGTGGGCGGCAGCCGCTCCGGCGGTTGCCCGGGCGCGCCGGGGGAAGGGTCCTTCATTTCTGCTGGCTCACTGCTCCCACCTGGAGGGGCACTTCCTGGGTGATCCTCTGCGTCGAGTGATCCGCAAGCCGGTGGAGCAGGTGAAGCAGATGGCCGGTCCGATGCTGCGTTCCGCCACGCAGCCAAAGGGGGCGTCGCTGCCACGCCGTGCCGCGAGTCTGGGAGCCGTCACTTCGTTGCTGGGGAAGTCGGCGGCTCGGGAGCTATGGCGCCGTGACCCGGTGGAGCGGACCCGGCGCCTTCTCAGCAAAGCCGATTCCCGCCGCCTGGAGAAGCTGGAGCAGGAGGTGGTCCAGCAGATTGGCCGGGTGCTGGATGCCGTGGAGAGAGAGCAGTGAGCACGCGGCCGGGGCGGAGAGCGTGAGTGTGAGAACGCTGGAGTTCGCCGCAGCGATCGAGGACGCCCTCGCCCAGGCGATGGCTGCAGACTCTCGGATCGTGATTCTGGGCGAGGACGTTGCCATGCTCCGTGTCAACCTGCGGGTGCGGTTCGGTGAGCAGCGGGTCCGCCCGACGCCCATTAGTGAGGCCGCGTTCGTCGGGGCAGCGGTGGCCGCGGCGATGGCTGGGCTACGGCCAGTGGTCGAGGTGATGCTGGTGGACTTCGTCGGCGTCGCCATGGACGCACTGCTGAATCACGCGGCGAAGGTGGAGGCGTTCTCGGGAGGGAAATGGAAGGCTCCTCTGGTGGTTCGGGCCGCGTGTGGGGGCGGATATGGGGACGGCGGGCAGCACGAGCAGAGCCTGTGGGGCTGGCTGGGCCACATCCCCGGTCTCGTGGTAGTGGTGCCGTCCAATCCCAGGGACGCCGGCGGCTTGATGCTAGCAGCCATCGAGCATGAAGGCCCGGTCGTCTACCTAGAGCACAAGCTCCTGGCATCGTACTGGCTGGACTACCTCGGAGCCGGTGGGCGATCGACCGTGTCCTACGATGTCCCGCAGGAGGGCCTGCGTGGGCCAGTCCCCGATACCTGGGCCCCAGAGCCGTTGGGAAGGGCCTCGGTCGTGCGCGACGGATCGGAGTTGACGCTGGTGAGCGTCGGGGTCGGCGTGCATCGCTGCCTCGAAGCCGCTGGCGCTCTGGAAGAGCAGGGCATCCAGGCCGGCGTGGTGGACCTGCGGACCATCGCACCGCTGGATCGCGACACCCTGTGCGACGAGGTGGCCCGCAGTGGGAGGGTTGTGGTGGTAGACGAGGACTACCGGGACTTCGGGCTGTCGGGCGAGGTGGGGGCGGTGCTGTTGGAAGCTGGTCTCCAACCTCGCTATGGCCGGGTTGCCACCGAGGCGACGATACCGTACAGCCGGGAACTGGAGGACCAGGCCCTTCCCAACACCCGTCGGATCATCGACGCGGCGCTGCGAGTGACGGATGCCGCGTGACCGCGAAGCTCAGCTGCGTCCCGGCCCCTCGATGACCCCTAGGTTCTCGTCTGCCAGATAACGCACTGTGGTGCCGTAGGGTCGAGACAGCCTCCCCACCTGCTCGATAATGCGCCGGCCCGCTTCCCTATCGGCCAAGCGCGGCCTCCCCCGTTGCGGACGAGGCTTGCCGTATCCGAGGGTGATGGGGTGCAGGCGGATCTCGTCCAGCCGGCCGTCCCGGAACCGCGGGACGGCGATCACGCTCTCCCAGTAGACCTGCTGTCCCGGGAACCCCCCACCTCGTCCGCTCATGCGCCGGTCGTAGATGTCGGCAGGGGTGGCATCCTCTGGGAGCCCGTACCGCTGGTACATGTCGCCGGGAAGGAAGCGGACCGATTCGTTCTGGAAGATGAAGTTGGCCAGGCTGTAGAAGATCGGCTTGCCCCCGTAGATCTCGATCCCCCGGAGGACGTGGGGGCCGTGTCCCACGAAGATGTCGGCGCCCGCGTCGATCACGGCGTGAGCGAAGGTGACGAGAAAGTCGGCGGGCACCTCTCGCGACGCGCCCCCCTCATGCGTGTGGCTGGCTACGATGATCCAGTCTGCTTGGCGGCGCGCTTCCTCGACCGCTGTGAGGATCTCCGCGAGGTCCCTCTCATGCGGGCTGGTGCGCCGCTCCACAGAATCGCCTGCCTCGAACTGCGTTCCGAAAAACCGGATCCGTCGATCACTATCGGGCAGCCGCATCGCCATCTCCCCTGCCACGTCTCGCAACTTCTGGATCGACTCGCGGCTCACCACGTAGGTGCTGGTGTAGCGTAACGGGCTGAGACCAGGCCTGCCCCGCAGCTCGCTGCGCTGCGGACCGGCCCGATCCTCATCGGAGAAGGTGGAGGCAACGGATATGAGGGCCACGCGGCCCCCGGGCGTCTCCAGGAACGCTGGCGCTCGGGCGTGAGCGAGGTTCTCGCCCGCCCCGGAGTGTACCAGCCCCACGGCGTCCAGCGCTCGCGTGGTTGCCCGCATGCCGCCCGCGCTGTAGTCCATCGTGTGATTGTTCGCGCGGGACACCATGTCGAAGCCCGCCCACACCAGCTCACCTGCGAGGAAGGGCTCCGCAGCCATCCAGGTCCCGCCGCTGTGCGCCGCCGGATACCCCTCGGTGTAGTCGTGGAACAGGACTTCCAGGTTGGTGAAGGCGGCGTCGGCATTGCGGATCACCTCGAGCATTGCGAGGTACGCGGGCTCCCTGAACGGGGAGAGCCGGCGGCTCAGGATCGCATCGCCGGTGAGAGCGAGAGTCGTGCTTCCCGGAGGCGGTTCTGACTGGGCCGTGGCCTTGTCCGCGCCAAGCATCGGGAAGGTGAAAACAGCGACAAGAACAATCCGGAGCGGAGTGATGAACCATCTCATGGGGGAGTCTCCCTGAAGCGCGTCCTGGCGTCGCGTGCCGGCGGCTCTTTCCGCTTGCGGTTCGCCTTCACCGCAGGTGTTAGGTTCTGGGTGCTTGGTTCTAGGGCAGACGCGAGGTCAGCCCCGGTAGTTCAGGACCGAATACCCAGGACCCAGCACCCTCCTCTTCTTCAACAGCACGCCACCCCTAGTCCTTCCGCGAAGATAGAGCGGGGAGCCAGGCTCTACCAGGAGGCTCGAGGCTCCCAGCGTGCGGGACCGCCCTAGCCTCTCCCGGAGCTACAGCGTATTCTTCAGCCCCATTTGGAGAACCTCGTATTCCCTTGTTTCCCCCTTTGGGGGTCCGGAGGATTGTGCATGAGTGAGCCTATTGCGCTCGATCACTTGGTCAGGAAGCTGGAGGAGTTGAAGCAGGAGATGAGTACGGGGACGCTGGAGCATGGCGAGTACGATCAGCGTCTCGCACGCATCATAAACGAGCTACGGGAGCGGAAGCTGGACGCAGATCGGTCCGAGATCAATGCTACGCTCGATGGCCTGGTGGGACGTGGTGTCATCACGCCGACGGTGAAGACGCACCTGGAGCAGCGACTCGGCCTGACGTGAGCCTCGGGTGCTACCCACCCACGAAGTTTCGCGCTCCGTTCCAACCGTCCGGCCGCGGGCCCGCTAGCCGCGCGGCTGCTGCATCGAGGCGCCGGGCAACGGAGCGCTCCGACCCTTCTTCCCGTTCACGACGCGACTCACCGGTGTGGGTGCCGGCGTTGATGCGGTGTGCCACTTTCGCCGGGGCCGGCCACGCACCTCCGCGCTCGTTTGACGCGGCCGGCTAACACCGCGTCCCTTCCTGCACCCATTCACGACTACTTCACTATTGATTCATTTGATTGTTTCTAGGGTATTAGCCTGCATCTAGCTCGGAGCATGGCTGCGTGGCTGGTCTCAGCTCAAGGCTCGCAGGCATCCTCGCCGACCGCTACCGCGTGGGACGGGAACTGGGCCGTGGCGGCATGGCGGTGGTTTACCTCGCCCGCGATCTCAAGCACGATCGACGGGTCGCGCTCAAAGTGTTGCGTCCCGAGCTTGCCGCGTCCCTCGGTGCAGAGCGGTTCCTCCGGGAGATCCGGATCGCGGCCAAGCTCAGTCATCCCCACATCGTTCCGGTGTACGACTCCGGCGAAATCGCTGGCATGCTCTACTACGTGATGCCCCACGTGGAGGGCGAGTCATTGCGGACGCGGCTGTGTCGCGACCGGCCCCTGCCGTTGGAGGAGGCGGTCCGGATCGCGCGGGGAGTGGTCTCCGCGCTGACGTACGCTCACAGCCATGGTGTGATTCATCGCGATATCAAGCCGGATAACATTCTGCTCCCCGGTGGGGAGGCCGTGGTGACGGATTTCGGGATCGCACGGGCAGTGAGCGCAGCCGGCGGGGAGTCGCTGACGCTGGAGGGGCTGCCGCTGGGGACGTTGGGCTACATGAGTCCCGAGCAGGAGACGGGTAGTACCGATCTCGACGAGCGGACGGATGTGTATAGTCTGGGGTGCGTGCTGTACGAGATGTTGGTGGGTGAGAGGCCGGGCAAGCTCGACCGCCAATCGCTCACCACCGGCCAGATTACCGCTGCCCCGCCTGAGCATCGCCAGCAGCTGGACACTCTGCCGTATCCGCTGGAGCGCGTCTTGGTCAGGGCCCTGGCGCCGGTGCCGGCTGACCGGTTTGGCACGGCCGCCGACTTTGCCGAGGCACTGGCATCACAGCGGGGGATAGCGGTTGCCTACCCTGCGACGTCCATTGCCGTGCTGCCGTTCGCCAACATGAGCTCGGACACCGAGAGCGACTACTTCGCGGACGGCATCGCCGACGAGATCACGAGCGCGCTCGCCAAGGTCCGCGCCCTGCGGGTCGCATCGCGTACCTCGGCCTTTGCCTTCAAGCGTAAGCGTCAGGATATCCGGAACATCGGTCAGTACTTGGGGGTTGGCACCGTGCTCGAAGGGAGCGTCCGTAAGGCGGGCAGCACGCTCCGGATCACGGCGCAGTTGATCAACGTCGCCGACGGCTACCACCTGTGGTCCGAGAGTTATGACCGGGAGCTGGAGGATGTCTTCGCGATTCAGGACGAGATTGCGCGCAACATCGCCGAGGCGCTACAGCTCATCCTGAGTGAGGACGAGAAGCGTGCCATCGCGAAGGCGCCCACGGCGGACGTCAAGGCCTACGACTACTACCTTCGCGGGCGTCAGTTCTTCCGCCAGAGTCGCAAGAAGAGCCTCGAGTATGCCCGGCAGATGTTCGATCGGGCGATTCAGCTCGACCCCGAGTTCGCACTGGCGTATGCCGGCGTGGCTGACTGCTGGTCGATGCTGAACATGTACTATGCCTCCAGCAACGTCGATCTCGAGCAGGCTGACGTGGCGAGCCGGAAGGCGCTGGAGCTCGAGCCCGAGTCGGCGGAGGCCCATGGGGCTCGGGGATTTGCCCTGTTTCAGATGAAGCGCCACCAGGATGCCGAGTTGGAGTTCGAGACCGCGATTCGGCTGGATCCCAAGCAGTTCGAGGCCCGGTATCACTACGCCCGGGCCTGCTTCGCGCAGGGAAAGCTGGAGCAAGCCGCGCGGTTGTTCGAGGATGCTTCCCGGGTGCGCGAGGACTACCAGGCATCGTTCTTCGCTGCCCAATCCTATGCGGCACTGGGGAATGAGGCGGACGCCGAGGTCGCATACCGCCGGGCTTTGGGGGTGGTGGAGCAGCACTTGGAGCTCAATCCTGATGATCCTCGCGCCGCCACCATGTGCGCGGTTTGCTTGTGCCGGCTGGGCGAGCAAGCGAGGGGGCTGGAATGGGCCGAGCGGGCAGTGGCAATCGATCCGGAGGATGCGGGAGTGCGCTATAACGTGGCATGCCTGTATGCGCTGGAGGGAGAAGCGGAGCGAGCCATCGATTGCCTCGAGCAGGCGTTCCAGACGGGGTTCGGGAGCAAGGAGTGGATCGAGCATGATCCTGATCTCGACTCGCTGCGCAGCCATCCCCGTTTCCAGGCGCTCTTAGCGGGAGTGTGACGACAGGCCGCCTTATCCTCCTGCCCACCCGCCGACTGCTATCTTGAGCTACGCTTCTCGTGAGTCGGTCCGGGGTATTAGCTTGGTATTGATCCGGAGTGTTGCCCCGTGCCCGATCAGCTTGCCCAACTCTCTACTGCGCTAGCCAGCAGCTACGCCTTCGAGCAGGAACTCGGACGCGGCGGCACGGCGACGGTGTACCGTGCTCAGGATCTCAAGCACCAACGCAAGGTCGCCGTGAAGGTGATGCGGCCCGAGCTCGCGGCATCCCTTGGTGCGGAACGCTTCCTGCGGGAGATCCAGATCGCGGCCCAGCTGAGCCATCCGCACATCCTCCCGCTGTATGATTCCGGCGAGGTCGATGGTCTGCTCTACTACGTGATGCCGTTCGTGGCGGGTGAGTCTCTCCGGACCCGCCTCGCGCGGGAGGGGCAGCTTCCGCTGGAGGATGCACTCCACATAACGCTGGAGGTGGCGGATGCGTTGAGCTACGCACATGGCCGCGGCGTGGTGCATCGGGACATCAAGCCGGAGAACGTGTTGCTGGAGTCGAGTCACGCGCTGGTGACCGACTTTGGCATTGCCCGGGCGATTACGGCGGCGGGGGAAGATCGTGTGACGCTGGACGGCATCGCCGTGGGTACGCCCGCCTACATGAGTCCAGAGCAGGCCCGCGGAGAGCGGCAACTGGATGCGCGCACGGACATCTATTCCCTGGGCTGTGTTCTGTACGAGATGCTGGTGGGCGAGCCTCCTCATACCGGGCCCACGCCGCACGCGATTCTCGCCCGCAAGTGTACGGAGCCCGTGCCGAGTTTGCGTGTCGTCAGAGGCTCGGTCTCGGCGACGCTCGAACGGATCGTGCTCCGGGCGTTGGCGACGTGGCCCAAGGACCGGTATGCGACCTCAGCCGAGTTCGCCCAGGCGCTAACCACGCGGCTTGCCCCCAGCACACCTTTGGGGTCCACGTGGGGGGGCGCCCCCACCACGCCCCCAGGTCGGTCGATTGCGGTCCTGCCGTTCGTCAACATGAGCGCCGATCCGGAGAACGAGTACTTCAGCGACGGGATCGCCGAGGAGATCATCAATGCCCTGACCAGGATCAAGGCCCTGCAGGTCGCCTCGCGCACCTCCGCGTTTGCCTTCAAGGACACGGATCAGGACATCCGCACGATCGGCGAGGAGCTCGGAGTCGCAACTTTGTTGGAAGGGAGCGTGCGGAAGGCAGGCAATCGGCTGCGGATCACCGCCCAGCTGGTCAGCGTCGCCGATGGTTACCACCTGTGGTCGGAGCGCTACGATCGTGATGCAGAGGACGTGTTCGCGATCCAGGATGAGATTGCGCAGAACATCGCCCGTGCACTGCGTGTCGTGCTGAGCGACGAGGAGAAGCAGGCTCTCATCAAGTCGCCGACGGTCGACCTCGCGGCGTACGAATGCTACCTGCGTGGCCGGTTCTTCCTGCACCAGTTTCAGAAGAACAGTGTGCACTACGCACGTGAGATGTTCACCCGCGCCATCGAGATCGATCGGGACTTTGCGCTGGCGTTTGCCGGCGTGGCTGACTGCTCTTCGTTCCTCTACATGTACTTCGACGGCAGCGAAGCCAACCTGGACCGGGCAGACATCGCGAGCCGCCGGGCGTTGGAGCTCGACTCAGAGCTGGCTGAGGCCCACGCGGCGCGCGGCCTCGCCGTGTCGCTGAACAAGCGGTATGCTGAGGCCCAGGAAGAATTCGAGAAGGCGATCCGGCTGAATCCCGCGCTGTTCGAGCCCTACTACTTCTACGCGCGGACCTGCTTCCAGCAGGGGAAGCATGAGGCAGCGGTGCACTTGTTTGAGAAAGCGTGCGACGTGCGGGAGGACTATCAGGCTCGGCTCCTGGCCGCGCTGGCGTATGCCGGCTTGGGGCGCGACGCCGAGGCAGAGGCGGCCTATCGCAGGGCGTTGGCGGTGATCGAGAAGCAGCTGGAGCACTCGCCGGGCGACGCGCGGGCCTTGACCCTAGGCGCCGGCTGCCTGGCACGGCTGGGCCGGCACGAGGAGAGCCTGGAGTGGACCGAGCGGGCATTGGCCATCGATTCGGAGGATCCGGTGGTGGTCTACGCGGTGGCGTGCGTGTATGCGCTGGTCGGCCTGAGCGACAAGGCACTGGACACCATGGAGAAGGCAATCCGTGGTGGGTTTGGCAACAAACGGTGGATCGCCAATGATCCGGATTTCGAGTCCCTCCGGGACCACCCACGCTTTCGGGCGCTGCTCAAGCTGTAGCTGACATTCATGATGCCTTCACTCCTGATTCACGCGACCGGTTGAGGGGTATAACGGCGCGAGCATCTTGGAGCTGTGGGGCGTGGTGGATCTCCTTGCACATCTCTCGACCGTCCTGGGTGACCGCTACCGGGTAGAGCGGGAGCTTGGCCGTGGTGGGATGGCGGTCATCTATCTCGCTCACGATCTCAAACACGACCGGCAAGTCGCGTTGAAGGTGCTGCGCCCCGAGCTCAGCGCCGGGCTCGGTGCCGACCGGTTCCTGCGGGAGATCCAAATCGCGGCGCAGCTTCAACACCCCCACATCGTGCCCGTGTACGACTCGGGCCAGGCTGATGGCCTGCTCTACTATGTCATGCCGCACGTGGAAGGTGAGTCATTGCGCACCCGGATGAGCCGTTATCCTCCCGTGTCACTGGAGGAGGCTCTGCAGATTACCCGGGAGGTGGCAGCCGCTCTCCAGTACGCCCACGACCATGGCATCATCCACCGCGACATCAAGCCGGACAACATCCTGCTATCAGGCGGAGAAGCCGTGGTGGTGGACTTTGGGATCGCGCGAGCCGTCAGTGCGGCTGCCGGGGAAGCGTGGACGGTTTCCGGGTTGCCGCTGGGCACGCTGGGCTACATGAGCCCGGAGCAGGCGGCCGGGAGCCGGGAGCTGGATGAGCGGACCGATATCTACAGCCTTGCCTGCGTGCTGTTCGAGATGTTGCTGGGGGGGACGCCCAGAAGGTGGCTGGACCATCGGGCGGTGACCGCGGGTCGGCTGCCCGATACCCCCCCTGAGCAGCGACGCCGGCTAGATACCCTGCCCGCGGCGGTGGAGCAGGTCCTGGCCAGGGCCTTGGCACAGCGGCCGGAAGACCGGTTCGCAACGGCAGGTCAGTTGGCCACTGCTCTCACCCCGGGTGAGGCGGCCAACGACGCACCGTCCGTGGTCCCGCGAGCAGCCCGGCGACGGTTCACTCGCCTCATGGCCGCTGTCGCAACAGCCGTCGTGCTCGTGGCCGGCGGCCTCGGCTTGTGGTCCTGGGGTGCGGCGTCGCCGCCGGTGAACCCCCGACTCGCCGTCTTGCCGTTCGCTGATCGAGACCCGTCTGGCGACCACTACTTTGCCGACGGTACCGCCGAGGCGATCAGGAATCGCCTCGCGGGATTGTCCGGGCTCGACGTGATCGGCTACTACCGAGGGGAACGAGTTGCCGCCAGCGACAACAGCGTTGCAGAGATTGGGGCGGAACTGGGCGTCGCGTATGTGCTGCGGGGTAGCGTGGTGAAACAGCAGCTTCCTGACGGTACAAGCCGCGTGCGGGTGAGCCCGGAGCTGGTCCGAGTGGCCGATGCCACGATCGTCTGGGCGGAAACCTATGAAGCTCCCCTGGCGGGCATCTTCGAGCTACAGGCGGACATCGCGGAGCGGATCGCGCAGGCCCTCGACGTCGTGATCTTGGCGCCCGAGCGGGCGGCCCTCGCCGCCCAGCCAACCGCCAGCCCTGAAGCATGGGACTACTACGTCCGGGGCAACGACTTCTACTATCGCAGCTCGATGCTGGAGGACAACCGGCGCGCCTTGCGCATGTACGAGCGCGCCGTGAGCATCGACAGCAGCTTCGTCCTCGCATACGTCGGTGTCGCCAAGGCGCTGACGGCGATCTACGCCACCGGCGAGCGGGACCCCCAGTACCTGGCGAGGTCCTGGGTGGCGATCGAGCGAGCGCGGGCGTTGGATCCGAGCCTTGCTGACGCGTCTTTCGCCCTGGCGGCCCTGCGCTATGCGCAAGAGGAATATGAGGAGGCCCTGACTCCCCTCGGCGAGTTCCTGCAGGCACGGCCCGGCGACGCCGATGCCCTGTATCTCCAGGCCCTACTGTTACGGCGCCTGGGCAGGTGGGAGGAATCGCTGGAGACCCTCAGGCGGCTCACTTCGCTGGTGCCGGGTGACCGTGCGGGGCCCTACGCGCTGGGGGAGACCCACCTTTGGCTGCGTCGTTACTCGGAGGCCGAGCGGTTCGTGGACGAAGCGATCCGCCGGGCTCCGGAAGCGGCCGATGGGTACGTGCTGAAGGCCTGGCTCGCCCTGGTTCGAGACGGCGATGTGCAAGAGGCGGAGCGCAACCTGCGCGAGGGAGTGGAGATGTGCGGGATGACGGAGGTGCTATCGCGGCTGGTGGTGGCGCGGCCGTCCTTTGTGGAGTTTGGAGTGCTGAACGGTGACCTCCGCCGAGGCCTGGAGAGCGTTGCCCCCAACACGATCGCGGGTGACGCGGCGCTGTACTATCTGGCTCGGGCCGGGGCGTACGACTTGCGGGGGCAAGCACGGTTGGCACGTCCTTACTACGATTCGCTGCGCCTGCGGACGGAAGACCGGGTGCAGGTAGACCGGGACTTCGCCGCGTGGCATAGCCTCCTGGGGATTGCCTACGCCGCCTTGGGTCGCCGCAGCGATGCAGTGCGGGAGGCGGAGATCAGCGTGAGCCTGGAGCCACTCACCGAGGACGCATTCTGGGGCGCGTTCTCCCTCGCCTCCCTGGCACAGGTCTACGTGATGGTGGGTGAGTACGACGCCGCGGTGGAACAGCTTGAGACCCTACTGCAGATCCCGTCCCCGTATTCGCCCACGTGGTTGCGGATCCATCCGTGGTGGCAGCCGCTGCGGGGCCATCCCCGGTTCGAGGAGTTGCTGGCGAGGGAGAACTAGGACGGCCGGGACTCGGCTTACGCTGTCACGCCCTCTTCGTTGGAAACCGTAACCCGCCCATCCACGAGGCGCTTGTCGAATGCCACTTCCAGCAGGCTCGCCATGCGCTTGGCCTCGGCCGCTGCGACGCGCCGGCCAAAGTCCGTGAGCTTGTAGTAGCGCCGCCGCTGATCATCTAGCTCCGGGGCGGGCCGCTTGTCGGATTCGGCGATCAGCCCCGTCTCCAGCAGCCGCTGAGCCGCGAGGTAGAGCGGCCCCGTGGCAGGCGTCATCCTCCCTTCAGTCCTGCGCTCGATCTCCTTCATGATGCCGTAGCCGTGGCGCTCGCCGTCGACCAGGGCGAGTAGGATTTGGAACGACAGCGGAGTCAGCGGCAGGTGTGCGTCGACGTCACGTTGTGTCACGGCAACCTCGCTTTGGCTGGCGGCAGTTCGGTTTGCAACAGAAGATCGCGGCATATGTATATGATATACCTATCCGGCTGAAATGCAAGCCGTTGGTTCAACCGCACCGCCCGCCTCGCCCTGACCCCGGCCGCGCATCCTCCCTTCATAGAGCTACCCCCACCAGGTAGCGCTGTGCCATGTGAGCTCAAGTCGTTGTAAGTGAAAGGCTTGAGTGGCACCGACCGGGGGGGTAGCTTGACGAAGTGTGCTAAGTACGTTACATATCTATCTGTTATCTATCGATATCTAGTAGGTCGAATAGGCCAGAATGCGTGACACGTCCAGCGCGGGTGTCGGATTCGCCCGCGCCCCTGATGGCGGCGTGTGGGGCTCCTTTGCCACCTGGCAGGAGACTCGTTTGGGGAGGACGAGCGGGACCCAGCAAGCCCGGCCCCACACGTCGCTGCTGTTTCACTCGGCCGGGGCGATTCGGCAGCGGTAGCTGGACGGCCGCGAGGAGGTGATGCCTGTGGTGAACGATCCTGTGCGAATCGAAATCTCAACCTAGGAGAATGGAAACATGCGATTGACACGTTCTGTGCTCGCCTTCGGGGCGTTCCTTCTCGTGGCAGCGGGCGGCGCCGTACCCGCTGAGGCGCAGACTGGTGCGGTCCGGGGGCGGGTCGTCAGTCAAGCCACGGACCAGCCCATCGCTGACGTCGTCATCGAGTTCGTGGGCACCAATCGCACCGTCCGATCCGGTGCGAACGGGGAGTACGAGTTCATCAACGTTCCCATCGGGCGGGTGACGCTTCGTGCCAGCATGATCGGGTTCGCGGCCCAGACGGTAGAGGTGAATGTCGCCGCCGGTCTCGCCGCCACGGTTGACTTCGTGTTGCGGCCGGTGGTGATCAGCCTGGACGCCTTCGTGGTTACCGCGACCGGCGAGAAGCGGGTACGGGAGGTCGCCAACGTGATCACCACCCTGGACGCCGCCAAGGCCGTCGAGGAAGTGGCGCCTCCGAGCTTAGCGAGCCTCATCCAGGGGCGCTCACCGGGGGTGCAGATCATCAACTCGAGCGGCACCACGGGAACGGGGACGAAGGTCCGTATCCGCGGTTCCAGCAGCATCTCACTCAGCAATGAGCCGCTCCTGGTGGTGGACGGCGTTCGCGTCGACAACCGCCAGAACGACATCGGGTTCGTCACCGGTGGTCAGACCATCTCGCGGATCAACGACTTCAACCCCGACGACATCGAGAGTATTGAAATCGTGAAAGGTCCGTCGGCCGCAGCGCTCTACGGGACGGCGGCGGCGAACGGCGTGATCGTGGTGACGACGAAGCGGGGTCGGGTCGGCGCGCCGGTGTGGAATGCCTATGTCGAGCAGGGCATCATCCGGGAGGCCAACCAGTACCCGGACAACTACCGCGGTCTCGATGACTCCGGTAGCACCTGCCGGCTGGCCCAGGTCTCGGCCGGCAGCTGCACTCAGGCCGAGCTGCAGACCTCGAACCCCCTGGAGAGCAAGACCACTTCGCCGTTCAAGACAGGTCGCCGTCAGCAGTACGGCTTGAACGTCGCGGGCGGGAGCTCCCAGGTGCAGTACTACGTGTCGGGGGAGTGGGAGGTCGAGAACGGGGTATACGGCCTGCCGCAGCAGACCCAGGATTCGATCCTCGAGTTCCGGGACGAGATCCCCGACTTCGCCCTGAATCCCAACCGGCTCAAGCGGGGTAGCGTCCGGGCGAATCTGAATGCCCTCCTGGGAGAGAAGGCTACGCTGAATGTCTCGTCGGGGTACGTGTCGGCGGACATCGGACTACCCCAGAACGACAACAACGTGATGGGCATGTTGCCCAGCGGCTACTTCGGCAGCAGCGATAGCACCGACAATGGCGGCTGGGGCTTCTTCACGCCGGAAGAGGTGTTCTTCGTCGAGGGTAAGCAGCAGATTGAGCGCTTCACCAACTCGTTGAACCTGAACTGGCATCCCACCACCTGGCTGGAGGGCCGCGCGACGGTTGGCGCGGATTTCGCCAACAAGTCCGACATCAGGTTCCAGGCGACGGGTTCCGGCCCGAACTTCGCCAACTACCTGGAAGGCTTCCGGGTGTCGGACAAGACGAACACCTACTCCTACACGGTGGATCTGGGAGCCACGGCATACCTGCGGCTCAGCAATCGTCTGAGCTCGAAGACCTCCGCAGGATTCCAGTACTTCCGCAACAATCGGGAGCAGGTGGAGACCACCGGACAGGTGCTGCCCCCGGGAGCCGGATCCCAGAAGTCAGCGTCGGATCAGTTCATCGACGAGGACTTCATCGACACGAAGACGGTTGGGACGTTCTTCGAGCAGCAGTTCGGCTTCGATGATCGTTTGTTCGTCACCGGCGCGATTCGCGGGGATGACAATAGCGCGTTCGGGCAGGACTTCGACTTCACGGTGTATCCGAAGCTCGGCATCTCGTATCTCGCGGTGGAGAACCCCGGTGGGGTGCTGGACAATCTGCGCTTCCGCGGTGCCTGGGGGGCTTCCGGGCAGCAACCGGGAACGAATGACGCCGAGAAGTCCTACACCGGAATTTCGTTTGTCGAAGGTGGCGAGGAGCTCGCCGGTGTGACCATCAACAACCCCGGCAACACGGCACTCAAGCCGGAGCGCTCCAGTGAGATCGAGGTTGGATTCGAATCCGGCCTGTTTGGCGGCCGACTGGGCGTCGATTTCACCTACTACCGCCGCAAGACGACTGACGCCCTGGTGCAGCGGCAGTTGGCGCCGTCGCTGGGACTGGGTCAGCAGCGGTGGGAGAACATCGGTGAGACCCTCAACTGGGGGTTCGAGGCCGGTGTGAACGCTGCGATCGTCCGGAGCCCCATGTTCAGCTGGAATCTCGGGCTCACCGGGTCGACCAACACCAACAAGCTCATCGAGCTGGGTGAGGGCGTCGAGCCCATCGTCTTCCAGGGGGGGCGTCAGAAGCACCAGGAAGACTATCCTATGGGCTCGTACTGGCAGGAGCCGTTCACCTTCGAAGACGCGAACGGCGACGGCATCATCACGGTGGATGAGCTCACCATCGGTGACACCACGGAGTTCATGGGCTATGCCCGGCCCCGGTATGAGGCGGCGCTGTACAACAGCATCGACATCGGCGGTCGGTTCCGCATCAGTGGTCTGTTGGACTACCGCGGTGGGCATAAGCTGCACAACTTCACCGAGGCATTCCGCTGCCGGATGAACGTTTGCCGCGGTCTCAGTGACCCCGCTGCCCCACTCGACGAACAGGCGCGGGCGCAGACGCAGAAGGCCAGTGTGCAGACGGTCGCCGGCTTCTTGGAACCCGGTTGGTTCCTGAAGCTCCGGGAGCTGTCGTTCACCTTCTTCGCGCCGGATAGCTGGGCACGCGTGCTCGGTGCAGACCGGGTGAGCCTCACGGTGAGTGGTCGGAACTTGCTCACGATCACCGATTACACCGGCGTCGATCCGGAAGTGCAGGGCGGCACTGGGAACTTCGGGTCCCTGGACTTCTTGACGCAGCCCCAGGTGCGATACTGGACCGCCCGGCTGCAGCTCACGTTCTAACGGTGAGGGACGGTAAGATGAGAACCACAACAATGCCGCAGACAAACGAGCGACGGGGACGAATCCGACGGTTCCTCCCCTGGCTCAGCGCGGCGGTGGTGGCCCTCGTGCTGCCCCTCGCCGCATGCCAAGACGTCCTCGACGTCGACGACCCCGACATCGTCACGCCTGGAAACCTGCTCGATGAGGCGGGGCTTCAGACGCTCCGCAACGGAGCCCTGGGGAACTTCGCCCTGGCGTGGGCCGGGGGCGGGTTCAACGACGGCCAAGTGATGATCTCGGGCCTCATGACCGACGAGTGGATGCACTCCGGCACCTTCCCGACGCGTCAGGAGGTGGAGCTCCGCTCCATTCCGACTGACAACAGTTCGCTGGCCGGTTTGTATCTGAGGCTGCAACAGGCGCGGTCGGATCTGGAAAACGCTGCAGGGAAGATCGAGGAAGCCGTGCCGGATCCGACTGCCGAGGCTCGGATCCCCGAGCTGCTGGCGTACGCCGGCTATACGTACCTCGCCTTCGGCGAAAACTACTGCTCGGGCGTGCCGTTCAGTCTGGCGCCGGATACCGGAGCGCTGGTATTTGGGGAGCCCGAAACGACCACCCAGATCTTCCAACGGGCCGTTGCCCACTTCGACGCAGTGCTGGCGCACGCCGCAGTGCCCAGCTCGATCGCCGATCTGGCGCGGGTCGGGAAGGGTCGCGCCCTGCTGAATCTCGATCAGCCGGCGGCGGCAGCCACGGCGGTCGCGAGCGTGCCGTACGACTACGTTCGGTACACCGAGCACTCCAATAACTCTACACGGGAGCAGAACCCGATATATGAGTTGAACTACCAGGAGCGCCGCTGGTCAGTGGCCGATCGGGAAGGGATCAACGGCCTGGACTTCCGCTCGTCGGGCGATCCCCGGGTGAACTCCGTGCTCGACAGCCGCGGCGGGTTCGACGGCGCGTCGGAACTGTGGCACTTCACCCACTTCCAATACTGGACCGACCGGGTGGCGCTGGCCACGGGTATCGAAGCGCGCCTCATCGAGGCGGAGGCGGACCTGCGGGCGGGTGATGTGTCAAGCTGGCTGGGCATCCTCAACCAGCTCCGGACGGACTTCGCCACGCTGGCCCCGATTCTCTATCCTGACAATCCACCCAGTGGGACGTTGGCGCCGCTGGCCGATCCGGGGACCAGTACGGCGCGGGAAGACCTCCACTTCCGCGAGCGGGCGTTCTGGTTGTACTCCACCAACCACCGCCTGGGCGACCTGCGGCGGCTGATCAGGCAGTACGGACGCAGTGCTGACTCTGTGTTCCCCACGGGCCCGTACTTCAAGGGAGGTGAGTCGTACGCCACCGACGTCAACCTGCCGATTCCGGAGGAAGAGGAGAACAACCCGTACTTCGGGCAGTGCCTCGATCGTAACCCGTAACTGTGGGTCAGCAGGGGAGTGCCAACCAGGGAGGCGACCCGAGAGGGTCGCCTCCCTTCTTCGTGGGCGCTTCAGTCTGTAGCCCGGGTTGCCCAGTGCTATCGCAGTGAGAGTACTGCCGAGGTCACGGATGCCAGAGGCTGCGACCGGGTGCCCGCGGTATCGGGCGGTATGGAATCGCCTGAGAGTTCCGCACCCATCGTCGTCTCAATGAGGATCACCCCGGCGACAGCAGAGGTGCCGAAGTAGGTGGTCCCGTCAGTGCCGTTCAGCACCTGGACCCGCAGCAGGATGTTGGCGGGGATGTACCGCAGTAGCTGGATGTCCGACAGCCGGGCACGGTCTAGGAACACCAACGGCTCTTCGCGCAGCTCCAGACTTCCCACCCCCCGGTCGGCGAAGATCCGCACCGGTTGCCCCCGGTAATCGGTGAAGTAGTGGGTGCGTACGGTGTACTTCAGGGCATCCCAGGCGGTGCTGGCCCCAGTCTCCAGGATTCTCTCGGCGGTGATCACCTGGCCCACGGGCGGGTTCTTCGAGAGGTCCCACGGGCGGGCGGACGCGCAGCCCCAGACGGCGGCGAGGCCAAGCAGGGCACGGACAACTGGGGGAGGGGAGCTGTGACAGGTGCGGAGCATAGTGGTCTCCTTCGGCATCCCTCTTGGTATTGTTGTGGCAGCCAACGACTTACATGCCCCGGGACTGCTGGGTGCTGCGGGGCGGTTCGGTTCGGGGTGAGTGTGACCGGACGCTGCCACCCCGGCAGCTTGACTAGCCAATATACATATAATACATATGTATCTGGAAACAATCCATTTTCCATAGGATGATCTCGGCTGTGTCCCCGCACTGCTGCGTGGAGCTGGGGCGGTGACTGCGCCGTCCAGGAGCAGCCCAATCTGGTGGTGAGGAGGCTGTGCTAGGCACGAGGCCTCTCGCCGGCTTTGCCGAGAACAGGAGGTTGAGAGCTGTGACAAGGAGACCACTTGGCGCGCTGATGTGTGTGACGGTCGTTGCCGGCGCTTGTTCGGGCGGTGTTGAATGGACCGGCACCCTAACCGACAGCGCTGGGATAGCCATCGTGGCCAACCCCTCGGAGGGCATGTGGACGCCGGCTACGCGGTGGACGGTTGAGGAAGAGCTCCGGATCGGGGCTGTCGAAGGAGACCCCGATTACCAGTTCGGGCAGATCGGCGGCATCGCGCTGGGCTCGGGCGGCGGGATCTTCGTGCTGGACGGTCAGGCACAGGAAGTCAGGGTGTTTACGCCGGACGGCCAGTATCAGCAGACCGTCGGCGGGCCTGGCCAGGGACCGGGCGAGCTGACGGGAGCCATGTCCCTGGTGATGGGACCCGGAGACACCCTGTTCGTCCCCGATATCCAGACCCAGCGAATCAACCGGTATGCGCCTGACGGCACGGCGCTGGAGAGTGTGCGGCTGTCCCTCGAGGATGGGCTGCCGGCGGTCTTTAGGGCGACCCCCTCCGGTGTGATCGCGGAGCAGGTGCGTCCTCTGGCGCTCCCTGACCGGCCGGCACCGGATTCGCTGGACGCCATCGTGCTACTGGCGTCCGACGGATCGGTCGCGGATACGCTGATGAAGTTCCCGTCCGGCAAGACGCTCAACCTGGGCGGCAGCACGCCGGAGCTGAACCTGTACTCCCGCGAGGCGGTGTGGGAACTCACTCCCGATCTGCGGCTGCTGTTTGGGGTCAACGATGAATACCGCATTCACGTCTACTTGGCCGACGGGACATGCGAGCGGATCCTCAGCAAGCCGTTCCACCGCGCCCCCGTTAGTGAGCAAGACAAAGAAGCAGTGATGGGATTCCTGGAACGGGCGTGGACGGACGCGGGAGTGCCACCTGCCGTGTTGCCGCAGCTCAAGAGCATCGTGCACTTCGGCGAGTTCTTCCCCGCGTTTTCCAACATCCAATCGGGACCCAACGGCACCGTCTGGGTCCAACACACTCAGTCAGTTGCCGCGCTCAGCGAGGAGGAGCTCGAACAGTTCAACCTGCTCGAGGATTCCGGGGCGCCGGATTGGGATGTGTTCGATTCTGAGGGGCGGTTCTTGGGAGTGGTGTCCATGCCGCGCCGGTTCGCGCCGCGCCTGTTCCGGGATAACAACATCTACGGCGTCTGGCGGGACGAGCTGGATGTGCAGTACGTGATGCGCCTCCGCATCGTGGGCGCCGGTGGCGACGAAACAGTCGCCTCGGCGTCGTCGCCGGGACGGGGGGATCGCGGGGCGGGGTAGCAGCTGTGTCTAGGTGAAGCCGGCCGAGTCGCTCACGTCTCAGTGTAGTCGCGTGGCCGCCGCAGGGTGTGGCATGTGCGATTCAGTCAGGCTGCCAAAGAGTGCGTTTCACGTGATACCGAATGAACCACGGAGGGACGGAGCATGCGAAGGATTATCGGAGTAGCTGCCATTCTCACGCTGGTGCTGGTTCCGCAAGCGAGCGGGCAGAGCGCGGCAGATACGGTGGCGATCAAGCAGGCTGCGCTGGACTACATCGAAGGCTGGTACGAGGGGAGCGCTGAGCGGATGGAGCGGGCTCTCCATCCCGATCTGGCGAAGCGGACGGTAGTCAACAATCCGCAGACCCAGCGAAGCATGATCCGGCACCTGACGAAGTCCATGATGGTGGAAATAACCAGGTCCGGCGGCGGAAGCAGCGCCCCCGAGAAGAAGGACAAGTGCAGCGTGTACGTTCTTGACATCTTCAACAACGTCGCCAGCGTCAAGGCCGTCTCGCCGGACTTCGTGGATTACCTGCACATCGTGCGGTGGAACGAAGGCTGGAAGATCGTGAATGTCTTGTGGGATCCCAATATTCGGGAGGTATCGCTCTCGGCTGAGGAGCGGGCTCGTTACGTGGGTACCTACGATCTGGGCCAGATGCAGGTGCGTATCTACGAGGAAGGCGAGAGCCTCATGGCGCAGGCCACCGGGCAGCCGGCGACGAAGCTGGACTATATGGGCGACCACGTGTTCGTCGTCTCGGCGGACACGAATATTCGCCTCACGTTTGAGGTCGAGGGTGATCGCGCGGTGGCGTTCGTGTTGCAGCAGGCCGGTCAGACGGTGAGGGCGCCCCGGGTGCCCTAGCTGCGATGCCCCAGTGGACGCGGGGAATGGTGAAAGGCGGGACAGCATGGCGGGGTCGGAGGTGAGGGTGGGCGCCAATTGGGTGTCGTGGCTAAGTTGCCAGGATGTCATTCCAGCTAGCTGCGCCTCTTAAGCTCATCTCGCCGTGGGGTCTGAAGCGTGATCGCGTCCACTGAGGGGGGGTCGTGATGGAGGAGAGGGTCAGGGTTCCTCGCGTGCTGCTTGCTGGTGTGGTCGCCGGTCTCGGGTATGTCGTCGTGGAATTCGTCGTGGAGGGTCTGGTTGCGATCCTCTTCAATGTCAGTGAAGACGAGCTGCTTGCTCGATACTTCGATTTCTCCCGCTCGGGCTTCAGGTATGCCCTCGTGGACAACCTGATCTTCTTCGCCGAGTGCGTTGTGATCATGTGGATCTACGCGTTGATGCGCAGCCACGGTCGCCCTGTGGGCCAGTCTCTGCTGGTGACCGTAGCCATGGTGTTGCTCTTGGCGCTGCTCCCTCTCGCCAGCCTAGCCAATGTGGCGGTGTTTCCCGGGAGCGTGGTGTTGCTGAGTCTTGGGTTCAGCGTCATCGAGCTGCCCACGGCGATCCTGTGTGGTGCAGGGGCGTACGAGTGGCGCCGGGAGACCGCGGCCACTCCGTAATCACCGGTGCCATTGGGTGAGGCCTTGGGCCGGTGCGTGTTTGGCCGGGCGGGAGTCAGTGGTGGGAGGGCTGGCTGTGAATGACAATCAGGTTGTGAAAACGAGGGCCCGCTGGCCTGCGGTGATTGGCACCATCGGCATCATTCTGGCCGTGCTGAGCTTGATCGACGCATTCGGCGATCTGGTGAGTCCGGCCGTCTGGTCGCGGGAAGAGCTCGTAGTGCTTTTCAGTACCGAGTTCCTTCGGTCCCTCGAAGAGATGCTGCCACCACCCGGTTGGCTTCTGTTCTCCAGCATCATCGGCTGGCTGCTCGGCGTGCTCCTCTTGACCGGGTCAATCTTTCTGGTCCGGCGCCGCCAAATCGGTGTCACACTCTGTAAAGCGTGGTCACTGGTCGCCATACCGTGGGCCTTGGTGCACACCGGGCTGGCGTATGCCTGGTTTCAGCGGATTCCGGAGGGAACGCTGCAGCAGCAAGTCGCCGGTTGGGAAGGCGTCATTGCCGTGGCGTTCATCATGGGAGCCGCGATTGCCGTCGCCTTTCCAGTGTTTCTGCTCATCTGGTTCGCGCGGCATTCCGTCCGTGCCGCCTATACGGCCTGGTAGGCATGTATTCCACCTGCATCTTCTGCAAGCGTCTTCTCGGGAGCAACGAAGTCGTTGAGTCGTTCCCCGTGGGCCGTCGTTTAGCGTTCGATTCTGCCAAGGGCCGCCTGTGGGTCGTATGTCGGAAATGTGAGCGCTGGAACCTCACTCCTCTCGAGGAGCGCTGGGAGGCCTTCGAAGAATGCGAGCGCCTGTTCCACGGCACTCGCTTGCGAGCGTCTAGCGACAACATCGGCCTCGCCAGGCTCAAGGAAGGCCTCGAGTTGGTGCGGATCGGCGAGCCGCTGCGTCCCGAGTTCGCCGCCTGGCGCTACGGCGATCAGTTCGGGCGGCGGCGCAAGCGGGCCATTCTGGTGACCAGCGGCCTGGTGGTGGCCGCCGGCGCCGTGGCGGCTGGCGGGATCGCCGTGGGGGTTGGCGCCGGCTTTGCGGGGCAGATCCCCAACCTGGTCCTGAACATCCCCGTGCGGGTGCGGATCAGGACCAACGACGGGAGGGTGCTCAAGTTCCGCCAAACCGACCTTCACAAGGCACGGTTCCTCATGGAGCCGGGCTCCGAGCATTGGGTGGTGAGCATCAAACACTCGAAAGGCAAGGAAACCTTCGAAGGTCCCGAGGCCATGCGCGTCACGAGTCACCTGTTGCCGGCGCTCAATCGCATGGCTGGCTCGAAGCGGGCGGTACAAGATGCTGTTGCCAAGATCGAAACCGCCGGTGATCCGGAGAGCTACCTCAGGAATGCGTCTCGCGAGCTGGACCCAGACAACTGGCAGCCGGGGCACGGGCGGCCTCTCTTCCCCGGCAAGCTCGGTGTGATCCGCAAGCTGCCCGCGCCGACCAGGCTGGCGTTGGAGATGGCGCTGCACGAGGAGCAGGAGATGCGGGCGCTCATGGGGGAGTTGGTGGAGCTGGAGCTGGCGTGGCGCGAGGCTGAAGCGATTGCCAACATCGCCGACAACATGTTCGTCCCCAAAGAGGTGGACGAGTTCATCGAGCGGCACCGACGGGCCGTGCAGGACGACCAAAGTGATGCGCTTCGCGTTCACGACAGGTCCTAGGTGCAGGGGGATACGCGAAGTCGGCGCTATCGACGCACAGCCGGGGAAGTAAGGCTGGGGGCTGCCCCGACCTTCAGTAGAAGACGGAACGAGTCCTGTGGCGTGGCCGCGCTTTGTAGGCCGGCTGCTGCCCCCGATTCCACAACAGGTAGTCGAGTCCCATCGCCGTGACCGATCGCCCGGCCTCCCGCAAGACGTCCGCCAGGCACTCCACGGCATGCACGGCGCACGCGCGGATTTCCACTTCTCGAGGCGATCCCGACTGAATCAGCACGCCGGCTTCGATGTCCGCGGCCAGCGAGTCGTCGTACCGCAGGATGCCGTCGAGTCGGAGCACGTGCGGCACCAGGTTGTCTGCGAAGACGGTGAGACGCTCCAGGTCGTCGAATCGACCGGGTCCCTTGCCATCGAACGCGAGGGAAAGATCGGCCGCCGTGATTTGGGCCCGCTTGTAAAACGGCACGTCGAGGCCGTTGTAGGACGCCACGTCGTTGAAGTACGGCATCTCGATCAGCAACTCGACTAGGCGCTCGGCCGATCCTCCCGCGGCTTGCACCAACCCCAAGAAGCTCCCCTCGAAACGCTCCAGTAGGTATGCGCCCAGGTCGTTGAGCGCCGTCGCGAACAGCCGCATCAGCTCCCTGGTGACGGGGTGCTCGAGGTCCTGATCGAAGATGCCTGCGCAGTTCTCGGCGGAGAACTGCGTGAGTTCCTCCGCCGAAGGCGGACCATGTTGCTCGTAGTAGTCCTTGAGGGAGGACGCCACCGTGAAATACCCCGACATGCCCGGGCGCTTCCGCAGGTGGGGGAAGTAGCCCGAGCCGAAGTTGATCGCATCCAGGGTGAGGAAGAACGCGACTGTGGCATCTCCCCCGCCCAGGAGATGGCAACTGGAGTCCATTGTCGGCCGGGTTGGTTGATCCGATGGCAGCGACGCAGCGTAGGGCTGGATCGCGTGATGCATTATCCGAACGTGCCCGGACTGCTGCGCCACCTCGCCACACCTAGTCCGCACCCTGTCCAGCGGTCGTGATTCCATCGATGGCACACCGCCGTGTATCCGTGGACGATGCCAGTCCTGATCCCAAACAAATGGCCCGCTAGTGCGGCGTCCCAGAAGTTCGTTGCACAAGCGGCATGCATCGGTGCGGAACATATGCGGCGGACTTCTGGGACAGGACACTAGCCAGTGCGCACCGTGCTCGTAGAGGCTACCACACCTGTCGGGACCGCGCCATTGGTGGCATCTTGCGTGCTTCATCCGCCAGGGCCGGCGCCGGGAACCAACGCCGCCGGCGCCGGTATTGCTGGTATTGGTCCTGACGGACCTGGCCCCCATGGTGGGAGGAACATCTGACCCGAGCCGTCACCCTGCCCGTTCTGGGCCTCCTGAGCATGGGAACCGTGCTCTGGGTGCAGCCCCTCGGTGCGCCAGCCCGGCCCCAGGGTCAGCGGCCAGCCCGCGAGGCGAACGCCCAGGGTCGGGCCTTCTACTTCACGAGGGCTGAGTACACGAGCTACGGACGCCGCCGCTTCGGGAGCTGGGCGGTGGACTTTCCCAAGGCGGACCGCCAGTTCCTCATCGGGCTCCGGCATCTGACGAATATCGATGCCTACGAGCTCGAGAATCCCGTGCGCCTCGATGATCCCGACTTGCGTCGCTTTCCATTCCTCTACGCGCTGGAAGTCGGCTACATGTCCCTCACGGAACCGGAAGTGGCGGGGTTGCGCGACTACTTGCTGGCCGGCGGGTTTCTCGTGATCGATGATTTCTGGGGCACACGACAGTGGGCCAACTTCGAAGCCGAGATGCGCCGTGTGTTGCCGGAGTATGACATCGTCGATATCCCCGTGGATCACGCGTTGCTCAGCGCCTTCTATCACATCGACGAGATCCTCCAGGTGCCGGGTCGCGGGGGGGGCGTGAATGGACGGCCTACGTGGCAGTACGACGGATACGTTCCGGCTCTGCGGGGTATCTTCGACCAGCACGGGCGGCTGATGGTGGTGATCAATTGGAACACGGACCTGGGGGACGCCTGGGAGTGGGCCGAAGATCCCTGGTACCCGCTGCAGTTCTCGAACTTCGCTTACCAACTGGGCATCAACATGATCCTCTACGGGATGAGCCACTAGTGCGGCCTCCCAGAAGTCCGTTGCGCAGGCGGCGCTGAACCATGTTCGAGGGTCTGTTTCAGTTTCTCTTCAAGTACCGCCCCGTGGTGTTCGAGCGTGGCGAGCTGGCGTTTGACGCCCCGTGGCCGATCGCGCTGGTGCTGCTGGCCGGCGCAGCGGCGGCACTCCCGGCGGTGGTGATCTACACGCGGCCTCAGGCGAGGCTCAGGACGCCAGACCGGGCATTGCTGGCGGGCCTGAGACTGGCGGTGCTGGGGATTCTCGTGTTCTGCCTGGCCCGGCCCATGCTGGTGATCGCCACCGTGGTGCCGCAACAGAACTTCCTGGGCATTCTGATCGACGACTCACGCAGCATGCAGATTGCCGACGAGGGAGAGCAGCCCCGGAGCGAGTTCATTCATGAGACGTTCGGGCCAGAGGGAAGCGAACTCGTCGCGGCCCTGGGTGACCGGTTCAAGCTCCGCTTCTTCCGGTTCTCCGAGACCGTGCAGCGATTGGGGGACGTGGGCGAGCTAACGTTCACCGGCAGGCGGACGGATCTAGCGCGGGCGCTCGACGCAGCACGCCGGGAGTTGGCGGCAGTTCCCTTGGCCGGCCTGGTGCTCATTACCGACGGCGCCGACAATGCGGATGCGCCCCTTACAGAGATACTGCTGCAACTAGCGGCAGGTCGCGTCCCCGTGCATACCGTGGGGCTCGGCGCACAGCGGTTCGCGAAGGACATCGCGCTGGAGCGGGTTGCGACGCCGCGGACCGTGCTTCAGGGATCTTCGGTGGCCGTGGACCTGACGGTGGCCCACTCCGGGTTCGGCGGCGAGACTGTCCGGCTCACAGTGGAGGACGCGGGCAGGATCGTGAGCGCCCAGGACGTGCGGCTGCCGGGTGAGGGGGAGACGGCGCCGGTGCGCGTGCACTTTACCGCGAACGAAGTCGGCCCACGGCTGTTTCGCTTCCGCGCTGCAGCGCAGCCAGGCGAAGCTGTAAGCCAGAACAATGTGCTGGAAGCCCTCGTCTTCGTGGATAGTGGGGAACGGAAGATCCTCTACTTCGAAGGTGAGCCGCGTTTCGAAGTGAAGTTCGTTCGACGTGCGATTGCCGACGACGAGAACCTGCGGGTAGTGGTCCTGCAACGCACGGCGGAGAACAAGTTCTATCGCATCGGCGTAGACGACCCCAGTGAGCTCGCCGGCGGCTTCCCCAAAGTGCGTGAAGAGCTCTTCCGCTATGATGGGCTGATTCTCGGAAGCGTTGAGGCGAGCTTCTTCACCCATGACCAACTCGGGATGATCACGGAGTTCGTCGGCCAGCGCGGAGGCGGTCTGCTTGCCCTGGGCGGCCGCCATGCCTTTGCCCGGGGCGGCTATGCCGGCACGCCACTGGCCGAGGCGTTGCCCATCGTGTTGGACTCCGACGCCTCATCGGACGGCGGCTCGTTCTTCGCAGAGGTCAAGGTGGGACTCACCCCGTACGGTCGCGGCCATCCAGTGACGCAGCTTGCAGAGGACGTGGAATCTTCTGAGGCGCGGTGGAAGGAGCTTCCGGAGCTGTCGATGTTGAATCCGCTGAGGGAAGTGAAGCCGGGGGCCAGCACCCTGCTCACCGGCCGCGCCGCCGACTTGTCGGATCCGCTGGTCGTTCTCGCTCATCAGCGGTACGGGCGCGGCAGAGCGATGGCGTTCCCGGTGCAGGACTCCTGGCTCTGGCAGATGCATGCCGACATCCCCGTAGACGACATGACGCACGAGACCTTCTGGCGTCAGCTGCTTCGCTGGCTGGTGAGCGGGGTCACGGATCGCGTTGCGGTGACCTCCTCGCTTGATCGGGTGGAGCGAGGCGCACCCGTGACGATTACGGCTGAGGTTTCTGACTCAGGGTACATCCGACTCAACGGTGCCGAGGTCGTAGCGAACGTCACGACACCTGGCGGTCTTGAGCGCGAGGTCCCCATGGAGTGGACGGTTGAGCGAGATGGCGAGTACCGAGCGAGCTTCCTAGCAGAAGAGGACGGTCTCTACGAGGTCCGCGTGCAGGCGCAGCAGGCGGGCGTCCCACTGGGCAGTGCGGAGTCGTACGTGCAGGCCGGCGACCTCCAGACGGAGTACTTCGACGCGGAAATGCGGGCCTCGCTCCTCGAGCGCATCGCGGATGAGACTGGAGGGCGGTTCTACACGCCCGCGACAATCGGCACGCTTCCGGAAGATGTGAGCTTCACCGAGAGCGGCACGACGGTACACGAGGAGCGGGACTTGTGGGATATGCCGGTGTTGTTTCTCATGCTGGTCGGCCTGATCGCCGCCGAGTGGGGATATCGGCGTCAGCGGGGCTTGGCGTGAGGCGGACGTGGCTCGCGGCAGTGCTGGGCGGTGCCCTGGTGGTCCGGCCGATGGACGTCATGGCGCAGACCTACCTGGTGGTAGTGAGCGGTATCGGCGGCGAGCCCAAGTACAGTCAGGTGTTCGAAGAGTGGTGCACGACACTGGTGGGAGCGGCACGGGATCGATTTCATCTTCCCGATGAGAGCATTGTCTACCTCGCCGAGTCGCCCGGCCGCCACACCGACATCGCCGGCAAGTCCACCAAGCAGAATGTCGAAGGTGCGTTGAACGACCTGGCAACGCGTGCGGAACCCGCCGCACGGATCTTCATTGTCCTGGTCGGACACGGTAGCGCGGTGGGGGGACAAATGCGGTTCAACCTCCCGGGTCCCGACATGACCGCCGAGGACTTCGCCGCCGTGCTGTCCAGATTTCCAACGCAGGAGATCGTCTTCGCCAACCTTTCCAGCGCCAGCGGTGGGTTCATCCCCGTCCTCTCGGGCAAGCGCCGCGCCATCGTAACAGCCACGAAGTCGGGCTTTGAGCGGAACGAGACGATTTTCCCCGGCCATTTCGTGGCTGCCTTCGCCGGGGACGGTGCCGACACGGACAAGGACGAACGGGTGTCGGTGTTGGAGGCGTTCAATTACGCCCGCCGAGAGGTTGCTCGGGCCTACGAGAGCGAGAACCGCCTGCTGACCGAGCACGCCTTGCTGGACGACGACGGAGACGGTAGGGGGAGCACCGAACCCGATCCCCTCACCGGCGACGGCGGGATGGCGATGCGACTGTTTCTGCACAGCCCCACCCAGAGCGCCGGGGTCATCAGCGATCCTGAGCTGGCGGCCTTGTATAAGGGAAAGGAGCAACTGGAGCAGCAACTGGCTGCTCTGCGTTCTCGCAAGGATGAGATGGCAGCTGAACTATACCAGAGGCAGCTGGAGCGCCTGCTGCTTGAGTTGGCGCGCACCAGCCGTGCAATTCGCGAGCGCGAAGGGAAGCAGCCGTGATCATGCTCGCTAGGCCGTGCTGGGGACGGGCCCTCTCGTTGTTGGCGGCGCTGAGTTGCCTCACGGCGCCGTACGTATGGGCGCAAGGCGAACTGGCCGGTGCTCGGGCTGCCTACAACGAGGGACGTTACGACGATGCGATCTCCGGCTTCACGCGCCTGGTGCGGCGGCAACCCGCGTCCGCCGAAGCGGCCCGCGGCCTGGTCCGGGCGCTGGGGGAGGTAGGCCGGTATCGGGACGCGGAGCACACGGCGCGGCGCTTCGTCGAGCGCAACTCCCGTTCCCCGGAGCTCTGGACGCTCCTGGGTGAGGTGCTCTTGCGTCAGGGGCGGCGTGATGAGGCCGAGCGGGCGTTTGCCAACGCTGTGAGGGGCGGGGCATCAGACAGCCTCGCCGCCCGGCTCAACCTCGCCATCCTGCGGTACGAGCGCGGAGACGTGGCCGAGGCGATGCGTGAGTTCGACGCCTTCATCGACGTTTACAACCAAACTCCGCGCCTGAACTCAGATGAGCTAACGGCCGTGGCGACAGCGGTGCGCTACCTGGGTGTGAACGATCCGCAGCTCTACAGAGACGCGCTGCGGGCGTATGACGAAGCCGTGTCCGCCGCGCCGCACGACTTTGAGCCGCAGCTACTAATCGGTGAGCTGTTCTTGGAGAAGTACAGCGGCACCGAGGCGCTCGAGACGTTCGACTCCATTCTCGCCAAGAACCCCAACCACCCTCGCGCCCTGCTCGGATTGGCGCGCACCCGGCGGTTCGCCGGGTCGCCCGAGGCCCTCCAGTTGGCGCGCCGGAGCATCGAGATCAACCCTAACCTCGTCCCCGCCCGGGTGTTCCTCGCGACCCTGTACATCGAGCTGGAGGACTATGGCAAGGCCGCTCGCGAAGTTGGGCGGGCACTCGAGGTCGACTCTACCACTCTTCAAGCGCTCAGTGTGCTCGCTGCGATCCGGTTTCTACAGGGGGACCAGGGCGGATTCGACGAGGCCCGGCGCCGTGCGTTCTCTCTCAACCCACGGTTCGCCGGTTTTTACAATACGCTGGCCGAGGTGAGCGCCCGGAATCGCCTGTATCACCTGGCGGTCCGGTTCGCACAACAGGCGGTCGAACTGGACCCCAAGTCGTGGCGCGGTTACGGCCTGCTTGGCATCAACCAGCTTCGGGTGGGTTCGATGGAGGCCGGCCGGGAGAACCTGGAGGTCGCATTCGAGGGTGACCCGTACGACGTCTGGACCAAGAACACTCTGGACCTCCTCGACACGCTGGCCCACTACTCCGAGACGGCGACAGCTCGCTTCCGATTCGTCATCGACGGGAAGGAATCGCGGCTGCTCTCGTTGTATGCCGGCGAGCTCGCTGAAGAGGCCTACGACCGGCTCGCCGCGCGGTACGGGTACCGACCCGCCACTCCGATCCGCGTGGAGGTCTATCCCAGTCACGCTGATTTTTCCGTGCGCACGGTGGGGCTCGTGGGCGTCGGCGCTCTGGGGGTGAGCTTCGGCCCCGTGCTGGCCATGGACTCGCCGTCGGCGCGGGAGCTGGGCTCGTTCAACTGGGGTTCGACGCTGTGGCATGAGATTGCCCACACGTTCCATCTGGGCGTGACCGACCACAAGGTGCCCCGCTGGTTCTCAGAGGGCCTCGCGGTGTTAGAGGAACGCCGCGCCCGTCCCGGGTGGGGTGGCGACGTGAGTCCCGGGTTCCTCATGGCGTTTCGTGAGGGCAGACTCCTGCCGGTGGGTGAGCTGAACAACGGGTTCATGCGACCCCAGTATCCCGAGCAGGTCGCGTTCTCGTACTACCAGGCGTCGTTGGTGTGCGAGCTGATCGAGCGCGACCACGGTCCCCAGGCACTCAGCCGCATGCTCCAGGGATATCGCGACGGTAGGAGCACGTCGGCGGTCTTCCGGTCGGTGCTGCACACCGACCTCGAGGCCTTCAATGAAGTGTTCGAACGGTACCTGCGGGATCGCTTCGGCAGAGCGCTTGCGGCCCTCGGCTCGGTTGAGCTGTTGGGGGCGCACGGCAAGCGCTCCCGAGACGAGGTGGCGGAACGGGTACGGCGTGATCCTGACGACTTCGCGGCACAACTGGCTATGGGCCAGATGCTCACAGCCGAAGGTCGGCTGGATGAAGCCGTTCCCCACCTGGAACGGGCCAAGTCGCTGTTTCCCGAATATGCGGGGCCCGGGAACCCGTACTGGCACCTTGCGCTCATCCACAAGCGGCAGGGAGCAGCGCGCAAGGCGGTCGAGGAGCTCCTTGCCCTGACGGCCATCAACGGTGGCAACTACCAGGCCTTCCTGGAACTTGCCGGCCTTCAGGAGTCGTTACAGGATAGCAAGGGTGCCGCGGAAGCCCTGGATCGCGCCCTGTACGTCTACCCAATGGACATTGCCGTTCATCGTCGTCTGGCCGAGCTGTCGGCGGAGCTCGGGGACTGGGGGCGGGCGATCCGGGAGCGCCGTGCGGCGGTGGCGTTGGATCCCGTCGATCGCGCCAAAGCCCTGTACCAGCTGGCGCGGGCATACTTCAGTGCGGGAGATCGGGAGAGCGCCCGACGAACGGTGGTTCAGGCCCTCGAGATCGCCCCCAACTATGCTGCGGCACAGGACCTGTTGTTGGAGATTCACGATGCGCGGAAGGATCGCTAGCATGGCCTGTGCAGCTCGTTCGGTGCTGCTCGTTGCGGCGCTGGCGCTCACGGTGTCTCCGCTGGAAGGGCAGCGCCGTTCGAGGAGCTTTCCCCGGCGCCCGCCGCCCGAGAACGTGAACTTCGAGGAATTCAACGTACCCTACGATGGGCGCTTCGCCTTCGTACGGCTTCGGTTCACGCCGACCGCGATCGGCTGGGGCGGGGGCGGAGGCTTCTTCGGTGGTGTCAACTACCAGTGGGATCACGACTATCCCCGGGCGGAACGGCATTTCACCAGGATTCTCAGTGAGGTCACCACGCTGAGCCCGCTCACGAACGCGAGCAACATCCTGGCGTTGGATGACCCTGAGCTGTTCAAGTATCCGGTGGCATACATGTCGGAGCCGGGCTACTGGACCCTGACTGAGGCCGAGGTGGAAGGGTTCCGGGACTACCTCCACAAGGGCGGCTTCGTCATCTTCGATGATTTCGTGGGCGGCCACTGGTTCAATTTCGAGGAGCAGATGCGGCGGGTACTGCCGAACCACCGGTTGGTGAGGCTCGACGCGTCCCATCCGATCTTTCACTCCTTCTTCGAGATCGAGTCGCTAGATCAGTACATCCATCCGTATCGGTTCGTGCCATCCGTGTTCTACGGCGTCTTCGAGGACAACGATCCCAACAAGCGGTTGATGGTGATCGCCAACTACAACAATGACATCGGTGAGTCGTGGGAGTGGTCGGATACGGGTTGGATACCGATCGACCTGACGAACGAGGCCTACAAGCTCGGCATCAACTACATCGTCTACGCGATGACCCACTAACGGGAGACTCATGACAACTCAACAAGTGGCCCTGGATGAGACCGACGACATAGCGCTGGCTGATCGGCTGAACGCTGGGCGCGAGCGTATACTGGAGGAGCTCCGGAAGCTCATCGTGGGGCAGCAAGACGTGGTTGATCAGGTCCTCCTCTCGCTGTTTGTGGGTGGCAACAGCCTGATCGTCGGCGTGCCGGGATTAGCGAAGACGCTCCTGATCCACACCATCGCTGAAGTTCTGGATCTCAAGTTTTCCCGCATTCAGTTCACGCCTGACCTGATGCCTTCGGACATTACCGGCACCGACTTGGTGCAGGAAGATCCAAAGACTGGTCAGCGGCAGATGGTGTTCATGCCGGGGCCGATCTTCGCGAACATCGTGCTGGCCGATGAGATCAACCGCACACCGCCCAAGACCCAGGCCGCGTTGTTGGAGGCCATGCAGGAGCATCGGGTCACGGTGCAGGGACGAACCTACGCTCTCGAAGAGCCCTTCTTCGTGTTCGCCACGCAGAACCCCATCGAGCTGGAAGGAACCTATCCGCTGCCGGAAGCCCAGCTCGATCGCTTCATGTTCAACATCGTGATCGAATACTCACCGGAGGATGAGGAGCTCGAGATCGTCCGCAACACCACGGCAGTGGAGGACTACCGTTTCGAGCATGCCGTCACGGGGCGAGATATCGTGGCCTTCCAGGAGCTGGTGCGGAAAGTCCCGGTGTCCGACGCCGTGCTGCGGTATACGGTGAACCTGGTGCGGACCAGCCGACCGAGTGAGAATGGGGCACCCGACTTCATCAAGAAGTGGGTCTCGTACGGTGCCAGCGTGCGGGCGGCTCAGTACCTCATTCTCGGTGCGAAGGCTCGTGCGCTGGTAGACGGGCGCTACCATGTCACCTTCGATGACATTCGGGCCCTGGCTCACCCGGTCTTGCGGCATCGGATCTTGAAGAACTTCCACGCGGAGTCCGAGCTCATCACGTCCGACGAGCTCATCGACCAGCTGCTCGACGCGGTGCCGACGCCGAAATCCGGAATGTGACGGCTACCCGCTTTCTCGACCCAACCGTGTTGTCCAGGATTGGCAGCCTCGAGCTGCTGGCCCGGACGGTGGTGGATGGGTTCATCAACGGCCTGCACCACTCGCCGTACTTCGGCCTTTCCATCGACTTCGCGGAACACCGTCCGTACATGCCGGGCGACGATATCCGTCGGATGGATTGGCGCGTGTTCGGCCGCACCGACCGGTTCTACGTGAAGGAGTTCGAAGCCGACACCAACGCCAACTTCAGCGTGCTGTTCGACGTGTCCGGGTCAATGCAGTACGGCAGCCGCGGGATCACCAAGCTCGACTACGGCCGATACCTGGCTGCCTGCCTCGCCTACTTCTCGCGCCGCCAGAGGGATCGGGTCGGCATCGTCACGTTCGACGACAAGGTCCTCGAGTTCGTACCGAGCTCGGCCAAGCACCTCGAGATCGTGCTGCATACGATCGCCCGGATCCAGGCTGGCCGCCGGGGAGATATCGAAGGACCCCTGCTCAAGGTCACCGAGAGCATCCGACGGCGGAGTATCCTCGTGCTCATCTCCGATCTGTACGAGGAGCCCGCCACTATCATGCGCGCCGTGAATCGCCTGCGATACACGGGAAACGACGTGATCGTATTCCACATTCTCGATCCCGCGGAGGTTGAGTTCCCCTTCGAAGAAGCGGCCCAATTCGAGGACCTGGAGAGTGGCGACCGCATCCCGGTGGTCCCAGAGACGCTGCGAGATGAGTATCGCACCTTGATGTCGCAGCACCTGGAGACGCTCGCCGATCGCATGGCGCAGAGCCAGATCGACTACTCCTTCTTCGATACGTCGCAGCCGTTGGACTACGCCCTGTTCGAGTACCTCTCCCGTCGCCAGCGGCTGAGCCGGGTGCGATAATGGGCTTCACATTCCTCGCGCCGCTGTTCCTTGCGGGCCTCGCGGCCCTGGCCATCCCGATCCTGATCCACCTCACCCATCGGGAGCGGCGTGACGCGATTCAATTTCCGTCGCTCATGTTCCTGCGCCGGGTGCCGTACCGCACGGTGCGACGGCAGCGGATTCGACACTGGCTGCTGTTCCTGTTGCGCGTGGCTGCCATCCTGCTGGTGGCTGCGGCGTTCGCGCGCCCGCTGCTGGAGAGGGCGTCCCTCGGTCCAGCGGTGCTGGGAACGGCGCGAGAGGTGGTGATTCTCCTGGACCGTTCCTACAGCATGGGGTACGGGGACCGCTGGTCTCGTGCCGTGGCCGCTGCGCGACGGGCGATCGACGGTCTGGAGCACGACGACCGGGCGACCATCGTGCTGTTCTCGGATGGGGCGGAGGCGGCGAATCACCGCAGTGGAGACGGTACCACCCTCCATAGAGTGCTCGATCGCGCCAAACTGGGTTCCGGTAGCACGCAGTACGGTCCCGCGTTCCAGTTGGCCAGAGATCTGCTCGAGGCTTCAGACCTGCCTCAGCGGGAGGTCGTGCTCATCACGGACTTTCAGAGAGTGGGCTGGGAGGGGCAGCAAGATCTCCGCTTGCCGGAGGGAACCGTCATCAGGCCGATCGACCTCTCCGATCCCGAGCCCGCCAACCTGGCGGTCACCGGAGTGCTGCTCGACCGCTCGCCGCAGTCGGGTTCCAACCGCGTGGCAGTATCGGCGCGCGTGGCAAATGCCGCCACGGTGCCGGTCTCCGATCTGCCGGTGGTCCTGGAGATCGATGGCCAGGAGCTGCAGCGCCGGTCTGTCGACCTTCCGTCGGACGGGTCAGCAACGGTGCGTTTTGGGGCGCTGGCCGTGCCTGACCGGGTCACACCGGGGCGCGTGTGGGTAGAGGGGGACCGGCTGTCCCAGGACGACGCATTCCACTTCGTGGTTGCCCCCGTTCGCGCGGTGCCGATCCTCGTCCTGCAGCATCCCAGCGCTCGCTCGTCCGAGACGCTCTATCTGCGACGCGCGCTGAGTATCGGGTACGATCCCCCGTTCGATATCGAGGTAAAGCGCGTGACGCAGTTCGTGCCCAGCGACCTGGATGAACGGGCGCTGGTGATCCTCAGCGACGCGCCGTTCCCTCGGGGCGCCGCCGGACAGAGGCTGCGCCAGTTCGTCGCGGGGGGTGGTGGTCTCCTCGTGGTGCTCGGTCGGCGCAGCGGCCAGGGAGCGTGGACCGCCGACGTGGCCGGGTTGCTCGGGCCGGGTCCCGGAACGGTGGTGGACCGGCTGGGTGGGCGCGGCGGGACACTGAGCATCTTGGAGTACAGTCATCCGGTGTTCGCGCCGTTCAGTGCGCCGCGGAGTGGAGACTTCTCGGCCACGCGGTTTTTCCGATACCGCCGCTACGAGGGCCCACCCGCGGCTGCGGTACTCGCCCGGTTCGACGACGGGGCGATTGCCCTTACGGAAGTTGCCGCGGGGGCGGGCAGAGTGATGGTGTGGACCGCCGGGCTCGCCAACCTGTGGAATGATCTGCCGGTCCAGCCGGTGTTTCTCCCGTTCGTGCACGAGGTCGCCCGACATCTGTCGGGCTACCGCCAGGCTCCACCGTGGTACACGGCGGGTCAGGTGGTCGATCTGGCCCTCGACCCGACGGCGCAACCGTGGGGAGCGCCGCCGGCGCTCGAGGCGGATGAGGAACAGCAGGAGCTGGTCATCGAGACGCCCTCCGGCGAGCGGTTCATGGCTTCAGCGGGAGGAGACCGCCGCCACCTCGAGCTCCGCGGGCACGGCTTCTACGTCATCCGGCCCATGGAGGGGACTGCCTTTGAGCGCAGAGTCGTGGCCGTCAATCTCGACTATGTGGAGTCGGATCTGACGCCCCTCGACCCGGAGGAACTGGTCGGGGCAGTCACTCCCAGGGGCGACGGTGACGATCGAGCGGCGACGTTGGCCGCCGCGCTCACGCCGGCTCAGAGGGAACGTCGCCAGGGCCTGTGGTGGTATCTCTTAGTGGCCGTCCTGCTACTCCTGCTCGCCGAAACCGCCCTGGCCACCCGGCTGTCACGTGCCGCACGCTAGGCTCAACCGCACCTGGAGGACGTGATGCGAAGCTTGTTCGAATCGCAGCCTCACGCGACGCTGTCGGATCACGAAGCCCTGCTCCGCGTCATCCGTTCGGTGCGGAACCGGTGGCGACTCCGGGTCGCCGTTCGTGGCGTCGCGATCCTGGTGAGCACTGCCCTGGTGGTCTTCGTTGTTTCGGCCTACGGCATGGACCAGTTCCGGTTCACGCCCTCGGCGATCCTGGTGTTTCGGCTGCTGGCGTATGCTTCACTCATAGGAATCGCCATCCGGTTCCTGGTGATGCCCCTGCGGAGCCAGGTGTCCGACGAGCGGGTGGCACTGTATCTGGAAGAGCATGAGCCCTCCCTCCAGGGACAGGTATTGAGCGCGGTGGAGTTCGGTCCGGACAACGACGGTGGCGACCGCACTGCACCCTCGCCTGCCCTCATTCAGCGACTGGTAGAGCGTGCCGTAGAGAGCTGTGCTGCCATCGAGTACGGCCGCCATGTGGAGCAGCCGCGGCTGGCCAGGTTCTCCGGCATGCTGGTGGGCGTGACGCTGATGAGTGCGGCGGTCTTCCTGCTGCGTCCCGGTTTCGTCGCCAACAGCGCGCCGTTCCTCTTGGCCCCGTGGAGTACCGGACCGGCGAGCAGTCCCTACAGTATCGAGGTCGAGCCGGGTGACGCTGCGGTGCCCCGGGGTGCGGATCTCAAGGTGACGGCCCGCCTCCGGAACTTCGATTCGGAGCTGGTGGAGATCGCCCTCAAGCGGGGCGATGAAGAGCAATGGGTGCGCTGGCCCATGACGATTGACGAGGAGGTTGGGGAGTACGTCTTCTTGGCGTTCAACCTCGAACAGGCCACCGAGTACCTGGTGGAGGCGAGCGGTGTTCGCTCTGCAGTCTATCGGATCGAGGTCCGGGATCTGCCCTATGTGGACCGGATCGACCTCGAGTACCGCTTCCCTGCGTACACGGGGCTCAGCCCGCAGCGCTACGAGGACGGTGGCGACATAGCCGCCCTCGCCGGGACCCGGGTCGTCCTGACGGTCATCCCCACCATGCCGGTGGACGGCGGCGCCATCGTGATCGACGAGCGGGACACGATTCCCCTTGAGTCGGCCGACGGCATACTGACTGGGACGCTCCAGGTCAGAAGGGACGGGTTGTACCGGGTTGTGTTGCATAGCCTCGACGGGACCGAGGTCGTGGGTTCTCCCGACTACTACATCGACGCGCTCAGTGATCAGCCTCCAGCGGTCTCGTTCGCCAAGCCGGGGCGTGACATCACCGTGACGAGCATCGAGGAGGTTTTCGTCGAGGTGGAGGCGGAAGACGACTACGGCGTCGGCCAGCTCGAACTGGTGTACTCGGTGAACGGTGGACCGGAGCAGATTGTGGAGCTGTACACGGGTGGTGGTGCCCGGAAGCAGCTCCTAGCTGGGCATACGTTCTATCTCGAGGAGACCGAGCTCCAGCCTGGCGACTTCATCTCGTATTTCGCCCGCGCGACGGACGGCAACCGAGTCGGCGGGCCACAGACGACCACCACTGACATCTACTTCATGGAAGTTCGGCCGTTCGACCGGCGGTACCGTCAGGCCGAGGCTCAGGGTGGTGGTGGTGGGGGAGCTGGGGACAACGTGGGAGAGCTGTCCCGGCGCCAGCGGCAGATCGTGGCGGCCACGTTCAAGCTGGTGCGGGACTCCACCGAGTACACCGGCTCCGAGATGCGTGAGAACCTCGCCACGTTGGCGCTGGCCCAGGGGCGTCTCCGCGAGGAGGTCGAGACGCTGGTGCGGCGAATCGAGGGGCGGCGCGTCGTGGAGCTCGACTCCACCTTCCGGGCGGTCGCTGAGGCATTGCCCCAGGCCGTGAAGGAAATGGAGGTGGCGGAGGAGTCGCTGGGGGTACGCAAGCTGCAGGAGGCGCTCTCGCCGGAGCAGCGGGCGCTGCAGCACCTACAGCGCGCTGAGGCGGCGTTCCGCGACCGGATGGTGAGCCAGGGCGGCGGTGGAGGTCAGGCCGCAAGTGCCGAGGAGCTGGCCGACCTGTTCGATCTTGAGCTGGACAAGCTGCGGAACCAGTACGAGAGCGTCGATCGAGGGGAGCGGCGGCAGGTTGACCAACAGATCGACGAGGTGCTCGAGAAGCTAAGGGAGCTGGCACGACGCCAGCAGCAGGAGAATGAACGGATGCGCGCGGGGGCGCAGAACCTCAACAGTGCGGGCGGGGGTGGTGGCCAGGCGCAGCGACGCCTGGCAGACCAAGCCGAGGAGGTAGCTCGCCGACTGGAGCGGTTGGCCCGGGAGCAGTCGCGGCCGGATCTCCAGGAAACTGCGCGGCGTCTCGGGGATGCGGTGGAGGCGATGCGGCGCGCTGCCGCCAATCAGCGCTCAGGGGGCGCTGCCCAGGGGAGCGCGGCGCTGGATCGGCTCCGCGAGGCGCGTCGGTTACTGGAGGAGAACCGCTCTGCCAGCTTGGAGCGGGAGGTTCGAGATGCGCTGCGCCGCGCCGAGCGCCTTGCCGAACAGGAACGGGATGTCATCCGGGACGTGGAGCGGCTCGGACAGGACGAGACGGGGCGTGCCGAGCGCGTGAAGAGGTTGGTTGAGCGTAAGGACGAGATGGCCAGCGAGGCGGATGACCTCGAATCTCAGCTGCTTGACCTGGCCCGGAACTCACGGGATGAGCAGCCTGATGCTTCCCGCAAGCTCCAGGAAGCTGCAAAGGGGATGCGGGATGCCCGGCTGGCCGACAAGATTCGCTTTTCCCGGGGGGTGGTGCAGGGGCGATCACCGGAATACGCCCGGAACTTCGAGGAGCAGATCGGCTCGGATCTCGACGAGTTGGCGCAGCAGCTTCGCGATGCCCTCGGTGCCATCGGCGAGTCAAGGGAGCAGCGCCTGAGTCGGTCGCTCGATCGAGCGCGAGAACTCGTGAATGCCCTGGAGTCGCTGGACGAGCGGATGAGGGCGCGGGGAGAGGAGGGACAGCGGGGGCAGGAATCACAGCAGGGGCAGCAAGGGCAGGGACGGCAACAGGGGCGGCAGGGGCAAGGGAGGCAGGAGGCTCAGGAAGGGGTGGCGCCGAGCGAGCTCGGTGGCGCACCCCCGAGGGGAGGCGGCCCAGGTCAGCTCTCACCCGGTGACGTGCGACAGTTCCGGCGTGAGCTGGCTGAACGACGGAGCGAGCTGACGGAGCTGAGGCGCGAGCTCCAGCGCGAGGGGGTGGATGTCCAGCGGCTCGACGAGATCCTCAGGGGCGTTCGCGCCTTGGAGAACCGGCTGCCCATCGGCGATCCACGAGGTCTGGCGGAGCTTGCGGGCGACATCATTCCGGGACTCAAGGAGTTCGAGTACGCCCTCCGGCGGCAGATCGAGGGCGCCGATGTCGAGCGGCTCTTCTTGTCGGGTTCGGAAGAGGTGCCGGCAGAGTATCGCAGGCTGGTGGAGGAGTACTACAAGTCGTTGTCCCGGAATCGGCGGCAGCAATGATCACGCTGAGTCGGCCGTACGCCCCCCGGGCCGTTCGGTCCCTCCGTCCCACCACATCGTGGGACATGGTCGCCTGCGTGTGGGACCTGGCTGTGCTTAGCGTGAGCGGGAAGCTTGGGTGGACGCCGTCCTGGCGAATCCGGGCGGGCCGGATCTCGAAGCCTATCTCACAAGGCGACTCGAGGGCGAGGCCCAGGGTTTCCTACCTTAGGGCGTGCTTCGTCACCAATTCCCAGTAGCTTCGGTACCCACCATCCGCGGCCTCCTCGACCAGCGTTTCGAGTGTCTGCAGCAGCTGGGTGCTGTAGTATCCCGGCACCGAGAGGGGATGTGGGCCGAAGGTGGCTCGGAACACGCTGCGGATGATGACGCTACGCTCATCCCGCGGCAGGTGCTCCACGTTCCGCAAGAACTGTCCAAAACCTCCGCTGCGGAACAGGTAGAACTCGACGTTCGAAGTGTAGAGCGCAGACACTCGTTCTCTGCGGGCGGCTATGAGCTGGCCGATGGCCTTCAAGGCATGCGTTCCGGCTAGATCCCCGACTACGGGAATCACGAGGTCCCGGTCCTGGAGTGACTTCACGACCCGAAACGCGCCTTCGGAAGCCAGGTAGTTGGTGTGCCGACCGGTGAGGTCCCGTTCCATCAGAAGCTCGCGGAAGGTGGGATAGTAGAACCGTGGCGGCCGCCTGAAGCTGCGGAACTTGAGGGACAAGCCCTCCCGGATGAAGGTCTGGTGGTACCGATCGATGGTTGCCCAGTCCTCAACCGAAAGTGGCACATCGAACGCGGCGACCGTGCGATCCACAGCGCGGCGTGCTGATGCTATCGTCTCCGGACGCGTCGGCGTGCTGTCGATGTACGCCAGTAGCTCTGCGATTCCGCGGTTGGTCCATTCGTCGAGGGTCCCGGGTGGGGGCCTGCCGAAGAGGAGGCTCAGATACTCGGCGCGGTTGCGGGCCAGCGCGAACAGCGCCTTGAACAGCAACTGCTCGAGCATGTTGTCCCGCCGAATGTCGATGATGAACGCGATGCTGGGACGGATCTGCGCGATGTAGGAGAAGTTCTGATCCGGACCCACGCCTATGTAGGCTCCTCCGGTGACGCCAAGCTCCCGCATCTTACCCATCACGTGCAAGTAGGAAGCTTCGTTGGAGATCAGGTTGTCGGTGTCGAAATACCCGGCCGGCTCCGAGAGCTGGGCGATACGGGAGGCAAAGGAAGGTTCGAGTTGGGTGCGTTGGGCAGCTTGGCTGCTGCACGAGAGCACTCCAATAGAGCCGGCCAGGAGCATAATGACGCGGCTCGGCTGCCGGACCGGCGGGTGCGCAATCATTGCCACAAGGTAACACGCACTGCCCGGAAGGCCGAGTGGTCCGGTCGGGTATCGGTCGGCCGCACGACCAGGAGGCCTAGATGGTGAAACGCAAACGGGTGGGATGTCGGGCTAGTGTTTGGGCAGCTGCCGCTGCTCGACCTTGCCTTCGGCGAGCTGTGCCAGGATTCTCTCGGCAAAGTCCAGCCGGTCTGACATGTCCCCCAGCTCGTCCCGCATGCCCTCCACGCTCTCGTGCAGGCGCTCCACCGACTCCGTGAGCTTCTGCACGTCACCACGTCCGATGCGGGTCCGGGTGGCTATCCAGGTTTTGGCCACGATTCCGAGGGCACCGAGGGAGCCGGCGGCGATGATGAGGGTCTCTAGGAGGTCTTTGACCTGCCAGCTTTCCATTGCCGGAATTCCTTCGTCGTTCGGTGAGGAATTAACTGCAATCACGGCCTGACCGCAAACGAGGCTGCGTAAGGCTCGTGGAGTGCCCCTGCTTGCCCCCGAAGCCTTGACTCTGTACCTGGGTGCAGGGTCTATGTTTCGATAGTGACGCCTCGGAGCCCCCCGCCTGTTGGCGCATCTTGCATGCCCGAGTCGCCCTGACAGTCGCAAGGAACGGTTCGAGACCATGCAACTGCACTCCACTATCACCTGCCCGACCTGCCAACACACGCATCATGAGTCGATGCCGGTCGGTGCTTGTGTGTATTTCTACGAATGCAGCGCCTGCAGTGTCGTGCTGCGGCCGAAACCGGGCGACTGTTGTGTGTTCTGTTCCTACGGCTCCACCAGATGCCCGCCGATCCAGTCGCAAGCTTCCGCTAGCTCGCCATCGTGAAGGAGGTTCAGGGTGGGCTGGACGACGTCTTAGCACGGCTCTCCGCTGCGGATCCTGAGCTGTCGGAGTCGGAGCAACACCTCGGCCTGGAGCTCTACAGGCTACTCGCCCGGGGCGCGCCGGTACGCCGAGAGCAGTTGGCACAGGCCCTGGCCGTGCCGACTCGTGAGGTTGTCACGCTGCTGGAGGGCGGGCTCAGGAGCCTGGTCCTGTACGACGATGACAAGCGAATCATCGGGTTCGGTGGGCTGGCCGTCGTGCCTATGGCCCATCGCTTCACCGTTCGGGGCCGAACGATGTACAACTGGTGTGCGTGGGACGGGCTGTTCATTCCTCAACTCCTGGGCGTGACAGCAGAACTCGAGTCGAGCTGCCCCCAGACCCAGGCGACCATCCAACTCACGGTGACGCCCGCCGAGGTGACTTCAGTCGAGCCGCGGGAGACGGTCATCTCGTTGCTGCTGCCGGACCTGTCGCTGGCTGACTGCACGACCGAGGAGAGCATCTTCCGCTTCTGTCATTACGTCTTCTTTCTTGCCTCGCCCGAGGCCGGCACTCAATGGACGTCCCGTCACGAAGGCACCTTTCTCCTTTCCCTGGAGGACGGGTTTCGACTGGGCAGGATGCACAACGCGGTCCGGTTCGGGGCGGTGCTGGGCAGGGCCGCGTCCGGGGGAACCAGGCCGGATCAGCACGACCACCGTTAGCGCGGCAGTGGGAAGTGCCGGATCAGCCGGAACACGATCAGCACGTCCTGCTCGTCGGCCTCGGGACCAGTGATGGGGATGCGGGCCGCACTACCTAGCTCCCGGGCCTGGTGCTCGGCCCGAGGCGCCGAGTGCAGCGTCAGGCAGGCGAGCGCGCACAGCACTGCCGGCTGTCCTGCCAGGAGTGTCAGGGCCACCAGCCCGGCGGCCAGGCGCAGGCGAAACGGTCGGTGCATCGTGAGCGTAACCCACGTCCCCCTCAACCTGCTCCCCGAGCGGGAGGGCCCGGGGGACAGGTCGGGCAGCCTGACTGGCGCCCGTCGCGGGGTGCGCTGCTCGTGGCGTTGGCGCTGCCGGTGCCCGCCGTGGCACAGGGAGGAGAGGGGTCCGGCTTGGCCCAGGTGATGACGTTCAAGGTCGAGCCCGACGACTACTTCACGTTCCAGGCCGCCGTCGAGAAGATCGCCCAGGCAGCGCAGGAGGCAAACCTCAGTAGGGACTACGCGTGGTTGTTCTGGAGCGACATGCTCAACTTCACATTGGTCTATCCGGTGAAGAGTATGGCGTACTTCGACGACCCCGATCAGTGGGTTCGCCAGTTCCAGGGCACGGACGGGGAGAAGACCCTGAATGAGGCGTTTCAGGCAATGATGTCCATCGACGACCGGATAGTGAGCAACGAGGTCATCGAGCACGTGCGAGAGTCGAGCTACCCGGCACCGGACGGTGTGCAGCAGCTGGCCTGGGCCGAGGTGGGTGAGTACTGGATCAAGTCCGGGAAGGAAGAGGAGTTCGATGCCCTCACCGGCGAGTTCCTCGCCTTCCTGAAGAGGATTGGATATCGCTACGAGATCAGCGCGAACCGAGTCCGGCTGGGCGACGTCGGAAGGCGCCTCTTTGTCACGTTCTATGACGACAGGTCCAACTTCTTTGGTCCCAACAGCATCGAGAGCTTGATGGCCGAGAAAGGTGGGGCCGAGGAGTGGCAGGATATCGTCACTCGGTTCATGGACCTGATCACGGATGCCAAGGTCACCCATCTGGCCTACCGACCGGAGATGAGCTACTGGCCCATGCCGTAGCGCGACCGCACTGAGTTCGTGGCCGTGGAGCCGCTGTGGCCGTCGGCCTCTACCACCGCTCCACACTTGAAGCCCCGCGGGGTGCCTCCCAACCGCGGGGCTTCGAACATGCCCTCGCGTGGCGGGCTGGGTCGGCGGCCTCGCACTCGAAGCGACCGCGAGATCTCAGTCGTGGCCACAGAGATTTCGAGCGAACCTATTCGGCGCGCGGCTACGGGCCCCGCGTAGCCCGCGGGTTGACGCCCACTCTGCTCCGCCAATCCGCCCCCGTCTGCTTCGCGGCGAGAGCCGAGCACGGCGCCTGCAGCGTTATTCGCGGGTTGAAACCCGCGCTCGGCGCCTGCGGCGGCGCGTCCTGAAGGACGGCGGGCCTACAAGCGCCTTTCAAGGCAGCTCGGTGAGGCACGCACCGGCGAGCCCGCGTTTCAACGCGGGGACCGCACGGGCCGAAACCCATGACCGATTTCGCCGCCGGCAGCGCCACACTCAGCGCTCACGGCTCCCGTTCGGCTGCCGAGCCCGGGTTTCGCGCGAGGCGGACGCGAGTGGCGGGCGCGGCGTGTGGAATACTACGCCCATTCTGGCATGATATTGATGGTATGCATACCTTGTATGCATCCCATCATCCGGAGAACTCGACCATGGGCCGTAGGGTGCGCAAGACGCTTAACATCGATAGCGAGAAGCTCAAGCGCGTTAAGGAGTACCTGGGTCTCGATACCGAGACGGAGGTCATCGACCGGTTGCTCGACGAGGTAGAGTACGAGCGGCAGCTCAACGAGATCTTGCGAAGCGCTTCTCCGGAGTGGAAGACCTTCCGCTCCCCCCTCGTGCGCAGGCCGCGGCGCCGGTGATCGTGTTGCCGGACACCAATGTCTGGCTCCGGTGGCTCAGGGCGGGGGCGACAACTGGACTCGAGGATCGCGGGGATCGGCTCCGCGTCTTCCTGTCCGCGATTGTGCTCCAGGAACTCTGGGCCGGGGTGCGGGGCAGCCGCGAAGCAGCGGATGTCCATCGCATTCACGAGCTGGCACGGCGCGCGGGGAAGCTCGCCACTCCGCCTGCGGCCGCCTGGGTCCTCTCCGGGCAAGCGCTCGCCGCGTTGGCCGCGAAGCGCCGGCTGAGTTCGGCACGGCTGCGGACCTTGCGTAATGATGTGCTGCTTGCCACCTCCGCAGTCCTACTCGGCGCGACGGTGCTCACGGAGAACATCCGGGACTTCAGCATGATCGCGGCCGTGCTGCCGGTGGAGTACCGGCCATGCTGATCGTCCGCGCCCCAGCGTCTTGAAGAACCCCCACGGGGCCTCGCCACAGGGCTTGCCCGCGACGTTAGTTTAGTCCATGGGCCTGCTGCACCTCTACCGCGCCCCCGGCCTCTCCACTGCTCGACGGAACGCGCTGCTGCTGACGGCCCGCCGGCGTATCTCCCCCGATGTCAAAGAGATCCAAACCGAGTACTGCTTCAACATTGATTCCGCCGGTGAGTTGACGCCGGAAGAGTTTCAGACTCTCATCTGGCTACTGAGCGAGACATTCGAGCCGGCACAGTTCGGCCGCGAGAGCTTCCTGGATTGCAAGGGGCTGGTCCTGGAAGTGGGCCCCCGGATGAACTTCACCACGGCCTGGTCTACCAACGCGGTGGCCGTCTGTCACGCCTGCGGGCTGCACCAGATCCGCCGCATCGAACGTTCCCGACGCTACCTCCTAGAATCGTCGACACCCCTTACTGACGCTGAGCAGGCGGCGTTCCTCGCTGAGGTGCACGACCGGATGACGGAGTGTCGGTATCCCGAGCCCCTGGACACGTTCGAAACCGGTGTCGCCCCCGATGCGGTTGCCGAGGTTCCGGTGATGGAGGAAGGCCGGAAGGCTTTCGAGCGCATCAATGAGCAGCTGGGGCTGGCTTTCGATGACTGGGATCTGGACTACTACACCGATCTGTTTCGCAATCGCATTGGCCGCAATCCCACCAACGTCGAGTGCTTCGATGTGGCCCAGTCCAACAGCGAGCATTCCCGCCACTGGTTCTTCAAAGGGCGGCTCGTGGTGGATGGGCAGGAGATCCCGAAACACCTCATCGCCCTGATCAAGGACACCCTCCAGGCCAATCCGAACAACAGCATCATCGCCTTTCGGGACAACTCCAGCGGCATCCGGGGCTACCCCATCAAGACGATCATACCGACGCGTTCGGGTGAGCCGT
>JABAOH010106872.1_pt1 | contig 64217 bp, 44 predicted proteins | sample 7062181 | NCBI WGS metagenome assembly JABAOH01 (sample SAMN14538630, study PRJNA623070) | marine sediment metagenome | biome: marine biome [ENVO:00000428]; feature: marine pelagic biome [ENVO:01000023]; material: deep marine sediment [ENVO:00002113]; isolation source: pool of 5 deep marine... | reverse complement strand
TTTTTAGAAGGGGTGGCCGATCTCGGTCACCGGGCCGAAGGCCGCGCGTTCGGAGTACCAGACGCCGCCGTCCTTGATCACGATGTCGACGTAGTCGAGCACCTCGACGTTCCGTAAGGGGTCGCCGTTGACGATGATGATGTCGGCGAGCTTGCCGGGCTCGATCGTGCCGAGTTCGCCGAACCGGCCGAGGATCTCCGCGTTCGTCTTGGTTGCCGCCGAGATCACCTGGCTCGGCGTCATGCCGCTGTCGACCAGCGCCGACATCTCGCGCCACATGGCCTCGTTGTGCATGTTGAGCGGGCTCGCGGCGTCGGTGCCGACGCCCATGTAGGCGCCTGCCTGGATGAATTGTTTCGCCGAGATCCTCGAGTTGCGCGTCTCCTGGCCGATGTCGTGGTAGTAGGACAGGCGGTGATAGTTCTCGAACGACGCGATGAAGGACTCGTAGATGTCCGCGGGCATGTCGTCCCTGTACACCGGGTCATAGAGCTTCTCGGGAAACGCGTTCGTCGCCGGCCATACCCAGATGCGGTGCGCGATCGTCTGCACGACCGGGATGTTCTTGTGCGCGATCTCGGACAGCAGCGCATCGTCGTAAGGGGGATTGCGCGCGGACCCTACGTGCTGGAAGACGTCCACGCCGGTATCGATCGCCATGCGGATCGCTTCGGGATCGTACAGGTGGGCGTGCACCTTGATGCCGGCCTTGTGCGCCTCCTCGACGACCGCCCGGTAATCCGCTTCTGTCAAGCCGACCCATACCTTGATGACGTCGACGCCGCGCGCGATCAGCTCCCGGGTCTTCTGCGCGGCGTCGCGCGGCGAGTCGATCACGATCTCGTATTCGTCGGGAACGGTCTCGTAATCGACGCGGGTGATCCAGGGTCCTGACAGCGTCAACCGCGGCCCCGGGATCTCGCCGCGGCGAATCCGCTCGCGAAAATCGAAGGCCTGGAACGGCGCGCCGAGGTCGAGCCCGCTCGTCACGCCGGCACGCAGCATCTGTTTGGCGGCGACCTGCATGAAGCGGCCGAGGTTGTCCATGTCGCCGATCAGTTCGTAATAGTCCTCGTAGGAACCGTGCCCGATCAGGTCGATGTGCATGTGCGCGTCGATCAGCCCCGGCATGACGGTACGGCCGCCGGCATCGATGATGACCGCGTTATCGGGGATCTCCGTGTTGTGCTTCTGGCCGACCTGCGTGATGACGCCGTCCTCGAACACGACGACCGAGTGATGAATCGGCGGCGCCTCGTAGCCGTCGAGCAGCTTGCCGCCGACGATGGCCACGGGCACATTCGGGCGCAGACTTTCCTGCGCAAAGATGGCGGGCGCGGCGAGCAGCGCGGCGGCAATCAAGAGTCGGAATCGCATGTCTTCAGTCCCCCGGTGTTTTCTGCCATTGTAACGGCAGAATCCCGCCACGGCGGCCCAATTGGAGACGGCATGATCAGAACAACGACAACAATCCTTGCCTTAACACTGCTGCCATTCGCGGTTTACGCACAGGACGCCGATATCGCGGCCGACCCGGCGCGCATGGAGGCGAGGATCAATGCGCTCGGCGAATTCGGCAGGAATCCCGAAGGGGGCGTCAGTCGCGTCGCCTTTTCCGACGCCGATATCGCCGGTCGGCAGTACATCATGACGCTCATGCGGCAGGCGGGCCTGGAGGTCCGCGTGGACACGGCCGGCAACGTGATCGGCCGCAGGGAAGGTTCGGAGGACGGCCTGCCGCCCATCATGTTCGGTTCGCACATCGACTCGGTGCCGGGCGGCGGCAACTACGACGGCGATGTCGGCGTCATCGGCGCGATCGAGGTCGCCCAGCTCATCCACGAACGTGGCATCGCCCTGCGCCATCCGATCGAGGTCATCAGCTTTACCGACGAGGAAGGCGGGCTGGTCGGCAGCCGCGCCATGATCGGCAAGCTGAGCGACGCCGCAATGGACGTCGTCAGCCACAGCGGCATGACGGTCCGCGACGGCATCCGCCACGTCGGCGGCGATCCGGATCGCCTCGACCTCGCGGAGCGCAAACCGGGCGACATCAAGGCGTTTATCGAGTTACACATCGAGCAGGGCGCCATCCTCGACGAAGAGGAAATCGACATCGGCGTCGTCGAAGGCATCGTCGGCATCCGCTGGTGGGACATCACGGTCGAGGGCTTTGCGAACCACGCGGGTACGACGCCGATGAACCGCCGCTGGGACGCGATGGTCACCGCGGCGGAGCTGGCGCTGGCTATCAACCGCATCGCCACCGAGTTGCCGGGGCGCCAGGTCGCGACCGTCGGCAAGATCCAGGCGTTCCCCGGCGCGCCGAACGTCATCCCGGGCGAAGTCGTCATGAGCCTCGAGATCCGCGACCTCGATGCAACGAAGATGCAGCAGGTGTTCGACCTGGTCGCAGCCGAGGCCGGGCGCATCGGTGACAGCCGGAATACGCCGATCCGCTTCCAGGAAATCGACGTCGCGTCGCCGCCCGCACCGACCGACGAACAGATGCGACGCGTCATTGCTGCCTCGGCAGAGGATCTCGGACTGTCGTTCAGGCTGATGCCGTCGGGGGCAGGCCATGATGCGCAGGACATGGCGATGATCACGCCGACCGGCATGATCTTCGTGCCGAGCCGCGACGGCATCAGTCACTCGCCGAGGGAGTTCACCTCGGCGGAAGACATGGCTAACGGCGCCACGCTGTTACTGAGGACGGTGCTGTCCATCGACGGTGGCGCGCTGGAGTAACCCGGCCGGACACGAGTTCCCGCAAACGGTTATCATGCGCCGGGGGACGTCCAGGGAACAATAATGTCAACACCGAAATCTCCGTCGCTGATCCAGGCCCTGATCCCGGTGCTCTCGCTCGTGGTGATGCTCGCGTTCTCGGTCTACCTGTTCAGCGACAACTCGTCGCAGGGACCGAACCAGATCGTGCTGACGCTGGCGGCGGCCATCGCGGCGATCGTCGGTATCCGCCTCGGTTTCGCATGGGCCGACTTGCAGTCGGCGATCATCGCGGGCATCAGCACGGCGATGACCGCGATCCTGATCCTGCTGTCGGTGGGCGGCCTGATCGGCACGTGGCTGATGGCGGGCACCGTGCCGTCGCTCATCTACTACGGCCTCGAACTCCTGAGCCCGCAGTGGTTCTTCGCGGCGACCTGCCTGATCTGTGCCATCGCCGCCCTGGCAACCGGCAGTTCGTGGACCGTCGCCGGCACGCTGGGCGTCGCGCTGATCGGCGTGTCGATGGGGCTGGGGCTGAATCCCGCGATCGCCGCGGGCGCGATCATTTCCGGCGCCTATTTCGGCGACAAGATGTCGCCATTGTCCGATACGACGAACCTGGCGCCGGCCGTCGTGCATACCGACATCTTCACGCATATCCGCCACATGGCCTGGACCACCGGGCCGTCGTTCACGATCGCGCTGATCCTGTTCGCGGCCATCGGCCTCGGCACGGACACCGCGGCGGATGCCACCTCCCTCGATCTGCTGCGAACGACCCTCGAGCAAAGTTTCAACATCACGGTCATCGCGCTGCTGCCGCTCGTGGTCGTTCTTTACATGGCTTACAAGAAGATCCCGCCGTTGCCGACCATCCTGTTCGGCGCGCTGCTCGGCGGCGTGCTGGCGATCTTCCTGCAGCCGGCCGGCGTGCTCGCAGTCGCCGGCTCTCCCGAGTTGTCGAACGGCATGGCGTTGCTGAAAGGCGTCTGGCTCGCGCTTGCCGATGGCTACGTCTCGAGCACCGGCGTCGCCGCGGTCGACGATTTGCTGACCCGCGGCGGCATGTCGAGCATGCTCGTTACGATCTGGCTGATCCTCGCGGCGCTCTCGTTCGGCGCCGTGCTCGAGCATACCGGCATGCTCAGGCGGCTGATCGACGCCGCGCTGAAACGCGCCAGGTCCGTCGGTTCCCTCGTGACGACCGTCGTATTCAGCTGCATCGGCATCAACATCGTGGCCGCCGATCAGTACATCGCCATCGTCCTGCCCGGCAAGATGTATCGCGCCGAGTTCGAGAAACGCGACCTCGATCCGCGGAACCTGTCGCGGGTCATCGAGGACTCGGGCACGCTGACGTCGCCGCTCGTCCCCTGGAACACCTGCGGCGCCTACATGGCGGCGACGCTCGGCGTCGCGACGCTGGCGTACCTGCCCTTTGCCTTCTTCAACCTGGTCAACCCGCTCGTTTCGATGTTCTACGGCTTTACCGGTTTCACGATGGTGAAACTCGATGCGGCGGAAAATGCGGCGGACGCGAGCGCCGCCACGGCCTGATCGTCGGAAAAGGTCACCGTGGAGACTCGGGCAGCCACCAACAGCAACGCTTTGATCAGCGTCGCCGCGGTCGTCGTCATCGTGTTCGGCATGCAGGCCGCGAGCGTGCTGCTGGTGCCGTTTCTGCTGGCCGTGTTCTTCGCCCTGATTGCGCTGCGGCCGATGCTGTGGCTGCAGACGCATCGCGTGCCGTCGGTGATCGCGGCGCTCTTGATCGTCACTGCGATGATGCTGATCCTCGGGCTGGTCGGCAGCATCCTCGGCAACTCGATCGCGGACTTCACGGCGCAGTTGCCGAACTACCAGGCGCGGCTGGAGATTATCGTGACCGGCGTCGGCAATTTCCTTGCCGACCTGCTCGGCGAGGAGCAGCGGGTCCAGAACGTGACCGAGCTGATCGATCCCGGGTTCGCGATGGGTTTTGCAGCGAACCTGCTGACCAGCCTGCAGGGGGTGCTGACGAACACCTTCCTGATTCTTTTCACGATGGTCTTCATCCTGCTCGAAGCAGCCAGCATGGGTATCAAGGCGCGGGCGGCATTCGGTACCGGCGCCGGGGTCTTCGACCGGCCCCGGGAATTCCTGAACAACCTCGGCCGTTACCTCGGCATCAAGACGATCGTGAGCCTGGCGACAGGCTTCTGTGCCTGGATGCTCGCACTCGTCGTCGGCCTCGATTTCCCATTGCTGTGGGGCATGCTCGCGTTCCTGTTCAATTACGTGCCGACCATCGGCTCGATCATCGCCGCCGTGCCGGCCGTGTTGCTCGCCTTGATCCAGCTGGGCCCTGGAGAAGCGACCTCGACCGCAATCGGCTTTCTCGCCATCAACGTCGTGTTCGGCAATATCGCCGAGCCGCGACTGATGGGCTACGGCGTCGGCATCTCGCCGCTGATCGTGTTCGTAGGCCTGGTACTGTGGGGCTGGATATTCGGTCCGGTCGGCATGTTGCTATCGGTGCCGTTGACGATGACGGTGAAGATGGCCCTCGAGTCGGGCGACAACACGCGCTGGATCGCCATCCTGATCGGCTCGGAGCGTGACGCCGAGTACGCGCTCGCGCAACGTGTCCGCGAGGATACCGCGCCGACAAATAACGACGGGGACGGTTGATCGATTAACGGCCGGGGTCCGCGACTTCCAGGATGAGACTGCGTAACAACGTCGCAAGCGTTGCCCGGTCTGCCGCCTGCATACCCGACAGCAGGTCGTTCGCGTGTTCCAGCCGCGTGTAAATCGCCTCGTCCACGAGCGTCTTGCCGCGCGCGGTCAGGCGCACCAGCATTGACCGCTTGTCGTTCCGGCTCCGGCGGCGCCTCACGAGGCCGCGCTCCTCAAGGCCATCGATCCGTGTCGTCATCGCTCCGCTGGTCAGCATCGCCGCATCGGCGATATCCGTCGCGGCCAGCTCGAACGGCTTGCCCTGGCGGCGCAGCACCGACAGCACATCGTACTCCCAGTGCTTGAGGCCATGCAGTTTCAGCGCCGCCGTCGTACTCTGCTGCTGCAGCTTGGCCAGCACCTGGATGCGGACCACGATGCCCAGCGCAGATACGTCTATTCCGGGTCGTTGTTTGCCCCACTGGTCCAGCAACGTGTCGACGATATCCTTTTTCATTTCAATAACTTATCTAATTTTCGCAAATTTTGAAAAAATATCTTGACATCAAGATAAATAGTTTTATCTTGATGTCAAAGTAAAAGTTTGGAGGAGCATAGCATGGACCCCCGAACTGACCCTGAAATCGCAACCTGGCCAGTCGACGACCCCGAAGACTGTATGGATGAGGATATGGAAGACGATACCTTTCTGGACGATTTTGACCGGCCCGACATCGACGACGAGTGCGAGCTCGACTTTGCTGAGCCGCCGCGGCCGAAATTGCTGACGGCCAAGCAGCGTGTCGAAGTGCTACGCGAAGAGCAGTGGTTGAAATCACTGACTGAAGATTTCGAATGCTGGGACGATCTTGAAGGCTTCGGCGACAGTTACGTCGAGGAGCTTTCGCACTAACCTGCTGGCGGCTGCCGGACGGAAATACGCATTTGGTGTGTGAATGCGTGGAAGAGAGCACCGACCGCCCGGTCTGTGCGAGGCACGGGGGACCCACAGGTGCCGGCAGCCGTCAGACAGGACCATATTTCCGGTCGAGGTGACCGGTCCCCCGGAGGGATGCAAAGTGGGCAGAATACGCATTGACGAATGGATGGATGACATGGACGACGACGACTATGCGTTGCTTGGTAAACGATTTTCTCAGGCCAACGAGCGCCAGAAGAGACGGCGGCCACCCGGTGGCGACCGGGAGAGAGACCGGCACGAGCTGCCGCGCAAAAAGTCACGGCCGGAACCCTACCGCGAACGATTTTATTGATCTGAAATAAATTGTCGGCCTGATCTGGGACGATCAGGAATTCAACGGTACACTCATCGCGACCGTCCGCCGCCGCGCGGGTTTCAGAGCAGGGAATTGCCGTGGCTGCCGTATTCTACCGAGATCCCGGGTCGAGCTACCCGGTCGCCGTTCGCGCCGAAGGCATGTACATCTATGACGCCGCCGATCGTCGCTATCTCGACATGAGCGGCGGCGCCGCCGTCTCATCCGTCGGCCACGGCCACCCCAGGGTCGTCGACGCTATCAGGGAGCAGTCGTCGAAGCTGGCATTTGCGCACACGGCATTCTTTACGAACGAGCCGCAGGAGGAACTGGCAGCGCGGCTGAGCGCACGTTTCCCGGAGCAGGATGCGAAAGTCTGGTTCACCTCCGGTGGCTCGGAGTCCAATGAGTCCGCGCTCAAGATCGCCTGGCAATACTGGCGTGCCAAAGGGCAGCCGGACAAGACGATCATCATCAGCCGGCAGTTCAGTTATCACGGCGGCACGCTCGGCGCCACCTCGATCAGTGGCAGCGTGTATCGCCGGGCGCCCTACGAAAAAGTCCTGCACGACTGGCCGCGCATATCGCCTTGTTACGAATATCGTCACCGGGCCGACGACGAATCCGCGGCAGACTACGGGCGACGGGTTGCGGCGGAACTCGAGGAAGTCGTGCTGAGGGTCGGTGCGGACAAGGTCGCGGCTTTTATCGCCGAGCCTGTCGTCGGCGCGACGCTTGGCGTCGTGCCGGCCGTCGACGGATACTTCGAGGAGATCCGCCGCATCTGCGATGAACACGACATCCTGCTGATCTCCGACGAGGTGATGTGCGGCAGTGGCCGCTGCGGTACTTTCTATACGCACCCGCAGGACAACATCGTCGCCGACATGGTGTCGATCGCGAAGGGGCTTGGCGGCGGCTACCAGCCGCTCGGCGCGCTCATCACGAAAAACGCCATCATGGAGGTCATCCGCAACGGCTACGACGCCTTCGCACACGGGCATACCTACATCGGCCATCCAACGGCCTGCGCGGCGGGGGTCGCGGTGCAGGATTGTCTCGACGACGGCCTCCTCGCCGCAGTGCACGACAAGGGCGAGCGCTTGCGGCGCCTGCTGCGTGATCGCTTTGGCGAACACCCGAACGTCGGCGATATCCGCGGCCGCGGCTTGTTCGTAGGTCTGGAGTTCGTTGCCGATCGCGCGTCGAAATTTCCGCTCCCGCTGGAGGACGGCGTGCCCGGCAAACTCAAGAAGGCGGCGATGGCGCACGGCTTGATCTGCTATCCGGGCGGCGGCTCGGTCGACGGCCGGGCCGGTGCACACATGCTGATCGCTCCGCCGTTCATCGCCGAGGACCGGCACTTCGAGGAACTCGCCGACAAGCTCGACGCGATGTTCGGCGACGTGTTTTCCGCATGAGCGGACCGTTCATCGTCATGTGCGCGCCGAACGGCGCCCGCCGCAGCCAGGACGACCATGCGCGCCTGCCGATCAGCGCTGACGAACTCGGGGACTGCGCACGCCAGATACTCGACGCGGGCGCCTCGATGATCCACGTGCACGTCCGCGATGACGCGGGCGGACACTCCCTCGACGCCGACCGATACCGCGCGGCAATCGCGGCAATCAGAGCGCAGGTGGGAGATGGCCTCGTCATCCAGATCACCACCGAATCCTGTGGGCGCTATTCCTCAGCTGAGCAAATGCAGCTGGTCCGAGACCTGCGACCCGAAGCCGTGTCGGTCGCAATGCGCGAACTGTGTCCTGACGACGCCGCGGAGTCCGAGGCGGCAGATTTCTACCAGTGGATGCACGCTAACGAGGTCATGCCGCAGCATATTCTGTATTCGGGCGAGGATGTCGCGCGCTTCGAGGCGCTGCGGCGCAAGGGCGTCATCCCGGAACAGCATCCATTCGTCCTGTTCGTGCTGGGGAGATACGCCGAGAACCTGACCGGAGACGTCGCCGAACTCGACAGCTTCGTCGATGCCGCCCGAGCCGATTCGAGCTGGGCCGTGTGCTGTTTCGGAGCGACAGAGCACGCGGCGGTCGTGGCCGCGGCGGACAAAGGCGGCCACGCGCGCGTTGGTTTCGAGAACAACCTGCTGCTGCCGGACGGCGGTATCGCTGCCGGCAATGACGATCTCGTGCGGCTCGCCGTGCAGGCAGGCGCCGGCGCGGCTCGTCCTGCCGCCACCGCCGACGACGTCAGGGCGCTCTTTGCTTAACAAGGTGCAGCTTCGCATGCTGACGCTGGCGGCGACGCTGGTATGCACGCTGGCTGCGGCGGATGATCTGCATTTCATCGTGCCCGGCGGCGCCGGCGGCGGCTGGGACTCGACGGCGCGCGGCGCCGGCATGGTGCTCCGCCGGGAAGGGCTCATCGACAGCGCATCGTTCGAAAACATATCCGGTGCGGGCGGCGGCAAGGCCATCGGGATGCTGATCGAGACGGCGGAGCACCGCGCCGACACGCTGATGGTCAACTCGACGCCGATCGTGGTTCGCTCGATCACAAAATTGTTTCCGTTTTCCTTCCGCGACCTCACGCCCATTGCGCGCGTCATCGGCGACTACCAGGTGCTCGCGGTGCGCGCCGACTCCGACATCCGGGGTTTCGGCGACGTTTTGTCGCGATTCCGTGAGAATCCGCGCAGCGTCAAGGTGGCCGGTGGTTCGGTTCGCGGCGATCTCGATCACCTGGTGCCGGCGCTGGCGCTGCGCGCGGCGGGGGAGGATCCGCGCAGGCTGGCCTACGTGCCCTACGATGCGGGCGGCAAGGCGCTGGCCGGGTTCCTGACCGGTGAGGGCGACGTCCTGTCGACCAGCCTGAGTGAGGCCATGGAATATCACCGCGCGGGCGGGTTGCGCATCATCGTCGTCAGTGCGCCGGGCCGGGTTCCGTCGGCGCCGGCCGTGCCGACCTACATGGAGCAGGGCATCGACTTCGAGTTCGTCAACTGGCGCGGATTCTTCGCGGCGCCCGGGCTCGCGCCCGAACTGGCAGATCGTTATTCGGCGTTGCTGGGTAACATGCTGCAAACCGCGGCCTGGGAAGAACTTCGTTCGCGCAACGGCTGGCAGAACCAGTACCTCGATCGACCTGCATTCTCGGCGTTCCTCGACAAACAGGAGCGCGACATCCGGGCGCTGCTCGTCGAGCTCGGTTTCCTGCGGGACGAATCGTCGTGAGCGGCCGCGGCAATCTCATCGCGACCCTGGTCCTTTTCGTGCTGTTCGCGGCCTACGGGCTGGAGGCGCTGACGATCCCGTTGTTCCCCGGCCAGGAGGACGAGCCGTTCGAGCCGCGGACGATGCCGCTCGCGCTGGCCGTGGCCGGGCTCTTGCTGACCGGCATGCGGGCCTTGCAGCTGTCGGCGATAAAGCATGTCGACAACGGGCCGGCGCGGGGCTCGCTCAACTGGCAGCCGGCGATCCGGCTCTGTCTCGCGATGCTCGCGTACGGCTTCCTGATGGTGCCGGCGGGATTCATCGTGGCAACGACACTGTTCCTGCTCTTGGGATTCCTGATCCTGGGCGAACGCCGGCGATCCATCCTCCTGTTTTTGCCGGCCGGGTTTTCGGTGGCTTTTTTCCTGGTGATGACCGAGGGGCTCGGCCTCTACCTGTCCTCCGGCGCCTGGTTCGGGTTCTAGCGGCATGTGGGAGGGAATCGCTGCCGGCCTGTCGACGGTACTGGTGCCGACCAACCTGCTGCTCGTGGCGACCGGCTGTATCGCCGGCACGTTCATCGGCATGCTGCCGGGGCTGGGACCGATCTCCGCCATCGCCCTGATGATCCCGATCACCTACGGCTTCGATCCGGCTTCCGGGATGATCCTGATGGCCGGCGTCTACTACGGCGCGATCTTCGGCGGCTCGACCTCGTCGATCCTCATCAATGCGCCCGGCGTCGCAGGCACCGTGGCCACCTCGTTCGACGGCTATCCGCTCGCGCAACAGGGCAAGGCCGGCAAGGCGCTGGCGATCGCGGCGATCGCCAGTTTTGCGGGCGGCACGATTGCCGCGGTGCTGCTGATGGTGGCGGCGCCGGCGCTGGCGCGGGTGTCACTGAGCTTCCAGTCGCCCGACTACCTGATGCTGATGATCCTCGGGCTTACCGCGGTGTCGGCCTTTGCCAGCCGCGGCAAGGTACTGCAGGCGCTGATCGCGACGGTCATCGGCCTGGTGCTGTCCACGGTCGGCACCGATCCATCGGCCGGCATCCAGCGATTCACGTTCGGCAGCCTGGACCTCGTCGATGGCATCAGTTTCCTGTTGCTGGCGATGGCGACGTTCGCGCTGTCGGAGGCGCTGCTTTCGGTACTGAAGCAAGGCAGCGGGACGGCCCGCGACCTGGCCGAAGCCGGTGAAGATATCGGCAGCCTGAAGATCGAGAAAGAAGAGGTCACGCAGATGGCGCCGGCAGTTGCGCGCTCATCGGTCGTCGGTTTCTTCGTTGGCGTGCTGCCGGGCGCCGGCGCCACGATCGCGTCCTTCCTGGCCTACGGCATGGAGCGCGCGCTGGCGCCGTTGAAGGAGAAGCTGAAATTCGGCAACGGCTCGGTACGCGGCCTGGCTGCGCCGGAGACCGCCAACAACGCCGCGTGCACCGGTTCGTTCGTACCCTTACTGACGCTCGGCATCCCTGGCTCCGGGACCACGGCCGTCATGCTCGGCGCACTGATCTCCTACGGGGTGCAGCCCGGACCGCAGCTCTTCCAGAATAACCCGGACGTGTTCTGGTCGGTGATCATTTCCATGTACATCGGTAACGTCATCCTGCTGATCCTGAACCTGCCCCTGATCCCGTACATCGCCCGGCTGCTCGCGCTTCCCAAGCAGCTGCTGGTGCCGCTGATTCTGTTCTTCTCGCTGATCGGCGTCTACCTGGTGTCCTTCAACACCTTCGACATCTACATGATGACCGCATTCGCCGTGGCGGCGATATTCCTCAGGCTGTTCGACTACCCGATGGCGCCCTTGATTCTCGGCTTCATTCTCGGCGGCATGATGGAGGACAACCTGCAACGCACGATGACGCTTTACGACGGCTCGCTGCGCTTCTTGTGGGAGCGCCCGGTCAGCATGGCGATCGCGCTGTTACTCGTCGTCGTCGCGGCAATGCCGATCATTCGCGCTATCCGCAGCGCGGCAGCAAAAAATTAGTGCGATCAGCGAGACTCGATCCAGCCGCCTGAGCATTCTTCAACGGGCTGCTAGCCGAAATAGTCGGGCGCGTTGCCGGCCCGCCACTTGATGTTGCAGCCGATGCTGGGCACCTGCTCCGCCGAAACCTCGCGGCCATTCAGTAGCGCGTCGAGCGCGTCTCGCAGGTCCCTGCCGGTTACAGGAACATCGTTCGACGGCCGGCTGGCATCCAGCTGGCCGCGGTAGACGAGTTTCTTGTCTGCGTCGAACAGGAAGAAGTCCGGGGTGCACGCGGCGCGATACGCCTTTGCAACCTCCTGGCTCTCGTCAAAGACATACGGAAACTCGTAACCCGCGCTCACGGCTTCCTGCTTCATCTTCTCCGGGCTGTCGGCAGGATGCGTCGTGACGTCGTTGCTGTTGATCGCCACGATCGAGACGGCCTGCGACAGGTAATCCCGACCGAGATGAGCAAGCTCTTCGCGGACGTGGATGACGAACGGGCAGTGATTGCAGATGAACATCACGAGATAGGCTTGCTTGCCCTCGCCGAGCGAGTGCATGACGCCATCCGGATCAGGCAGCGAGAACCCGGGCGCGATCGTCCCGAGTTCCAGCATTTCGGATTCTGTTGCCGCCATCGTCTTGTGCTCCCTGATTCAGACCTTGATGTGCTGCCACTGTCGTCCGCGCCACATCCCGGTATACAGGAAAGACTGTAGCGCGCGGCTGCCGCCCTGTAAAAGCCAGACGCCGAGCAGGCCGAAGCCGAGGAATGGTCCGAACAGGTATGCCAGCGGCAGGAATACGAGCCACTGCGTGCCGATGCTGACCAGCATCACGCGTTTCGCGTCCCCGGCGCCGAGCAGGCCGTGCATGAACGCAAAGATCAAGGCTTCCAGCGGCATCGTCAGGCCCATGATGCGCATCGGCCAGCGGGCGAGATCGCGCGTCGACGGCTCGTGGATGAAGATCGACGACACGAGGTCCGGGACGAGCCACATCGGCAGGCCGAGGAACGTCAGCAGGATGATCGTGACTTTCGCAACGTCCCAGGTCCACTGATAAGCGTCGTCGGGGTCGCCCGCGCCTAACGCCTGGCCGACCAGCGTCGCGCAGGCAATTCCCATGGCGAGGCCGGGCAGGATTGCGAACAGCAGCACGGTGACCAGGACATTGGCGGCCGCGAGTTCCGGCGTGCCGATCTTGCCGATGATCCAGAACATCGTGACGAGGCCGGCCGAGAAGAACAGCTGCTGCAGGCCCGAGGGCAGCGACACGCGAATCAACGAGCCCGTCTCCGCGGCGGTCGCGAGACGGCGCAGGAAGTGACCGTTTTCGATATGCCGGAAGGCAAGCACGAAGTAGATCGCGGTGCCGATCGCCATCGAGATCGCGCTCGCCATGCCGGCGCCGGCCACCCCGTAGGCCGCGAAGCCGAAGTTACCGAAGATCAGCGCGTAATTCAGGACGATGTTGCAGGCGTGCATGATGATCAGCGTGTTCATGTACACCCGCGACATGTCCAGCGCGTTCCAGTAGCCGCGAAACGCGAAGTTCATGCCGACGAAAACGATCGCGGCGAGACGCCATTCGATGTACGGCACGCCGCGTTCGATCACGTCCGGGTCGTCGATCAACAGCGGATAGGCCGGCTCGGCGAGCTGGACCAGGACGACCGACATCGCCGGCGCGACCAGCAGCACCAGCAGCAGGGCGGTGTTGAGGACGGCGGCGGCGCGCTCGGACCTGCCTTCACCCTTGCGGCGCGCCGCGCTCGCCTGCACGCCGGTCGATATGCCCAGAATCAGCGACTGGCACATGAAGACGACAAACCCACCGAGGCCGACCGCGGCGAGCGCCGCATCGCCGAGAAAACCGACCATCGCGGTATCGACGATATTCAGCAGATTCTGCGATACCATCCCGCCAACGATCGGCAGGGCGAGTGCGAGGATTCGCTGCCTTCGGTCCGCACTGACTTGAAGATCGATGTTTTTATCCTTTTTTCTTATTGAGTCCGGGTGAACCAGGATGACGTGGATTGCGACTATCTCATATGAAGACGCGGACGGGGCGCTCAAAGCCCTCTACGACCGCATAAAAGGCCCCGGCAACAACGTCGACAACATCATGCTGGCGCACAGCCTTCGCCCGCACTCCATGGAAGGGCACATGGCGCTCTACAAGTACGTGCTGCATCATCCGCGCAACGTCCTGCCGAAGTCCTATCTCGAGACAATCGGCGTCTATGTCAGTTTGTTGAATCGCTGCCGCTACTGCATCGACCATCATTACGCCGGTTTGTTGCGCCTGTTGAAAGACGACGAGCGCGGTGCGGCCATCCGTGCGGCGCTCGACGCCAACGATCCGGCGGCGGCGTTCGACGGGCGGGAGCTGGCCGGACTTCGCTACGTGGAGAAGCTGACAACGAATCCCGCCAGTCTCACTGCGGCCGATGTCGCGTCATTGCGAGACGCGGGCTTTGACGACGGCGAGATCCTCGAGATCAACCAGGTCGCGTCGTATTTCGCCTACGCAAATCGCATGGTGCTCGGCCTGGGCATCGATACGGAAGGCGACATCATCGGCCTGTCGCCCGGCGACAGTACCGATCCCGACAACTGGTCACACGACTAACCCAGCAAACCCCGGTTTTTGTTCACCGCCGCGATGACGCGGTCGACATGATCCGCATTGTTATAGATGTGCGGTGATATCCGGAAGCCGCCGGTCGCTGCGCACTGCACGCCCGCATCGTCGAACACTCTGCCGACCATCGTGCCCGCGTTCTCGCGAGCGGCCTTGATGATCACGACGCTGCTCGTGAAGGCCGGGTTCGCTGTCGATACGAAGTCCACGCCGAGATCCTCGAGGCCGGCGCGCAGCCGGTCCGCCACCTCTTTCGATCGCGCCTCGATGCCTGCCGGCGTCAACGCTTCGTGGAACAGGGCGGCGTCGTTGAGCGCCGCGATCGCCGCGTCGTCCCGCCGGCCCATCGCATCGAACTTGCGCGCGCCTTCCGGCGCGTCAGCCGTCGTCGCCCCCCACGGCACGCTGACGATATTCGGCCAGATGTGATCGACGTGACGTTCCCGCAAATAAAGGATGCCGACCTCGCGGGGGCCCATGAACCATTTGTTCGCGCTGCCGCTGAACGAATCGGCTTCGATCGCGCCGAGATCGATATCGACCGCGCCCCAGGTCTGGGCGCCGTCGACGTGGATGAAGACGTCGTCTTTTTTCTCGCGGATGGCCGCGCAGATCTCCGCGAGCGGCGTGCGAAAACCGGTGACATTCGATATGTGCGTGAATGACACGACCGCGGTTTTGTCGCCGACCGCGTCGACGAACAGGTCGACGACCTCGTCGATCGAACCGGTATCGGTCGGCACGGCGAACCGGCGGACGGTCGCGCCGGTCCGCGCAGCCTGCACGTCCCAGGCGACCAGATTGGAGGGATGGTTCTGGTCCCAGAGCGCAATTTCGTCGCCTTCTTCGAGCGGATAACCCTGCACGATCGTGCCGTTGGCTTCCGACGCATTGCGGACGATCGCGATCTCCTCGGCCGAGACGCCGAGCATCCCGGCGACGCGGCCTCTTGCTTCTTCCTTGAAAGCCTGGACGGTCCGCTGGCTGGGCATGCTGAGAGACCGGTCCAGCTGCCTCGCGTACTCGTTGTGCGCCTCGGTCACCATTGTCGGCATCGGGCAAAGATTGGCCGCGTTCATTGGCACGCTGTCATCGGCAAAGCCGAATTCCGGCACGGCGAGCGTCACCGCTCCTGCGTCGATGCCGTAGCTGCCCAGCCCGCCCGCAATCGACGCGCCGCCGACCACCTTCAGAAAATCACGCCTGGCGATACTCATGCTTTTCCCCTGCTCCTGGTTCTGCGGTTATTCTAGTACTAATTAATACCCGAGCAGGGGCCAGGATCGCCATGCGAGTTTTCGATCTTCCGCAAACAGTGGTGCCGGTCGCCGGCGGTGACGAGTTTCCGGTGCGGCGGATCTACTGCATCGGCCGCAACTATGCCGAGCACGTGGCCGAGATGGGCTACGACGTCAAACGCTCGCGGCCGTTTTTCTTCTCGAAACCGGCGGACGCCATCGTGGCGACCGGCTCGGAAGTGCCTTATCCGCCGCGCACCGAAAACCTGCATCACGAGATCGAGCTCGTCGTCGCGATCGGCAAGGCGGGCAGGGACGTCAGTGTCGAGGACGCGCTGGACCACGTTTTCGGCTATGCGGTCGGCATCGACCTGACGCGCCGCGACCTGCAGGCTGAATCGAAGGAGAAGGGCAGGCCCTGGGAGACGGCCAAGGGATTCGACCATTCTGCGCCGATTTCGGCCATTCACAGGGCCGCGGACGTCGCTCACCCCGCCGCAGGCCGCATCTGGCTCGCGGTAAATGGTCAAATTCGTCAGGATGCCGCTCTAAATGCGCTAATATGGTCGGTAGCAGAGTCGCTCGCCGAGCTGTCAGCCTTTTTCGAAATAGCCCCCGGCGATCTGCTGTACACAGGGACGCCCGCCGGCGTCGGCCCCCTCGAACCGGGCGACGAAGTAACCGGTGGCATCGAAGGAATTGACGAGATAAGCATAAAAATCAGGTAGCGAAGCATTTCAAAGCGAGGAGCGTTTCCATGGACCGTCGCAAATTTCTGAACACCGTGAGCGTCACGGCCGCCGCCAGCATCGCCGGCGCCACCACATTCTCCGCCAAGGCGGATGCCCTCGAAGAGGCGATGGAAGAGGCCCTCGAGCCGAAACGCCGGGCCAAGCCCGGCCATTGCACGATCGGCGAGGAACGCGAGCGGGATCCCAACGATAACCGGCCTTACTATCAGCATAATGATCCGGCGCTGGCGGTCATGCCGAAAGCGCCGACCCTGATGGACTTCTACAAGCTCCGCTTCTCGACCAATCATGTGACGCAAAGCGCGCGCCTCGCGCTCAAGAACGGCAGCAGCGAAAAGGTCGTCATGGCCTGCCTGCTGCATGACATCGGCCTCAATATCCGCGGCACGGACCACGGCTACTGGTGTGCACAGCTTGTTCGGCCGTACGTCGATGAAGAGGTCGCGTGGGCCATCGAGAAGCACCAGGCGCTCCGCTTCCTGCCGGACCACGAAGTCGGCTACGAGTATCCGGAAGCCTATATCAGGCTGTTCGGCGACGACTATGTGCCGGAACCCTACATCATGGAAGAAGCCGCGCGGGCCCGGAATCACAAATGGTACATGTCGTCCCGCGAGATCACGATCAACGACATCTACTCATTCGACCCGAACCTGCGGGTCGATCCCGAAGAATTCACGGATATCATCGGCCGCAACTGGAAGCAGCCGAAGGAAGGCCTCGGCTTTGACGGCAGCCCGGTCGCCCACATGTGGCGAACGATGATCTGGCCGACCAACTTCCTGTAAGTTCCGGCATGGCCAACTACATCGGCAGCGACTTCACGCCGCCGGACGTCGTCGGCAAGGTGACGGGCAAGGCGCGTTACGCCGAGGACATACACGTCGACGGGATGGTCTTCGCGCGCCTCCTGAGCAGCCCCGTGCCCCATGCCCGCATCAAGCGCATGGACCTGTCCGCCGCGCTGGCGATGGACGGCGTGGTCGGCGTGCTGACGGCGGATGACGTCCCCGCTGCCGAAGCGCCACGCGCCGCGATCCTGACCAACAACCCGGTGTTCGTCGGTGACCCGATTCTCGCAATCGCGGCCGTCGACGACACCATCGCGACGGACGCGCTGAAGAAAGTCGATATCGAGTATGAGCCGCTGCCGTTCAGCGTCGATCCGCTCGAGTCGCTGCGTCCGTCGGGCGCCAACGCGCGCGAAGAGGGCAATGTGTACGCGCCGCAGGGCTTCGGCGATTCGACGACGAAACCCGNNGCAGGAACAGCTCGACGCCTTCCTCGAAGGCCGCCCGCCCGAGGGGGACATGCCGATCCAGTGGTCGGTCGGCGACATCGACGAAGGTTTCGCGAACGCCGATTACGTCATCGAACAGAACTTCGTGACTGCCGGTTACGCGCACCACTCGATGGAGCCGCGCTCGTCGATGGCTTACTGGGAAAACGGCAAGTGCTTCCTGCACGGCCCGAACCAGAGCCAGACGGCGCCAGTGCCCGGTCTCGCCCGCTGGCTGGGCATCGACATCGAACAACTCGTTTTCATCAACGAAAACTGCGGCGGCGGCTTCGGCTCGCGCAGCACGCCATACGAGATGCTCGTGCTGCCGGCCTTCTTCTCGCGCAAGATCAACCGGCCGGTCGCCTTGCATCTCGGCCGCGCCGAGGAGTTCTATCTCGGCAAGGCGCGGTCCGGTTTCCAGGGCCACGTCAAAATGGGTTTCCGCAATGACGGCAGGATCGCCGCGATGGACCTGTTCATCGTCCAGGACATCGGTTGCCAGACTGGTTTTCCGTCCGCGGCGGCTGCGGCCGGCGCAACGTCGCTCGTCTACCAGCCCGAGACCATGCGCTTTCGTGCGATCCCGGTCATGACCAACACGACGCCGAAGGGGGCGCAGCGCGGGCCGGGCCAGAACCAGATCGCGGCCGCCATCGAGCCCTTGCTTGACAAAGCGGCGGTCAATCTCGAGATGGATCGCGTCCGGATCCGGCTGATCAATGCGCCGGTCAGCGATTCGCTGCACGGGCCGCGGCAGGAGCAAATGACCAGCGCCTACCTGCGCGAGGCGCTGGAGCAGGGCGCAGAGCGATTCGGCTGGTCCGACCGGCTGCAGCGCCGCGGTGAGAGAAATGGCTCGAAAGTCATCGGCCTCGGGGTCGGCCAGGCCTACCACTCCGCGGGCCGCGACGGTTACGACGGCCTGTTGCGCATTGCGCCGGACGGCCGGATCCACCTGCACAGCGGTGTCGGTAATCTCGGCACCTATTCCTACGCGTCCACGACCAGACCGGCGGCCGACGTTTTACGCTGTGACTGGGACAACTGCGTCATCCACTACGGCAAATCGACCGAGCACCTCCCCTGGAGCTCGGCGCAGAACGGCAGCAACACGTCATTCACGCACACGCGCGCGAATTACGTCGCGGCGGTCGACGCCGTGCAGAAGATCAGGGAGGTTGCTGCGCTGCGCATGGGCGGCAGCGCGGACGATTACGATATTGCGGAAGAGCGCGTATTCGCCACGTCGGATACCTCACGCTCGATGACCTACGCGGAAGTCGCGCAGGCGGCCATCGAACTCGGCGGCCGTTACGACGGCAGCGAGGTGCCGGACGATATCCACGATGTCACCCGTCTCGCCGTCGACGGCATCAGGGGCAGCGGCCTGATCGGCGTCGCGAAGGACAATCTCGAGCGTCGCGGCGCCGTGCCCGGCCTGGCCGTCGGCTTTGTCGAGATCGAACTCGACCTGGAGACCGGTCGCTACCGGATACTCGACTATCTCGGCGTTGCGGATTGCGGCACCGTGCTGCATCCCATGGGACTGGCCGCCCAGGTCCGGGGCGGCGCCGTCTGGGGCTTCGGCATGGCCGGTCTCGAGCGTCATGTTTACGACCCGGCGCTGGGCTTGCCCGCGAACAGCGGCTTCTACCAGTGCAAACCGGCAAGCTACCTCGACTTGCCAGACATGCTGGACTGGGATGCGGTCGATCTGCCCGACCGCGACAATCCTGTCGGCGTGAAGGGGATCGGCGAACCGGTGATGGGCTGCGCAGCCGCAGCCGTGTTATGCGCGATCTCGGACGCGCTGGACGGTCATGTATTCAATCGCGTACCCGTGACGCCCGACATGATCGTCAATCACGTGGCCGGCCGGGCGCAGTCGACGCCCAGCATGAAGACGAATACCTTCTGATCAGACGACCTCGTCGAGGTCTTCGTCGTAGGGTTCCGACTCCTCGATCTGCTCGAGGAGGTTGATCGCGACGCCCACGAAGTCGGTGTCGGTGATGATGCCGACGAGTTCGTCATCGCGCATGACCGGCAGGCAGCCGATCCGGTGCTTCTCGAGAAACAGGGCCGCCTGCCGCAGGCTGGCGTGCTCGTCGACGGTGGCGACGTCGGTCACCATGATGTCGCTGACCCGGATCTCGTTTGCGTGAATCCGGTTGTCGTCATCGCGCAGGATCGAGTCAGTCCCGGCAAGCACGTTGGTCAGCGTAACGAGGCCGGTCAGTTTGCCGTCCCTGAGCACCGGCAGATGGTGAATCTTGCTGTCGTGCATCAACGTCCGCGCGTCCGCCAGCGTGTCGTCAGGCGAGATCGTCACCAGGTCCGTGCTCATGATCATGTCGAGGGTCATCATTGTCGCTGCTCCGTGATTGTCACTGCTCCGTGCTTTCTGCGTCGCGTCCTGTCAGTCTAATGCCCGCGTGCCCGACGGCTATTGCGGGATTCCCTTACCTGCCGGAGGTGAGCAGCGACAGCTCCTCGTCGGCAATGGCGAGCAGGGCCTCGATGATGTCCGTGCGATCGGGTTCGATATGCAGCCCATCGGTCCAGCGCAGCACCCTGGGGTCCCCGGCGGCGGCAAACAGCGCTTCTGTTTCCCCGGCAGGCGTGCGCTCGTCCGCGCGAGCGCCGATGATGATGACCGGCCGCGGCGCGATCAGCGCGACGTTGCCGGCGGTATCGAAGGTCGGTCCATAGGCGAGCCAGTGGATCAGCGTTGCGACCGGTCGATGCAGGATCCTGAGCTCATTCCTGCGCGCTACCTGCGCCTCGATCCAGGCCCGGTTGTCGGCGGCGCCGTGCACGAGGATGGCGCCATCGATGCGTGGATCCCGCGCCGCGACGAGCGCGGCAAACGGCACGCCGAGACTCGCGCCCACCACGAAGACCTGTTCGCCATTCGCCCATGGCTGCTGCTCCAGCCAGTCCACTGCCAGCGACACGGCCGCCGGTGTATCCCGGAAGGCCTTGCGCGCGAGCGGCAGCGTGGCTGCGACCTGGCGAAAGCCGCGGACCTTTTCCGGTCCATCGTAGGGGTAGTCGAGCGCCACGACGGCGCGTTCGCCGACTTTGCCGAACAGGTCGACGGCGTCACTGCCGGTACGATGCCCGCCGAGCACGATCAGCACCGGCAGGCGCTCGTCCGTCGCTCGGCGAATCGCGCGCAGCGTCACGCGTAATCCGGAGTCAGATCGCAGGTTGACGAGTTCCGAGACCTGGTCGTCGTCGACGGCCTGTTCCGAGAACTCGATACTTTCCAGGGTCCCGTGGCGTTCCCGGAAGTATTCCTCGAGCGGCCTGGCCGAATCGATCTTGAGCCAGGCCAGCCCCAGCGCGCAGACGACCGCCAGCGGCGCGAGCAAATAAAGGCCGACGATTCGCAGGAATTTCCGCATGCAGCAAGCCTCGTCTTGAGCGGGCGTCAAGTCAACTGCTGACAAGCGACCGGTGCTGCGCTAAGTTTGAGGCGCCTCTGAAACTGCAAAGAAGAAACTGATGATGCATCCTGCAAGACTGATCATATGTTCGCTGGCCTTGTCGCTGGCCGCCTGTTCGCCCGACCCGCAAGCCATCAGCGAAGAAGGCGGCGCCGACCTGATCCTGACCAACGGGCGGATATATACCCTCGACTGGGACGAGCCGTCGGCAGACGGCACGTCTGCGGCCGGGGCGCCGGTCAACGAGATGGGCTGGCAGCCCGACGCCGAGGCCGTCGTCACCAGGGGCAACGAGATCCTGTTCGTCGGCGGCACGAGCGAGGCGCTCGGCTACCGCGGCGACGCAACGCGGGTCGTCGATCTCGCGGGAGCCACGGTCGTGCCGGGGCTGGTCGATTCGCATACCCACGTTTACGGCCTCGGCGCCAGGCTCGAAGCGATAGACCTGACGGATGTCGTCACCGAGGAGGAGGCTGTCGCACTGGTCGCCGAGACAGCGCGGGCGACGCCTGCCGGTGAGTGGATCATCGGCCGTGGCTGGGACGAGGGCGCCTGGGCGAATCGTTATCCGGACAAGGTCATGCTCAGCGCGGCGGCGCCCGACAATCCGGTGTTCCTCGACAGCCTGCACGGCTTCGCGGTGTGGGTGAACCAGGCGGCGCTCGACGCCGGCGGTATCACCGCGGATACCGAAGTCCCTGTCGGCGGCGAGATGCGTCTCGGTGAAGACGGCGAACCCAATGGCCTGTTTCTGAACCGCGCGACGACGATGATCGATGACATCGTGCCGCCGCCGTCGCCTGAGGCCAGGCTCAACCGCTGGATCATCGGCCTGAAGCAGATGGCAGAGGACGGCTATGTGGCCGTGCACGAGGCCGGACTGAACACCGAAGCGATGGCGGCGCTCGAGCAACTCGAAGCCGAGGACCGCCTGCCCATCCGCGTCTACGCGATGCTGTCGCTGCGCGACGAACCGCTCATCCGCAAGTGGCTCGAGAAGGGCCCGGACACGGACAACGACAGCATGCTCGTGACGCGCTCGGTGAAGGCTTACTACGACGGCGCCCTCGGCTCGCGCGGCGCCAGGATGCTCTATGACTATGCAGACATGCCCGGGCATCGCGGCGTCAGCGGCGACGGTTACGGCTTTGACCAGGCGCTGAATGCCGACGCGATGAAGGCCGGTTTCCAGGTGGCCATCCACGCAATCGGTGACGCCGGTAATCGGGAATCGCTGGACATCCTCGAAGCCGTGTTCGCGGAAGATCCGTCCACGCGAAACAACCGGCATCGCATCGAGCACGCGCAGGTGATCCATCCGGACGACATTCCGCGCCTCGGCCAGCTCGGCATCATCGCCTCGATGGAGCCGCCGCACGCGATGGAGGACAAGACCTGGGCGGAGGAGCGGGTCGGCCCGGAGCGGATTCTCGGCGCCTACGCCTGGCGCTCGCTGCGCGAATCCGGCGCGTCGCTGACCTTCAACTCGGACAATCCCGGCTCGGATCACAATATCTTCTACGGTCTGCATTCAGCCATCACGCGGCAGGACAAGAACCTGCAGCCGGAGGGCGGCTGGTACCCCGAGCAGAAGATGAGTTCGGACGAAGCGGTCCGCGGCTACACCAGCTGGTCCGCTTACGCGAGCTTCCGTGAGGACGACACCGGCGTTATCGAGCCGGGGCGCTGGGCGGACCTGACGGTGATGGACGTCGATCCATTCCTGCTGGCCGATGAAAGCCCCTCGGACATCCTCAACGGCCGGATCCTGATGACGATCGTCGGGGGAGAGATCGTCTTCGAGCGCTAGCGCAATCGCTGCAATGAGTTGGCGTATACTGTGACCTGCCCAAGGCAACAGAGGCGGGCAGCAATGCACAGGAAAAACACGATCAACCGGCGCGACTTCGTCAACGGATGCGCGCTGAGTCTCGCCGCCGGCACCGCCATTTCCCCGCTCGAGGCGGTTGCCCAGGACCTGCTCGATCCGAACGCGCTGCCGCCCGACTATTACCCGCCGACCCGGCAAGGCTTGCGGGGCAGCCATGAGGGTTCTTTCGAAGTTGCCCACGCCGCGCGCGACGGCGCGACCTTCAGTCCCGTGGATGCCGGCGACCGAGCCTATGACCTGGTCGTCGTAGGCGGCGGACTGAGCGGACTCTCCGCGGCCTATTTCTTCAGGAAGCAATACGGGCCCGACGCGCGCATCCTGATCCTCGACAACCACGACGACTTCGGCGGCCACGCAAAGCGCAACGAGTTCTGGCACGAGGGCCGTATGCATCTCGTCAACGGCGGCACGCTCAATGTCGAGGCGCCTTCCCAATACAGCACGGTCGCGGCCGGGCTGCTCTGGGAGCTGGGCATCGACCGCGAACGCTACTTCGAGAAGAACGCCGGCATGTGGTCAAACTACGGCGACATGGGCCTCAAGGGCAGCATGTTCTACGACCGCGAGACTTTCGGCGAAGACAAGCTCGTCGTCGGCTACGGCGATATGCCGATCGGCGAGTTCATCCGCGAGGCGCCGGTCAGCCCCGAAGTCCGGCTCGACGCCGTTCGCCTGTACGAGGAGAAGAAGGATTACCTGCCCGGGCTCAACGCGGCGGAGAAGCGCCAGACCCTGACCAGCATGAGCTATCGCGACTTCGTTGTGAATATCGTCGGCTGCCATCCGGACGTCATGCATCTCTTCGACACGACGCAGCTCGGGATTTTCGTGACCGCGATGGACGCGATTCCGGCAATCTATTGCCGCGAGATGGGTTACCCGGGCTTCGACGGCATGAACCTGGGCGACATCTCGCCGAATCAGCTCGCTTACGAACCCGGCGGCCAGCACGGCCGCGAGAACCAGGCGCGGGCCTCGAGCGGCGACCCGGACATGTATTTCCCGGACGGCAATGCGACGCTGGCGCGCCTGCTGGTCAGTTCGCTCGTCCCCGACGCCGTGTCGGCGGATACGATGGAAGACATCGTCTCGGCAATAATCGATTACAGCCTGCTCGATCGCGACGACAACATGGTCCGCGTGCGGCTGAACAGCACCGTGATCGATGTAGGGCACGTCAACGACAGCCAGGTCGATACCACTTATGTGCTTGGCGGCGACGCTTATACCGTTTCCAGCAATTACGTCGTGCTCGCTTGCTGGAATACGGTGATCCCGCACATCTGCCGCGAACTTTCTCCGCCGCAGCGCGAGGCATTGTCCTACGGCGAGAAGTCGCCACTCGTCTACACGGGCGTGCTGGTGTCCAACTGGCAAGCGTGGGTCGATGCCGGCATCTCGCGGGTATCGGCGCCGGGCGGCTTCCACCCGAGCATCGGCCTGCAGCCGATGCTGGAGATGGGCGATTACAGTACCGCGCGCTCGCCCGATGAACCCATCGTCGTGCGCATGTCGACCTACTTCTATGAGCCCGGGCAATCGCGGCGCGAACAGCATCGCATCGGCCGTACGCGCATGCTGACGACGCCGTTCGAGACCTTCGAGCAGCATATCCGAGACCAGCTCAGCAGGATTCTCGGCCCGACCGGATTCGACGACGAACGCGACATCCTCGGCATCACCGTCAATCGCTGGCCGCACGGCTATACGTATTCCTATAACCCGCTGTTCGATCCGGAATCCTGGGCCTATACGACGACATCACAGCGGCCCTGCGTGATCGGTCGACAGCGCATCGGCCGTATTGCGATTGCCAACGCCGACGCTGCAGCGAGCCCGCATACCGACGCGGCAATCAATGAAGCCTACCGGGCAGTCAGCGAGTTGCTCAACGGGTAATACGGACGGGTAGCGACCGCTTCCCGACCGATGCCGGCACTACTGTTCTCGTAACAGGGCGCTGCCGGTCGCTTCGAATTGCCGCGTCTCCAGGTAACGGATTCGCTTGCGGATCCGGTTGGCCTCCTTAGCCTTGCCGGCGCTTGCATACAGCCGACCCAGGGACAACAGCGTCTCGATCTGGTCGGCATTGTGCGGGCCGAGATTAACGTGGCTGATGTGCAGCGCGCGATTCCAGTTGCCCACCGCCAGGTCTGTGGCGCCCACCCGCATCTGCACGTCCGCCATCGTCCTGACCGGGTTCATCAGGTCCATGCTCAGGTAGTTATCGAGGTTCTCTATGATCTCGATGGCTTGCGCCAGGTTGAGCAGGGCGGCGCGGTAATCACCGTTACTCGCCTGCAACTCGCCGAGATCCGTGAGCGCCCTGGCGGTGCGCTTGCTTTGCACGCCATAGGACGAGATCGACAACTCGACGACCTGCTTCGCGAGGATTTCGGCCTCGCCGAGCATCCCGGTCGAGCGCGCTTCGAGGTACAGGCTGAACAGCTCGAGAATTTCGTCCTCGGTAGAAACGGCGATGTCTGTCACTGTTTCCGTGACCGGCACAGCGGCTATCGCCGTCACAGCGGAAGTGTCCGTTATTGCCGCGTCCTCGGCAGCGACAGCATGCTGCATCGTCGGCAGCAGGCAGGCCACGAGAAGACGGCTTATCGTCGATTGGAGTCGCCCCATAGTTTTTTCTTTTTATTTTCAATCATAGCAACATCCCGTATTCATGAAATAAACATAATCCGGAATCGAGGCGAAAATATCCGCCTTTGCGGGCTCCGAAGCATTACTGCCTCGCACATTTCTGTCCAGACCCGGAGCCCGCTGCCGAGCCGGAGTCCGTTTTTGCAGACAAATTGCCCGACGAGGCCGGGCAAAGAATTTTTCGATCAGCAGGCGCCGCGCAAGTAAGGGTTCTCCGAATTGTGAGGGTGGGTGCGCCGTGAAATACTTCACCCCATGGCGCCGATGACCCGTTTCCTTTCACTGCTGCTGATTTTTCTCGCCGGGCTGTCGCCGGCGGATGAGCGGGATGCGACAGAGATCGTCCGCGACGCCCTCAACCACTGGCGCGGACTGTCGTCGCACGGCGAATTGACCATGACCATCCATCGCCCCGACTGGGAGCGGACGATGTCGATGGAGTCCTGGTCCGAGGGCGAAAAGCTGTCGCTGGTGCGGGTGACCGCGCCGCGCAAGGATCGCGGCAACGGCACGCTGATCGACGATGACCGGATGTGGACCTTCTCGCCCAAGATCAACCGCGTCATCAAGGTGCCGTCGTCGATGATGAACCAAAGCTGGATGGGCTCGGACTTTTCCAACAAGGATATCTCGCGGACCGACGAAATCGTCGAACAGTACGAGCACAATTTGCTCGGCGAGACCGAGCGCGACGGTTTCCCGGTCTACGAAATCGAGTCCGTCCCGCACGAGGAAGCCGCCGTCGTCTGGGGGCGCGAGGTCCTCAAGATCCGCGCAGACAATGTGATGATCGAGCACCGCTTCTACGACCAGGACGACGTGCTCGTCAAAACCCTGCGCACGCTCGAGATCCGCGAGATGGGCGGTCGCAACGTCGCCGCCCGGCAGCGCATGGAAAAGGAAGAGTCTGCCGACGAATGGACCGAGATCGTCATGGAGTCGGTCGAGTTCGACATCGAACTCGGCGACAACGTCTTCACGCTCTCCAATCTCCGCAATCCCCGCAACTGAATCCCCGGCCGCATGAATATCACCCTCCGACTGGCCTGGCGAAACCTCTGGCGCCACCCGCGGCGGACCTGGCTGACGATCGGCGCCATGGTGTTCTCCAATGCGCTGCTGGTATTCATGATCTCCATCCAGTTCGGCATGTACGAGCTGATGATCGATAACACGTTGCAGACCTTCACCGGCCACATACAGGTGCAGGCGCCCGGCTACAAGGACGACCTGAAGATCAGGCAGGTCGTGCCGGGAGCGGACGCAATCGCGGAGCGACTGAGAGACGAACTGGATCTCGAGAGGATATCCGTGAGATCCGCGGCGTTCGCGCTGCTGTCCAGCGAGGAGCGAAGCTACGGCATCCGGGTTTTCGGCGTCGACCCGGACTACGAGCCGCGGGTCTCGACGCTGCCCGGGCTCGTCATCGAAGGTCGCTTCCCGACCGGGCGCGATGCCCAGGAGATCGTGATCGGCAGCGTGCTGGCGCGCAACCTCAAGGCCGGCATCGGGGACGAATTGACCTTGCTCGGCAGCGGCAGGGATGGCTCGTTCGCGGCGGCGGTTGCGACGATCGTGGGCGTCTTCGAGAGCGGTGTTGCCGATGTCGATCGCAGTTTCGCGGAAATACCCATCGGTTTTTTCGACGAGGTGTTCTACATGGACGGCGCCGGACATTCGGTGGTGATCGTGACGCCAGGATTATCGGCGGTCGAGGAATACCGGCTGCGGACCGAAGCGCTCCTGCCGGCCGATTCGGGATCGGTCGTCCACGACTGGGACGCGCTGCAGCCGGGCCTGCGGCAGGCCATCCAGGCGGACATCAGCAGCGCGTTTTTCATGTACGGCATCCTGGTGATACTCGTCGCGTTCAGCGTCATGAACACCCAGTTGATGTCGGTTCTCGAACGGACGCACGAGTTCGGCATCGTCATGTCGCTGGGCCTGACGCCGGGGCGGCTCGGCCGACTCGTGATCCTGGAGACGTCCCTGCTGGGCCTGGCGGGACTGGCGCTCGGCGCCCTGGCCGGGGGGTTGATCACGACCTGGTTCACTTACAACGGCTTTGCCTACCCGGGCATGGAGGAGCTCGCGACCAAGTTCAACCTGCCGAGCCGGTTCTATCCGCAGGCGACGGTGGTCACCCTGTTCGCCGGCCCGGCGATCGTCTTCCTGGGCTCGATCCTGTCGGCCGTCTATCCGGCCCTGCGCTTGCATCGGCTGCACCCGGTCGAAGCCATGAGGACCCTGTAATGCAGCACCTGCGGGTCATCTTCCTGCTGGCATGGCGCAACCTGTGGCGCAACCACCGGCGGACCATCATCATGCTCGCCGCCATCAGCATCGGCGCGTGGGCGATGATCTTCATGACCGCGTTGATGCGCGGCATGGTGACCGAGATGATCCGCGACGGCATCAGCGCCTTGCCCGGCCACGTGCAGGTTCATCACCCGGCCTACCGGGATGACCCGAGCGTCGAGAACCTGGTCTCCGGCACGTCGCAGGAACTGCAGTCTGCATTCGCCGCCGCGGGCGTCGAGCGAGTCTCCGCGCGCGTCCGCGTGCCGGCGGTCATCTCCAGCGAACGCGAGTCACGCGGCGTCACGCTGCTCGGCATCGACCCGGCCGCGGAACAACTGATCGAGGCGGTCGGCACCGAGATCGTCGAAGGCCGAAACCTCGAAGGCGCAGCGGACCCGGGCGTCGTCCTCGGGCAGGAACTCGCCGAGAAACTCGAAACCGAGGTCGGCAAGCGCGTCGTGATCATGAGCCAGGATCCCGACAACGAGATCGCGGATCGGGGTTTTCGCGTGGTCGGCCTGTTCAGGGGCAAGCTCGAGGCGCAGGAAGAGATGTTCGTTTTTGCCGGCCGGGCCGTTGTGCAGCGCATGCTGCGGATCGACGACAAGGTCACCGAGGTGGCGCTGCTCGGCGACGATTACCGCGAATACGAGGCGCTGCTGGCGACCGCCGAACAGGTCGCCGGCGGGACCGACGAGGTCCTGTCATGGCAGGACCTCGATCGCTTTCTCGGCACGATGATGCGGGTCATGGACGGATTCGTCCTCGTCTGGATCATCGTCATCTTCCTCGCGCTCTCCTTCGGCCTCGTCAATACGCTGGTCATGGCCGTGTTCGAGCGCGTGCGCGAGATAGGCCTGATGCTCGCGCTCGGCATGCGCCCCGCGAGCATACTCAGCCAGATCGTCATCGAGTCGCTGCTCCTGCTCACGATCGGCCTCGCCATCGGCAACGTCCTGGCCGTCGCAGCGGTGCATCCGCTGCGCGACGGGATCGATGTGTCGGTCGTCGGCGAAGGGATGGAGATGTTCGGTTATCCAACGACGCTTTACCCGGCGCTGGAATTACAGGATGTCGCGCTGGCCAACATCGTCGTCCTGATACTCGGTTTCCTTGCAAGCCTGTCACCCGCCTGGCGGGCTTCACGTTACAAACCTGTCGAGGCGATCACCAAGGTATAAACATGCTTGCCGTCCGTTGTATCGATATTTGCAAGACCTACCGTCAGGGCGACCGTGACATCAAGGCCCTGGATCACGTCGACCTCGAAATAGCCGAGGGTGGTTTCGTCTGCCTGTCGGCGCCCTCGGGCGGCGGCAAGACGACCCTGCTCAATGCCATCGGCGGCCTGGATATCCCGGACAGCGGGGAGGTCTGGGTGGCCGGGCAGCGCATCGACAACCTGTCGAAAGGAGAGCTCGCGGCGCTGCGCCTCCGGCAGATCGGCTTCGTGTTCCAGGCCTACAACCTGATCCCCGTGCTGACGGCGCAGGAGAACGTCGAGTTCGTCATGCAGGTGCAGGGCGTGCCCGCCGGCGAACGGCGCGCGAAGTCGCTGGAGATACTCGAAGAGGTCGGCCTGACAGGGCTCGAAGACCGGCGGCCGGCCGAAATGTCGGGCGGCCAGCAGCAGCGCGTCGCGGTGGCGCGCGCGATCGTCAGCGAACCGGCGCTGATCCTCGCTGACGAGCCGACGGCAAATCTCGACTCGAAGATGGCCGACGACCTGATGGACCTGTTCGTCCACCTGAACGAGCATCACAACATCACCTTCATCATTGCCACGCACGATCAGCGGGTGATGGCCTACGCGAAACGACTGATCAAGATGCTGGACGGACGCATTGTCGAGGATATCGAACAGCGCGCTGCCTAGGCTCATCCTCCTGCTGCCGCTCGCCGTTGCTGCGCAGGAGGCGGAGATCGAGGTCGGTGGGCACAGCAAAACGCGTTTTCTGGCAGACGTTTATCCCGACAACAGCGCGTTCCACGCGCTGACCGGCAAGACGGCAAGCAGCCTGGAAGAGGCGCTGCGCATCAACTTCGCCGCCAGCAAGGGCCAGTGGACGTTCGACGCCGCCTGGCAGCTGTACGGCGCGTGGGGCGATCGGGTCGAGCTGCTGCGCGACCTGTCGCCTGCGTCACTTCCGGGATTCAGTCACCTGCCGAATGACGATCGCCGCCTGCTGAACCTGACCGACACCATCAGCGATGACGGCAAGTTCGCCGCCGTCCACCGGCTCGATCGCTTGTCGGCGACCTGGTCGTCCGAAAAGGTCGTCGTCCGCATCGGCCGCCAGGCGATCAGCTGGGGCAACGGGCTCGTGTTTTCGCCGCTGGACATCGTCAATCCGTTCGACCCGACGGCCGTCGATACCGAGTACAAGGCGGGCGACGACATGCTCTACGCGCAATACCTGCGCGACAATGGCGACGATATCGAATTCGCGCAGGTATTCCGGCGCGACCCGGTCACGGGCGACCCGGAATCGTATGCATCGACCACCGCCGTCAAGTATCACGGCCTGGTCGGCGACGGCGAGTTCGACGTGCTGGTATCGAAGCACTACGACGAGACCACGATCGGCATCGGCGGCAACCGCAGCGTCGGCGGCGCCGTCGTGCACGGCGATGTCGTCTGGGCCGACAGTATCGATGGCGGCGAGCTGCAACTCGTCGCCAACATCAGCTACTCGTGGATGTGGGGCGGCAAGAACGTCAGCGGTCTGCTCGAGTATTACTTCAACGGCTTCGGGCAGTCATCCGGCCGCTACGATCTAGCCGCGCTGACGCAGAACACGGCGCTGCTCGACAGGTTGCAGCGCGGCGAGACCTTCACGCTGGGCAGGAATTACCTTGCCGGCGGGTTGGCGATCGAGATGACGCCCTTGTGGATGCTGACGCCCAACCTGTTCACCAATCTCGACGACGGCAGCAGCCTGCTGCAGGTGGTGACCCGGAACAGCCTCGGTGACGAGGCCGAGATACTGGCGGCGATCAACCTGCCGATCGGCCCCGCGGGATCGGAGTTCGGCGGCATCGGCGCCGGCTTGCCGGGTGTCTACCTGTCGACCGACGCGTCCGTCTTCGTGCAGTTCGGCTGGTACTTCTAGCCGGGCCAGCGTCAAACCGCGGCCGAAAGCGCGTGTTCCCTGACGCTTTTCACGAGCCGCCCGAATTGCGCCTCGGCGTCGGGTCCGAAAACCGGGTCAGGATGATGGGTAAACTCGGCCGTGTTCAGTTCGTCATGCCCGCTCCTGATCATCTCGTCGACCCGGCGGAACAGGTCGAGCTCCTCCCACTGCATGTGGCCGCGAAGCGTATTCACATAGCGCAGCGCGTCCGCAACGACGGATTTGCGCAGCACCGGGTTGCCGGAATTGATTGACTCGATGTCATTGCGCAGCTTCACGCTGAGCTCGGCGATGTGGCGGTGATCCATCGTGATGCGCTCGAAGCCCGTGGAGAGGTCCTGGCGGAACGCCTTCAGCTCCGCATACAGCCGGTCTTCCTTCGGGTGGTGCACGGCGTCGGGGTAGACCGTCATGTAGTGCATGATGTCATGCAGCAGCTCGTAGTCGGGCTCGTCGCCGTCATAGATCTTGTTCGATTCGCGTTCGAGCAAGTCCAGCATGAGCGCCATGTTTTTATGATCGTCGCGGAGTTCCGCGATGATGGCAGAGGCATTCTTGTCCATCCGATGCGCCTGGTTCCCGGGTCCTCCCCCATAATCTGCCGCTTGCGCAGCCACGACTATCGGGACTTACACGTATCCGTGCTTCGAGCGCGGCAAGCCGCGGCGGGAATCGTTCAGCTGCCGACCGGCAGGCTCTCGAAATCCTCGGACCGCTGTGGATCCAGCAGCGCGTCGGCGACCGACGCCAGCAGGCTCTGGTTGGACAGGTAGAGTTCGCGATTGACGTTCAGGAGCGTCGAGACCTGCACCCTGCTCAGGGCCTGGCTGCTGACCTCCTTCAGGATCCCCGCGTGCAGGGTCGAGTGCATCTCCTCGTTTCTCGTTTTCAGCTCCACCAGCATCTCGAACTGGTGCGCAGGCGACGTTGCCGACCGCAACGCCGCGAATTTGCCGTAAAACTCGGCCGCCGAGTCCCGGAAGCGCCCGAACCAGGCATTGAAATGGTCATCCACGGCCTCTCGAAACGACACCAGGTCCTGGTGGGTATCCTTGAGGCACTTCGCCGAGTGGACCGCCGAGCGGATGGCGACGATGATTTGCCCGAGCCGGGCCGATTCGTCGGCATCGATGCGCGTCTCCTGCAGGCGCATCGCGTAACCGAGGATTTCCCCCTCCAGCTGCTTGATGCCGTCGTAGCCCACCTCGTGAGTCGGATCCTCTCCGAACAGCGGCACGCCGCGGCGGTCGTCGTCGGCGTCATAAAACGCGGCCTCTCCGGGTAGCCCGAAAGTCAGCTGGTTGAGCGCGGCAGCCTGGTCGATGAGCCGCAGCGTCTCGCGCCCGACGTTCTCCATTGCGGCCTCCGGAACCTCGATATCCGATTCACGGATATGGTGAAGCAGGGCGTCCTGGCCGTCGCCGAACTTCGCGGACAGCCAGCGGCTGAGCGGCCGAATGAGTGGCAGGAATATGCCGATGCCGACCAGGTTGAACAGGCTGTGGAAAGCGACCAGAGCGAACAACGGATCGGTCAGACCGAGAACGCCGGTGATGAAATACAGCAACGGGGTCAGCGAGACGAAGGCGATCACGTCGGTGACGACATTGAAGATGACGATGGCCACGGCGACCCGGCGCTTGTCCGTCGAGCCGGCAAGCGCGCCGAGCACTGCCGTGATGACGGTGCCGAGATCGGCGCCGATGGCGACTGCCGCCGCGGATCCGAGCGGAATGGCGCCCGCATACAGCGCGCTCAGCGTAATCATGATGGTCGCCGAGCTCGACTGGATCAGCGCAGTGACCAGTATGCCGACGGCAAGGAAAACGATCGGCGGATAAGCGGCCAGCCGCTCCGGTTCGAACAGCGCGGTCGCACTGATCGCCCCGGTCTTCATGAATTCGAGCCCCATCAACATCAGGCCGAGACCCGCGACCAGGTGGCTGAATCCTGCCCGCTTCGTCCCGGCGCGCGACCAGACGACGCCGAGGCCGCCGATGGCGACCAGCGGCAGCGCCAGCGCTTCGATGTCGAGCTTGAAGCCGATCGTGGCGACGATCCAGCCGGTGGCGGTGGTGCCGAGGTTCGAGCCGAAGACGATGCCGATCGCGCTGGACAGCGAGATGATGCCGGTGCCGACAAAGGCCAGCACGATCAGGCTGACGACGGAGCTCGATTGCAATGCAGCAGTGGTTGCGGCGCCGGCGATAACGCCCTTGAGCGGCTGGGCCGTGTGTTCGCGCAGGAATTTCTTGAACGGGCGCCCGGTCAGCTGCTTGAGCGCCTGTTCCAGCTGGTGCATGCCGAACAGGAACAGGCCGAGCCCGGCCGCGAGTCGCCAGATGTCGATTTCGTTTTCCAAGTCGGGAATGATAGCGGAAGCGGTATCATGAACGCGTCGATAAACCGCAACCTGGCCGGGAGAAAGAGATGAGTGAAGCAACGCGCTGGATTCTCACGCTGCTGGTGATCGTCAGCAGTGCAGTGGCGGCTGCCCAGGACGAAGAGATGGCCGGGGTCGATCCGGCGGACGAGGTGATCTACCTCGATCCGACGGACGAGAGCCGGGACCCGTGGTCGGCGCTTCGCGACACCGAAGGCGACGCCGAGCGGGAGCCCGGACTGATCCAGATCGGCAGGCTCGGGCGGCCGGGGGTGCGCAGCCTGTTCGGTTTGCCCGTGGCGCTGACGCCGGACGACCTGCGCGCAGCCGAGGTCGACGTCGCGATGTTCGGCGCGCCGATCGACATGGGTTTCGGCTGGCGCGGCGCCGGCGAGGGTCCGTCCGCTCTCAGAGGGCAGCTGCGCGGTGGCAGCGCCAGCGTCCTCCCGCACATGCACGTTGGCGTGTCATGGCGCCGGGAGCTCGTGGCCGTCGATTACGGCAATGCGCCGATCGACATCCTGAGCGTCGAGCGCAGCATGCCGCCGGTCCGGCGCATGGTGCGGGAGATTGCCGAGACGGGCGCCATTCCCGTCATCATCGGCGGCGATCACTCGCTGGAGTATCCGAACGTGGCCGGGTTGGCCGACGTCTACGGCAAGGGCAACGTCGGCGTCATTCACTTCGACGCGCACTTCGACGCCGGCGACGTGCGCGGCGGCCACCTGATCTCGCATGCGCAGCCGGTGCGCCGCCTTGTCGACGACGGGCACGTGCTCGGCAAGAACTTCATCCAGGTCGGCCTGCGCGGCTACTGGCCGGGAGAGGAAGGCTTCGAATGGATGCGCGAGAATGACATGCGCTACCACACGATGGCGGAGATCGAGCGCGACGGCTGGGATGTCGTCATGGACCGCATCCTCAACGAAGCGCTCGACGGTCCCGAGTACCTGTACATCTCGTTCGACATCGATGTCCTGGATCCTGCCTATACGCCGGGGACCGGCACGCCGGTTGCGGCCGGCCTGACGCCGCGCGAGGTGTTCCCGCTCCTCAGAACCCTGTGCTCGGAGAATAACCTGGTTGGCTTCGACCTCGTCGAACTCAATCCCCTGCTCGATCCGGGCTATACCACCGTGATGAATTCGGGCTATATCATCCAGGAGTGCATGACGGGCATCGCGATGCGCAAGCAGGGCATAACCGAGCGCGGCTATCTGAATCCGCTGACGGCCGAGGACGACGAGCCTGACCCGGAATGACCAACGGTCACTTCATCCGCGTCATCCGTCGCAAGGAAGTGCTGGCGCTGTCCTTCGGCGCGATGATCGGCTGGAGCTGGGTCGCGCTGACCGGCAGCTGGATAGACGAGGCCGGCAGCCTCGGTGCGATCGTCGCCTTCCTGTTCGGTGGTTTCGTGGTCGTGCTGGTCGGCTTCACTTACGCAGAACTCGCGTCGGCGATGCCGCAGGCGGGCGGCGAGCACGTCTATTCGCATCGTGCGCTTGGCGCGACGGCGTCGTTTATCTGCACGTGGGCGATCCTGCTCGGTTATGTATCGGTGGTCGCCTTCGAGGCGGTGGCCTTGCCGACGGTCGCCGATTACCTGGTGCCCGGTTTCAGTCGCGGCTACCTGTGGACAGTGGCGGGCTGGGACGTGAACCTGACCTGGGTCCTGGTCGGTGTGGTCGCTGCTGTCATCATCACTGCGATCAATATCCTCGGGATCCGCACGGCGGCGCGCCTGCAGGTGCTGGCTACGACGATGATCCTGCTGGCCGGCCTGATGCTGCTCGGCGGTGGCGTCGCTAACGGCGAAGCCGCCAATCTCGAGCCCCTGTTCAGTGACGGCGCCCGCGGCCTGCTCGGCGTGCTGATCATGGTGCCATTCATGTTTGTCGGCTTCGACGTCATCCCGCAGTCGGCCGAGGAGATCGACATCCCGTTTGCCGAGATCGGCAAGCTGCTCATGCTGTCGATCGGACTGGCGGTGGCCTGGTACGTCGCAATGATCTGGTCGGTGTCCGTGGGCCTGGGCGAGGATGCGCGCTTGGCGTCAGAGCTGCCGACCGCGGACGCCACCGTCGCGTTGCTCGGCGGCGCCTGGGCGGGCAAGCTGCTGGTGCTGGCCGGCATCGGCGGCATCCTGACGAGCTGGAACGCGTTCCTGATCGGCGGCAGTCGCGCGATCTATGCGCTGGCGCGGGCCGGACAGCTGCCGGCGGCGCTTGGCAGGCTGCACCCGAAATACAACACGCCGCATAACGCATTGCTGCTCATCGGCGGACTCTCCGTCGTCGCGCCGTTGTTCGGCCGCCCGGCGCTGGTCTGGCTCGTCGATGCAGGCGGATTGGGTATCGTTGTCGCCTACGCCTTCGTTGCCTGGTCTTTTCTCGTGCTGAGAAAGAAGGAGCCGGGCATGGCGCGTCCTTACCAAGCGCCCAACGGCATATTGATCGGCTGGGCAGCCTTTATTCTCTCAATCGGCATCGGCTGCCTGTACCTGCCCTTCAGTCCGGCGGCGCTCATCTGGCCACAGGAATGGGCGATCGTGCTGGGCTGGATCGTGCTCGGCGCGGTGCTGCTGGCGATGGCGTCGAGCAGCGGCAAGCAGGCTTGATCCGCGCTATGCTTTACGGATCCCGGAGATCCAGCCGATGAATATCACTCGCCATTTTTCGATCCTTGCGGCGCTGGCGATCTTCGCCACCGGCTGTGCCGTCAACCCGGTGACCGGCGAACGCGAACTTTCACTGGTCAGCGAAGCACAGGAAATCCAGATCGGCGAGGAGAACTACGCCTACATGCAGCAGTCGGGCGGCGGCCTTTACGACGTCGACCCGTCGCTGACCGCCTACGTCCAGGGCATCGGCAAGCGGCTCGCAGAGGTCAGCGACCGGCCGCTGCCATACGAGTTCGTGGTGCTGAACAGTTCCGTGCCGAACGCGTGGGCATTGCCTGGCGGCAAGATCGCGCTGAATCGGGGCTTGCTGACCGAGATGAATTCCGAGGCCGAGCTGGCCGCCGTGATCGGCCACGAGATCGTCCACGCCGCCGCCCGCCACTCGGCGCAGCAGATGTCGCGAGGCATGCTCTTGCAGGTGGCCGTGGTCGGCACGGCGATCGCGACCAGCAACAGCGGCTACTCGGACCTTGCCATCGGTGGCGCGAGCGTCGGCGCGAAGCTGATCAACCAGTCCTACGGGCGCGGCGCCGAGCTCGAATCGGACCTCTACGGCATGCGCTACATGTCGCGCGCCGGTTACGACCCGCAGGGCGCCGTCGAATTGCAGCGTACCTTCGTGCGCCTGAGCGAGGGCAGGGAGGCGGACTGGCTCAGCGGCCTGTTTGCGAGCCACCCGCCGTCACAGGAGCGGGTTGACGCGAACATCCGCACGGCAGCAACCTTGCCGCCCGGCGGCGAGAATGGACGCGAGCGATTCGCGGCGGCGATGAAGAAGAGCCTGGACTTGAAGCCTGCCTATGATCTCCTCGATGAAGGTCGCGAGGCGCTGGGCCAGAAGATGCCCGATCTGGCTGCGCAGAAAGCCAATGAAGCAATCGACCTGTTTGCGGATGAAGCGCACTTCTATGCGCTGCGTGGCGACGCCCGATATCTCGACGAAGAATACGAGATGGCGGTGCAGAACTACGACATCGCCATCCGGCGGCGCGGAAACTTTTTCCAGTATCATCTGCAAAGAGGGCTCGCCAACGAGAAGCTCGGCAATGATGACGATGCACTTGCTGATCTCGAACGCAGCAATGAACTGTTCCCGACAGCTATTGCCACTTATTCGCTGGGCACTCTCGAGGCAAAGCGCGGCAATACCGAGAAGGCGATCGAGTACTACACCGCGGTTGCGAATAGTTCGGGTGAGATTGCCACGGCGGCGCGTGAAGCCCTTGTCCGCCTCGACCTCGAACGATACCCCGGCAAGTATCTGCAGGCTGCCTGCGTCCCGGACTCTTCCGGAAACGTCGATGTCATCATCGGTAACGGCACGCCGGTCGCCGTCGCCGATGTCAGTTATCGCATTCGCTATATGGACAGTAACGGCATAGAGAGGAGTCAGAACGGCGTTATCCGCGGACCGATACCACCCGGTCAGCGCCGCGACATCAAGTGGAGTGTCGGGTATTACGGGATTGCCGGTGATTGCCTGATCGGCCTGGCGTCTGCGCGGATCGTCGAGTAGCGTTTGGAATCCGCGGCGCGAACACGCCTGGTCCGTCTCCTGGTGCGCATCGGGATCAGCGGCCTGACGCTGGTCCTGTTCGCGATGCATATCTCCGGGAATCCCCGGTTCGAGATCATCGATCGCGTCGAGAATTATCTTTACGATGTCCGCGTGCGACTGACGATGCCAGGCACGATCGACGATCGTATCGTGATCATCGACATCGACGAGGCGAGCCAGGTCGAACTCGGCCAGTGGCCATGGCCACGCGATACGCTCGCGACCATTGTCGACAACCTGTTCGACCAATACGGTGTGGTCGTGCTCGGCTTCGATGCACTGTTCGCCGAAGCCGAGGAGACTTCCGCGGAGCGGCTGCTCGACGAACTCGAGCAGAGCGAGTTTGCCGATACTCCGGCGTTTGCCGGCAGACTGACCGAACTCCGTGGATCGCTGGACAGCAACATCCGCTTCGCCGAATCCCTGATCGCGAGGGATGTCATCACCGGCTTCGTCTTCAAGGACTCGTTAGGGGCGAACGAGCCGGAAGCCACAGGTACTCTGCCGCCACCGATTATCCGAGAGTCCGAGCTCGCCGGCGTCACGGTGCCGTTCGTCCGGGCGCGCGGGTTTGCGGGGACCTTGAGGCCGCTCCAGGAGAATGCTGTTGGCGGCGGATTCTTCGACTCACCCCTGATCGATTCCGACGGCGTGTTCCGTCGTGCGCCGCTGGTCCAGGCGTATCGTGGCGATCTCTATCCTTCGCTCGCGCTCGCGGTGGCGAGGGTGGCACTGGGCTCGCCGGATGTGGGACTCGAGTTCGCCGAAACCAGGAGCGGCGCACTAAGCGGCATCGAACTCGAAGCGCTGCGCCTCGGTGAGCGTCGCATACCGGTCAATGAGCAGGTCGCCGTCTATATCCCTTTCCGCGGCCAGCAGGGCAGCTTCCCCTTCATCCCGGCCAAGGACGTCTTCGATCTCAGTGCGCCACCGGAACGCCTGGACGGCCGGATCGCATTGCTGGGCGCCAGTGCGGCGGGATTGCTCGATCTCCGCTCGACGCCGGTCGGCCAACGCTATATCGGCGTCGAAGCGCATGCCAACCTGATCGCGGGCCTGATCGACGGCACGATCCGGCAGCAGCCCGCGTATTCCGACGGGCTCGAACTGTTCCTGTTGACCGTCATCGGTCTCCTGACGGTCCTCGTATTGCCGAGACTGGCGCCACTCACGGCGCTCGCTTTCGTGCTCGTCGTGCTCGTTGCGTCGACCGGGCTCAACCTGTGGATGTGGACGTCCCTCAACCTGGTCATACCGCTCGCGTCACTGCTCGGTTTCACCCTTGTCGCGGCCTTGCTGCAGATCAACTACGGCTTCTTCGTCGAATCCCGGAACAAGCGTCACCTGTCGCGCGTTTTCGGCCAGTACATCCCGCCGTCGCTCGTCGAAGAGATGGACGAAAGCGGCGAGGAGATATCACTCGAGGGCGAGAGCCGCGACATGTCAGTGTTGTTCTCGGACGTTCGCGGGTTCACGACCTTGTCCGAGAATCTCGACGCGCGCGAGCTGACACACCTGATGAACGAGTTCCTGACGCCGATTACGAAGGTCATCCAGGAGCACCGCGGAACGATCGACAAGTACATGGGTGATGCCGTGATGGCTTTCTGGGGTGCACCGCTCACCGACGACCAGCACGCCCGGCATGCGGTGACCGCCGGTTTACGAATGATCGATGCCGTGCATGATCTCAAGGACGAATTCGAGAAGCGCGGCTGGCCGCCGATCGCCGTCGGCGTCGGCGTTGCCAGCGGCGAGATGAATGTCGGCAACATGGGTTCCGAATTTCGCATCGCCTACACGGTGATGGGCGATGTGGTGAATCTCGGTTCTCGACTCGAGGGACTGACCAAGCAGTATGGTGTCGACTTCATCATCAGCGAGGGCACGAGGGACCGGTTACACGACTTCGCCTGTCGTGAACTCGATCTCGTGCGGGTCAAGGGCAAGAACGAGCCGGTGGCGATCTTCGAACCCATCGGGCCCGGGAACAGCCTCACGGACGACGAAAAAGCAGTGCTGGACGATTTTTCGGCCGCGATCGCGGCCTATCGCCGCCAGGAATGGGACACAGCTCAAACTTTGCTTAACAAAATGCGGCAAGTCGAGGATGAGCATATATATAATGTGTACCTCGAACGTATTGGGCAATTCAGGCGGGAGCCTCCGCCTGCTGACTGGGACGGCGTTTTCGAACACCTGACCAAGTAACGACAACTGGCGTAACTGGGTGTAACGGGTCATGGACGACACGGAGACCGTTTGCAAAGGACGATTGTGATGCTGGCACGAACCGCGCTTGGGCGGATGACAGGCACATTGATCATCGTGGCGCTGCTCGCTGCGGTGTCCGCTGTGTCGTACGCGCAGTCGCCGGATCTCATCAATCTCGACGTTTCGCCGGAAACCCGCACGCTGCTGCAATCAGCAGAGGCGCAGATTGCGGCGGGTGATGCGGACGCGGCCTACAGCCTGTTGCAGGCCAATGAACCGGAGCTTGCCGGCAACGCCTACTTCGATTACCTGCTCGGCATGTCGGCCCTCGATTCCGGGCGCCACGGCGAGGCGATTTTTGCACTGCGCCGCTGCGTTGCCGTCGTACCCGCTTTTGCCGGCGCACGCATGGAGCTGGCGCGCGCGTACTTCGAAGCGTCCAATCCGGAACTGGCGCGGCCACTGTTCGTCGCGCTGCTCAACGAAAGTCCGCCGCCCGGCGTACGAATAATCATCCAGCAATACATCGACGCGATCGACCAGCGACCGCCGACACCGCGGAGCCGGCTCAGCGGCTACCTCGAGTCATTCGTCGGCCTCGACACCAATGCCAACGGCTCGACTGCCAACCAGCAGTTCATGGGCTTTTTCCTGAGCCCGGAGAACCTCGAAACCGAGTCACCCTTCGTCGAAATCGGTGCAGGAATCAACTGGTTTGCGCCGACGAGCACGCAACATGCGTGGCTCGCAAACGCACGCCTGGGCCATCGCCATAATCCGGATGCGAAGTTTGTCGACGCAACGATCGTCAGCGGTTTCGGCGGCATGACCTGGCAGCGCGGTCCCTGGTTCGGACGGGCCGGGATCGACGGCTACTTCTCGAGGAGGCACCAGGCCGACAGAGGACCGTTCGGCTTCCAGTTCGCAACGCACGAGGACACCAACGAAACCTATGGCGGCATCGACTTGCTTGCCGGCCGCGATTTCGGCGACTGGGATGCTTCGATCGGCATCCGTGCCGGCGCCAATCGATTCGATGGCTCGCTCGAAGTGCTCGATGTCGATCGCGTGCTGTACACCCTGGACGTCGGTCGACGGTTCTCTCCCACGACGCGGCTGAGCGTCCAGGCCATCGGTGGCCAGGATAGCGAGGTACAGTCGGGCTCACCCTACGGCAACTCCAAAGCCGGTGCGCGGCTCGCGGTAAGTACCGGATTCGACGCTGACACTTTCTTGCATGCGTCGATCGGCAGTCTTCGCAGTGACTACGACGGGCTGTTCTTCGGGCTGCCCCGCGAGGACACGCAGACGACCGCGATGCTGCGATTCGAGATTCGCGACGTCTGGACCGAGGGCCTGTCAATGACGCCGATGCTCCGGTACATCGACAACGAATCCGATGTATCGCTTTACGAATACGACCGACTGGAGATCGGTCTCCTGATCAGGTGGACGCCAAGATGATGCAACGGATTGCATTACTGATATCGCTCGGCCTCGCGATGCAGTCGGGCGAACTGCTGGCCGCAGAGGCGGGCAGCGTGCTGTTCGCCCGCGGCGAGGTCACTGCAGAGCGGGAGCCGCCGGTGCCGCTCGCGAAAGGCGACGCCGTCATGGACGACGACACGATCGCCACGGGCGAGGCATCGCGCGCACAGGTCCTGTTGACCGACGGCGCGAAGATCGCCATCAGGCCCAACAGCCGCTTGCGCATCGAGGAGTACCTGTTCCAGGGAGCAACGGATCAGGACGGCAACGTCGTTTCAACAACCGGCGATCGCAGCGTCTCGACACTGATCAAGGGCGGATTCCGGACCATCACCGGCGCGATCGGCAAGGAAAACGAAGAGGCTTACGAAGTTCGTACACCGGTTGGTGTGCTGGGCATCCGGGGTACCGACTACTCTGCGGTCTTCTGTAACGGCGACTGCACCTGGGTGCCGGGCTTCAATCCGAACGCGCCGATCGAAGACGGGCTCTATCTCGGCGTCACCGACGGTACGATCATGTTCAGCAATGAAGTCGGCGTCATCGAACTCGACGCCGGTGAATATGCATTCATCCCGCTGAACGACCGCACACCGGCGCAGCTCGACGCACCGCCGCCGGTGCTGCTCGACGACAATGACCTGCGCTTCGATGCGGATGCCGATGACGATGACGATGGTACGCTCGTCGGTTTCGATGAAGACTTCGGCACACGCCGCGCGCCGGATACCCAGGCACCGGAGACCGGTGGCCCGCGTCCGGGGCAGGACCCCTCGACCCCCGAGCAGCCGATCAATGCCATTGACGCAGATTTCAGGCCTGTCGATCTCACGCCCGGCCAGTCCGATCCGACCGGCAACCGCACGATCAGCTGGTCGACAGGTCCGCTGGGGCGCGCCGATTCGACCTGGGCCAGCTCGCTCGAGAACGGTCCCGGGGAATACGTGCTCGATCAGGGCAATCAAGTGCTCGGATTCAATGGCACCTATCCGACGGCGGTCGGCCCGGCACCGGCGACGATCGATATCGGCACCGCGAGCAATGTCGAGTCCGAATTTGACTCGACGTTCGTCCTGCGCTGGGGTCGCTGGTCGGGCGGTATTGCCACGGCAGACGTGGGCGGGCAGGTCGACCCGATCGATCTCACGAACCAGAGCCTGCACTGGATCAGCGGACCCGAGACGACTTCTCCCCCGGTCATGCCGATCACCGGCACAGCAAGCTACGCACTCATCGGGAATACGTCGCCGACGGACAATCTCGGTAATGTCGGTGTACTGGGCAACGCAACGTTCTTCGCCGACTTCACGAATATGCGCGTCGACTCGACGCTCACCATCGACATCAATGCAACGACCTGGACGGCCACGGGCACCGGCAATATCGGCACGGCCGCGCAGCTCCCCGCGCATATGTTCAGCGGCAACTACTCGGTTGTTGCAGGCGGGGTAGCCGGCGGGACCGGTCAATTCTCAGGCTTCTTCGCTCCCGGCAGGTTCGGCATTACCCGACCGGATGCCCTGGGTGTCGGCCTGACCTACAGCCTGCAGGACGGCGCCGGCACGACGGTCTCCGGTGCGGCCGCGTTCGGCAACGTCATTGCCCAGCCGGTTTTCGCTCAACCGGTTCCGTGAGCTTCGACGTCGTCATCGTCGGTGGCGGGCCCGCTGGCCTGAGTGCCGCCGCGAGAGCGGCGCTGCTCGGTAGATCCCACCTGCTGCTGGAATCCGGAGCGGCCCACGCGAATACGATCCAGCGTTACCAGAAAGGCAAGCACGTCATGGCCGAACCGGCCGTCGTGCCGCTGCGGAGCGACCTCGAATTTACCGCCGGCTCGCGGGAAGCCGTGCTCGACGCATGGTCACAAGGCATAGACAAGCGCGGCATCAATGTGCGCTATGACGCCGAAGTCACCGCGATTGCCGGCCAGCGGCCATCATTTACCGTAACACTCGCCGATGGCGAGACGATCGCCGCCGGCAGCGTCGTGCTGGCGATCGGTCTGCAGGGCAATCCACGCAAACTCGGCATCGCAGGCGAAGATGGCCACTTCGTCCAGTACACGCTCGACGATCCCGACGAGTTCAGCGGCGAGACGATCGTCATCGTCGGCGCCGGCGATGCCGCGATCGAGAACGCCGTCGCGCTTTCGCGGCAAAATACGGTCATCATCGTCAACCGGCGCGACGAATTTGCGCGTGCGAAAGAAGGCAACCTGAACCTGGTTACGCGCGCGATCGACGACGGCGCCATCACTTGCCTCTACAACACGACGGTCGGCGGCATCGAACCCGGCCAGGCGATCGTCCTGCAGACGGAGACGGGCGAATCCCGGGTGGAGTGCGAACGCGTCATCGCCAGGCTCGGCGCCATACCGCCACGCAACTTTGTCGAGTCCTGTGGCGTCGAATTCCCGAGCCCGGATCCGACGACCCTGCCCGAACTGTCAGCGCAATACGAATCGAACGTGCCGGGCCTCTACATCATCGGTGCGCTCGCCGGTTATCCATTGATCAAGCAGGCGATGAACCAGGGCTACGAGGTCGTCGAGTTCATCTCGGGTAACGTTATCGAGCCTGCTGATCACGGCGTACTGGAACAGAAGTTTGCCAGCCTGCCGTTCGGCCTCGACGTCGACGACACGCTCTCGCTCATTCGCGAGAGGGCGCCGTTGTTCAGGGACATCAACGGCCTGGTACTGCGTGAGCTTGTGCTCGCCAGCGAGATGCTGACGCCGTCGGACGGTGACGTCATCTTCCGCAAGAACGACTACACGAACTCGTTCATGACGATCATCGAGGGCGAGGTCGATGTCGAGACGGACGAGGGCAAGTCGATCCGGCTGAACCAGGGGCAGTTCTTCGGCGAGATGAGCCTGCTCTCGGGACGGCGCAGGGCGGCGACCGTTCGCACGGTCGGCAAGTGCGTGATCCTCGAGTCGCCGCGTCGCGAGATCGTCAAGCTGATGAACACCTACGAGCAGCTGCGGCGGGTGATCGATCAATACTTCATCATCCGTACCCTGCGAGCCGGCCTGACCCCCGACGCGCCGATCGGCGAGCTCAGCGCGGTCGCCGGGGCTGCGGAGTTGCGTTCATACAAGGCCGATGAGCCGTTGTTCGCCGAAGGCGACGGGGCCGACGGGTTGCACCTCATCCGCAGCGGCTCGGTGTCGGTCGCGAGGCGGATCGGCGGTCGGGAGATCGTGACCTCGTACGTGGCCGCAGGAAACTACGTCGGCGAGATGGGCCTCCTCGGGCAGACGAATCGTTCGGCAACCGTGCGGGCGACCGTCGCGACCGAATCGATCTTCCTGGGTGCGGACGTCTTCCTGCAGATGCTCGAGAGAAACGAGGGCTTGCGCGAGCGCGTGCAGGAGACTGTCAAAGACCGACTCAGCCAGAACCTCCGGATGGAAGCAGCGCCCGAAGCCGGCGACCTGATCTCGTTCCTGATGCAGCAGGGCCTCGGCGAGGCGACTGATGTGCTGCTGATCGACGAGACGCTTTGTGTCGGCTGCGACAATTGCGAGAAGGCCTGCGCCGAAACCCATGGCGGTACGTCACGGCTCGATCGCGCGGCGGGCCCCTCCTACGCGCAGGTCCACGTGCCGACATCCTGCCGTCACTGCGAAGACCCGCATTGCATGAAGGACTGTCCGCCGGACGCCATCCGGCGCGCACCGAACGGCGAGGTCTACGTCGAGGACAGCTGCATCGGCTGCGGCAACTGCGAACAGAATTGCCCGTATGGCGTGATCCAGATGGCCAGCGCGAAGGAAGAAGCGCCGAACCTGCTCAAGTGGATCCTGACCGGTCGCGGACCCGCGCCCGGGGAGCGGAAAGCCGTCGATGATGATGCGGCGCAAAAGCAGGCCGTCAAATGCGACATGTGCAAGGATTTGTCGGGCGGTCCAGCCTGCGTGCGAGCCTGTCCGACGGGCGCCGCGCTTCGCATCAGCCCTTCCGAGTTCGTCAACCTGACACGGAGGGCCAGCTGACATGCACGAATCGATACTCGAGTTCCGCGGCAGACGGTATCTCTGGGTATCGCTCGGTATCGTCGCGCTCGCGATACTCGCGTACTGGTTCGACGATCCGCAGGAACCGGCAAACGGTGGCACTGTGCTCGGTTACATCCTCGGCACGATCGGCCTGGCGATGATCGCCTGGCTGACCTGGTTCGGTATTCGCAAGCGGCAGTACTCGTCGACGCTCGGCACGGTGCAGGGCTGGTTATCGGCGCATGTCTATGTCGGCCTGTCGCTGGTCGTCATTGTCCTGCTGCACAGCGGTTTTCAGTTCGGCTACAACGTGCACACGCTCGCTTTTGCGCTGCTGGTGCTCGTCATCGTCAGTGGCCTTTATGGCGCATTCGCCTACATCCGTTACCCGCGGCAGCTGTCGGAGAATCGCGGTGAGGCGAGTCACTCGGAACTCTATGAGCAGCTCGATGACATCGACAATCGCAGTCGACGCATCGCGACCGACCTCGGTGACGACTACGAAGAACTCGTATCCAGCGGCATCAGCAGGACCCAGCTCGGCAGCACCCTGTGGTCGAGGCTCCGCGGCAAGGACGAATCGCAGGTGGTACTGCGCGACGCCGGCTCGTCGACCGTCATGCCGAATGCCGGCCAGGAAGCGGCGCTGGACTGGCTCGCAGAACAGCAGTCCCGGGAAGCGGATGCCGCAAAAGCCGCGACGATCGGCGAGTTGTCCGCATTGCTTCGCAATAAGCGCCGCCTGTTGCGGCAACTGGGCGAGGAGTTGCGTATCCAGGCGACCCTGGAGATCTGGCTGTATGCCCACGTGCCACTGACCGCAGGTCTGCTGATGGCATTGCTCGTCCACATCCTGACCGTGTTCCTGTACTGGTGACGACATGAAGACGCTGATCCGGTTCATGACGAGGAGCGCGGCCGGCGCGGTCGAGCACAGTGACAAGTTCGTCACTGCCGATGTCATCACGATCGGTCGTGCGACTGACCAGGTCCTGCATCTCAAGGACCGGCGCGCACGCCTGCAGCATGCAGAGATACGGCGCAGTAATGGCGAGTTTCACATCACGTCGTCCGCGCTCGCGGGCGTCATGGTCAACGGCCGGTCGCAGCGTGACACGCGGCTGGTCACGGGAGACGTCATCGAGGTCGGCGCCAACATCCTGCGCGTCATCGATCCGGGCGGTGAAGCCGACTTCGCCCTGAGTTTCGAGCTGAGCGAGACCGCGAAGACCGAAGATATCGCGACGGACTGGACACGAAAGGCCGAGGGCGTCGCGGGCATGGACAAGAGAAGGCTGTCCTTCATACTCGTCGGCGTCGTCGCTTTGTTCGCGTTGATCCTTCCCGCGATGAGCCTGTTGCATCCGTCCGTCGCATCGGTGATGCGCGGCAGTGGTGTGCTGCCCGACGACGGACTATGGCTCGCCGGCCCTGTGCATACCGCCCACTCCGCAACACGTACCGAATGCGATACCTGCCACGTGAGCCTTTTCCGGCGCGTGCCGGACGCCGCGTGCCAGGAATGCCATGCTGTCAGCCGCCATGTCGCCGAGACGCCGCATGCGGTGCTCGGAGATGCGCGCTGTGCGAGCTGCCACCTCGAACACAACGAACCGCAGGAACTGGTCAAGCAACACCAGGGCCTGTGTGCGGACTGCCACGAGGACCTGCCTGGCGACGTGCCCCTGCAGGATGCCGCGGACTTCCTCGACGCGCATCCCGATTTCCGCGTCAGCCTGCTGATGCCGGAGTCCTTGGCAGACGGTTCGGTGGAGTGGAACGTCGAGCACGTGACACTCGCGGAATCATTGACGGCTGAACGATCGAATCTCCGTTTCGACCACGCCGTACACCTCGACGAGTCCGGCATCGTTACACCCGAAGGGCGGCGGGTGGTCGGATGCGTCGACTGCCACCAGCCGGAACCCGGTGGCGCGCGGATGCGGCCGATCTCGATGGATGAACATTGCAGCAGTTGTCACACGCTGACATTCGATGCAGAAGACCCGACCCGGACGGTGCCGCACGGCGATCCCGAGGGTGTGGTGCAGGCACTCATCGAGTACTACAGTGCGCGCTTGCTCGGCACCGATCCCGATGCACAGGAACAGCGATTGCGTCGTCCGGGGCAGACCCTGACCCGCGCTGACCGCGATCGGGTCGCCGCTGAGGCGAGGGTCCAGGCGATGTCGGTTGCCGAAGACCTGTTCGAACGGCGCGCCTGTGTCAATTGCCACGAAGTCAGTGACGTCGACAGCGACGAGATGCCGTGGCGCGTCGAGCCTGTCCGGCTGACCAGTTCCTTCTTTCCGCACGCGAACTTCACGCATGCGGCGCACGACACGGAAGCGACCGGATGCGACAGCTGCCATAACGCGAGCGCATCCTCATCTTCGGCCGACGTCCTGATCCCGGGCATCGCATCGTGCCGGGATTGCCATGGCAGCGCGGTTTCGCGCCGTAACGACGCGTCGCAGATCCCGAGTACCTGCGTCATGTGCCACAGCTTCCACTTCCCGGCGAAGGGCGAGTACGAGTGAGTGGGTGGGTGACGCGACGCGCGCTGGCTGCGGTCATCGTCGCGACACTCTGCGTATCCTGCGGCGGCGGTTCCCGGCCGCCGGCCGTCGGCGTCGATCCGGCCACGCCAGCGACAGGCTGTGACGGATCCTGCGCCGACACGCCGACGGCGCTGACGATCGCCGACGTCGAGGGCGTCATCGCCCGCGCCGTCGCCGAAGCGCAGGCTCGTAACGTCAATGCAACGGTCGCCGTCACCGACAGAGTCGGCAACGTGCTCGGCTTATTCCGCATGAACGGCGCGGCAACATCGGTCAATATCCTGTCACCCGGCGGCGCGGTCGATGGCGGTCTCGAAGGCGTCAACATCGTGCCCGATTCACTCGCTGCGATCGCAAAGGCCGTCACAGGTGCCTACCTGTCGACGGAAGGCAATGCCTTCAGTTCAAGGACCGCCAGCCAGATCGTCCAGGAACACTTCAACCCGGGCGACAACCTGCAGCCGGCCGGTCCATTGTTCGGCGTCCAGTTCAGCCAGTTGCCGTGTTCGGACCTGTCGAACCGATTCTCCGGTGCGGTCGGCGTCGGTCCGATGCGATCGCCGCTCGGCCTGTCTGCCGATCCCGGCGGGTTTCCCCTGTATAAATCCGGGACGCCCGTGGGTGGTGTCGGTGTCATCAGCGACGCCCTGTACAGCTTCGATCCCGACATCAGCGACAGGGATGCAGACAATGACGAGCTTATCGCCATCGCTGCCGCGACCGGTTTCGCCGCGCCGGCGGATCGTCGGGCCGAACGCATCATGGTCGATGGCAGATCACTCAGGTTCAGCGACGGACAGTCCACAGACCTGATGAGTGATCCGAGCGCCGCGCCGTCATTCGCAAGCATCAATAACATCGCGGGCAGCCTCGCTGCGGTGCCCGGCTACGTCGTGGCGGCGATCAGCGCCGGGACGGCATTCGGCCAGCCGGCTTCCGGGATACGCGCTGACACACTCGACTACCCGGGGCTCGATGCCTACGTGCTCGTCGACGGCGCCAATCTCGAGCGCTTTCGCCCGCAAGCCGGCACGGATGGCGCCAGCGCGCTGACGGCGGCAGAAGTACAGGCCATCCTCGCCAACGCGCTGGCCGTCGCGAACCGCTCGCGCGCACAGATCCGGCAGCCGTCGGGCTCGCAGGCGCGGGTATCCATATCCGTCGTCGATTCGAATGGCGTCATCCTCGGGATCGTCAGGGGGCGGGATGCGCCGGTGTTCGGCGTCGACGTGTCACTGCAGAAGGCGCGCACGGCCGCGTTCTTCTCGTCCGCCACCGCGGCGGCATCGCTGAATGGCGTGCCCGCCGCGACCTACCTGAACGGTGGTCTCGTGGTGTTGCGCAAGGAACCGCTGTCCCAGTACGTATCGAATGTACAGGCCTTCCTCGGCCTGCCCAGCGCGCTGACCGACGGCGCGATCGCATTCTCCGACCGTGCGGGCGGCAACCTGTCGCGGCCGTATTTCCCTGATGGCGTTGCCGGCAATCCGCCTGGGCCCTTCAGCAAGCCGGCCGGCCAGTGGAGCCCGTTCTCGACCGGGCTGCAGCTCGACCTCGTCTACAACGCCGTCATCCAGCATGTCGGTTTCGTGTTGAATCTCGTCCCCGACGTGCCGCAGAACTGCACCGGCGTCGACGGCTTCGACAATGGCTTCGCACTTGCCGGCGTCATCCCGGCGCTGGCGAACGGTACCCAGATATTCCCCGGCAGCGTACCGATCTACCGCGGCAATTCCCTGGTCGGCGGCATCGGTGTGTCGGGGGACGGCGTCGACCAGGACGACATGATCGCGCTTCTCGGCGTGCACGAGGCGTCGCTCGCATTGGGTGGTTTCGGCAATGCCGCGCCGGCCATGCGGGCCGATACGCTGGCGCCGATGGGTTCGCGCCTGCGTTACGTCAATTGCCCGGTCACGCCGTATCTCGACAGCGACGAGCAAGGGGTCTGCGATGGTCTTTAGATTGATCGCCATCGCCGCCGCATTGTCGCTCGCATTAACTGCCAACGCTCAGGATGTGCCGCCGGGATGCGTTGCACTGGATGAACCTGTCCGCATACGCCCCGGCCGTCCCCTGTCGGAACGCTATGCCTGTGACGAAGACGGCCTGCCGCCCGCCACGCGCGGCGAGATGCCGGAATTCGTCGCGGTCCCCGATCGCTGGCGCATCGTCAGCGCGCTCGGTTATCCCGAACGCTGGTGGGATCCGTACAACGGTAACAACGTCTTCAAGGCAGATCGCCCGGCCTTCGGTGAAGACTGGTTCTTCCTCGCGAGCCTGATCTCGGATTCGACCTTCGAGGACCGGAGCCTGCCGACGCCGGTTGCGATCGCGACCACGCCGCAAGGCGGCACGCTCGACGTGATCGGCCAGCCCGACCAGCTGGCATTCACGCAGAACCTGATTACCGAATTCGTCCTCTACCAGGGCGACACCGTGTTCAAGCCGCCCGACTACGAATTCCGGTTCATACCCGTGTTCAACCTGACACACGTCGAGGTGGAGGAGCAGGGCGTATTGAAGGTCGACCCAACCTCCGGCACGACGAGGACCGAGGGATTTGTCGGCATCCAGGGACTGTTCGTCGACAAGCACCTGCGCAACGTCTCGGATCGCTACGACTTCGACAGCCTGCGCATCGGTATCCAGCCGATCACGGCGGACTTTCGCGGATTCCTGTTCCAGGACAGCCCGGTGGGCATCCGGCTCTTCGGCACGCGCGACAATAATCGCTGGCAATACAACATCGGCGCCTTCCGGCGCATCGAGAAGGATACGAACAGCGGACTCAATGACATTACCGAGAACGATCTCGACGAGGCTTTACGCGACGACGATGTCTACCTGTTCAATCTTTTTCGCCAGGATTTCCCGTTCATCGGATTTACATCGCAGGTCGCGTTGGTCCACAACCGCAATCGCGAAGGTGGATTTATCGACGACAACGGTTTCCTGACGCGACCGGCCGCGCTCGGCATCCAGGCGATGCGTGACTACGATGTCAGCTACTTGGGCGTCAATGGCGACGGGCACATCGGCCCCTGGAACCTGACCGTCTCCGCGTACTACGCGTTCGGTGATGAGTCGCCCGCCACATTCTCGGACCTCGAAAGCGACATCAGTGCGGCGTTCTTTGCGACGGAAGTGTCGCGCGACTTCGACTGGATCCGCGCGCGCGCCACGCTTGTCTATGCGTCCGGCGACGAAGATCCTTATGACGACAAGTCGACCGGCTTCGATGCGATCTTCGAGAACCCGTTGATTGCCGGTGCGGATACCAGCTTCTGGATCCGGCAGGCGGTTCCCCTGATCGGTGGCGGCAGGGTCACTTTGTCGGGGCAGAACGGCCTGCTCAATTCGATGCGACCGAACAAGGGCCAGGGCCAGTCGAACTTCACGAATCCGGGGCTGGTACTGGCCGGCATCGGCGGCGACTTCGACCTGACACCGAAGATCCGCGTCTCGTTCAACCTGAACCAGCTGTGGTTCGATGACACCGCTGTGCTCGAGGCTGCCCGCAACCAGGGCGGCATTGCGACCGACATCGGCCAGGATCTGTCGCTGTCCCTGACCTGGCGACCGCTGACGTCACAGAACATCATCGTCCGTGTCGCCGGCTCGGCATTGCTGCCCGGGCAGGGATACAAGGACCTGTACGGCGATGAGACACCGTATTCACTCTTCGCAAACCTGATTTTCGCCTACTGATGATTATCGCCAGGAAAAACCTGATGTTCGTCATCGCGATGCTTTGCGCCACTGCGCATGCGGCCGAGGGCGAGAAACCCGCGAAGATCGATTATCCGTTCTATCCACCCGCGCCCGCGAAACAGACCCAGGCGGAGGCGCTGCAAAAGAGTGCCGGCTGCCAGAGTTGCCACACCGATTCAGATCGCAAGACGATGCACGTCACGCCGGCCGTCGTGCTCGGCTGCACCGACTGCCATGGCGGGCAGGCGAATGTCTTTCGCCCGGAGAACGACAGTGGCTACGACGCGGCGCGAGATGCGGCGCACGTGCAGCCCCTCTATCCCGAGACCTGGCACTACCCGTCGAGCGCAAACCCGGAGCGTACCTACACGCTGTTGAACAAGGAGAGCCCGGAATTCACGCGCTTCGTCAACCCGTCCGACTACCGGGTGGCGACGGAAGCCTGCGGCGCCTGTCACCAGCCGATCATCGACGCGAGTGTCCGCAGCATGATGGCAACCGGGGCAATGCTGTGGGGTGGTGCGGCATACAACAACGGCATCCTGCCGTTCAAGAACTACATCCTTGGCGAGGCGTACACGCGCGAAGGAGAGGCTGCGCGGATTGTCGGCGCCGCATTGCCGGATCACCTTCGCGAGAAACACGGCGTGTTGCCCGAGCTGTCGCCGCTGCCGGCGTGGGAGACCGTGAGGCCGGGTGACGTGTTCCGTGTCTTCGAGCAGGGCGGGCGCAACATCCCGAACATCTTCCCCGAGACCGGATTGCCCAATGTCATCGGCCAGATCCAGCGGCTCGAGGAGCCCGGCAGGCCCGATATCCGGCAGTCGAATCGAGGAGCGGGCACCGGTGCGCGCATTGCGGTGCCGTTGATCAACATCCACAAGACACGCCTGAACGACCCGTTCACCTGGTTCATGGGGACGAACGACCAGCCCGGCGACTATCGGCACTCGGGTTGTGCATCCTGCCATGTCGTCTACGCCAACGATCGGGATCCCAGGCACTCGGGCCCTTATGCCGGTTTCGGTCGAGACGGCGAGTCGGCGAGCGCCGATCCCACGATCCCGGAAGGCGAACGGGGTCATCCGATCCGGCACCAGTTCACGCGCGCGATCCCGACCAGCCAGTGCATGGTCTGTCACATGCACCAGCCGAACATGTTCATGAACTCCTACCTCGGCTACACGATGTGGGATTACGAATCCGATGCGCCGTTCATGTGGCCCGCGGAGCAACAGGAATTGTCGATCGAGGAGCAACGCAAGGTGCTCGATCGTAATCCCGAAGGCGCCGTCGTCAGAGGCAAGTGGGCGGACGTCGATTTCCTGCGCAACGTCACCGATCTCAATGCAGAGCTCAACGATACCCAGTTCGCCGACTACCACGGCCATGGCTGGAACTTCCGGGCGGTGCAGAAGCGCGACCTCGAGGGCAACCTGCTGGACGCCGACGGCAACATCGTATCGAACGATGATCCCGACAAATTCCAAAAGGCCGTGCACCTCTCGTCGATCCATGTCGATGTGGGCATGCACTGCGTCGACTGCCATTTCTCGCAGGACAGCCACGGCAACGGTCACCTCTATGGCGAGGTCGCAAGTGCGATCGAGATCGAATGCAGGGATTGCCACGGCACCGCGCGGAATTACCCGGACCTCCGGACCTCCGGGCCGGCATCGCCACCCGGTGGGACCGACCTGCGCCTGCTCAGGAATGCGGACGGCAAGCGACGATTCGAATGGCGCGGCGACGAACTGATCCAGCGTTCCGTCGTCACGCCGGGTCTCGAGTGGTCGGTGAGCCTGGTCCGGAACACGGTCGATCCGGAGCACGAGACCTACAACGAGAAGGCGGCGCGGGCAAAACTGATGTCCGACGACGTCGAGTCGCAGGCCTGGGGTGTCGACGTGCCCTACGAGCAGCTCGCGCACCAGGACGAAGAGATCGAGTGTTACACCTGCCATACGTCGTGGATCACGAGCTGCGCCGGCTGTCACCTGCCGATCGAGGCGAACTGGAAGACCGAGCGGCATCACTACGAGGGCGGCGAGACCCGCAACTACGCGACCTACAATCCGCAGGTCGCGCGCGACCAGATGTTCATGATCGGCAAGCGCGGCCCGGTGAATGACGGCAAGGTCGCGCCGGTGCGATCGTCCTCCGCCCTGGTCCTGTCGTCGACGAATGCGAATCGCGAACGCATCTACATACAGCAACCGCCGGTGGCTGCGAGCGGCTACAGCTCACAGGCGATGAACCCGCACTTCCCGCACACGACCCGCAAGACCGAGACCAGGACCTGCACGAACTGTCATCTCGCCGAGGATGGCGCCAACAACGCGATGATGGCGCAACTCCTGCTGCAGGGGACCAATTTCGTCAACTTCGTGGGCTTCAATGCCTGGGCAGGTCTCGAGGATGCCGTACAGGCGGTCGAGGTGACCGAGTGGCCGGAGCCACAGGCCGTGATCGGCAGCTACCTGCAGCGCTATGCCTATCCGCGCAACTTCCAGGACCACCTCGACAACGGCCGCGTTCTGCAGACTGGGCACTCGCACGGCGCGGGCAGGGCGAGCTGCCTGCAACTGCGGGGCGAATACCTGTACGTCGCGGAAGGCGAACAGGGCGTCCGTGTGTATGACGTGGCCAACGTGGCGAACAAGGGATTCTCGCAGCGAATTGTCGATGCACCATTCTCGCCGCTGGGACACAACCCGGGTCTCGATACTGCGAACGCCACCTGTATCGCGCTGCCGACGAACCAGCCCGTGCACCCGCCGCGCAACGAAGGCGAGCTGATGCGCGACATCAATCTCGAGCAAGCCTTCCATCCGGTCTACAACTATGCGTTCATCACGGATGCCGTCGAGGGCCTCATCGTCATCGACGTCAATACGTTTGCAGACGGGGACCTGCACAACAACTTCCTCGAGCGCGCTGCGACCTGGAATGCCGGCGGTGCGCTGGATGGCGCGCGGCACATTACGATCGGCGGCCACTACGCGTATGTCATGGCGCAAGCCGGTCTCGTCATTGTCGATATCGACGATCCGCTGGATCCCCGCGAGATCGCCATCGTGCCTCTCGTCGATGGGCGCGCATCGGCACTGCAGTTTCGCTACCTGTTCGTCACGGACGGCGAGGGACTGAAAGCCATCGACGTCACCGATCCATCATCGCCCGAGCTCGTCGACGGGGCCTTCGTCCCGATGAACGATGCGCAGCGCATCTATGTGGCACGGACCTATGCCTATGTCGCCGCCGGCGAACAGGGCATGGCCGTCGTCGACGTCTGGCGACCGGTTGCACCGCGACTGGTCGAATTCTTCAATGGCGGTGGCCGCATCGTCGATGCACATGATGTCGTTGTCGGGACGACGAATGCATCGCTGTTCGCCTACGTGGCCGACGGCATCGGCGGACTCAAAGTCGTGCAGCTGACGTCGCCGGAGTCGCAACCAAATTTCTATGGCTTCAGCCCGCAACCGAAGCCGGAGCTGATCGCGAGCTATCCGACAAGAAGCGCTGCGCTGTCACTGTCGAAAGGGCTCGACCGTGACCGCGGCGTCGACGAAACGGGTGGGCAGATCGCCGTATTCGGCCGCAGGGGATCGCGGCCGCTCAACCTCGAGGAAATGAAGAGACTCTATCTCGATGACGACGGGAATCCCTGGTATGTCACAGATGATTAGGAAGTTGATAGCAGGAGCGCTGATCGCCGGCGTGGGCGCAAGCGGCGCACAGGAATTGCCGCAGAACAGCACTGAGCGACATGAAGGCGTCGCCACCTGTGCTGCGTCGCAATGCCACGGTTCGGCCGTCCCGCTCGATGGCTCGAATGTATTGCAGAACGAATACGTCACGTGGACACGGAGTGACCCGCACTCGAAGGCTTACGAAATCCTGAACAACGAAGAGTCCCGCGCCATGGCGGCGCGCCTTGGACTGCCGAACGCGTACACCGCCGGCATCTGTCTCGATTGCCATGCGGACAACGTCGAAGACTCGAAACAGGGAGAGCGATTTCAGCTCTCTGACGGGGTCGGATGCGAAGCCTGTCATGGTGGCTCGGAGAACTGGCTGTCGACACACTACAACGTCCCCGAAGTGACGCACGAGAACAACGTCGATGCCGGTCTTTACCCGACCGAAAATGCGACAGCGCGGGCTGAGCTATGCTTGTCCTGTCATCTCGGTAACCAGAACAAATTCGCGACACATCGCATCATGGCAGCCGGGCATCCTCGCCTCGCATTCGAGCTCGACACGTTCACCGAACTCTGGCGGACCGCAGGCAACCAGCCGCACTACCGGGTCGACGAAGATTACCGGTCGCGCAAGACAGCAGTCAGCCATTCCTATACCTGGGCCGTCGGCCTGCTCGCCGAAGCCCGCCAGCGCCTGGCCCTCGTGGACAGCCCGACATTTTCCGGTGATTCGCTGTTCCCGGAACTCGGGCTCTACGATTGTCACGCCTGCCACCGGTCGATGCAGACCGTTCAGTGGCGACGGCTTCCCCGGCACGGGGATGCCGGGCCCGGGTCGCCGTTCATCAACGATGGCAGCCTGGTCATGAGTCTCGCACTGGTGCGCGCTGTCATGCCGGAATACGACGACGACCTGCTCGCGGCGATCACGGCATTGCACGCTGCCGGTGCGACGAACGCTGATAATCTGCAGACGGCGGCGGCGAACCTGGACGGCATCCTTTCCAACCTGCAATCGCGGCTCACGGAATCGGCCGTCACGAGCCGCAGTCGCGCGATCCTCGAAGAGATCCTGGCACTTGCCGCAGGCGGCAACTTCCTCGACTACGTGAGCGCCGAACAGGCGTTCATGGCCGTACAGATGCTGGCCATCGAGCTGGATGATGCGGGTCTCGAGGCGGCGCTCGAGGAGCTCGCGCGATCGCTCGAAAACGACGAGCGCTACAGCCCTCGCCAGTTCCAGCGTCTGCTCGAAAATCACGCGTCCAGATAACAATCGCTACAAGGTCGCGTGGTAGACTCGGCAGGTCGGACGAGTCTGCTAACGCATTGAAATGAAACGCTTCATAAGGGAACTCAGGCGGCGCGAGGTCTTTCGCACAGCCGGCCTGTACGTCGGGATCTGCTGGATCCTGATCGAAGCGTCGAGCGTCCTGCTGCCTACTTTCGACGCGCCCGAGTGGATCCTGCAATGGATCATCATCGGCGCCTTCGTCGGTTTCCCGGTGATGCTCGTGCTTGCGTGGATTTATGACGTCACAGATCGCGGCATCGAGGTCCAGGCCGAAGCGACCGATACGATCGTTGCGCCGGCGTTCAGCCGCCAGATGGACTTCGTCGTTATCGGCGTCCTGACCGTCGCGCTGCTGTTCTCGGTCTACCTGAACATTTCGTCAGGCCCCGATGTCGTCGAGGAGCCCGATCCGCTGTCCGTATTGATTGCTGATTTCGACAATCGTACCGGCAATCCGTTGTTCGATGGTTCGCTGGAACAGGCGCTCAATATCGGCATCGAGGGCGCATCATTTGTCACCACCTATCCGCGCAACAACGCTCTCCAGCAGGCGCAGGAACTCGAGCTGGGCGAAAAGCTGGATGAGGACACCGCCAGGCTCGTCGCCGTAAGGCAGGACGTTCGCATGGTGCTCGCAGGATCCATCGCGCCGGATGGCGGCGAGTTCGAGCTGGCGCTGCGCGCCGTCGATCCGGTGTCGGGAGAGGTCGTCGCCGACGTGGACGCGGGCGCCAAGGATGCCGGCGAGGTCCTGTCGGCAATGAATGACCTGACCATCGACATGCGCAAGGCGCTGGGCGAGGACTCGCTGAGCGCGGCCGAGCTCGAGGGCGACGAGTCGCTGACCGCGACATCGCTGCAGGCCATCAAGTACTACACCACTGCGCAGGAGCTCGCCTTGTCCGGACAGGATGAGGAGGCCGTGGAGTACTATGCGAAAGCCATCGAGGAGGATGCGGAGTTTGCCCGTGCCTACTCCGGCTGGGCGCTTTCAGCAAACAAGCTGGGTCGGTCCTCGGAGTCCGATGAGAAATGGCAGCAAGCGCTCGGCTTGCTGAATCGCCTGACCGAGCGCGAGCGCTATCGAACGTTGGGCCTTTACTATTCGTTTGTTTCGCAGAACTTTGCTTCTGCCATCGAGAATTACCAGAAACTCGTCGAGCGATTCCCCGCCGACGGCGCCGGGCGCAATAACCTGGCCGTGCTCTACACGATGACGACGCAATATGAGCGAGCGCTGGCCCAGAGCGAGGAGCTTTTAAAGATCTATCCTCATCGTGTTTTCTACCATGCCAATCATGCGCATTACGCGATGTATGCCGGAAAGATCGACATACTGCGCTCGGAAGCCCAGTACGTGCTGGAAGAAAATCCGGAATATCACAAGGCCTACATGTTCCTGGCAACCGCGGAGCTTTATGACGGGAACGCTGACGCTGCGAAGGCCCATTACGAGCGCATGGCGGAGACCGGCGTCCCGGGGCAGTCACTGGCCAACATCGGTCTGGCCGACATCGCGCTGTTCGAAGGAGAAGCCGATGCGGCCATCAACATTCTTAATGACGGAATCGAAGCGGATCGCAGCAATAATAACGAACGGGGCGTTGGTACCAAGCTGGTCGGGCTGGCGATGGCCGAGGCGGCTCGCGGTGACAGCCAGCGGGCGCTCGCAATCATCGACGACTTGCAAGCGACGCGTGGAGATGGGCAGCTGGTGCCGTCGGCGTTGATCTATGCGGCAAACGGTCGTTTTGACAGCGCCTTTGCGATTGCGGAGAACTATCGCCAGCAACTGAGCCCGACAGCGCGTGCATATGCGCACTTGGTCGATGGCGTCAATGCCTATTACCAGGACGAGTTCGTGCTGGCAATCGATTCGTTCCGCGCGGCGATCGAAAACGCCGACCTCTGGATCGTTCGGTATTACCTCGCGTTGGCATATATCGGCGCCGGTTATCCCGCAGAAGCCATGGCTGAGCTCGACAGTTGTATCGAACGCCGCGGCGAGGCCGGCAACCTCTTCTTCGACGACGTGCCTACGTGGCGTTATACGGCGTCGCTACAGGAATGGCGCGAGAAGGCCTCGCAGGGGCTTGTGCCTCTGTCGGCGCAGGCAAACTGACCCGCCAATAATTAGCCGGCCCCGGAGGGCCGGCATCAAATTTACGCCGCTACTTGAGACAGACCGGTACCGAAGCCTCTGACGTGCCCGGCGGCGAGATCGTGAACTCGTAAAGCCCGATGTCCGCTGGGGTTTGCCAGTTGAACTGCCAGAAGTCTCCGGTCGCCTCCCAGCGGAAGCGACTCGATCCCGCGTCCTCGCCGGTGCCCGGCGTGCTTCCCGCTTCAGCGGGACAACCCTGGGTATCGATCGGGCCGAACCAGGATGCGCTTGGCTGGATGCCGGAGGCGTCGATGCGCGCACCGTACTCTTCGTACCAGAAGTCAACCGGCAGCACGCTGCCCGCTTTCAGCTTGCCCTTCGGCAGCTCGAATCCGACACTGTACTGGAACGCGACCGTCAGCTGCAGGATCGTGTCTGCATCGTTGCCTCGGCTATCTCTCGCGGTACAGGTAATCTCGTAGTAGTTCGGCTCGGCCGTCGGCTCGTTAATCGGATAGACCGTCGGATCCGCGATGTTGCATGAGACCGTGACCGGCTCGGCGTCGCCGTCCAGCGGGTCGAAATCGCCATCGACCAGGTCGGACGCCGTAATGCTCGGCAGCAGGTCGGTCTCGGCCACGGTGGCGGACGTGCTGGTCGTATAGACTGTCAACGGTGTCGCGCTGATGGCGGGCGGAGTGGTGTCGACGACACTAATAGTCGTCATGGCCGAGCCCTGGTTCGGGGGCGTGGCTGTGTCAGTTGCCGTGCAAGTCAGCACTGTGTCACCCAGCGGGAACGTGTGACCGGAGGCCACCGGTACGCCATCGACGGTGCAGGTCGTTGGCAGCGGTTGGCCCAGATCGGTTGCAGCTGCGCTGAATGCTACGCTAGCGCCTTCAGGGCCAGTTGCCTGGGCGGGTAATGGATCAGTCACATCGATTATGACCACCGGGTTCGTTGTGTCGCCGACAGTGACCGTGAATGCAGGTGCGACCGTCGAATCGTTGCCTGCCGCATCTGACGTCGAGCAGGAAACCTGCGTCACGCCGGGCGGGAACGTGTCGGTCGGCCCCAGCGGACCCGACGGCCCTGCGCCTGCGCAGGTCGCGGACACCAACCCGTCGACGATATCCAGCGCCGCGTTCGCGACCGGGTCGGTCCACAGCGGCGTCGTCGGCGTGTAGCCCGAGGCATCCTGCTGCTCCAGCGAGAGGTTGCCGGGCAATGCCGAAGTGCCGCCGCCGAAGTCCGGCGCCACCGTATCCCTCACGGTCACGGTGAATGTCGCGGCTGCCGTCGCCGGGAAGCCCGCATCGCCGGGGTTCAGCGGGAAGCCGAACTCGTCCTGCGGATTACCGGCCGCGTCACGGGCGACACAGGTCACGGTCGTCACCGTCTGCGCTTCACCCGCGCCGAGCGGGAAGTCGCTCGTGTTGCTGGGCGAGCAGACGGCTTCGACGGAGCCGTCGCGGACGTCGTTGGCGAAGATTAATGGCCATAAGCCGGCATCCGGAATGCCCGGCCACTCATAGCCGCTTGGCGCGTTCGCTTCCTGGACGATGTCCGGGGTGGCCACGCTGATGACCGGCGCCGTGGTATCGACGACCGTTGCCGTGAAAGTGACCGGATCGCTGACATTACCCTTGCTGTCTGTAGCCGTACAAGTGATCGTGTTATCGCCGTAGGCGAGATTGCCTGACGGATCGTCGGGTGAGCAGACGGCCGTAATCGCTCCGTCGATGCCGTCGGAAGCAGTGACGGTCCAGAGCGATGCCACGTCTCCCTCGAATGCAAACAGCAGGTCACTGCTGTTCGCCTCGACGGTAACGGGCGGCGTCGGAATGCTGCTCGCATCGATGACCGGCCGGTCCTCGACCGTGACCGTGAACGGCGCCGACGTGACGCTGTTGCCGCCCTGGTCGGTTACCGTGCAAGTGACGATGGTGTCACCGACGGAGAAGGCGTAGGCGAATTCCGCGACCAGGGTTTGCGTCGCCTCGTCGTAATACGGCGCCGGATTCTGGACCGGCAGTATCGTCGTCCCTTCCACGTCACAGCTGATCGACAGGTCCGAGCCCGCCGGATCCGTGGCAGAAACCGGCCAGCTGATCACGATCGTGGACGGATCGCCGTCGGTATCGCCCACCGGGTTGATCAGGGCGTCCGCAAGCTCAGGATTGAACGTCGGCGGGATCGGCGAACTGATCTCCGGGTCGGAGGAGTCCACCACCGAAACCGTTCGCGTCTTTTCGGTTGCCGCGAGTCCGGCCGCATCGGTTGCGTTGTAGTGAACCAGGTACGCACCGACGAGGTCACTGTCGACACCGGCCAGCGGATTGCCCAATGTGTCGCTGTAGGTCACGACCAGTGCGGGCGCAATGCCGTTATCTGTGACGGTTGCGCCGGCATCCACGTAGCCGCTGCCGGCTTCGATCGTCACATCCAGCTCGCCAGCGACCAGGTTCGGCGTGATAAGCGGCGGGATGGTGTCGGTGACCGTCACCGTGCGCGTGGCGGTTGCCGTGTTCAGCGCCGCATCGGTCGCCGTGTAGGTTACGTTGAACTGCGTGTTATGCGTGGCGGTATTGACCAGGGACAGGTCGATCGAGACGTTCACAGGGCCATCCACGTTGTCGTCCGCGGTTGCGCCCGGATCGGTATAGTCGGAGCCGACCTCTGCCGACGTCGCGGTCGGCTCGTTGAGCGTGATGACCGGCGCCGTCTTGTCGAGAACGGTCACCGTCCGCGTTGCCGTCGCGGTGTTCAGCGCTGCGTCGGTCGCCGTATAGTTGATCGTGTAAACACCCGGCTGGGACGTATCGCCATCCCAGCTGCCGGGAACTACCGACACTGCTACAGGGCCGTCGGTGTCGTCTTCGGCGCTCGCACCCGGGTCATCGTACGCACCGGTATCTTCGTCCACCGTGTCGGGATTCGCCCCGTTGACGGTGATGACCGGCGCTTCCGTATCCTGCGGCGGCGCGTCGATCTCGCAGGCGTCGAAGCTCTGGTTCTCGATTTCCTCGTCTTCGACGCACTGCTGGCTGGATGCGCCCTGGGCGAAGACCGCCATCCCGGCGCCAGCAGCAAGTTCCTCGGGCGTATCGAAACCCTCCGGCGGATTGACGAGCTGCAGGGTGATAATGTTCTCGACATTCGGATCCAGCTGGAACGCGGGCGTTGCGGCGACGGCGGCATCCGGATCGTTGAAGAACGTGTTGACCTCTTCGGGCGAGAGAATCACGCTGTAGACGACGCGGTTGTTGGCCAGGATCTGCACCGAGCAGAAGGAGTCGCTGTCGGCCGTCAGGGATACGGTCGGCGTGTAGTACAGCTGCCGGACCGACAGCACGACCTGCGTGCCCGAGCCCTCGAGTACGTTGACCAGCGCCTGGCTGAAGACCGGCTTGACGTCGACGCCGGTGGTCGTATTGCCGTCAGATTCCGCTTTCCAGCTGACCTCAACCGACGTGTCGCCCACCTGCGAAGCGCTGAGGGTCAGGTTGCGGATGTCCTCGTTGTCCACCGAGGACGAGAAGAACGCCGTGTTCTGGAACTCGAGATTCTGGAAATCGAGGTTCTGGAACTCGAGATTCTGGAAATCGAGGTTCTGGAACTCGAGATTCTGGAAATCGAGGTTCTGGAACTCGAGGTTCTGGAAGTCCAGCGCTTCGAGGAACGTGTTCTCGAACTCGAGCGCCTCGAGGTCGGAATACAAGGTACGGTTTTCGAATTCCAGGTTCTGGAAGTCGAGATTCTGGAAGTCCAGCATTTCGACGTTGTCATTCTGGAACTCGAGGTTCTGGAAATCGAGGTTCTCGAAATCGAGTAGCGAATACGAGTCGTCAAGCAGGCTGGAGTTGTTTACAAAAATATTCTGGAAATCGAGGTTCTGGAAGTCAAGGAAGACCAGGGTGTTCTCGAACTCGAGGTTTTCGAACTCGAGAAGCTCGGCGGAGTTTTCGAAATCGAGAATCTTGACCTCGTTCTGGAACTCCAGGTTCTCGAACTCGAGGTTTTGGAATTCGAGCGTCTTGGTTGCCGCCGTTTCGCGAGTGAGGAGAAGCCTGAAAAAATCTTCCTGCGTAATGTCGATCGGAATGACGCAGGTGGGGTCCTCGGGCGTCGCGCAACTCTGATACGCCAACTGCGGCTCGAGGGGCAGGACGGAGGACCTGTTCAGCGCTACCCGTGCAACCAGTGGTGCGCCGTCGCCGGGCTCACTGTCATTATTCATATCGGCTGACGCGTCGTAGACGCTGGCAACGATGCCGTCCGGCAGATCGCCCGCGCTGTCGAATACGGTCCGAACGTTGACGCTGCCAGCCGGGACGATGACGTCGACGTACAGTCTCTGACCCGTCAGCTGGCCGGTTTCATCGTCCGGGAAGAAGCTTGTGCGATCGAAACTTACGTATGGGTCGGTGGACGGCAATTCGATGCGCAAGCGCTTCGGGAACGGCGTGCCGTTCTGCAGCCCCAGCACGAAGGTGTTGAGCGGCACCCCGCCGCCATTCGCGCTGCGATCCTTGATGGCCGAGAGGACCTCGGCGTTGACGCCGGGTTTCATTTCCGCCGTGAAGATTTTCTGGTTTCGCGTCAGCGGACCCTTGTTCGAGCTCTTCAGGTTGCTGGCGTTACCCACGATCGTGCACTGCAACGGCGGATTTGCCTGCGAGCCATCCTCTCCCTGCAACGGCGCCAGCGCGCCGGTCGGCATCGGCATCGGCGGCGGGCTGGGCGTCACGTATTCGCTGCCCTCGCATTCGGAGACCCACATCTGCAGGGTCTCGTCCCAGCGGTCACAGCCCGTGTAAAAAACCTTGCCGCGGACCTTGTGGTTGGTCGTCCAGCCAACGTGAAACGTCGGTTGCAGCGACGGGAACAGCGTGTTTTCGATTACCTCCGGCGCGAGATCGGCGATCGAGCCCTGGTTCGATACCCACTGACCGTTTTGCAGGTAGGCGTTGACCGCGAAGACGGTGTTGTAGTCGCCGATGAACGGCCGGGTGCCTTTCACGAAGATGCGTGCGTTCGGAAAGTTGTACTCCATCTGCTCGCGTGCGGGCCGCCCATTCTCAATGACGGGGTCGCCGGTGAGTTCATCTCGTTTTACCCGCGAAGCAAACCGCGTGACGCGCACCGACGGCGACGACTGGGACGCCAGGGCGCCCGGATAATAGGTGCCCGGGTCCACCGTGTACATGAGCGGATTGCCGTCGACGATCTGTGCCGCAAAGACATCGAGGTTGCGACGCAGGGCGAAATTATTGCCCGGATCCGGCAGTGCGATCGGCGGCGGCTCGAGGTCGTAGAGCCCCGCCGGCAGC